>ERZ1026854.1887-NODE-1887-length-12586-cov-6.339478_pt1 | contig 12586 bp, 13 predicted proteins | sample MGYA00380157_ERZ1026854 | MGnify/ENA primary metagenome ERZ1026854 (study PRJEB33269, sample SAMEA4719793) | human gut metagenome | biome: human-associated habitat; feature: organic feature; material: feces | place: Cameroon | collected 2013-10 ...
TGACGGCAGCCGATGAGAACGGCCCCAACGACAAGGTCTCCGCATCCCAGTACATGTACGCCGTGAAGTTCGTCAACAAGGACGTCTTCGCCAAGCAGGTCAGCCTGTCCGGAATCTCCGCGACCGGATGGTCCTGCAGCATCGTCGATGCTGACGGAAAGCTCGTCACCGGCATCGACAAGCTGATCACCGTCTACGGTCTCCAGACAGTCACCTACTACATTTCCTTCATGAAGGAGGCGTCCGAGAAAGGCGACAAGGATACCGTTCCGACAGCGAACGTCACGTTCACCTACGACGGAGGATCCGCCAGCAAGGAGCTGAAGTCCACCGCCGTCGCAGTCGAGACCGATTCCACCAGCGTCTCCGGCGGAGATGCCATGATGGAGAGGTCCGGAATGCCTGCGGGCGTCTGGTTCCTCGTCGCGGTGATCATCCTGATGCTCATCGCGATCTTCTGGCTCGCCAGCAAGAGGGGGGTGTTTGGACGCAAGTGAACACTAAGATCATGATGGCCGTCGCCCTCGTGGCGATGGCCGCCTTCTGCCTCGCGCCCCTGGTGGAGTCCGAGGCCGTCTACTACAATGTGGACGGGGACTCCGTCATCGGCACCGAGAACAAGGCCGAATACACGATATCGTACTCCAACCACGACTACGACAGCTATGCCGACGTGAACATGTCCGTCACCTACTCGGCCAAGCTCGTGGACTCGTCCGGATCCACCGTGAGCAGCGGGGTCAGCCCCAGCTCCGGCGATCTGACCAACGACGTCTCCGCGACCGTCACGGTGACCGCACCCAAGACCACCGGCAGCTACAAGCTCGTCGTGGAGTACAAGCCCACCGTCTCCTACACGGACTCCGAGGGCAAGACCGTCACCGTCCCCTCGGACGACCTCAAGAAGGAGACCGAGTTCAGGATCAAGGTCGTCACCCCGATCACCCTGTCCGTCACTCTGAAGAACGACTCCAACATCGACCTCACCGGCTACGGAGTCTACTTCTACGTCAACGGAGACAAGGTGGACGACAGCTACACCACCGTCAACCTCGCCAAGGAAGGTACGGCAACCGTGACCTACAAGTGGGTCACGGATTCGTCCGACGGAAAATACACCTATTCCGTCCAGCCCGCCGATTCCGGCAATCTCGTGCAGATCACCGGCCTCGGAGAGGAGTACACCTTCTACATCGGCGACAACAGCTACACGGCATGGATCGCACTGCTGGTGATCTTCGTCATCATCCTGATCCTGGTGCTCGTGTGGGTGTACAGGAAGCCCGTCAAGAACTACGGGAAGCCCAAGTCCAGGCGCTGATGCGCCATGGGGGCTCCGGCCCCCGCAAACCTCTCCAAACCTTTTGGAAACGTCTTCCTATTTCTCGGAGCCTCCTTTCGGAGCCTCCGCGATCGGTTCCGCCGATCGATTCCCATCCTGTTCCTCGTATGGCGGCACGCTGCGGTTCCGGAGCATCCCGTCGATACAGTTATCAGTCTGTGCCAGATGTTCCTTCCGAATCGTTGTTAGAGGGGTCCGACCGAAAGGAGATGAAGGCCCTGCGAGCGCGGCTCCGCCGTCCTCGGACGGTGTGGCGGGAGGAGTTCTCCGGCTCCGTCGCCGAACCGGGTTCATCCCGGGAGGGACATCGTTCCTCACCCCTGCAAGTGGCATGCCGGCCGAAGGTCAACCCGTCCAGCCGTCATGTCGGGCTGCAGGGGACCTTTCTTCACAACTGCCTGTAGAATCTGTCCGCTAGATGCGCACGGTAGAGTCCGTCTCCCCTGCGCTTCCTGAGCGCGGGATCGGGGGACGGGATGAATTCCAACCCCTCGTAGCGGACGTCTGTCAGCGTCAGCCCCTCCGCGGGAGCCAGTCCGAAGTTGGACCAACCTCCGTCGAGGCCTGCCTCCACGCGTGATACGTCTATGCGTCCGGTGCCGACCCTGATGACCGAGGATGCGATCCTGCGGATCATGTTCCAGAGGAAGTGGTCCGCCATGAATGTCATGACCAGGACGTCGCCCTCCTCGCGGATGCTCGCCTCCACCAGGTCGATGACCGTGCCCTTGCCTTCGGACTTGCAGAAGCCGGCGAAGTCGTGCTCCCCCTGGAACAGGGAGATGCATTGCTTCGCCAGGCCGATGTCGACGCCTTCGGACTTCGTGACGTATTCGTAGGTCCTCATGTCGGCGTGACGCGGAAGGAAGTCGTCGTCCACACGCGCGTATGCGGTGCAGAGGACGCCCCATCCCACGGAGTTGAGGGCCTTGAGAAGAAGGACGGGGTCCGCCCCGCCCGATTCGAAGGATGCGACGTTCCCGGTGGCGTTCACGCCCTTGTCGGTGCGGCTCGCCAGCTTGAGGTCGATCTTCTCCGGAGGGAGCTCCGTCACCCTGATCAGGGATGACAGGAGGGTTCCCTCCACGGTGGCGAGGCCGGGCTGTATCTGGGAGCCCGAGAACCCCTCGCCCCTGTATGCTATCCTGACTGCCAGGTCGGTCATGCGGAGCGGAGGGCCTTCATGTGGTCGACCCTGCGCTGGACCAGTTCGCGGGTGCCGATGTCATGGCGCACGAAGACGGCATCGCACTTCACGTGCTTCAGGGCCTTCTCGCAGTTCTCCTCGGCCTCCTCGATGGTCCTGCCGATGCCGACGACCCCGATGGACCTGGAGGTCCCTGTGACGAGCTTCCCGTCCTTCATGTCGACGTTGGCGTAGTAGGCGACGGCCCCGCAGTCGCGGATGGCCTCCTCGTCGACGGAGATCTCGTGTCCGGATTCGGATTTGACGCCGTATCCCTTGGGGACGACGTACTTGCAGACGGTCGCTTCGTTCTTGAATCCAACATCGCAGGTCAGGGTTCCCGTGGCCATCCTGTTGCAGATGTCCTCGAAGTCGGAATCCAGTGCGGTCAGGACGTTCATCGCCTCGGGGTCTCCGAATCTCGCGTTGATCTCGATGATCTTCGGTCCGTCAACGGTGAGCATGAACTGTCCGTACATCACGCCGCGGTAGGGGCATCCCTCCGCCGCCAGCGCATCGACGATGGACTGGACGATCGCGAGGGCGTCCTTCCTGTCCTTCTCGGTCACGAAGGGGAGGAGGTGGTCCGCATCGGTGTACGACCCCATCCCTCCGGTGTTGGGCCCGACATCGCCCTCGTACGCCCTCTTGTGGTCCTGGACCAGGGGCATGGGGACGATGTTCTTCCCGTCGGAGAAGACCATCTGGGTGAACTCCTCGCCCACGGCCCTCTCCTCGAGGATGACTCCGGCGCCTCCGATGTTCCCATCGAAGATCTCGCGGATGTAGTCCATGGTCTCCTCGAAGGAGTGGAGGTGCTCTCCCTGGACCTTGACGCCCTTCCCGCCGGTGAGTCCGACGGGTTTCACGACGATCTCGTGGTCCACGGTCCTGAGATACGCTTCCGCGTCCTCGGCGTTGTCGAAGCTGGCGAAGGAGAGGTTGCCGGCGATGCCGTACTTCTCCACGAGCTCCCTCATGAACGATTTGGATGTCTCGATCCTCGCCGCCGCCTGCGTAGGGGAGGCGCATCTGATGCCTGCTTTCTCGAGAGCATCGACGATCCCGACTCCCAGCGGAGCCTCGGGACCGATGAATGCCAGTTCGACGCCGTTCTCCTTCGCGAAGGAGACGACCTTTTCGATGTCCTTCTCGTCGCAGAGGAGATGCTTCGCGGATCTGGCGATTATCCCGGGGTTGGCGTTCTTCATCACGCTGTAGATCTCGGAGCCGGAGCGGTAAAGGGCCTCCACGGCCGCATGCTCTCTTCCGCCTCCTCCGACGGCAAGGACCTTCATCTGTGTGCACCTCAGAGCTTCAGGGCGGCGATGATCTCATCGAGCCCCTCGTCCTTCTTGACGCTGCACTTGTAGATGTTCTTTACCCCGCCCGTGAGCTTGTTGTAGTCCTTGGCGATGACCTCGGGGTCCACGTCGACGGCGCTGGCGATGTCCACCTTGTTGAGGATGGCAACATCGGAGTGGATGAAGATATCGTGGTGCTTCCTGACCATGTCGTCCCCCTCGGTGACGGAGATGACGACCACCCTGAGGTCCGTTCCCAGAGGGAAGTCGGCGGGGCAGACGAGGTTCCCGACGTTCTCGATGAAGATGATGTCGTAGTCGTCGAGGTTCATGCCGGACAGGGTCTTCTTGACGAGGTTGGCGTCCAGGTGGCACTCGTGCCCGGTGTTGCAGTTCACGGACTCCAGACCGGACTTCTCGAACCTGGTGTAGTCGTCGTCCCCGGTGACGTCGCCGGCGATGGCGCAGACGCGGAGGCCCCTGGCCCTCAGCTTCTCGGCCAGCTTGATGATCAGAGAGGTCTTCCCGGCACCGATCGAGCCCATGAAGTCGATGGACTTGATGTTGTGCTGCTTCAGGAGACGGTAGTTCTCATGGGCGATCTTGTTGTTCTCCTTCAGTACATCGATCTCTGTTCCGGGTTGGACTATGTGCATGGTGCCTGTAACCTAGCGCATACGCTAAATAACCTTCGTGCTACGCCATCCGGATCCATCTGGTCGTGCGCGCGCGACATAACCCAAATAAACAACGCGCCCATGCTGTTGCTCAGTAACATGAGCTATTCGGATTCGCTTTCCAAGACCCTGTCGTCGCTCGGTGCGACGGAGGGCACGAGGCTCAGGGTCGAGAAGGACGGAAGGTCCTTCGAAGGAACCCTGATGCCCCATCACGAGTTCAGCGCCCCCGACGTGCTGATCCTCAAGGTCAAGAGCGGGTACAACGTCGGTATCAGCATCACCGATTCCGCGAGGATCGAGGTTCTGGGCCAGCCCGCCGAGAGGGTCAGGAAGGAGGCCCCCGTGGAGTTCCGCAAGGGGCTCCCCAAGATCGTCCTCATCGGTACCGGCGGAACGATCGCATCGTACGTCGACTACAGGACGGGAGCGGTCCATCCAGCGCTCTCTACTTCGGACATGGTGAACGCGGTCCCCGAGATCAGGGAGCTCGCCAATATCGATGCCCGCGTCCTGTTCTCGATCTTCTCCGAGAACATGGATCCCGCCCACTGGCAGGAGCTCGCGGTGGCCGTTGCCGACGAGATCAACAAGGGTGCGGATGCGATCATCATCCCTCATGGGACCGACACCATGGGATACACCGCCGCCGCGCTGTCCTTCATGCTCGGTGATGTCCCGAAGCCGGTCATCCTCGTCGGAGCCCAGCGCTCCTCCGACCGTCCTTCTTCCGATGCGTCGAGCAACCTGATGGCCTGCGTCCGCTTCGCCATCAAGGCCGACCGCGCCGGGGTGTTCGTTGTCATGCATGACACGCCCGGGGACGATTCATTCGCGGTCCACTTCGGAACCAGGGTGCGCAAGATGCACACCTCCCGCAGGGATGCGTTCCATTCGATCAACGCCCTCCCCGTAGCGCATCTCGACAGGGATGGCAGGATGGAGGTCCGCACCGACGGCCCGGTCATCCGCGATGCCAAGGCCGAGGTCAGGACAGGGATGGAGACGTCCTGCGTCCTGCTCCAGTACTTCCCCGGCATGGACCCGGAGCTCTTCGAGCCCGTGTTCATGAAGTCCAGGGGCATAGTCATCTCCGGATCCGGACTCGGCCATGTCTGCGAGGGCATGATCCCCCTGATCGAGAAGGCCACCGCCAACGGCTCCGTGGTCGTCATGACGAGCCAGTGCCTCAACGGAAGGACCAACCTCAACGTGTACAACACCGGAAGGGACATGCTGAAGGCCGGTGCAATCACCGTGCTCGATATGCTCCCAGAGACCGCCTACGTCAAGCTGATGTGGGCCCTCGCGAACACCGATTCCGTCGAGGCCGCGAAGGAGGTCATGCAGACCCCGCTCGCGAACGAGATGTCCGACAGGAGGACCATCGATGAGTGAAGACTACGAGATGATGTGCGGCATCGAGATCCACCAGCAGCTCGATACCTGGAAGCTCTTCTGCGACTGCGAGAGCCATCTCTGCGAGGACGGAGAGGGAGCGTACTTCAGGAAGCTCAGGCCCACCACCAGCGAGATGGGCGAGGTGGACCGCGCCGCCCTGGCCCAGTTCCAGAGGCACATGGGCTACAGGTACCAGTGCTGCGAGGGGACCAGCTGTCTCGTCGAGCTCGACGAGGAGCCGCCCCACACCGTCAACCGCGATGCGATGCAGATATCCCTCACGTTCTCCGAGATGCTCCATGCGAACGTCATCGACGAGATCCACTTCATGAGGAAGATTGTGGTCGACGGATCCAACACGTCCGGATTCCAGAGGACCGCCCTGGTCGCCACCGACGGATACGTCATGGCCGGCGACAGGAGGATCTCCATCCTGTCCGTGTGCCTCGAGGAAGATGCGGCCAGGAAGGTCGAGACCAAGGGCGACGAGATCCTCTACAGGCTCGACCGTCTGGGGATACCTCTGATCGAGGTGGCCACCGGTCCCGACATGAGGACGCCCGAGGAGGTCCAGGAGGTCGCATACCGCATCGGTACCCTCCTGAGGGCCACCCGCAGGGTGAAGAGGGGAATCGGAACCATCCGTCAGGACCTCAACATCTCGATCCCGGGCGGCGCCCGCATCGAGCTGAAGGGCGTGGGCGAGCTGAGGCTCATCCCCGACTACGTCAGGAACGAGGTCAACAGGCAGAAGATGCTCATCCGCATCAAAGGGATCCTCAACGACAGGGGCACCGCCCCGGTCGAATTCGTCACCGAGGATGTCACCGACATCTTCGAGAAGTGCGACTCCAAGGTCATCCAGGGCGCGCTGTCCTCCAAGGGACGCGTCCTGGCGGTCCGTCTCCCCGGATTCGCCGGCGTCATGAACGGCGACGAGGGCAGGCTCCGCCTGGGCTCCGAGATGGCCCAGAGGGCCCGCACCCGCGGCGTCAAGGGGATATTCCACTCCGACGAGCTCCCCAACTACGGTATCTCGCAGGAGTTCGTGGATGCTCTGAGGCAGCGCCTCGGCATGACCGGCGAGAACGACGCGTTCGTCATCTGCGCAGCCCCCGAGAAGACGGCCAGGGACGCCCTCGACGTGGCAGTCGCAAGGGCCAACGAGGCCCTGGTCGGCGTTCCCGAGGAGACCCGCGACCCGCTCCCGGACGGCACCACGAAGTACTCCAGGCCGCTCCCCGGAGCCGCCAGGATGTATCCCGAGACGGACGTGCCTCCGACCCGCATCACCGAGGCCAGGATGGAATCCATCCGCAACAACATGCCCGAGTTCCCCGAGCAGATCGAGGCCCGCCTGGTGAAGGACTACGGCGTCAACCAGCAGCAGTCCTCCCAGATCGTCAGGAAGGGCATGGACGAGCTATTCGAGATGCTCGCCGCCGACGGCATGGTGTCCATCGCCGCGACCACCGTCCTGAACACCTTCGGCGAGCTGGAGCACGACGGGCTCGATCCCGGCGCCATAGCGGAGGATGCCCTCATCGAGGCGTTCGGCATGCTGAAGGCCGGCCGCTTCGCCAAGGAGGCCCTCCCCGCTCTTCTGAAGGAGATGTGCTCCGGCACCGCTCCCGAGAAGGCCATCGAGAAGCTGGGGCTGGGTGCAATGGATTCCAGCGAGGCCGAGGCGGTCATCGACGGCATCGTCAACGAGCGCGCCGACTTCGTCAGGTCCAAGGGCATGGCAGCCATCGGACCCCTCATGGGTCCGGTCATGGGCGCCCTCCGCGGGAAGATCGACGGGAAGCAGGCCAACGAGCTGCTGTCCAAGTCGATCTCCAAGCTCCTGGGCCAGTGAAACCCCATCCCCGTCCTTCCGGACGGGGATTCCACAACCTCTCCATGGTTCTTCGCCAGATTTTTATCGGATTCCGTCGCTCGTTCCCGGTATGAAAGCGCTTCTCCTCAACGGCAGCCCTCATGCCAGCGGGTGCACGCACAGAGCCTTGATCGAACTGGCCGAGGAACTCGGCTCCAGAGGCATAGAATCCGAGATCGTCCACGTCAGGAGCGACACGCCCGGCTGCAGGGATTGCCGCTTCTGCAAGAAGAATGGCAGATGCGTCATCGACGACCAGGTGAACGAGCTGGCGGCCCGTCTCGACGAGTTCGACGCCATCGTCCTCGGCTCGCCTGTGTACTACTCGGGCCCGTCCGGGCAGATCTGCGCGTTCGCGGACAGGTTCTTCTTCTCCGCCGGAGGGAGGATGGCAGGCAAGCTCGGGGCCTCCGTGGTCTCATGCCGTCGTGGAGGAGCATCGGCATCCTTCGACCGCCTGAACAAGTACTTCATGATCAGCAACATGCCCGTGGTCTCTTCCCAGTACTGGAACCAGGTGCATGGCAACAAGCCGGAGGAGGTGGAGCAGGACGAGGAGGGTCTTCAGACGATGAGGACGCTCGGAGCCAACATGGCCTGGCTCCTCAAGTGCATCGAGGCCGGCAGGGCCACGGGCATAGACCTCCCTGTCTACGAGCCGAAGGTGTTCACGAACTTCATCTGAGGCGATCAGGCCGGAGAGTTTCGGTATTGTTCTGAGCCTGGTATTGGAAACCCATCCCCGCCCCTTCGGACGGGGATCTTACCCTCTTTCCTACACCTCGTTACTGCTTTATCTGTTCTGAGGCACAGACGATACATCAATATTGACGGTCTACGACCGTAGAGAACTCTATTTTATACTTTTCTGGCAATTCTTGATATGGTGAGGAATTGAGGTCAAAGGTCCATCCTAACGGAAAAGTCTACTCCATAGATGAGTTGGCCGAGATAATCGCACCTATCGCCAAAGAGCTCGGAGTGGAGCGTATCTATCTCTTCGGTTCATATGCCCGTGGCGAGGCGACTCCAGACAGTGATGTGGATATACTCATCGACTCAGGCAAGATAGACAGCTATTTTGGTATCGGAAGGCTCTATAGTAGACTCAATCGTGCATTGGAGAAGGACCTGGATATAGTCCCATCTGATGCGAACCAGGCTTTCATCGATAAGATACGTCCGGATTTGGTGCTGGTGTATGCAGAGTGACGATCTCGACATCTTAAAGGCGATGTTATCGGCTGCTCGGCGTATCGTCAAAAAGACGGAAGGGCTGACGTTCGAGCAGTTCAACAACGACGAGGATATTCTCGACATTTGCGCGATGCAGTGTCAAATCATCGGAAACAGTGCTGATTCGCTTTCAGTAGCACTCCAACAGATGTATCCAAGTATAGAGTGGGAAGACATGTATGGCATGCGTTGCGCTATCGCCCATTCATACGGAACAACTAATTTCAGTATGAAGAAGCTGTGGAATTCGGTTAGAAGTGATGTTCCGGAGTTGATAGAGAGACTCGAAGTAATCATCGAGGACTTGGAATCAGGCGAGAATGGATCAAGGAATTAATGAAATCGTGGGTTTCATAGGTTTGACGTCTATTTGTCGGATAAGAAACGACCGGATTAAAGATATTTTTTGGTGTTTTCATTACATTCTGAGGCGATCAGGCCGGAGGGAATCTCATCTCGAGGACGGAGAGCTTCTCGAAGAACAGCTTGAGCTCCCCGATGATCCTGTAATCCCATCCGGCCAGCGCCTCCTCCAGCGCGTGCCCGTCCATCAGGGACGACACGACGATGACGATCCTGCCGTCGGGTCCGAGATGCTCTCCAGCACCCGCGAGGAGCTCGGGAAGCGGTCCGAGACCGTCCGGTCCGCCGGACCACGCCTTGGCCAGAAGCCCCTCCTCGTCCACGGGGAGGTAGGGGAGGTTGAATACGATCGTGTCGAAGACCCCTTCGATATTCGAGTAGACGTCGGTCTCGATCACATCCATCTCCGCACCGTTGCGTTCGGCGTTCCTGCGGGCGAGTTCCACCGCCTTCGGATTTATGTCCCCGGCGGTCACGACGCAGCTGTTCTTGGCGCAGTGGATGGAGACCACTCCGGATCCGCATCCGATCTCCAGGACCCTCTCTCCGGGACGGACGTCAAGGGATTCGATGAGCAGGATGCTGTCCTCGGAAGGAGGATAGACGTCCTCGTCCGTCTCGATGGCGATGTCGGGGTCGTAGATCATAGCGGAACCGTCCGGTCCGTCCATCATATCCCGGTTATAATACCGATACGGCGAAGGCAAGTGTTATAGGCGCACTCATTCTGGCATGGATCATGATACAGCTCGACATCCTCTGCATAGGATTCCTTGAGCGCGACGAGGATGGCGGTCTGAAGGAGGCCCACTCCACCTCCACGCTGATAAGGGCCGACGGCAGGAACATCGTCGTCGACACCAGCACCGAGTACATGTGGCCAGCCGTCAAGACGTCGTTCAGGCAGATCGGCATCTTCCCCGAGGATGTGGACACGGTCATCCTCACCCACACCCACAGCGACCATAGGGGCAATCTCAAAAGATATCCCAAAGCGAAGGTCCTGGTGCACAAGGGAGGGAAGTCGGAGATCCCGGGGGCGAGGATCATCGATGCCGATGAGTACGAGGTCTGCCCCGGAGTCAGGATGGTACACACCCCCGGTCATTGCACCGAGGAGACCAGCGTGTTCATCGATGCGGACAGGCGCTACGTCTGCGCGGGAGACGCCGTCCCCCTGGAGGACAATCTGAGGGAGGGGAAGCCCCCGGCGCTGAACACCGACCGCAGGCTGGCGATGGAGAGCATGGACCGCATCCGCGGGTATGCGGACGTGATCATTCCCGGGCACGGCGCCCCGTTCATGGTCAGGCGAGCGTCGCGGCATAAGCTTTAAAGACGGGTCCGACTACACGATGCCAAGTCATTCCGGGGTTCGGGACTCCCGTTCATGGCGCAATGGTGATTGATATGATCCAGAGAGAGATGCCGGACACGATAGTCTACACGTGCCCCGACTGCGACGATGAGACCGAGCACCAGATCCTCAAGGGGAGGATGGGCAAGGCCACCATCGAGGGTACGTTCAGATGCATCGAGTGCGGGAAGGTGACCTCCGAGACCATCAGGATCCCGGAGCTCATCGAGGTTCCCGTGGTCTACAGCGACGGAGAGGTCTCCGAGCAGGCCCGCACCACATTGGAGAGCAACGACATCGTCCAGTTGGAGGACGAGTTCGAGCTCGACGACGGACGCAAGGTATGCGTCACGTACATCGAGGTGGAGGACGGACGCAGGGTGAAGAAGTGCCTCGCGCCCAAGATCAAGAAGCTGTGGGTGAAGAGGTTCGACATCCTCAGCATCAAGGTCTCAGTGAACGATGTCGGAAGAACGTATTCCCTGAGGGTCGAAGCGGAGCCCGACGACGAGTTCGTCGTCGGTTCCATGCTGAAGTTCGAGGACTTCGACTGCCTCATCCACGCGATAAAGACCAAGGGCAACCTGGTGAAGCACGGCTCCGCCGAGGCGAGGGATATCGTCAGGATCTACGGGAAGATCCGCAAGAAGACCTACGACGTCCTCGATCTCGATGAGGAGTTCGACGAGTCCGATTACGTCATCGACGATGACGAGGACTACGACGAGTGAGCATCATCAGGCGGGGCGGGGGCGCATCCCCTGTCCTGCCTTCTTCTCCTGAACGTCGTCCGGGAGGATGTAATCCAGGACGTCGGCGATGTTGTCGGATTCCACCGTGTATGTGGCGGCCTCCGACGTGTAGGGGTCGGTCGGGTTGAAGGCGATCGACATCCCGGAATTCTCGAACATGGTGATGTCCGTGAAGGAGTTCCCGATGGATACGGTGCGCTCCTTGGTGGTTCCGTACTTCTCGATGTAATCGAGGACCTTGACGCCTTTGTTCCTGAGGTCGAGCCTCTGATGGCCTTCGCCGGTGAGCCTCCCGTCCTCGTAGCTGCAGATCTCGTCGGCGATGTAGTCGTCGAATCCGAACTCGTCCGTGAGCATCTTCGCGGCCAGGTCGATCCCTCCGCTGATGATGACGCAGCGGATGCCGTTGTCCTCGAGACAGGCCACTGTTTCCTGGATTCCTCCGATCAGAGGCATGGTCTGAAAGGTCCTGGCGATGTCGCGGATGGTGATGTCCGGCTTCTTGGCGATCCACAGGCCGATATCCCTGCGCATGAACTCCTTCTCGTCGATCTCTCCGTTGACGAAGGCCTGATAGGCGGCTTCGTTGTCGACATCGAAGCATTCGTGGACCCAGCGCCATGAACTGCGGATGGTCGTGAGCGTTCCATCCATATCGAAGCAAACCAGATCGTACCTGCGCATGCGGTGGCGAACGGGGTCCGGATATAATACGGCTCGTCGGGAAGGGGTGCGATGCGGCTGTTCGCAATCCCGGTATGGGCTGTGAGGAAATCGGGTTTCCACAACGGTTCGATTCCGCGTCTGCCGCACCGTTCGATGTTCAGAATTCATACATTCTACGAACACGGAATTAGAACGTCGTTAGTAGAAGGTTATAGCATCGTCCGCAATGGACGGCATAGCATCATGCGGACATGTCCGGAGAGGGATGGGATGCGTGGTGCGAGAAATCTGGGCGCGAGCCCGGAGGAATATACATGAATTGCATGAAAAACAGCGCCAGGGGGGGGGTCTCGGCCTCCAAGAAGCTCCTGGCGGCAATCGCCGTTCTGGCAGTTGCGTTCGCCGTCTTCGCTGCGATCCCCG
>ERZ1026854.1894-NODE-1894-length-12566-cov-4.067860_pt1 | contig 12566 bp, 10 predicted proteins | sample MGYA00380157_ERZ1026854 | MGnify/ENA primary metagenome ERZ1026854 (study PRJEB33269, sample SAMEA4719793) | human gut metagenome | biome: human-associated habitat; feature: organic feature; material: feces | place: Cameroon | collected 2013-10 ...
GAGTGCAACATGGCCATCTGCGAGGAGGGCTTAAAGCATCACTACGGCGCATCGGTAGGCCAGATCCTGCTGTGTGACAGCGATCGGCCCACCGTGGGCCTGCGCGCCCGCGCCTATGCGGCCGCCGGTTCGGATGCCCGCATGAATGGCTGCCCCATGCCGGTGGTGATCAACAGCGGCAGCGGCAATCAGGGTATTACGGCCAGCGTCCCTGTGATCGTCTGCGCCCGGGAGATGGGCAAAAGCCGGGAAGAGCTGCTGCGGGCTCTGTGCGTCTCCAATCTGGTGACCATCCACCAGAAGACCGGCATTGGTCGCCTGTCTGCCTATTGCGGCGCGGTCAGCGCCGGGGTGGGCGCGGGGGCAGGCGTGGCATACCTGAGGGGCGGAGACTATGAGATGATCGCCCACACAGTGGTCAACGCCGTAGCCGTGACCTCCGGCATCATTTGTGACGGAGCCAAAGCCAGCTGCGCCGCCAAGATTGCCTCCGCCGTGGATGCCGGGCTTCTGGGTCTGGCCATGTATGAGAACGGAAACCAGTTTTTCGGCGGTGACGGCATTGTGAAAAAAGGCGTGGAAAACACCATCGCCACCGTGGCCCGTCTGGCCCGGGTGGGCATGGAACAGACCGACAAAGAGATCATCCATCTGATGATGGAAAGTTAGAAAGAGGTACCGCATGGATTTTGATTTTACATCTCTTATGGACCGCCATGGGAAGGACGCCGTTGCTGTGGACGGCGTGGGCCGTCCCGGGGCCCCCGGCGCGCCCAAAGAGGGCTTCGACGTGATCCCCATGTGGGTGGCGGATATGAATTTCCCCACCTGCCCAACCATCCAGGAGGCCATCATCGCCCGGGCCCAGCATCCGGCCTTTGGCTACTTTGACCCCACGGACGAATATTTTGATTCCATCATCCGCTGGCAGGCAAAGCGCAACGGCGTTCTGGACCTGAACAGGAAGCACATCGGCTATGAAAACGGCGTTCTGGGCGGCGTCATCAGCGCCCTGAACTGCGTGTGCTCCCGGGGCGATAAGGTTCTGGTCCACAGCCCCACCTATATCGGCTTTACCCACAGTCTGGAAAACAACGGCTACAAGCTGGTCCATTCACCCCTTGTTCTGGACGAACAGAATGTGTGGCGCATGGATTTCGAGGATATGGAACGCAGACTTCGGGAAGAACGCATTCATGCCGCCATTCTCTGCAGCCCACACAATCCCTGCGGCCGGGTCTGGGAGAAATGGGAACTGGAAAAGGCCATGGAGCTGTACCGGAAGTATGACGTGTATGTCATTTCCGATGAGATCTGGTCGGATCTTATTCTGGACGGCAATCGCCACATTCCCACCCAGTCCGTCAGCGCCGATGCCCGGAACCGTGTCTGCGCCTTCTATGCCCCCAGCAAGACCTTCAATCTGGCGGGCCTCATCGGAAGCTACCACATCTGCTATAACAACTGGTGGCGGGACCGGCTGGAAAAGGAAAGCTCCCTGTGTCACTACAATTCCATGAACGTGTTGTCCATGCACGCCCTGATTGGGGCCTACAAGCCCGAGGGCTATGCCTGGACGGACGCGCTGCGCCGGGTGCTGACCGGGAATATCGACTTCGCCGTGAATTATATCCGGGACCACTTCGAAGGGGTCACAGTCAGCAGGCCCCAGGGAACCTATATGCTCTTCGTGGACTGCACCGGGTGGTGCGCCAGCCACGGAAAGACCATTGAGGATGTGGAGAAGGCCTGCTGGGATGTGGGCGTTGCCGTTCAGGACGGCCGGATGTTCCACGGAAATTGCCACGTCCGTATGAACCTGGCCCTGCCCCTGTCCCGGGTGCGGGAGGCTTTCCGGCGAATGGACAAGTACGTTTTTAACGCGGAGGTATAAAATTGGCGCTGCTGGAAGTGAGCTTTTCCTCCCAATGCCTGGGCCGGACTGTCCCCATGACCGTGATTCTGCCCACGGACAAACAGCCCATGCCCGGCCAGCAGCCCCGGCCCCGGGATTTGCCCTACAAGACCCTCTACCTGCTGCACGGAGTCTATGGCAGCTGCACGGATTGGCTCTGCGGCACCCGCATCCGCCGGTGGGCTGAGGCACGGGATCTGGCGGTGGTCATGCCCAGCGGGGAGAACAGCATGTATCTGGACAACCCCGCCGCGGCTTTTGGGGAGTTCATCGGCCGGGAACTGGTGGACTTCACCCGCCGGACCTTTCCGCTGTCCCAAAAGCGGGAGGACACCTATATCGGCGGCCTCTCCATGGGCGGCTTTGGGGCACTGCGCAATGGGCTGAAATACCACGAGACCTTTGGGGCTATCATTGCCCTGTCCGCCGTAGCCATGCTGGACGCGGATATCCTGAACCCGTCAGAGACTTCCACCCTGCCCATCGACCGCATGGCCGTCCGCCGTTGGCACTATGGGAATGACCTGATGGCCGCCCTGGAAAGCGACCGGAATCCTGCCTGTCTTGTGAAGAAGCTGGCAGAGGAGGGGGCGGAGTTCCCCGCCATCTATATGGCCTGCGGAGAGTCGGACTTCCTGCTGGAAAAAACAAGGCATTCCACGCGCTGCTCCAGACCTGTCATGTCCCCCATACCTTCGAGCTTGGCCCCGGATCCCACGAATGGGATTTCTGGGACCGTTACCTGCTGAAGGCCCTGAACTGGCTCCCTCTGGAGATCGCCGCCGAAGGCCGCGGCAGCGGAAACGTGCTCTGACACAAAAATGCTTTCAGCGGGGACGCCCCGCGCCCCCGCAGCCTTCACCGCGGCGGTCTTCAGACCGCCGCAAAAAAAGTGCTTGACATTCTGCTTTGACCATGCTATAATAAACCAGCATTGAGAGAGTGCACAATATCGCGGAGTAGAGCAGTTGGAAGCTCGTCGGGCTCATAACCCGGAGGTCGTAGGTTCGAGTCCTGCCTCCGCAACCATAAAAACACCGGATTTCATGTCGAAATCCGGTGTTTTTCTAACTTTTTACGCAAATTTGCGTTGGCTTCAAATTTGCTTTGGGGATAGTTTGGGGATAGCTCAAAATCATGGGTGGGAAAATCCGAACTTTTTCATAGAAAACGGTTTTTCCGTAAATTCTGCTATTTCCTTCCCGCAAACACTCCTGCCCTGACATCTGCGGCTATTGCTCTGGCAATGGCAGTCTGGTGTGCGTAAATTGTTGCCGTCGTGTTTGCGTTGGCATGGCCCAGTTCCGCAGCTGTTGTCACCAGGTCAACGCCGTTGGCAATCATTGTAGAGGCTGCCGTATGCCGGAAGGCGTGGGGATGAATGCGGAGTACAGCAGATTGCAGTCAATAACGATACCCCCGGTATCAAAATTCACCTTGTTCATAGGCTAAAAACCAATCTATCAAGCATAGGCAGAAGTGTTCATCTTCGGGAACGCAATACAGAGGGGAACAAAGTTAGTATCCGGCGATTTCTAAGTAAAAACACATCCGGCACGCACGCAAAATGAGTGGCCGGATGCGTTTTATTTAGGTTCTATAATAAATGTTATTTACTTTGTCAAGGCAGCGATGGCAGCTGGGATCGGTTCCGAAGCCTTATCCGCAATGGAGTAGCACAGGATGGAGAAGCCCTTGATGTACTTGCAATAGCGCACACGCAGGGGTCCATTTGTGGAGTGCCGCTGCTCGATTTTATAATCGTAGTTGTGCTCGGGGTCCGCCAGGACCGTGTCCAGCGCTTCCAGCACTGCGGGCAAGATCCGGTTCTCCAGGTCGGCCATAAAGTGCATGGGGAATACCCAATCAATTTCGTCCATGCGGGCAACCAGCTTCCGGATGCACGCCCGGTATTTGTACAGAGAGCACTCCTCCAGGGGATAGCTGACGGTGCCGCAGCCGGAAATGTCGGCGCAGATATTGTCTCCGGAGAACAGGATCTTATTATGCTTGTCCAAGTACATGGCCGCGCCGGCACCGCCGTGGCCGTTGGAATTGATTAGCTCGATCTCATAGCCGCCGCCCAAGTCCCAGGTATAGCCATCGGGAACGCCGATGATCTCATAGGGATGAAACGTCGGCAGGTCCGCCTTGTCAAATTCCAGCCACTTATTTTGTTTGGTATCCTTATCCCAGAGATAATCCCACATATGTTCATTCTGAGCTTTAAGCAAGGGAACAAGGGCCTCATGGCAGTATACCCGGTCAAACCGACAGTTTCCAAAGGCGTGGTCATAGTGATCGTGGGTATTGACAACAATGATCTCCTTACCCGGAGCCAAAGTTTCAACCAAAGCCCTGGTGTCGCCAAGGCCATAGCCGGTATCCACCAGCAGACATTTCTCCGGCCCGATGGTCAGCCATTGCCACATATCTCCCGCACCGTCACAGTTTGGAGCAAACAGGCCGTAGAGGTTGTTCCGGAACTGGTAAACCTCCACATAGGGGTCACAGTCGTATACCTTCCGGGTATCATCGTGTTCCCGCAGGCGCTTCATATAGGTGTAGCTGACCAGATTCTGAGGCCCGAACCAGGACAGGCGCTTGGCCTTAGACAAGCCATTTATTTCTGTCATTTCACGCAGCATAGTCGTTCTCCTTTCAGGATTTGTTCAGTAAAAGTTTTCTTGTCTTCCATTTCCCACTGTAAAAATAGCCAATACCAATGCATACCGGCCCCAGCCGCGCCAGAGCATTTCCGTAATAGAAGCCCACGACTCCCATCCCAAGCAGATAGGCAAAGGAGAAGCTGATACCCAGGCGCAGGATCACGCCGTCCAGCATCCCGGCAAGAAAATTCAGTTTTGCATGCCCGCTGCCGGTAACAGAAGCCATAAACGGGCCCTGGATCGCGGACAGAATAAAGGTTATCACGGAAACACGCATAAAGAGGACTCCGCCCTCCATAACCTCCGCATCCTGTGTAAACAGGCCAAAGGCAGCCTTCGGGAAAAACAGCGCGATTACACACGCCAGGGCGCTGAATACCGCGCCCATAGCCAGTGCCGTGTAGACAGTCTTTTTGACCCGATCATATTTCTGCGCGCCCAAATTCTGGCCAACCATGGCACTGGCACCGCCGTTGATGCTGTTGGTAAAGATGTTGACCATCTTGTTGACCTTATTTCCGATGCTATTTGTCGTAGATGCCAGCAATCCAAAGCTGTTGATCCTAGCAGAGCAAATCAGCTGAGAGAAGTGGATGCAGGCCGATTGCAGAGTCAATGGGATTCCCAGCTCCAACAGCACAGACAGATGGCGGCGGTGAATGGAAAAATTGCGGCGTTTGAATTCAAAATCGAATCTGTGTCCATGGCGCTGTAAAAAAACAGCAGCTGCCAGGAACGAGGCAAACTGCCCCGCTACGGTGGCAATGGCCGTGCCTGCCGCTTCCAGAGGAATGACCGCAACCAGCAGCAGATCCAGCAGCAGATTCGCTACAGCGGCAACGCTGACGAACAGCAGCGGACGCTTGGATTCGCCCATGCCCCGCAGTGCGCCGCAGACAGCATTGTATCCAAAGACAGATGGCAGGCCCAGGCTGACAATGATCATATAGTCCCGCGCCTGGGACAACGCCTCAGGCGGGCAATGCAGCCAGTTCAGGAATAAATCGCAGCATACAATACATACGACTGCAAACCCTACGGAAACAAGGAAAGAAAAGGTGATCAGTGTTCCGATGGCCTCCTGAATCGCCTGTTTCTCTTTGGCACCTGCCAGCTGCGCAATGTATATCTGCCCCGCGGTTCCCAAGCTGGTGCCCACAAAGGTCAGCATCGTGGCAACGTCGCCGCCGGTGGATACGCCAACCGTGCCGATGTTGCCAACATACTGCCCGATGACGATCATATCTACCGTATTGTACAGCTGCTGAATAAAGTTGGCCAGCAGCAAAGGAATGGTAAACTGTATCAGAAGTTTCAGAATATTGCCCTGTGTCAGATCGATTCCGACGCTTTTGTTTTTGACAGGGGCATCTGTCATGGCATTCCCTCCTTTCCTAGAATACGGAAACGCTCCATATGTTTTCCACCTGCCCTCCGGGCTCCGCGCTGCACACATCCGCCATATGCGGAAGCTCTTCCAGAATCCCTTCCCGCCCTGGGAGCATGCTCCATGGTTCAATACATACAAAGGGCGCATCGGTATTCGGGGTATGCCAGAAGCCCACATAGGGCATCTGGGGATACTCCACACAGACTCCATGATTTCCGCGGGGGCTGGACAGCGTTACTTTTCGAGGCGCGTTTGCCAGAACGATCGCGTCCTGCGTAAACAGGTCGTGACGCAGCGGCAGCACCCGTTCGTTTTGCAGGGGATACGGTGTCCGGATGCCCGTACAGAGCACGCCTTGGCTGAAATTCACCAGCATTGGCCTGCACGGTTCGTCAAAGGAAAGGCGGTAGTCCGAAAAGTCCAACCCCGCCTCCAGCGGGACCCGGAAGCCCGGATGGCCGCCAACACCAAAGTAGAGGCTGCGCTCTGAGCGGTTTTCTACCGTGAAGCGGATCTGAAGGCGATTTTCTTCCAGGATGTAGTGGAGCAGGACCCGGAATCGGTAGGGGTAGACCGTCCGGGTCTGCTCGTTATCCTCTGCGGCCAGCAAAACACTGTTTTGCTGCCGGGAAAGGATCTGCATGGGCAAACCGGAAAGAAATCCATGGATCTTCATATCGTAGGACTTTCCATCCAGCAGGTAACGTTTTCCGAACAGGCGGCCAATGAATGGAAACAGGTTTGGCGCGGTGCCCTTCCAATAGGCCGGGTCACCCTGCCAGAGGTATTCCAGGTCGGCTTCTTTGCCATAGATGGATTGAAGCTTGCCGCCCGTCTCCGAGATTTTTACCCGAAGGCTGTCATTTTCCAGTTCAATCATTGGCAGGCTCCTTCGGCGTGTAGACCCCCTTTTGCGGGTCGTAGCTGATGGTGCCAAAGCCCTTCACAAATTTGTGCCAGGTCTGGCGGGCAGGTCCGCCGGTAGGGCTGGGGCTCATTTGCGTATAGTCAAAGCTCTGGGGATCCGCCACGATGGCATTGAGCGCTTCCAGAATATCCAGGAGCAGGCTGTTTTCCAGATTCACGATGAAATGGCCGGGGAAAATATAATCGAATTCATCCAGCCGTTGACAGAGTTTTTCCAGCTCATCCCGGTAGGCCTCAACGGTGCAGTATTTTCGGTAGGGATCGCCTTCTCTTCCGCCGCTGCCGCAGGCGATCACGTCGCTGCATACGTCATCTCCGGCGAACAGGATCCTGGTTTTGTGGTCCAGAAACATAGCGTGGCCGGAATCGTGGCCGGGCTGCCAGACCAATTCTACGTTGTGATCGCCGCCCAGGTTGAACACATGGTGGTTTTTCACCGGGATCAGCGCGTAGTCCCGGTATTCGGGGACATCCTTTTTGTCAAATTGCAGCCAAATGTTATTTCCGTCCCCATCAAACAGGTAGTCCCAGGCACCGGGGGCACATTTTCGGGTGATATTCGGTACGCAGTATTCGTGACAATAGACCTGGTTAAAGCGCACATTGCCCATACAATGATCCGGACCGGAATGGGTATTGACTACCACCAGCGGCATACCCCCGGTAAGCTCATCCACAAGGCCTTTTACGTCTCCGATACCGAAGCCGGTATCGATTACCATTGCCTTTTCCGGGCCAATGACCAGATACATCCAGACATCCCCGGCTCCGTCGCAATTCTGATTAAAGAGGCCATACACGTTTTCCCGGAAGGGATAGACCTCAATATAGGGGCAGACATCGTAAACCTTCACATATCGGTCCCGCTCCCGTAGCTGCTTCATAAATGCCCAGCTGATATGGTTCTGGGGAGAGCCCCATTTCAGCCGCTTTGCCTTGCTCAGGCCCTGAATGGGCCACATTCTTCCTTCCATATACGCTTCCCCCTATCACAGAGAATTGATTTTCTCGACCTGGCAGCAGGACACGAAGTGACCGGGCTGAACCTCCCGCAGGGTTTGGGGCTGATGGCAGGCCTCACAGGCGTGGGGGCATCTGGCGGCGAAACGGCAGCCCGGCTTGGGGTCGATGGGAGAGACAAGTTCACCCTTGATCAGGATCCGTTTGGGCGGATTGTGAATATCCACAGAGGGGATCGCGGAAAGCAGGGCCTTGGAATAGGGATGCAGCGGATGCGCAAACAGGTCCTGGGTACCGCAGGTCTCTACCAGCTGGCCGAGATACATGACACAGATCTGGTGAGAAATATGCCGGACAACGGAAAGGTCATGGGTGACGAACATATAGGTCAGGCCCAGCTCATCCTGCAGATCCATCAGGAGGTTCAATACCTGCGCCTGGATGGACACGTCCAGCGCGGAAACCGGCTCGTCGCAGACAATGAACTTTGGATTCAGCGCCAAAGCACGGGCAATGCCCACACGCTGGCGGCGTCCGCCGTCCATTTCGTGGGGATAGGCGTTGTAAAGGCGGGATTCAATGCCAACGAGGTTCATCAGTCTCCGCGCCTCCTGTTCCAGCTCCGCTCCCTTGAACCGTTTGGAGAGCTTCAGAGGCTCGATGATCGTATCATGCACGGACATACGGGGATTCAGAGAGGAATAGGGGTCCTGGAAAACGATCTGCATCTGCATTCTCAGCTTGTCCAGCTCCTTGCCCTTAACATGGGTCACGTCCTTGCCCTCAAACAGGATCTGTCCGTCTGTGCTGCTTTGCAAATGGATAATGGTACGGCCCAGGGTGGATTTGCCGCAGCCGGATTCTCCGACCACACCCATGGTCTTTCCGGCATCCAGACTGAAGGAAACATCGTCCACCGCATGGACAACGCCCTTATTGGTGGGGAAGTACTTTTTCAGATGATTCACTTGAAGCAACGGTGTCATAGTGTTTCCTCCGTAGATTTGCAGCGGATACAGCGGCAATAGTGTGTGTCACTGATGGCGATAGCGGGAACTTCTTGCTTGCGGCATGCTTCGCAGACATGGGGACACCGGGGAGCGAAGGCACAGCCTGTGGGAAGCCCCGTAGGGTCCGGGGGCAGACCGTCGATGGGAGCCAGTCTGCTTGAGCCCTTGTTCATATCGGGAAGCGCATGGAACAGGCCCACCGTATAGGGATGGGAGGGGTGGTCAAAGATATCCTCCAAGGTTCCGTATTCAATAATTTTTCCGGCGTAGGTCACGGCTACGGCATCGCAGGTCTCCGCCACAACCCCCAGGTCGTGGGTAATCATAATCATGGAGGTGTTGAATTCCTCCCGCAGATTTTTGATCATATCCAGCACCTGCGCCTGAATGGTAACATCCAGGGCAGTCGTCGGTTCGTCGGCAATCAGCAATTCCGGATTGCATGCCAGTGCCATGGCAATGACAACCCGCTGCTTCATGCCGCCGGAGAACTGGTGAGGATATTCCCCGGCGCGGTCCGGAGAAATGCCGACCATTCCCAGCATCTCTTTGGCGCGCTCCAACGCCTGGGCTTTTCCTGCCTTGCTATGAAGCTGGACGACTTCGGCAATCTGATCCGCCACCGTCTTTACCGGGTTCAGTGCTGTCATGGGGTCCTGGAAAATCATGGAGATCACATGCCCCCGCAGCTCCTGCATTTCCTTCTCGGGAAGGGACATGATCTCCTTGCCATCCAGCCATACACTGCCGTCCTGACGCTTGGTGGAGTGGTCCGGCAGGATCCGCAGCAGCGCTTTGGCAATAGAGGTCTTTCCCGCGCCTGTCTCACCCACAAGTCCGATGGTTTTGCCCCGTTCCAGGTCAAAGGAAATCCCATTTACGGCGTGAACGGTTCTCCCTTCCGATCGGTACTCTACAACCAGATCCCGGACAGACAGGAAAGCATTTTTATTCAATTCTGTAAAGTCCATATCCTTTTTCCTTTCTCAGTCCTTCAGCTTGGGGTCCAGCGCGTCGCGGATCGCGTCGCCAATCAGATTAAAGCTCAATACGCTGAGCATGATAAACAGGCCAGGGAACATAATCATGTGGGGATAGAGCCGAATATAGTTTCTGGCGGATGCCAGCATAGCACCCCATTCCGGCGTAGGCGGCCGCACACCCAGGCCAATAAAGCTCAGGGAGGAGGCGGACAGTCCCGCGGCGGCGATGGACATGGAAATTTCCACGATCAGCGGCGCAATCGCGTTGGGAATGACGTGACGGATGATGATGCGGGGCTTGCTGCAGGTGATGGAGGTCGCTGCCTCCACAAATTCCTGGTTTCGTATGGTCAGAATGTTGGCGCGCATCATACGGGCGAAATGGGGGATGCCGGAAATACCCAGCGCGTAAATGCATTTGTCAAAGCCCGTACCCAGTACGGCGGAAATGGCAATCGCCAGCAGCAGCTGGGGGAATGCCGCCATTACATCCAGGATCCGCATGACTACCTGATCGGCAACACCGCCAAAGTAGCCGGCAATGGCACCCATGGCTACACCGATGGTTGCGGAGATCAGCACGGAGAGGATGCCGACACTGAGCGTGTAGCGGGCTCCGTAGAGCACTCTGGCCAGGATGTCCCGTCCAAGCTCGTCGCAGCCGAACCAATGCTGGGCATTGGGTGTCATATAGGCGCTGCCCATGTCGGTTTTGGCGTAATCGTAGGGAACGATATATGGGGAGAGAATGGACAGTACCACCATAGCGCAAATGGTGATCACGCCGGCCAGCGCCAACGGGTTCTGGCAGATCTTCTGCCATACATATTTCGCGGAACCGGGGCGGGCCAGCTTTTTGGGGCCTTTTTCTTTTTTTGTCTTAGCCATTTGCCTTTCCCTCCTTTTTCACGCGCTTCTTGCTCTGGCCTTCGTACTGCGCCTTGATGCGGGGGTCCACATAGGCGTAGATCAGGTCCACCAGCAGCATAACGACACTGAAAGTGAACGCGATATACAGGACGCTGCCCTGTACTGCGGTATAGTCGCGGTTGTTGATGCCGTCGATCAGATAGTTGCCAATACCGGCAATGCCAAAGACGGTTTCAATGACCACAGTTCCGCCCAGCTGGCCGCCGAACCGTCCGCCGCAGATCGTGATAATGGGAATCAGGGCATTGGGCAGCGCGTGATGCCAGATGACATTCCGCTCCGCCACACCTTTCGCGCGGGCGGTGGTCACATAGTCCGCGCGGATAACCTCCAGCATGCTGGAACGGGTCAGCCGGGCAATGCCGGCGATGCCGCCAAGCGCGTTGGCAACGATGGGCAGAATGTAATATTTCCAGCCTTTGTCGCCGCTGGAGGGCAGCCAGTGCAGCTTCAGCGCAAACAGCAGCACCAGCATCAGTGCCAGCCAGAAATTCGGCATGGAAACGCCGATCATCGAAATGAACATGCTGATCCGGTCTCCTGCCCCGTTGGCGTGGATCGCGGCGCTGATACCAAGGGGGATACCGATGATGGTAGACAGAAGAATACTTCCGGCGGCCAGCGTCAGCGTCTTGGGGAACCGCTTCATCAGTTCCGCGGCCACGCTGGTGCCCTGAATATAAGAATTGCCAAAGCTCCGGTTGACAATAATTTCTTTCAGAAAATTGAACAGCCGGACGATGTAGGGATCATTCAAACCCAGCTGGTCCCGCAGCGCCTCGACCTGCATCTCCGTCGCGGAGGCACCCAGAATGATCTCGCAGGGATCGCCGGGGCAGAAATACATCATGGTAAAAATCAGGATCGCAACGCCCAGCAGAATGGGAATCATCAGAAGGACGCGCTTTAATACATATTTCCCCATTTTTCTCTCCTTGAAAAATTCGCTGCGCCCATGTGCCCCTGTCGCGGCACATGGGCGCGGTTTTTACGCTAACGGTAGATCAATTGCCGACGGATACAAAGTCCGCAGAGGGAATGATGGTACTGCCGGTCACATTGCCGAAGCCGTCCTGACACATGGTCAGGCCCTCTCTGGCAACATAATAGGAGTAATTCCAGAACATACCAATGGCATAGGCCTGGTCGCGCAGATAGTTGTGGAAGGCTCTCAGATCGTCGTCCGTGGAGTGCTCCGCATCGGCAGCCGCCTCTAGCAATGCCTGAAGCTGGTCATCGTGGGTAAAGCAGGCGGAACCGTTGGCAAAGGAATTGGTATCAAATACATTCTGCCAGACGGTAGTAACAAAGTCCGTGGTGGACTTGGAATCCACGATCATATCCCACTTGGTATCGTCATACTTGTAGCTGTTGAACAGCGCCTGATCCACAGGGTTCAGTTCTACGGTAATGCCGATTTCCGCAAGATAGCTCTGCAGTACGGTCAGGCCAGCCGTCGCGGTGGTGCTGTTCTGGTACATCAGAGAAACGGTAATGCCGCCGTCGGGATAACCGGCCTGGGCCATCAGCTCCTTGGCCTTGTCCACATTGTAGTCGTAGTAATCCTCCTGGTTCCACTCGTCAAGGTAGTCGCTGGAAACGTCAGGCGAGAAATCGTGGCAGACCTGGCCGTTGGTAGGTGTGTTGCCGTAGCCCAGACGCACACCGTTGAAGTCAATGGCATACAGCACCGCCTGACGCAGCTCCTTGTTGTCGGCAAAAACGCTGTTGTCGTTGTTGAACATGAGTACGTTCATACGGCCGTTTTCGTCAGGATAAACG
>ERZ1026854.1896-NODE-1896-length-12555-cov-4.544560_pt1 | contig 12555 bp, 9 predicted proteins | sample MGYA00380157_ERZ1026854 | MGnify/ENA primary metagenome ERZ1026854 (study PRJEB33269, sample SAMEA4719793) | human gut metagenome | biome: human-associated habitat; feature: organic feature; material: feces | place: Cameroon | collected 2013-10 ...
CACTTCTGCCAGAAATCCGGCTACCGTGATCACTCCTATACCTTTGATGGCAAGCTTTTATTTTACCACTTCTGTCAAGAAAAGAATAGCAGGCGAATATTTGTTTTTCAAATAATCGCCTGCCATCGAAAGGGGGTGGTTGTTAGCACATTATAATTTAAACTGGTTCACAATACTGTTTAACTCTTTTACATACTCAACCATATCATTGGATAATGCATCCGTCTTTCCAACCATCTCAAAGATTTCGGAAGACTGGTTCTCAATATCTCCAATTCCGTCTACCGAAGCATTAATAATACCGGAAATGCTGTTGATATTATTCTTAATTTCAATCATTTCTTCATTCAGTTTGTTAACGGAATTACTGATTTCACCCATGATATTTTCAATGTCTGCAGAACTGTTATAATAATTCACTCCTGCTTCCATAAATCCATGATAATCTGCCATTACCGTAGTGTCCATATAATCCATTGCCTTGTTCAGACACTCTACCATGCCTTTGGCAGCATCTTCAATTACTTCTACGACCTGTTTGATATCTCCGGTTGTCTGCTCGGTCTGGGTTGCGAGTTGTCTGATTTCTTCTGCAACAACTGCAAATCCTCTTCCTGCATCTCCGGCTCTGGCTGCTTCAATTGAAGCATTCAGTGACAAAAGATTTGTCTGGGAGGCAATCGCCGAAATCTGTTGTGCCAGCTTGCTGATTTCGCTGATTTTCTGTGCCTTTTCAACTGCAGACTCTGTTTCTCTGCTCAGCTCTTCATACATGTACTTTGTCTTCTCGTTCGCTGCCTTGGAAGATTCCTGCATTTCTCCGGATTGCAGATGAACGGAAGTCGCTTTTTCTTTTCCGCTTTGCAGCCGCACATTCACTTCTGCCAAATCTGCAGTAATTTCCGTGATGTTATTCTCAATCATCGCTACCGAAGGCAATACATTCTGCTTCATCTCATTCGACAACTGGTCCGTGGTACTAAGATTTCGATTCGAATTCTTCTCCAAAACCCCAACCATGTTCTCCAATGCATCCGAGCCGTCATGTATCTTGTTGGAAACCTGCGAAATTCGCTTAACAACACTTTGAATGTTATCTTTGAAATTTGTTATGGCACGGGCCATCGCACCGGTTTCATCGTTATTGCTTTCATACTTGCCTGTAACGGTGTTGGAAGAAAAGTTCAATTCGCCGCTTTCCTTTAATACATCGGTCATCACCCGAACCGGTCTTGCAATTGTCTTTGCAAGGAGCCAGGAAACAATCAGCATGGCAACAATACATATTGCAGCACCAAGTATTCCAATAATTACAATGGGGCGAACCACGCTTAATGCCTCCGATTTATCTGCCATAATCAGCAGCATCGGGTTGGACCCATCGCATACATAATACGCAACGAGCATGGTTCTTCCACCAACCACAGTTTCCGTCACAGACGCTTCCGGAATATCCGACTTTGCAATTCTGCTCATCAATTCCGGGACAACCGTTTCCTCCGGAAACTGGTCCAGATAATTCGTAGAGTTATAACTTGCGTCCGGGTAATAGCAAATCACCCCCGAACTGTTTACAAACACCGGATAACAGCTTTCTACACTTTCAATCTGTACGTTCTCAAAAAGTTCGTCCAGTTCCTCCTGCAACAACATGGAATAACCATTTTTTTCCAGACGATACTCCACCAGAGAACCATACGCTTTCACAAGGTTCTTCATATTATCGCAGATACTGTCCTGATACAGAGAAGTTACCTTGGGTAGAATAATCAATTCGCTTACAACGACTGTAATCATGGAACTGATAAATACCAGCAGCATAATCTTCTGCGCAATGGAAATCTTAATTTTACCAACATCTAATTTTTTTGCTCCGGTTTCCATTTTTCCGCCTCCATTCATCCCTAAAGTATTCTGTAATCAGCGTCTCTATCCGGTTTTTCATGTAGATAATTATTTTCCTGTCTTACGTGTACGAACATCAAATGCAACTGCAATGATGAAAATAATACCCTTTACAACGTACTGATAGGAAATATCTACGCCCATCAGGTTCATACCATTTGTCAGGGACACAATAACAAGTGCACCAATAATCGTATTTGTAACACGTCCGATACCACCACTTACAGCAACACCGCCAATGTAAGAAGATGCAATGGCATCCATTTCAAATGCATTACCTGCAGTAGGTGTTGCAGACTGCAATCTGGATGTATAAAGAATACCTGCCAGAGCTGCCAGAACACTCATGGAGCAGAATGCGAACATCGTTACCTGACGAACGTTTACACCGGAAAGTTCCGCTGCCTGGTCATTACCACCAATACCATAAATGTAACGACCAAGTCTTGTCTTGTTCAACATATAGTTATACGCTAAAAGAATCACTCCGACAATAACTGCGGTCCATGGAATTCCCTGATATTTTGCAAGTACATAAATAATTACCATAATAATTGCAGAAACGAATACCAGTGTACCAATAAAGATTGGCATGGAAATTACTTCAAAGTTGTATTTCTGCTTATTCTTTCTTGCCTTAATCTGGGACATAATTACCAGTACAACTGCCACAATACCAATCAGCAGGGTAAGGAAATGAATTTTATTTCCAAACAATACAATATGTAATGGTAAATCCGGAATAAAGCCATTGGACAATGCGTTAAATCCTGCATTTGGTATAATGATGGTACCGGTTTTCTGCAAGGATAAGTTCAGCAATCCACGGAAAATGAACATACCAGCCAATGTTGTTACGAATGCGGGTACACCAACTCTTGTTACGAGAACACCCTGGTATACACCAATGGCAAGACCAATTACCAATACAATCGGTATTGCAACCCATTCACTCATGCCCTTCTGGGTCATCAGAATTGCTGCGATTGCGCCACTAAAACCTGCCACATAACCTACAGACAAATCAATATGCTTAATAATCAAAATCAAGGTCATACCAATTGCCAGAACAGCTACATATCCTGCCTGATTAAATAAGTTTGAAATATTTCTTGCTGTGATAAATCCACCATTGGTCTTTACTGCAAAGAATGCAATAATTGCAACCAACACGATGTACATCATGTAATCTCTGATATTCTTTTTTACTAAACTGCCAAGTTCCTTTCCAATAGAAACTTTTGCTTGACTATTTTCTCCCATCTTGCACCTCCTATGATTGAATAGCCATTGCCATGACTTTTTCTTCTGTTGCTTCTTCTGCTGAAAGTTCACCCGTAATGGTTCCTTCGGACATAACGTATAAACGGTCACTCATTCCTAATACTTCTGATAATTCGGAAGAAATCATGATTATACTCATTCCTTCTTCTACCAGCTTATTCATCAAGGAATAAATTTCGTATTTTGCACCTACGTCAATACCTCTTGTAGGTTCATCCAGTATCAGAATATTTGGTTTTGCAAACAACCATTTTGCAATCTGTACCTTCTGCTGGTTACCACCACTTAAGTTTCCTACCTTCTGTAATATGGAAGGTGCTTTGATATTGATGGATTCACGATATGAATTTGCCATGATAATTTCTTCATTTTCATTAATTGCCAAACCATTCTGTAATGCTTCCAGGTTTGTAATGGAGTTGTTATATTTAATATCCTGAATCAATACAAGACCATTTCCTTTTCGGTCTTCGGTTACATATGCAAGTCCGGACTGAATCGCTGCCTTCGGACTATGGAAATGTTTCTTCTCGCCATTGATGTATAATTCTCCGGATGTAATCTTATATCCTGGTGTATTACCGAAAATACTAAGGGCAAGCTCGGTTCTTCCGGCTCCCATAAGACCCTGGAGTCCTACGATTTCACCTTCATGTACTTTCATATTTACATGGTGCAGTATTTCTCTTCCCTTTACCGGGTCATCTACTGTCCAATCCTTTATTTCAAAGCATACATCTCCGATATTTACTTTTTCCCGCTTCGGATAAATGTTATCAATTTCTCTACCAACCATGTTTTTAATAATCATTGCTTCTGTAATATGTTCAGAAGCTGCATCCATGGAGCAGATTGTTGCACCATCTCGTAAAACTGTGATGGTATCTGCAATTGCCAAAATTTCTTTCAGCTTATGGGAAATCATGATACAGGTAACCCCCTGCTCCTTCAATTCCTTAATCAGCTTTAATAGGTTCTGGCTGTCATCTTCATTCAATGAAGCTGTCGGCTCATCCAAAATCAACAGCTTAACATTTTTGCTTAATGCTTTTGCAATTTCAACTAACTGCTGGTTACCAACACCAAGTTCTTTTACTTTCATGGAAGGGTCAATGTGCAACCGTACTTTTTCCAAAACTTCTTTGGATTTTACAATTGTTTCATTCCAGTCAATGGATTTTCCCTTCATAATTTCATGTCCGAAATAAATGTTTTCATATACACTTAATTCCGGAATCAATGCCAATTCCTGATAAATAATTGCAATTCCTTTTTCTTCACTGTCTGCAATAGACTTGAATTTCTGTACTTCGCCATTATATACGATATCACCCGTATAAGTCCCGAAGCTGTGCACTCCGGAGAGTACCTTCATCAACGTGGACTTTCCGGCTCCATTTTCTCCAACCAGGCAATGGATTTCACCACGTTTTACTTTAAAGTTTACATCACTTAACGCCTTAACTCCCGGGAAGGTTTTCGTGATGTCCTTCATTTCCAATATATAATCTTCCACCGCTGGACCTCCTTTAAAACAGAGCCGGCCTTATACCTCTCTAAGGTGAATAAAGCCGGCCCGTCTATCTCATTATCTCACATTAAGATTCTATGTTGTTGTTAATTATTCTAATCCTGTGAAGTCACCAGCTTCATAGTATCCAGAATCAATTAATGCTGACTTAACATTGTCTTTTGTTACAACTACTACGTCTGTCTGCTTAGCAGGAACATCCTTAGCTTCGTTGTTGTAAGTAGTATCTGTTGCAGGTGTTTCGCCGTTTAATACGGAAACTGCCATTGCTACAGAGTCAGCTGCCAATGTACGAGTATCTTTGAATACTGTCATGGACTGCTTGCCATCGATGATGTACTGGATAGAAGCCTTTTCAGCATCCTGACCAGAAATAACATAGCTTGTTACGTCCTTATCGGTAGAGAATACATCTGCGATTGCACGGGATGTACCATCGTTAGGAGCAAGTACACAAACATCGCCCTTAGCATCTGCGCCGTTTGCTGTTAAGTTAGCTTCTGCTTTAGACTTAGCAACGTTGAAATCCCAGTCTGTTGTAATCTGTCCAATGATTGTACTTAATTCTTCACGAGTAAGGTCTGCCTTATCCTGAAGTGCTACAGCTTCATCAGAGTTTACAATCTTGAATGTTCCGTCAGCAATCTTTGGCTGAAGAACGCTCCAAGCGCCCTGGAAGAAGATGAATGCGTTGTTATCAGTAGCTGCACCAGCGTAAAGGTAAAGCGGAATACCACTTCCTGCAGGAGCATTGTCAATTAAGAACTGTCCCTGAGCTGCACCTACTGCAAAGCTATCAAACGTTACATAATAGTCAACTGCATCTGTACCGGTAATCAATCTGTCGTATGCGATAACGGTAACGCCTTCTGCCTTAGCTGTTTCTGCTGCTGCAGCAGCTGCTGCACCGTCCTGTGCACAAATGATTAATACGTCGATACCCTGAGAAATCAATGTTTCAACATTTGTTTTCTCTGTTGCTGAGGAACCCTGGCTGAATAATACCTGATTTGTGAAACCAGCATCGCTGAGAATCTTTTCGAACTGTGCCTGGTCCTGTAACCATCTTGGTTCATCCTTTGTAGGAAGAACGATACCAACCTGAACGCTTCCATCTGCAGAAGCTGCATCTTCAGCAGGAGCTGCATCCTCTGTTTTGGTTTCTGCCGGAGCAGATGTTGTAGAAGAACCACATCCTGTGAGTAATCCAACTACCATTGTTGCTGCAAGTAACATGCTGAGTAATTTTTTTCTCATTTTTAAATAACCTCCCTTTGTTTGTTAACTGCTTGTTACAGTAGTTACTTTAACACAGGGAGGCATGACTTTAGTTGTTATGATTCTTCACATTTTTATGTTTTTTATAATAATGCAGAGCATGTATTAGCATTTTTTTGTCTGCACTTTTTTTCAAATGCAGTTTTGTCCTATTGTACTTTGGGACGTTCAATATATACATCTTCCCGCAAATGAAATCCGCTGTCGATGATGGTGGCGTCTATATTTCCTTTCGTTACTGCCAGCGGCTGCAGCTTTATGTAGGGCACATCTGTAGTTCCATCGTTCAATGTTTCTTCTGTTACTACCGTCTCCCCCTTTGCCATTGCCACCGCACATTCTGCAGCAGATTTTGCAAGCTTTTCAATCGGTTTATACACCGTCATATATTGTGTTCCCGCAACAATTCTCTGGCACGCCTCCAAATCTGCATCCTGTCCGACCACACAGATTTCTCCTGCCAGCCGGTTTTCGGAAAGTACCCGGACCACCTCTCTTGCCAGGTCATCATTTCCGCACATAATCCCCTGTACTTCCCTGATTTCTTCCAGATGTTCCGCAACATACTGTCCTGCCAAATCCGCCTTCCAGTTGTCAATGTATGTCATATCTGCAACAACAATACCTTTTTCCGAAATAGCCTCCCGGAATCCCCGTTCTACATAGGAAACGTTATTATCCTCTGACGGACCGCAAAGCATAATAATTTTGTCTCCCTTTTTCAGCACCTTTGCCATTTCCGTCCCCATGAGCTTTCCAACCATCTCATTATCAAACGATATATACAGGTCCGGGGCAGCCTCCAGTGCAAGGCGGTCGTAGGAAATCACCTTAATTCCTGCGTTTTTTGCTTTTTTAATCACTTCGGTAAGAGAATAGGAGTCAATCGGAACCACCACAAGCACATCAACCTTTTTGTCAATAAAATATTCAATCTGCTTTATCTGTTCCTGCGCATCTCCGTTTCCATTCTGCACATTCACTTCTGCCCCAAGCTCCTGCGCCGTAGAAACAAAGACATCACGGTCACGCTGCCAGCGCTCTACCACAAAATTGTCAAAGCAGCAGGCAATCTGTATTTTATCTTCCTCCCGTGGCTCTTCCACTGTTATTTTGCTTTCTTTCCTGCCGCAGCCTGCAAGCAAAAATGAAATTATCAGTATTCCCATATATAAGAAATTTCGATATCTCATGCGTTTTCTTCCCTTTTCTCTTTAAACTCCGTAGGTGTAAATCCTACATTCTTCTTAAAGGTTCTGCTAAAATAATTCGGATCTGCATACCCAATCTCATTACAGATTTCCTTCATGCTTTTATCCGTCTTGGAGAGCAGCTCTTTTGCCTTCTCCATCCGGATGCCTGTAACATATTCAATAAAACTTTGTCCCATCTCTTCTTTAAACAGCTTGCTGAAATAGTAAGGACTGATATTTATCTGTCTGCTCGTCTCATCCAGAGATACTTCATTCTGGTAATTGTGGTCAATATAATCCTTTGCAATTGCAATCAGATTCGTGGCCTGTTCTTCCTTTTTGTTTACAATATTACGACAGACATCCTGTATCTTCGTAATGAACCAGGTCCTGATTTCTTCATAGTTGCTCATATCGTTGATGCTTTTCAGGTAATCATGTCTGGAGCTGAAACGGTAGACCATCCCCCCGCTTTCGTATCCGATTTTCTCTGCCCAAAGCACAAATTCCAGTACCTTCAGCTTAATATCCATCACATTTTCTGCATTGCTTTCCAGCATCCAGTTAAAAAAGCTGGTGGCTTGTGCAGTTGCTCCCTCCAGATTTCCCTCTTCTACAAAGGAAAACAGTTTTTTCTCTGTCTGAACCGGATAATTCTCCTCATAATCGCATCCAATCGGAAGGTCTTTCACATGTGCCACACTTCCACTGGATATCCGGAAAGAATTAATCGCCTCCGAATAGGAAACACCTGCCTTTTCAAGAAGCATCACCGAACCAATCCCGACCCGGAATTTTGCATCAATTCTACCCGAAAGCTTGCGTACCATCTTTCTTGCGTTTTCGATTACTTCAATACGGCTGTCATACTCCTCGGAGCTTTCCTCTATTCCTACCGGAACATAAACAATAATCATGTTTGCCATCATCGGTCCCACAATTCCGGTAAAAAACTCCTTGATAATCTCTCGGATTTCCTGATAGCTCGACTGAACACGCACACTTGTACCAACCGTATTGGTAAGATGACCATTTTCCTGGTCATCGCCACACTTGATAACCATCATGTATCCCTGTTCCTCTTCTACCCCAAGGAGCTGCTTATACCGCTCCGTATCCTCGGCGTAATTGTCCTGAAACAACACCGAATATATCAAACCGCTCTCAATAATCGGAATGACCGTCTCCAGTTTTTCCCGAATCAAAAGGTCATTGCTCCGTTTTTCCCTGGAAACATCCACCTCTTTCATTGCCTTGCGGAGAATATCAATGATTACATTTTTTTCGATAGGCTTGTTAATGTAGTCCAGAGCCCCCATTCCCAATGCCTGTTTGGCATAATCAAAGCGGTCATATGCACTCAGAATAATAAATACCGTATTATGGCAGGTCTGTTTGATTTCTTTCATCGCCTCAATGCCATTGATTCCTGGCATCTGAATGTCCATAAAAGCAATATCCGGACGAAAACGTTCCGCAAGCTCAATTACGCTTCTTCCTGTCTTTGCCGACTCAATCATGCAGCTATCGCCGAAATTCTTCTGAATGATGAAGCTTAATGCATCAATTACAATTCCCTCATCATCTGCAAGCATAATCTTGTACATCCGTTTTTCCTCCTCGTTTCATGACCTATTGCATGGGAATCCGAATGATGAATTCTGTTCCCTGGTTGATTCCATCGCTTTGAATCTGTAAAATATCCTCTTTTCCGTAGAAAAGGGCAAGCCGTTTTATTACATTATCCAGGCCGATTCCATTAGAATCCTTATTGTCTGCAGAAACCTGTACGCTTCCGCTGAGAATCTGATGAATTTTGTCCTGGCTCATCCCAATTCCATTGTCCTTCACGCTTACACAAATATCATTGTTATCCCGGTATACGGATAACAGAATTTTGCCTTCCCGGTCAATCCCCCGAATTCCATGGTTTACACAGTTTTCTACGATTGGCTGTAATACCATTGCCGGAATGGATACATTTACCAGCCGTTTATCAATTTGCTTACTATAATGCACCTCTCCGGAAAAACGCACGTTAATAATATAAATATAATTATCTACCAGTTCAATTTCTTCATATAAGGAAACACTTCCGTAATCCTTTTTTACACTATATCGAAAGAAATCCGCCACATTCTGAACATATTCATAGGTTCTCTCCGCATCCTCCATCATTGCAAGCTGAGCACCCGCATTTAACGTATTGAACAGAAAGTGCGGATTAATCTGTGCCTGCAGGTATTTCAGCTGTGCATCCTTCAGATGTGCTTCCATTCGAAGCTCCTTTTCCTGCATCTGACGTTCTGTTTCCATGCTCTGGCGGAGCCGCTTGATGTATTCCTGAATACTGAGCACCATTTTATTGAATGCTTTCGTTACAACGCCCACTTCATCATTTGCATAAACTTCAATTCTGGCTACCTCCAGGTTTCCTCCCGCTACTTCATTCGCAGTTTCTGCAAGCTTGCGCAATGGCTGTATAATCCCCTGTGTCATCCAGATAATCAATACAATCGTCAGCATTCCCGTTAAAACAAACATCATCTGATTCAACGTTTCCACACGGTGCATGGTATTCATCAGTACGTGATAATTCTGCGAATTATGATAAAATTGTTTGTTATTCAGGCAATAGATGTAGTCCCGGATATACGTGCACAATTCCGTTGCTTCTTCATAATTCTCTTTATATTTCTCAACATCATAACCACGCCGGTACTTGATTGCCAGCTCGCTCACCTTCCGGTAACGCTCGGAAAGATTCCGAATGTTTTTCTCAAGTAAAAGCAATTCATCATCGGTAATCTGATTATTCAACCCTTCTACCAGTTTATCATATTCTGTAACATCCCGGTAAAAGTTCTCCATAGAATCCGTCTGCCGCAAGTTCAGATATTCCGTCATATCATCCTGTACCAGCGTCAGAATATTCTGCAGCTCATTCAGCTCTGTGTTACTCGCATACACCTGTTCAATCTGAAGCATCATTTCATCCAGATTGGAATAAATGTATACATTCACTCCAAACAAAACCACCGTCATAATCAGGAATACCGCTATCAGCTTCATCTGGATGGATATTTCAATTTTATGAAGTTTATTCTTCAGTCTTCGAAGCATCCTCAAGGTACTCCTTTACGTTCGTTTCCGTAACCGCATTGCCTTCCATCAGGAAAAAGCCGTTTACATATCCGGTATCCAGATATTCATTCAATGCATCCACGCATCGTCTCCCCATGTCCCGATAATCCACCGCTATGGTTGCCGAAATGATATTTTTATTTACTGCCTGTAAAATCGTATCTGAAGTATAATAGCCAAGCACATATACCTGACCGACAATATTGTAATCAACCATTGCCTGATATACACTGACGGTATTTTTCTCATTCAGACATATGATAAAGTCCGGCAGTTCCTCCATATCAATCAGCATTTCGCGAATGGATTCATCTGCATTAAAGGCACTTCTTCCATCCACCGACTTGATTTCCAAATCAAGCTGCAAATGATTTCCCTCATTCGTAAGTGTTTCCTTAATTCCGTTGCAGATAATGTTTTGTGTGCTGTCATCCGTAGATGCGTCCAGAAGAATCAACACTTCCCGATTCTTCTTGGTCGCAAGCTTAATAATCTGACGTCCGTACTCTCTGCCTAAACTGTATCCACCTACCCCTACATAACTTTTTCTTTGACTGTCCACACAGTCATTCACAACGGTAACTACCGGAATTCCCTCCTGCTGTGCCTCTCGAATGACATTCTGATATTCTTCGGTCTCCTCTGCTTCAAGAATAATTCCATCCACCTGTGCAGCAATTGCAATACGGGCAAGCTCTATTCTGGAGTAATCTCCATCCAGTCCCTCTCCCATAAGCTCTACATAAGCACCTGTTTCCTTGCCTTCTTCCAGACACCCTTCAAATATTTCTTCCCTTGACTGCTCCTCCGGCTGCTCCATAATCAATGCATAATGCCTGCGGTAGCTGCTTGTTTCGCTGTTCTTGTCATGCTGTCCCACCACCATATCCATCTGCTGTCTGGACAACACAATTTCCCCGACGATAAACCCTATCATTACACACTGGAAAAGCACCAGCAGTGCTCCAAGTCCCTTGCTCCATTTTCGATTCCATCCTGATGTTGCTGCCATATCTCTTTCCTCGTTTTTGTCTGCTACTGGCATTCTAACACAAAACGGGCAGAATTATCAATTCTGCCCGGGATTTTTCTTTCGTAAACAGCCAGAAGTTCCTTTATTTACCGACCCCAAAAAGTTAGACCAATAATCTAACGATTGGAGGTCGGTATTTTTATGGCTAAGTATAGCTACGAATTCAAAAAAATGATTGTTGATGCTTATTTAAATGGAGAGGGTGGATATAAACATCTTTCATCTGTCTATGGTCCAACTAGAAGAGATATACAAAAATGGGTTAACCGCTTTCGAGCAGCCGGTCCTGATGCGTTGAGACCACATAAGAAAGGTCGAAAGAAAATATTGGATAAATCATGTAAGAATCCGAAAATAGTACCGTCAGAAGAGTCTTCCGTTGACGCTCACCTGCACCTCTTCCTGCTTCCCGTAAGCGTTCTCCTTCGGCATCGGTTTCCCGGTGTCGCCAGTTTATTGTCACTCTATTTCTTCACGTAAATCAAAAATGTTGGCATATTTTTATAAAAATATCCCGATTTCCATGTCTTTCTATACTTGAAAATCGGGATACTGTAAGTTCCTTAAGCATGCTGTTTTATAACGAAATATCGATCACCGGAGCAGGTACGGTCGGGACACCGATCCCAGCGGCATCGGCAGAAAAAGATGTCCCGGTGGATCCGGCAGATAAGCTCATGCCGCCTCCGGAGGGAATAACGGGATTGTCCTTCATTTTCTCCAGGCGGTCAAATACTGCCTTGAGGTATTCCGCATCTGCCTTGACGATTTCTTTCATCTCTTTGTTGCGGTGTTTGATCTTCATCATCTTAAGGTCTGCAGGATCGATGTTCTTCTTCACAGAGAGCATGGTATCGGATAACTCATCCATTCCCATCTCCTCCATTATATCCCGCATACTGTCAGACAGTTCCTGCATCATCTCGGAAGTAAAATCACTCATTTCCGCCATGAGGTCACTGGTCTGTAACAGGAATTCATCCAACAGCGGATAATCATATTCCTCCAGATCCATATCGTTCTGTGCATCCGAAGCCTCACAGGGCAATTCCTCTTCGGCTTCCGGGTCCGTATTCTGATCCGTCTCCAAAGTTCTCTCTTCTTCGTCCGTGCAGACTTTTTCACCCTGCCAGATTCCGCCGGCTGCCTTCGCCAGTTCCTCTTCTTCTAAGTGTTTCGCCTTTTTC
>ERZ1026854.1899-NODE-1899-length-12527-cov-4.538807_pt1 | contig 12527 bp, 13 predicted proteins | sample MGYA00380157_ERZ1026854 | MGnify/ENA primary metagenome ERZ1026854 (study PRJEB33269, sample SAMEA4719793) | human gut metagenome | biome: human-associated habitat; feature: organic feature; material: feces | place: Cameroon | collected 2013-10 ...
CCATTGGAGCAAGCACCTGCAACCGCCAAACAAGGACAAATGTACTTTAACACGGTTGACAAAAAGTTGTATTATTATAATGATACAAAATGGGTAGCGGTAAATGACATAGATTTATCTAACTATGCCACGATAGCTCAATTAAATAATAAGCTTGATAAGCAAACCACAACAGACTCCAATACGCAGGTTTATGCTGTTACTGGTGACAAACAAAAAATGATAGATGCTACCAGCGCAGCCACTAAAGATACCGTTGTTCTTAGAGACGCAAATGGTAGATTACAAGTTGTTGATGGTGCGGTTGCCGCAGATGCCGTGAATAGAGGCCAAATGGATACTGCCATTGCGACGGCAGTCGAGGCGGGCATAAGTGGGTGCGAACGCACCGATAATAAGGTAGGCACGATAACAGATCCTGGCGATGACGTTCAATATCCGAATACGAAAGCAGTAGTAAATTATGTTAAAGATCAGGTAGGCAAAATCGAAGTCAAAGTCAAAGATGTAACGCTTGATGGTACGAGCATCGTTAATGCGGAAGGAATTGTACCACTTGAGTCTACACCCTATATTGAACTGTCTGGCACAAATGGAAGTATTACTGCGGAACAATATGAAAATTTGAGTGGTGATAAACAGAGTTATATTATATTAACTTATACTGGTTATCCTTATCGACTTCCTTATGTTGTGAATAATGGCGGTGGCTTAATCTACTCAACGATTATTAGTCCTCGTGCTAACTCAAAAACCAGCCTATCCAAGCTTACTGTTTATATAAAAAATGGTAGCCAACCAACATGGGAAGCAAATGAAACACCAGTCGTAACTTCGGCAGGAGGAACAATCGATGGTAGCGTAACAATTGGTGGTAATCTTACTGTTCAAGGAACAACAACTACAGTTGAGAGCGCAACATTAAAAGTCAAAGACCAACTGATTGAAGTTGCTTCTGGAAATACACTCGAACTTAATAGTCCTGCGGGCTTAGTCGTGCCAAAATATGATGGTGCCAATAACGGCGCATTGGTGTTTGACAAGACTGGTACGGCATATGTTGGTGATGTTGTCTTGGACTCGAATGGTCTTATTGATACGACTGCAGCTGGCACTAAATTGGTTGCTCTTGCTGGACGTGCAAAAACAATAGCTGGTGACAATCTTGTTAAATGGGATGATACGAATCAAATTTTTGTCGATACAGGTATTAATGCTTCTAATATTTTGACAAGCGGAAATTTCACCGACTATGTTTCTACTACAAAAACTGAACCGCAAGCAATTAAGAGCTCACTACAACTTGGGAGCGATACTCAAAATTGTGCCTTCATTTCTAATACGGGAAGTTATAAGTTACTAAAAAAAGGCGTTATAACTGAATACAACGCAGATAATATTGTGCATGGTTCAAGTACTCTAACATTACCTTCAAAGGAAGGCATTATTGCTCTTTTGAGTGATATTCCTCCTTCGCCTACAAATATGGTGACGACGGATGGTAATCAAAATATTACTGGTGTAAAAACATTTGACGCAAATGTTATTCTGAATAGCACTTTGCAAGCGGGTACAAGCGTTGGGACCGCTGGCCAGGTGCTTACGTCACAAGGCGATGGTAAGGCTCCTATCTGGCAAACCGTTAGTGACGTTCTGCCCGATAATGTGGTTACTACTGATACTCCGCAACGAATCACTGGTGCGAAAACATTTTCTGCTACGACTGAGTTTACTAATGCAATAAAAGTGAGCGGTGTTGTTGGTACTGCTGGTCAAGTGATGGTCTCACAAGGCGCAGATAAATCGCCCGTTTGGACCACGTTGACTATTCCTCAGGGAACCGTTAAGAAATTCGTTCAAACCTTTACTGGTGACGGAACAAAGACAATGTTTAACTACACTCATGAACTTGATAGTGGTGATTGTACTGTTACATTGTATAAGAAAGTTGGTGGCACCGAATATGAAGTTGTAATTGCAGATATTGTGGTTTCTGTAAGTTCGATATATATACAATTTGCTCAAGCGCCTACGACATCTGATAGTTTTAAAGTGGTAGTAACTGGTTAATAAAAAGAGGTTTTTATGAAAAATTACGGAACAAGGACCGACAATAAAGATATTGTCAATAAGGAAGACTTGCAAGGTTTTATGCAAAGTGGTACTTTAACTATTATGATAAATGGGGTTAAAGTGGGAACTTATAGCGGTGGAGATGCCACAATCAATATTAATTTGTCGGACCTTATTTCCGAGATTGAATGTGGCATCACTGATGCTGAAAATTAAATAGGAGAAAACTTATGGCTATAGAAAATTTGAGACAGGATGCCACTCAATTAGTCGAATGGGGGAAAAAGCCTGCATTAGCAACTAGAGTGAGTATCCCCAATGTTAATTTATTAAGTGCGAAAGGGAGCATATTATACGGAACTGGTAATCCTGCCACAAGCGAAGCGTCCATCGATGGAAATACTTATCAATACGCGGAAGTGAAGGCTTTAAGTGGTGTTGGTGAAAATGGCGCTTCGATAGGCAAATCGGTATTGTTTAATGATGGTGACGGAAAATTGAGTTGGGCCAATGTCGTCGATAATTTAACTACCAACGACGGCAGCAAGGTTTTGAGCGCACAAGTTGGATATGATATTGATAATAGGTTACAACTAACGAGCTCAAAAGTAAGCGGCGTCGGGGCTATTGTGTTGGGCAGTGGGGCTGTTGGAACCACCGAAAGTATTGCTGTTGGTAGTGGTGCAAGTGCAGGTTGTGAGGCAGGTATTGCTATTGGTTTTGGGGCTGCTACGAGCGGCCAAGCTGCCGCTATTGCCATTGGTAGTCAAGCTAAAGCAATGGCGACTACTGCTATTCAATTAGGTGGTGGCACAAATAATACCGCAAGATCGTTTCAGGTATTTAACACTCCGATGCTCGTCGATGGAAAGATACCTCTAAGCTCTCTTTCGCCTACGATTACCGTTAATGAACAAACGGGATTGGTTTTAAGTAATAAACAATCTGATAACACAATGTCTTACGATGGAACCGTTGTGCTTGGCCCGCAAGCCGTGGCAAAAGGACAGGATGGCATTGCCATTGGCGCACAAGCTGTGGCGAGCGGTAATGGTATCGCAATCGGCGGGGATGCTGTTTATGCCTCTAGTGGCGGTATTGCTGTTGGTGTTAAAGCAGAAGCTGGCACAGATGGCATAGCTATTGGTGATTTAGCTGTAGCTAATAGTAAAACTATTCAGCTTGGTTATAATGGCGATGTTGATAATAACGGGGTTTTTAAAGATAACGAGACTGGAAAATATTTGTTACAAATCGGTAGATACTCCTTAATGGGTAATGATGGATGTATAAATAAAGATAGAATTAAATATACATATAAATATTTACATCAAGTTACTGTGAAAGCTACGATTTCGAAATATGGAAAAGATTATGCGGGATATGTTGTGTTTGAAATTTTATCCACAACGGATACTTCCATAACCAATCTTGGCCAACTTTGGGTACAAATAGGTGGTAAAGCGAAAACATTTCCTTTTTACTATCCTTGCAACGGATGGGCTACGACATCTGAAATCGACACCTCCACCTCTCCGTATAGTATAATCGCAACAATTGCTAAATTAAATGAGGCCAATGAGGGTATTTATATTTGCTGGGTTGGTATGGTTAATTCTTTGATATCGTTAAATGATGCAAGTGGCGTAAGTGTGTCCGATTATATTGAGAAAATTATAGTGGAATAATGAGGTGAGAACAAATGGCAGAAATAAATAAAAGAAATTTAGTTGATGAAACCGCTAAGGTTTACGCAGAGAATACATTAGCCAATGAACCAACGCCTCTTTTTTCTACGGGGATGCCTGCAAAAATAATTCGTGCAAGCATAGCAAACACAAACTTGTTAAGTAATGATGGCGATTTATTTGTTGGTACTGGCAGCACTTACACAGAAACAATTGATGGTACGGAATATACTTATGCCAAGATTGCTAAAAAGAATCAAAGCGAGCTATTTGTTGACGGCTTAAATAGTACTGCAACAAATGTTGGTTTGGCAGCGAGCGTAGGCAAATTTATTGATGATAGATTGCATATTTCTACGGCCAATAACAATAGAAGCTCCACTTCGATCGTGGTTGGAGGCAATGCGAGTTCATTTGGCGAAAATACTGTTTCGATAGGTAATTACGCTAGTGTTGATAAAGCCGATGGCGTTAACAACTGCGACAATAGTATTGCTATTGGCGGGTCTGCTAAAGTGCTTAACGGAAATAGCATTGCAATAGGTCCTGGTGGCGAAGCGCACGCTGAATATTGTATAGAACTTGGTTCTGGTATAAATGAGACTGCGTATTCGTTCCAAGTCGGTGGTCATCAAATGCTTGATTTGAATACTGGGAAGATACCATGGGCTAGAATTAATCAAACTGGTGGCAACTCAACTCTGGCGTTGGGCGGCACCGTATCAATGATCGGAGATACGGTTTACGGTGCCAGTTCAGCTGCTCTTAAGGGCTTTGGGGTTGCCATTGGCGCAAGTGCCAAATCGATTTATAGTGGCGATGTAGCAATAGGTTATGATTCTTATTGTAGAGGTGGTGGGAATGTAACGGTTGGTTATCTTGCGAGTATCGGTAGAGGAAACGAATATAGCGCACAAAATTGTATTGCTATTGGTGGTAACGCTATTGTATCTACTGAAAATGGCGCAGTAACCAATTCTATTCAGTTGGGTATCGGAACTAATACGAGTGGCGGGCTCAAGGTTTTTGATTGGCAATTGTTGAACTGGCAAGGCAAAATTCCCACTGATAGATTTACGCTCCAATATCAACATAATTTGACGTTAAGTGCCATGAGTAATGGTAGCCAACTTTTTTATTTATCTTTTAGCATTATTACCAGCAGTGGAGTTTCGCTCAGTAATAATTATGGCGGGCAATCAGCCGTAGTGTTCCTAGAAGATCTTGCGGATATATTGAGTAAGAATGGATATAGCGATTCTGGCAGGTTCAGATGTCCTTGCACTGGATATGATGTTGCCAACACTTCTCAAATGATGTGGTTGTCTGGGAATGGTTCTACTATAAAATATTATTATGTGCAGAACAACAGTATTCAATCTCGCGAATTAAGCATAGGTTCTACTAATACTGGTATATATGTGGACGATAAAGTGTTTGCTGGATTTTAAACTATGAAATGTTCAATTTATAATACTCTCTGTAAGACACATTTTCTTTGTTGTCATTTTTGTGATAACAAGAAGTGTGAATGGCGTTGCCTTGATACTCGCGAGGGTTGTAAATACGCCGTTGAGGGTGAGTACTCTTACGAAAAAGAATGCGAGGAAATAAAATTCAAACAATCGAAATTGTCGCGCATAGCTGCCGAAGAGGCTGCGCGACAAAAAACGATTAGAAAACCCAAAAAGAAAGGTTGGGAGGAATTAAAATGATAATTTTAAAAAAGATTTGGGAGGTTATTAAAATAATCTTCTTTGTGATTTGGGGACTGCCTCAAAATCTTGTTGGAGGCATTATTTACTTGGTGTGTGCTTGCAAGAAAAGAGAACACGAAATTTATCGCGGTAGAGTAATGACTTTGTGGGGTCTTGGTAGTGGTTTGTCTCTTGGTTATTTTACGTTTGTGTCTACTTACGCGGGCGATAATACTAAAAATCATGAATTTGGGCACACTCTGCAATCGATGTTGCTTGGTCCTCTGTACCTGTTGGTGATTGGACTACCTTCGCTTATTTGGGCAGCTTGCTTTGAGGAATATCGTCGCAAGAATGGTATTTCATATTATTCACTGTATACCGAAAAGTGGGCCGACAAATGGGGCGGAGTAGAAAGAAGATATTAAAAATTTTTTAGGTTGGTGTTAAAATACTTGACACCAACCTTTTTTTACGCTAAAATAGGATAGAGGGATTGAAAAGTATTTTGTCAAAAAATGTGAAAAAATTGTGTTATTTAGTTGACAACGATTAAATTATGTGGTATACTACCATTGAAGATATAGGAGGAGTATTATGAAAAAAGCCAAATATCTATTCAAAGATTGGTGGTTACAGAAAATTGTAAAAGAAGAATACACGCAACAGGCTATTGACGATGGTACGCAAATGGAGATAGCAAAAATGGATCTCATCAGACAAAGCGAGAAGGCAGTTTTATGCTCCGTCGAGTATGAAAGTATGAATGGCAAAACTACTGAGAGAAAAGAGCGTTGGTTTCCTAAATCGGCGTTTGCCGTGTTTGAAGTACCAGGAGAAATTAACATTTACAATTACTTGGAGGTTTTTAAGGTGGCTAAATTTTACGCCAGCTGTTATGAAGGAAAATCTGCCAAGAGGAATATAAAGGAAGAAATTTATAAAACTTATTATAGCAAGGAGGATTATGATGCTTACAAGGGAACAATTTCGTAAAACATTTGAGGACATTAGGAACTTAGAGAAAAAAGAAGAAATTTTTAATAACGCAATTGAACAGATAAGTATAGATGGATATTGCTTTATTTACAGTGATGCTATTTCTTCTATAATTGATCTACTTTCGGCGGCTATGGGGCTCGAAGCAAGAAATAAAGATGGATTTAATGATATTGAATATTTCTGCTACGAGCTTGATTTCGGCAGAGTGGATTTTGCCTCACACGCCATAGAAACACCAGAAGGTAAAACCATTGATCTTTCATCGGTAGACAAGTTATATGACTATCTGATTGGAGAAAGTTTATACAAGGAGAAGAACAAGAAGTGAACGGCATTGTGTATTTCGAAAACGAATACGGCATTAGAGAAGTGGTTGCAGAGGCGCCCGACATAGAAGGGGCGCGAGAAATTATTCGGGAAGAACTCGATGTTATGGGAATTGACCCAGTGTATATCAGAGAGTTTAAAACAAATAGTGGATGTACAAAATTTGATTACGGCTCTCAGTGGGAGTTCTTTGTTTGGGAGGAATAATTATGAATAGGCAACAAAGAAGACAGTTTAATAAAAAGAATAAAACCAATTATACCAAAGAAGAGTTTTTTAATATGGAATTGTGGGCAAAGCTTAGAGCTGGCAATCTTGATGTTAAAGAGATGCGCGATATTAAGTTGTTTAACAATATGATTCATATTGATAACCCCGATCTTGCGCCCGATGGCACGGAAGTTATGCTCAATTACGAACGTATTATGAGCGGTCCAACGAAAGATAAGACGCAGAAATATTTGACTTGGATTGAAGAAAACAAGGACAAGGTATTTCATATTAAACGTGATGAAGATAAATCAGAAACCACATCTTTGGTTGGGTTGGCAGAAGATGAAAACAAATGGCTCTTCGACACATATGCTGATTTGCTTTATCAAATGGATGGAAAATGGGTTTACCTGACAGACATCGAAGACAAAATGGTTGCCGAAGCAGAGGGAAATTCTGAAGAAGACCCTCGTACAAAGGTAGAAAAGATTTTGTAAAATTCTGTTAAAATACTTGACAGGGTAAAAATAAAGTAGTATAATGCTATTACGATTGTGAGAACAATCGCCAAATCTTAGTTTAAAAGGAAATTTTAAAAAGGAGCAAAAAGATGAGATTTGAATTTTATGGAACGATTAAAGCAATTAAAGAAACGGAAAATTTTAAAGCGACAGATTTGAGAACATTTGATTCGGGTTGGTGTATTAAGACGTTGAAATTTAATGGATTTGGCGGCAATTCTCGTTACACGTTCTCCATTGACCACGGTTATTGGGGTGATAAGCAAGGCAATCACTCAGAAAAGAACGAAGTTTATACGGTTAATTTGGATAAAGAACTTTTGAAAGTTCCTTATAACCAACGCTTCAACGAAAAGTATGTGGACCAAGTGCCGTTTTTCAAAACGTTTGATATCACCGATGCCGACGGAGCTCAATACCACCACCTCAGAAACATTGTTAAGGTGTATGAGGAAGGCAAACATCCCAGTGATGAATCCTGCTCGAGATATGGTATTTATTCCCACGAAGATGCAATTCAAGCGTTTAATCGTGCAAAAGCTGGTCAAAAACGTTATATTTATGAAGGCGATTTTGTTGAAAGACTCACCACAATGCTTAGCGACGGTGCTTTTGACGGCAAACATGTTCGTGTAACTGGCGAATACGCTATTCGTTATAGCGAACAAAAGGGTCAATTTTATAAAACATTTAGACCCAATAAAATTACTGTTGGTGAATTCGCACACGAAGACGGAATGTTCTTGTTTGGGCAAGTTCTTTACGGCAAGAATGCCCTTGAACCTATTGAAGGAACAGGAGACTATCTTGCAAACACGTTTGTAAGATATTATGACAACCAATATAAAACCGAAGATTGTAAGGGTTGGGTAGCATGCCCGCTGGTTCTCACTCTTCACGCAGGAACCCCCGCCTTCCCCGTTCTTGTCAAGAGATTTGATAAAAAGTTCTTTGGAGAAGGTACTCAATATCGTCAATGGGAATTGGAGCTTCAATACGTAGACGGTGCGGAAGTAACTGAGATTACTGAGACTGATTTGAGTGAAGAAGAAAGAGAAGATATCGCTTGCGGTTTGCGCGATTTCGAAGATATTAAAAAGGCACATGGCGGTAAGGTATACGGCGATCGTATTACTGAATTCCGTATTTACAAAACCGCTGGTACACCCGAAGATACTGAATATAAGGACGTTGATTTTGACTTGCCCACCCACGAAAAAGCCGAAGAAGCAAAGAACGTTGTAAATAACGCAATTTCTACCGATGGCGACGATGATGACGACATGCCGTTTGATATTTAATAAGGAGGAAATAAATTATGGCATTTGTTAAACCGCAAATCAATACTATTAAACCCGACATTGCAAAATTGTCCATCTATCTTCGTTCAACGAAGAAATTTGGCAAAACGACTCTGTTTAGAGACGTTATTCTTGAAAAGTATGGCGATCCTAGTTACGGTTTGCTCATAGGTTGTGGCGATGAAGTTGGTTATAAATTGCTCGACAATTTGAACTATGTTCAAGTCACTTCTTGGCAAGACGTTAAAGAGCTGGTCGAATGGCTTATCGCAGAAAAGGGTAAAGAGCACAATATTAAAATGGTTGCATTTGATACGGGCGACGAACTTGTTGGGCTTGCCGACCGTGCTGTTGTTGCTCTGCATAACAAAGAGAATCCCACAAAGAAAGTACGTTCAATTAAGGCGGCACTTGGTGGTTTCACTGCTGGTGAAAAGTATTCTGCAAACCAATTGATTAAGCCTGTTGTTTCGCTGTTGCAACGCGAAGGCTTCGGTGTTTGGGTTATTGCCCATACCAAACTTAAGACCATCAAAGATAAAGGTGGCCTTGAAGAGGACGGATATCAACAATTGACATCAAACCTGTCTGCAGATTATGAAGCGGCGTTTGGCGATTGCATGGATGTTTGTCTTACTGGCGTAATTGACCGCGCCCTTGAAGATAAGGGAGATAAGAAAGTTGCAACCGATTCAATTCGCAAACTGTACTTCCGTGGTACTCCGATGATTGATGCGGGTGGTCGTTTCGCCGATGGTACTGTTCCTGAATATCTTGTATTCGATAAGCCCAATATGGCAAAAGATTTTATTAAGACTTGCGAAGAGGGTATGGAAAAATCAAAATTGAATGGCTTTACTGCGAAACCGACTGCGGCAGCAAAGGAAGTGGCTGAAGTTAAACCCACAAGTGTTGTTTCGGAAGATGTTCCTGTTAATGTCGATACAGACGAACCCTCTCTTCTCTCTGAAGATGAAGCACCCGTGATTGTAGATGAAGAACCCGTTACTTCGACAGATAGCATTGCAGATCGTTTGACAAGCATTCGCACAGCATTTGCTACAGCGAGCAAGGAAACCAAGAAAGCCATTCGCGAAATCTTGTTGCAAAACACTGAAACTGGTAAGCTTGATGAAAGTTTACCCGAGAGTGTCTTGGTAACAATCGAGAATTTGCTTAAGTAATTTTGAATTAAGGCGATTGCGAAAATTTTTCGTAAATCGCCTTTAAAATACTTGACGGATATAAAAGATTGTAGTATAATTTAACTATTAAAGGTAGGTTTTGTTCAATGAGAATGGTTAAATGCCAAATATGCGGTAAACTTATAGAGCAATCGCAGGCTTATTCAATTAAATATGGTACGACGAATAAATATTACTGCTCCGAGCAGGAATATCTTGCGGATAAAAAAGCCAAAAGCAATCGCAAGGAAATGGTTGGAAAAATTGCAGGAGTTTATCAGTATTGCACAGATTATGCTGAACCACCTTATACGTTGGTCACGAGAGAGATTGGTGACAATCTTAAAGTGATTCCTATCGAAACCATTGCTGCGTTCGTTGAAGAGAACAAAGATAGGTTAAGAGCGACGGTGCGAAAGAAGATAGAACTTAACGGACCATTTAGTAGTTTTTATGCTGAAATCCGTTATATTTCAGGAATTATCAAAAGAGAAATACTTGAAAAAGATTGGAAGTCAAAACAGGTTGTTGTAAATTCTTCTACTATAAAGCCTTATGAAGCAGAGTTTTATAATGGCGGAGAGATTAAAAATTCATACGTATCCAAACGGAGAAGTTTAGAACAATTAGAATTGGAGGCCGTCGAAGACGATGATTAATAAAGAGCTTTTTGTTGCACCAGTATGTGAAAAATATCCCCTTGAATTGCTTGAAGATAGAGTGATGATAGAGGGCAACTTTTGCGGCCTATTGCTAAAAGATTTAACTTTGTTTACCGATATTGGTGCGGATATTAATTATAATAGCATGCTTACTTATGACGGTAGGTTTTTGTTTTCGTTGGCGAAAACATTAAGAAGTAAAGGATTCACGGTAGTAGACGAAGTATCATTTTTGGCAAATGCTAATGCCGAAATGAAAGACAAAGTTGATAACATGGGTGGATTTAAAGTTATACAACACCTTATGGATGTGGTATCGGACAAGAATAGTGATGCTATTATTGACGCCCTTAATAAATCTAACGTAATTTTAAGACTTTATGACAAGGGTTTTAGCCCACTTAAAGAAGTTGTGCTGGAGAATGGTAAAAAAGTCATTCCTTTAAAAATGTTTTCAAAGTGGACGTCGGCAGAAGTATTGGCATATTTTGAAGAGTTAGTTGCTAAATGTAGTACCGATGTGCATTCTGACATGATTACTGGGGAGGGCTATATTGATTTCGATGACGATTTTATAAATGGACTTCGTAATGGTGAGCAATTAGGCGTGAGTTTTGCAGATTGTGGAAAAGATTGCAACGGTGAAACAATTCGATTGTTTCCGTATTTATCAAACATACTTAATGGGGTTAAACGAGGCGCGGTTCATGGAATTGCTGCGGGTAGTGGTACTGGCAAATCGACACTCTGTGTATCCTTCTTATTTGCGATGGTGGCACAAGGAGAAAAGGTTCTTGTTGTAAATAATGAGATGGATATGTCGGATTACAAAGTGCTCTTTCTTGAGTGGATACTTACAAGATATTTTAATTATTGGAAGCTCACAAAAAAGCGTCTTATAAACGGGTCTTTGACCGACGAAGATCTCGAAATGATTCACAAAGCGAGAGAGGTATGGCGTGAAAAATATGCAAAGAGCATAAAGATAGTAACGTTGGCCGATGCCGATATGAAGCTCACTCTTCAAATTATAAAAAAAGAGGTGTTGAGAAGTGGCATCACCTGTACTCTTATTGACACCTTTAAGCTCACGATGCAAAACGGTACAAAAGATAATTATTATCTGGATTTGATTGAAGACGTAAGAGAGTATACAAGTATGGCGGTTAAATATGACCTAATTGCGTTGATGACAGTACAGTTATCGATGTCTGCTATATCTGGTAAGCTATATCTGGATGCGAGTTGTCTGTCTAGTAGCAAGCAAATAGTTGAAACAATGTCTACGCTATTGTTGTGTAGAAAAACATACGAAGCTGAACTAATCCCCGACAGTCCTTATTGGATAGGTGCATTTCGTCGGAAGAAAGACGCAAATGGCGCTTGGTATGAAGAAGCATTCGAACCTCGTTCAAACGAACAGTATTTGGTTATACAGATTCAAAAAAATAGGCGCGGCGAAGATAGCCAAGGAAATGGATGTGCTTTGTTGATGAGACAACAATTAGATTACTGCTTACATTGGGAATCTGCGTTTTGTCGTCCAAAACATGGCAATATAGATAAAATATGACAAGAAAAAGAATAGAAAATACAAATATTTCCATAAAAAAATTTGTATCAAATTGTGAGAGCGGCACTGAATTAGTCGAAATAGTAAGAAGAAAAACAATTTGGCTCAAATTGAAATGTGGTATTTGCGGAGAAGAATATGAAACACAATGGGGGACTTTTCGTACTAAGAAGTGCCTTCATGTTTGTCAAAAATGTAGTAGAATTATAAATGGTAAACGAGAAGCGCAGACAAAAGCCAGCAGGAACCCAATGCCACGAGATTTAGAAGTTAAATTGAATCAAAT
>ERZ1026854.1900-NODE-1900-length-12515-cov-4.477849_pt1 | contig 12515 bp, 11 predicted proteins | sample MGYA00380157_ERZ1026854 | MGnify/ENA primary metagenome ERZ1026854 (study PRJEB33269, sample SAMEA4719793) | human gut metagenome | biome: human-associated habitat; feature: organic feature; material: feces | place: Cameroon | collected 2013-10 ...
GCCTAAGATTGCGATACAGAAAGGACTTTTCCACACATGCCGGCAAAAACTCAAACAGAATCTTCCGCAGTTCACCGGAGTTGACGGTTCTGCCGTTCGCCGGGAAGCCGATCTCCATGCGCACCTCGATGCTGCCGTCCTGCCCTGTGATCCGGCAGGCGGTTCTCTCCAGAATCTCCTGTCCGCAGCGGCTTACGCTCATCAGACCGCTCTTTCCCGATCCGTGCGCCTTGAAGGAAAAGGCGTCGATCTGCCTTGCAAACTGTCTCAGAAGATAATCCTGCAGCATGATGCGTCTGTGTTTCTCCCCGTAAAGCTCCTGCGGAAAGCCCGCCGTCTTTCCCGGGATCCGCAGACTCACCTTGGACGGCGCCGCGAAGGGATCTCCCTGCACATGGTCAATGGACAGCACATACCCCGGGAATCCGTATTCTCCCTTTGTGTCCTTGTATGCCGGATAGCCCCTGTGGTCGATCCGCTCCAGCAATGCCCTCAATTCATCCGCACGTTTCATCTTCTCCTCGTCCTTTCCTGTTTCTCCTGTTGTATATTACAATTCGTTGCCGTTCTTCTTTCCTTCCACAAAAGCAAGGGCGTTGTCCATGGTGGTCTGGCTGATCGCCTGCAGCGCCTCGTAGGTGAAAAAGCCCTGATGGGAGGTCACGCACACATTGGGGAAGGACAAAAGCCTCGCCATGGTGGAATGCTCCAGAATCCGATCCGACATATCCTCGTAGACCGTGCCGGTCTCCTCCTCGTAAACATCAAGACCCACCGCAAAAAACTTGCCGTCCCGGATCCCCTGGATCAGATCCTCCGTCCTGATCAGCGCGCCTCTTGAGGTGTTGACCAGAATCACGCCATCTTTCATTTTTGCGATGGTGTCGCTGTTGATCATATGGTAGTTTTCCTCTGTCAGCGGACAGTGCAGGGAAATCAGATCCGACTCCTTAAGCAGCGTATCAAAATCCACATACTCGATAAAATCCAGATTCTTGTTGGGGTACTTGTCATAGCCGATCACGCGCATGCCAAAGCCCTTACAGATTCTTGCCATTGCCACGCCGATCTTGCCTGTTCCCACGATTCCCGCCGTCTTGCCGTACAGGTTCACGCCCATCAGCCCCGTCAGGTTGAAATTGTTCTCCCGGCACTTGATGTACGCCTTATGCATATGCCTGTCGGCAGTCAGCACCAGTGCCATGGCATGCTCCGCCACTGCCTCCGGGGAGTAACCGGGCACCCGCATCACCGTAATGCCGCACTCATGCGCCGCGTCCAGATCTACATTATTAAAGCCCGCACAGCGCATCAGCACCAGTTTCGTACCGCATTTTGCAAGCGTGTGGATCGTCTTTTCTCCCAGATCCATGTTGACAAACGCGCAGACCGCCTCGTACCCGTCCGCAAGCCGCGCCGTCTCCGGGCTTAAATTCGGCTCGATAAAGGTAATGTCGATGTCATGGTATTTTCCCGTATTCTCCAGTTTTTCAAAGAAATCCCTGTCGTAACTTTTTGTTCCGAAAAATAAAATGTTCATGCGTCCTCCAATCCGAAAACTCCGTATGATACGCAAAGTTTTCCTTCCTGTATTATTCTGCATCCTTTTATTTTTATGCATAAAAAAGAATCCTGCAAAGCAGGATTCTCCGCCTGCGGCGGGTCGCTTTCGCGACATGATACCTCTCCGCCGCAGTGCGATCCTGCCCGGAGGGCTTTTGTATCATAGGAAATTACTCCGTAATTTTCCTATGATACAAAAAAATCGGGGTGACAGGATTCGAACCTGCGACTTCCTGGTCCCAAACCAGGCGCTCTAGCCAAGCTGAGCCACACCCCGATATTGCGCCGCTCTCACGGCACAGTGGTAATTATATAATAGAGCCGCCTTTCTGTCAAGCAAGCCCTTCTCCTCCTCAGAGGAACTTCAAGGAAAACTCAACCTCTCCCCATGCATCGATCTCCATGACCACATAGGACGGCTGCCGCCCCTCCTGCCGTGGATAGGAAAGGCTTCCCGGATTGACGACCACCACATCTCCATCCAGATCAAGCATGGGCCTGTGCGTATGCCCGAAGAACACGATATCCGCTCCCCGTGCCCGCGCTTCCTCCTTCAGCACCTCGGTACCCACGGAAACATAGTAGTGATGTCCGTGGGTGACCCAGATATGATATTTTCCAATTCCAAACTCGCGCTCCATGGGCAGTTGGGAAAAGAAGTCGTTATTGCCCGCCACCATCTCCACCTGGCAGCCTGCACGCGCCGATATGGCGTATTCACTTCCCTCGATATCCCCGCAGTGGATCACCATATCAATCGGCTCCTCCATCTCCACCGCACGGAAAAAATTGTCATTCTTCTTATGCGTATCGCTCACGATCAGCACTTTCATCTTTTGTCTCCGCCTATTACATTTTCCAATTTTTCCTTCATCGCACGCAGCGCCCTTCCCCTATGGCTGACCTCATTCTTTTCCGCGTCGGTCAGCTCCGCCGTGCTCTTTCCAAATTCGGGAACCTGAAAGATCGGATCGTAGCCAAAGCCGCCCACGCCCTTCTCCTCGTAGCCTATCCTGCCCTCAATCACGCCTCTCGTGGTAAGCTCCGTGCCATCCGGCAGAACGGCGGCAATCACGCAGACAAACCTTGCCGTCCGCTTCTCCTCCGGTACGCCCTCAAGACGCTCGATCAGATTGTGGTTCTTTACGCGGTACGAGGTCGTCTCGCCCAGATAGCGGGCAGAGTACACACCCGGCTCCTTGTTCAGGTAATCGATCTCTAGACCGGAATCGTCCGCCATCACAATATCCTCCGGCGATGCCAGCGCGGCAACCGCCCTCGCTTTGATCAGGGCGTTCTGTTCGTAGGTCTCCCCGTTCTCTTCCACATCCACATCGATGCCCGCCTCCCGCATGGACACCACCGGAAGCGGAATATCCTGCAGGATCTCTCTGATCTCGCGGATCTTTCCCGCATTTCCCGTTGCAAACACAATTCTGTTCATGTTCTTCTCTCCCTCATCTATTTGCTCTCCCGCTCCGCAAAGGCAGCCAGGATCGCGTTGTATAATCCTTCCGCAATGCTGTCCCTGTAATCGGGCTGTGCAAGCAGCGCCGCTTCCTTCGGATTGCTCATATGCCCCGCATACAGCACCGCCGCCGGCATCCCTGCCTCCTGCAATAACGTGTCCGTCTCCTCTGCGGCGCGCAGGCCGATTCCCCGGTTGCAGGTGCTGAGCACCACATTGCGCTCCACAAGATCCGCCAGCTTCGCATTGTCAAACCATGGAATAAAGTACTCGTCGTTGTATTCCGTTATCACGCCGTACATCGTAGGATCTCCGTCCCCGGCAAGCCGGACGCCGATCAGGAAATCCGCATCCACCGCGTTTGCAAATGCCGCTCTCTCCTGCCCCGACACGGTTACATCCTCCGTCCGGGTGTAATAGACCTTGATGTCGGTTCCGTCAAGTAAAAGTTTCAGCCGCTTCACAATATCAAGCGTCAGATCCTTCTCCTTACGCCCGTCGTACTCACAGCCATTGTCCTCTCCGCCGCATCCTGCATCAAGTACCACGATCTTCGGGTACATCTCCTTGGGCGGCACAAACTCTATGTATAGGCAGTTTTCCTCCATGACGCTGCTACACTCAAAGACATCCTCCAGCGAGAATTTTAACAGCGTTGTTCCCTCTCTTGCGATGTAGCTGCCCGCCGTGATCCTGTCAATGTTTCCCGATACCGCTTCCTGCCTGTAATGGTCTGCGGAGCAGTTCGCAATATAGATCCACACCTGCCTGTCCATGTAGTGGTTTTCGACGGTGACATCCTCGGGTCTCACACCGTTCTCAAGCGGGATGCACAGATAGTCCGTCCCACTGTCGTCAAGCCGGAAGCGAAGCTCATGCTCCGTTCCGTCTCCGCCCGTATCCTTTATCACCTGATCCTGCTCCACATTGGCGATGGTGATTGCCTTGTGTTTCATAAAAAACAGCATGGCTCCCATGGCAGCCGCACAGTAAAGCACGATCCAGATCGCTTTTTTGATCCCGTTCTGCCTCATTCCTTTTTCCCTGTTTCCGCAGTACCGCGCTCCTTCGGCGGTTTCGGCCCCATAAACTGATAGTAGTAGGTCTTGAGCATGCCGTTGTAGATCTTACGGTTTTTGTCCGCCTTCCTGCCGATATCCCGCTCCGCCTGCTCATAAGCGGTAATCAGATACATGCTCCAGGCATCCAGCGCCCGGAAACGCTCCCCGATGGTACGGTACAGCGCAGGCAGCGTCTCCTTTTCCTCAAGTCTTTCTCCGTAGGGGGGATTGGTGATAATGAAGCCGTACTTCTTCGCGTGGCTCAACTGCTCCACGCCTCTTCTCTGGAAATGGATCAGCCCGTCCACGCCTGCAAGCTTTGCGTTCTCCCTTGATACGGCGATCATCTTCTCGTCGATATCGTAGCCCTGAATATCCGTGTGCACCGACAGATCCACAAGATCCTTCGCCTCCTCAAGCGTATCCTTCCACACCTGTCCGCCCACCACATTCTTCCAGTTCATCGCCGTAAACTTCCGCTTCATGCCGGGCGCCATATTAGCAGCCATCATTGCCGCCTCTATGGGAAACGTACCGCTGCCGCAGAAGGGATCCACCAGAATCCTGTCCTTGTTCCACGGTGTCAGCATAATCAGCGCCGCCGCCAGATTTTCCGCAATGGGCGCTTTCGCCACCAGCTTCCGGTAGCCTCTCTTGTGCAGGGATTCTCCGGTGGTATCCAGCCCTACCGTAACCTCATCCTTTAACAGAAACACTCTCACCGGATAGCTCTCTCCGGTCTCGGCAAACCAGTTTACATGGTAGATTCCCTTCAGCCTGTCCACCATTGCCTTTTTCATAATGGACTGTATATCGGAGGGGCTGAACAACTTGCTCTTTACGCTGCCCGCTTTTGCCACCCAGAATTTTCCGTCTGCGGGAATATACTCCTCCCAGGGCAGCGCTGCGGTTCCCTGAAACAACTCTTCAAAGGTCTCCGCATGAAAGGAACCTACTTTGATCAGGATTCTCTCCGCAGTACGCGAAAAGACATTTGCCCTGCAAAGCGCCTCCTCATCCCCGAAAAAGGTTACTCTTCCATCGGATACTTCCGTGATGTCATACCCCAGATCAATAATCTCTTTTTTCAACACCGACTCCATGCCAAAGTGGCAGGGTGCGATCAACTCAAACTTTCTCATGTTTTCCGCCTTTTTCCTTTTTAACAGTATAGCATCTTTTTTCATATAAAGCAAAGTAAAAAGGAATCCTGCATGATACAAAAAACCGCCCATCCCGAAGGATAAGGCGGTTTCCTGTCGCTCCCTCACAATGCCTACTGGCAGTTGTTCTGGTTGTTCTGATTGTTCTGCTTATTCTGCTTGTTCTGGTTGTTCTTGGTGCTGTCAGAGCAGTTGCTGTACTTATTCTGGTTGTTGTTCTGGTTCTGGTTGTTCTGGTTGCTGTTCTGATTCTGATTCTCGTTGTTATAAGACATGAGAAAACTCCTCCTGTTCATTTTTTTGTTACAGGAATAGTATCTCGGATGTCCCCGAAAAATATGCCAAATTTTTATAGGACTTTTTTACTATTTTGTACTTGCTTTTAGTACTAAAGTATTATATAATAATCTTGCAAAGGAAATTGGTCCCCACCTTCTTCCTTTGTAACCCTTATATATTATTTATACTCCCCTATATGAGTCGCCGGTTCCCCCGACGGCTCATTCCCTTTTTAAATCTCTTTTTTTAATCTCTTTTCACAATTTTCCATGCAGCCTGCATCAGGTGCTTCTGATCCATCTCACCATCAGCACAACCAACAGCACCGGAATCAGAATCGGCGTCAGATAAGACAAAATCGAAAACGCTGCGCCCAGTACCAGAATCAGAACAGCAAATACGAGAAACAGCACCAGCCATAACGGCATGTGAAACAGACGCTTTTTGTGCTGCATATCGTCCCCATCGGCATAGCCGCCATAACCTGCATAGCTGTCATAGCCGCTCTGATTGTCATAGCCTTCGCCACCCTCACCGCCACTTCTCTCCGCGCGCTTATTGGCATCCGAAATGCTGCGCGCCAGCAGTCTCGGATCTCCCAGCTCTGCAATCACTTCCGCCTCGCTTCGGTTCATCCGCATCTGCGTATTAATATAATCCTCATAATATCTGATGTTCTCTTCCACCTGCGAAGCGCTGACTCTGCTTGCCAACGCCATTCTCAGACTGTCCAGGAACTCCTGTTTTGTCATATCCTGCCTCCGTCCCCGCAACAAGTCAAAGCGGGCATGTATAACGTTTCACACATTATAACATGCCCGCCCTGATTCGTAAATAAAAGGTAAGGAAAGGTACTATAAACTTTCTATAAAGATGTAAGCAAAAATTGTTAGCCCTTCACAGCACCGGCAACCATTCCCTTGATGATCTGTTTGCTGAATACAAAGTACAGAATCACGATCGGGGACATGGTAATCAACATAGCTGCCATCTGCTTCGGATAGTCGGATGCGAACTGACCCTTAAACTGTGTCAGTGCAAGAGGCACCGTCTGCAAATGCACATTCTTGATCAATACCAACGCGAAGGAAAATTCATTCCAGCATCCGAAGATCTGAATAATGGCAACCGTCACCAAAATCGGTTTGCAGATCGGAAGGATGATATTCCACAAAGTATGGGAAAAATTGCTTCCGTCAATGGCTGCCGCCTCCTCCAAAGAGACCGGAATGCTTTTTACATAGCCTTCCACAAGGAAGATACCCATGGGAAGTGCAAAGGAAACATAGGGCAAAAGCAGTGTATACCACTGGTTGGAAATACCGCAGCTCTTGAATACCACATAAATGGGAACCAACAGGGAATGGATCGGGATCAGCATTCCCATCAAGAACATCACATAGAGCGGACGGTTCAGTTTAAAGCGAACTCTCGCCAGAATGTAACCTACTACAAAGCTGAATAAAACGATCAGAACGATGGAAAGCGCCGTGGTACGCACGCTGTTCATCATGGACTCTCCCAGATGGTAGTCCGAGTTGCCCAAAATTCTGATATAGTTGACCAGAGTAGGGTTCTTGGGAAGTCCCACAATGTCTGCATTGAACACTCTCTTTTCCTTCAGTGAGGAATACAGCATCCACACGATGGGGAAAATACAGGAAAGTGAAAATACAATACAGATAAAGTTCAGTATCACCGTAAGAATACCCTTGCGAACAGGATGGGGTTTTGCTACTGCCTGAGTATGTGTTGACATCTTTTACGCCTCCTTCTCGCGGGTGAATAAGTTTGCTAACAACTGTGATCCGCCGATCACCAGCATTGCCAGTACAAAGATTCCTACGGAAATACAGCTTCCGTAACCCATGTTACTCTGATTGAAGGAAATCTGGTAACCGTACATTGCCATAACCATGGATGCGGTACCGGGACCACCTTTCGTCATAACGAAAATATTATCGAACGCTTTCATATTACCTGCTACGCAGAGGGTAATACATACAAGCATTGTGTTCTTAATCAGGGGAAGGGTGATATACCATGCCTTCTGTACACCGTTGGCTCCGTCGATCTCCGCACTCTCGAACACTTCCGTATCAATGGAAGAAATTGCGGAGAGGATGATTACCATGTAGTATCCGATATACTGCCAGATCAGGGGAATGGATACCAAAAGCATTACTAACTTCGGCTCGTTCAACCAAACCTTGCAAAGATCCGGTCTGCCGATAGTTCTTAAAAACCAGTTGATGATTCCGTACTGGTTGTGATAGATCATATTCCAGATCAAGCCCAGGCACACTGCCGAAATCGTGCTGGGGAAAAATCCAAAGGTTCTGTGAATTCCTTTCAGCTTTACCACCTTGGAATTCACAATCATTACCATGATAAAAGCGATACCGACCTGTCCGATGATACATGCGACCACCAGATAAATGTTATGTCCGAAGGACTCCCAGAAAGTCGTATCGTGAAACAGTTGAACATAATTATCGAATCCAATAAAAGTCTTCTTGGGGCCACCCTTCCATTCGAAAAAGCTATAAACGAATGCGGTTACCAGAGGAACAAATACAGTGAATACGAAAAAGACAACCGGTAAAATCATATATAGAAACACAGTTCGTCCTTTTGGTTTGATTGAGTTTAACATGTTATGTACGCCCTCTCCTTCCTTTACAAAAACCGTTCTGCCTGCACTAAGGTAGGCAGAACGGCCTGAAAGTAAATCTCTTTTTTTACTGCAAAGGACTTATGCCCCTGTCAGTCACCTTCTTAGTAGTTTGCTTCGTATGCAGCCTGTGCATTTGCAGCAACATCTTCAGGTGTCATATCTCCGTTCATCATGGACTGAAGGTCTGTGTTCAGAACTTCCCATACAGCGCCGGAGATGTAGGAGTCGTAAATCTCGCAGGTCTCGGTATCAACATAAGACCAGTTGTAGAATGCCTGGGTAACTGCATCAAAGCCGCTCAGATCTACATCAGTAACCTTGGTAAGTCCGCCCAGAGCGTAGCCGGTAGCTACATAGCTTGCGAATGCAGGACCGGTAACGTACTCAGCCAGATCGATAGCTGCTGCCAGCTTAGCAGGATCCTCAGCAACCTTAGGATTGATTGCTACTGCGTATCCAAGACCGATGTTCTGGGAATTAGGAGCATAGGTTGCATCTGCAGGCTGAGGAAGAACTGCGAAACCGATGTTGTCGAACTTGTCAGGATCGCTCTCCTTCAGAGTAGCTGCAATGTAGGACTCATCCCAGTTACCGCCGATGAATGCTGCTGCGGTACCAGCGATGTAGTACTCACGAGCGTCCTCGTTGGTGATTGCGTTGAAGTCCTCGTTGAAGATTGCAGTGTCATTGAACAGTCTCTGGGTCTCAGCAAGAGCTGCTACGAAGGTATCATCTGTGAACTTAGAACCGCTCTTTGCGATCAGACCCATGAACCAGTCGGGACCGGTATATCTGTTTCCTAAAGTAGACAGGAAGCAGGAGTTTGCCTGCCACTTACCGCCGTTACCGAAAGCAACAGTGGTGATGCCCTTTGCGTTGAAGTATTCAGCAGCCTTCTCAACATCTTCCCAAGTTGTCGGGAAAGAATCAAATCCAGCCTCTTTCCACATTGCCTTGTCGTAGACTACGACAGTACAGGTACCGCCTGTCAGTACAGGGAAACCATACATCTTTCCATCTACGGTGAAAGGTGCGAAGTAAGAGGTGTTGTAGTCAGCGTAGTAAGGAGACTCTTTGATGATGTCGGTCAGGTCAAGGACCAGTCCCTGATCCGCCCATGCGATGGTATTCATACCCTGAAGTAAGAATACATCAGGCAGGTCATCTGCTGCTGCCAGTGTAGCAATCTGGGTCTTGTACTCTGCGTTAGCCAGTACGTTCTGGGTCAGAGTGATGTCCGGATGAGCCTCATCCCACTGTGCAAGAACGGTACGGAAACCATCGGAACCACCGTTACCCTGAGACTCCTCAGAAGTAGAGAAGTGCATGATCTCCAGCTCGCCTGCATATGCTGCAGAGCTGTCGTCTGTGTTGGAATCATCGCCAGTAGGTGCTGCGGAAGATTCTGTCTTTGTTTCGGTGTTGCTTGCTCCGCTTCCGTCGGTAGTGGCAGAACCATCACCGCATCCAACCAGCAGGCTGGAAAGCATTGCTACGGAAAGCAGGGCGCCAAGTAATTTCTTTTTCATTACTTTTTTTCCTCCCTTTAAAATAATGAGTGTTTTTATATTAGTTTTGCATGATGATATCACGCAAAAATAATACCGGTATAATTTTTCAGATCCGCCGTACTGTTTTGCCCTCGTAGACTTCGCCGCTGATCAAAATCTGTTCTGCCAGCGTCGTCTTCGGTTTTTCAATCAGGCTGATGAGCTTTACCCCCGCCATCTCGCCGATCCTGCCGGTGTTCTGATGTAAGGTGGTAAGCTGCGGCTCAATATGGCGTCCTACGCGGATACCGTCATAGCCTGCAACAGAAATGTCCTGCGGAATCCGCAGCCCCCGCTCCTTGATCACATTGATGCCTCCGAAGCAGGAAAAATCATCGGGATAGAGGATGCAGGTAGGAGGTCTTTTCAAAGAAAGCAGCTCCTTCGTCCTCTGACCGGCGCCTTCCGTATCCCTGTACGCCGATTCTAATATGTAATTGTCGGGAACGGTAAGTCCCAACTCCTCCGCCGTCCTGTAAAATGAGGAGAGACGGCTCTGGGTAACCGAGGAATCCGCGCCGTGGATATAGGCGATCCTGCGGTGTCCCTGTTCATATATATAGGTAAGCAGTTGTTTCATGCCGCCTACGTTGTCCGAAATGACCGCCGACCTGTTGTGGAACAGATGATCGATGGTAATCAGGGGAATGTCGCTGCGCACCAACTCCTCCACCTCGTCGTCGAGGAAGTCCACGCAGGCGATCACCACGCCGTCAAAGCCCCGGTACTTGCAATGCTCCAGATAGCTCATCTTGCCTTTTCCCTTGCGCCCGGTGTTGATGAAAGTGATGTCATATCCCCTCGTCTCCACCGTCCGTTTGAAGCTGTCGAGCACATTGGAAAAGAAATCATGGGTCAGACCACTCTGCGCCTCATCCGCAAACAGCACTCCTATATTGTAGGTACGGTTTGTTTTCAGCGCCCTGGCAGATGAGTTTGGAAAGTATCCCATTTCCTTTGCCGTCTGCCGAATCTTTTCCTTTGTCTCCTCCCCGATATCCTTGTGGTCGTTCAATGCCTTGCTGACTGTCGCCACGCTGACACCGCACGCCCTGGATATATCTTTCATTGAGATCATGTTGCAATCCCCAATCTCCAGCTTCCCTCGCCTTTGTCCACATCGAAAAGTTGCTTAATCGTTTTCGTAGTTATAATATACATCAACATTTATATTTTTGCAACACTTTTCATATCTTTTTTATGCATTTATTATAGCTTTGGCAAACTTACACAGTTTTGTTGCACAATTTTTTGTACTTTTGTATAGGCGTATTTCCAGTTTCTTCTATATATAATCAAAAATGTGCCTTTTGACCCCCTTTATCCTCCCTTCTCAGACTCCTCTTCTATTTATTTCAGTTATTAGTTGTGTATTTCAAGGTTTACTCAAAAAGTCCATTTTTACTGCATTTTCTTGTTGCGCTCCCTATACTTCTTGTGTATAATTTGTAATTAGAAGAAGTCGTACTTTTTTACTTAAACGTTTACTTCAAAAACCATTCCACAACTGAAAAGGAGAAAAAAACCATGAAATTCGGCTATTTCGACGATGGGAACCGCGAGTACGTGATCACTACCCCGAAGACTCCCCTTCCCTGGATCAACTATCTGGGCTGCAAAGACTTTTTCAGCCTGATCTCCAATACCTGCGGTGGCTACACCTTCTATAAGGATGCAAAGCTGCTGCGTCTGACCCGTTATCGTTACAACGATATCCCCGCCGATACCAACGGCAAGTACTTCTACATAAAGGACGGCAACACCGTTTGGAATCCGGGCTGGCAGCCCTCCAAGACGGAGCTTGACTCCTACGAGTGCCGCCACGGCATCGGTTACAGCCGTTTCACCGGAAAGAAGAACGGCGTGGAGGCATCCGTTCTCACCTTTGTTCCCATGCAGGACACCTGTGAGATCAGCCGTATCAGCATTACCAATAACTCCGACACTGAGAAAAACCTTTCTCTGTTCTCCTATGTAGAGTGGTGTCTGTGGAATGCCGATGATGATATGAAGAATTTCCAGCGTAACTTAAGCACCGGCGAAGTGGAGGTCGTGGACTCTACCATTTTCCACAAGACCGAGTACAGAGAGCGCCGCAATCATTATGCGGTTTACTCCGTAAATGCAAAGGTTGACGCTTTCGACACCAGCAGGGACGCTTTCCTCGGTGCATACCGCGGCGCAGATCTGCCGGAGGCTGTTGAGAACGGTGCATGCACCAACTCCATGGCAAGCGGCTGGTCTCCCATTGCTGCACATCAGATCAATCTGACCTTGAAGCCCGGCGAGAGCAAGAGCTACATCTTCGTACTCGGATATGTGGAAAATCCCGAGGACGAAAAGTGGGAGTCCTACGGCGTGATCAACAAGAAGCGCGCTTTTGCAATGCTTGACCGCTACAACACGGATGCCGGTGTGGACGCCGCTTTCGCAGAGCTGAAGGCTTACTGGGAGAAGCTGCTTTCCAAGTATACCGTGGAATCCGGCAACGACAAGGTAAACCGTATGGTCAATATCTGGAACCAGTATCAGTGTATGGTGACCTTCAATATGTCCCGTTCCGCTTCCTATTATGAATCCGGTATCGGCCGCGGCATGGGCTTCCGTGATTCCTGTCAGGATCTGCTCGGCTTCGTGCATCTGATCCCCGACCGTGCAAGAGAGCGTATCATTGACATTGCTTCCACCCAGTTCCAGGATGGCAGCGCTTATCATCAGTATCAGCCTCTTACCAAGAAGGGTAACTCCGACATC
>ERZ1026854.1901-NODE-1901-length-12509-cov-5.231652_pt1 | contig 12509 bp, 9 predicted proteins | sample MGYA00380157_ERZ1026854 | MGnify/ENA primary metagenome ERZ1026854 (study PRJEB33269, sample SAMEA4719793) | human gut metagenome | biome: human-associated habitat; feature: organic feature; material: feces | place: Cameroon | collected 2013-10 ...
ATAAAAGCCAGATGGCTTTTATAGCATTTTTGTTATATTTAATATAGAAGAGATGAAATTTACTTTTGACAGACAGAATCCTATAATAAGGCACAAAGGAGGCTTTAGTATGGGAACAATATTTCCAAGGGAAGAAAAGGCAGAACAGATTTTTGATAAGATTCTTGAAAATCCGGCTGCATGTGAGCGTCTGAAGGATACCTTTTTTGAGGCAATTCCATCTGCAGAAGAGAGTGAAGGTGCAGGAACCGATATTCCAGGAACTGTGTTTGCAGCAGCGTTATTTAACGCATATGAAAATAAAGATCTTTCTGCATTTCTTATGGCAGTCTGTAACAACAGTATGTTTGATCTGTTAAGAAATTCTTTCCTGATACCAATCAGATTTAATGACAAAGGTGTGGAAAATCCAGTACTTCTTACAGATGATAACGGTGAACTCCTGGATGAATCTGAGAAACATCCTTACGAGAAAAAGTATCGGATGTTCCGCAGGATTTATGAAATGCAGGAGAAAATCCCGGATTATCAGATATACATGGCAGATGGATTTCGCGAGAACCACGGCTATACACACAAAGGAGAAATTGTAACAGACAAGATAGCAAAGCATACGGGAATTCTTCTCATGTTCCGTTTTCCGGAATCTTTGAAACTGGATATCAATGAAGACAGAATTTATGCCATTGTATGGGATTTCCTGATGCATTTGCAGGAAGAACTGCCGAGAGCTCTGATGTATTATGGAATCAGGGATGAAGAAGGCAAAGAAAAGAACACAGAAACATTGGGTATTTTTCTTCCATTTTATCATTTTGAGAGAAAAATGGAAAAAAACATTGAGATTGCAAATGGTATTGGACTGGGATGCCGGGAGCATATCCTGAATGAACTGAAACGTCAGACAGGGAAGTGAGTATAATGCAGCAGGTGATCAGAAAAAATCATATGGATATTGCGTGGCATGAGTACACAGATGCAAATGGTGCGGAAATTCCGGTTACACAGGCCAGTCTTACGGAGAAAGCTTCTATCATCGGACGTGTCGGAATTATGTTCCTTTCCTGCGGAACCGGTGCATGGCGAGTGAGAAGTTCAATGAATACTCTGGCAGAGGTCATGGGAATTACCTGTACAGCAGATATTGGACTGATGTCAATCGAATATACCTGTTTTGATGGAGAAAAGGGATTTACTCAGTCACTTTGTCTGACAAATACAGGGGTAAATACCTCCAAACTGAATCGGCTGGAGCATTTTATCCGTGAATTTGAAATTGATGGAAAAGACATGTCTGGTGAAGAATTACATACGTTGCTGGATGATATAGAGCGGATTCATGGACTGTACTCCCCTGCAGCCCTTGGATTTGCGGCTGCGCTTGCCTGTTGTGGATTTACATTTCTGCTTGGCGGCGGACCGATTGAGATGTTTTGTGCTTTTGCAGGAGCCGGTTTTGGAAATTATCTCAGATGTAAATTGACAAAGCATCATTTTACTTTGTTTCTCAGTATTGTAACATCAGTTTCACTGGCCTGTCTGGTCTATGCGGGATTTCTTAAGATTGGTGAACTGCTGTTTGATATCTCGATTCAGCATGAAGCCGGTTATATCTGTGCCATGTTATTTATTATTCCAGGCTTTCCTTTTATTACAAGTGGAATCGATCTTGCCAAACTGGATATGAGATCTGGAACAGAGCGGCTGATGTATGCTTTGATCATTATTCTGGTTGCAACAATGTCGGCCTGGATCATGGCTATGATTCTGTGTCTGAAACCAGTAGATTTCATCAAAATCTCCCTTCCGATGGAATTCTGGATTCTTTTCCGGCTTCTGGCAAGCTTTTGTGGAGTGTTCGGCTTTTCAGTTATGTTCAACAGTCCCATAAGGCTCGCGGTTTCTGCCGCTACAATTGGAGCGATAGCAAATACGCTTCGTCTGGAACTTGTGGATCTGGCAGGAATGCCGCCTGCAGCAGCAGCCTTTCTTGGCGCACTGACAGCTGGTCTCCTGGCTTCTATGATAAAAAACAAAGCAGGTTATCCACGAATCTCCCTGACGGTTCCTTCTATTGTTATCATGGTGCCGGGACTGTATCTCTACAGAGGTTTTTATAATCTGGGAATTATGTCCCTTGCCACAGCTGCCTCCTGGTTTGCCGCTGCAATTCTTATTATAGCGGCGCTCCCTCTGGGACTGATCTTTGCAAGAATCCTGACCGACAGGACTTTTCGGTACTGTACATGATGAGTATAAAGACACATACCGTAAAATGTCCTATAGACGAACCCCTGAAAAAACGGTATACTGTTCTTGAAAAATTTTATGGTCAGGACGAAAGGAGCAGTTGCTGATGTGGGAAAAAATCAATAAATTTTTGAAAGGGCAGATCGTGACGTCGATCATATATATTGCCCTTGGTGCCTGCCTGGTTTTTATGCCGGTCAGTACAGTAAATGTAATCTGCAAGTTTGTATTTGGAGTATTGCTGATTCTGGTTGGTTTGTATCATATTCTGATCTATGTGGCGGAAAAACTGAACTCTACGATCTTTGATCTTTTTTCCGGCGGTATTCTGATGGTACTCGGAATATTTTTATTTATGAATCCACAGATTGTAGTCAAGCTTCTTCCTGTGTTACTGGGTACATTTATTCTGGTGGACAGCATATGGACATTTAAAGGAAGTCTGAAACTTAAGAAACGCGGTGCAGGTTCCTGGAAGATTCTTCTTATTGGAAGTATAATTTTTGTTGCTCTTGGTATATCGCTGGTAGTGAATCCGTTTACCATGGTAAAATACACAGTGATTTTTGCCGGAGGAATATTCCTCTGTAATGGAATCATTGATCTGGTCTATCTGTTTCTTCTGAAAAAAGGACTGAAAGAGCTGAAACAGGATGCGGAAGCTGTGGATGCTGCTGGAGAAATTATTTCAGATGGTGAAAATGAGACATCAGAAGATAAGAAAGATGGAGATGATTCTGAGAAAACACAGGAGCCGGTTCAGCCAGAACCAGAGTATGCACCGTGGAGTTCACGTAACACACAGCAGGAAACGGAATCCCCTGAAACTGTGACAGAAAGTAATGTTGTATCAGAAGCAACGCTTACAGATGAGGAACTCTCTGATACTACAGATGAAACAGCTTTTCAGTTTTTTTCCAAAAAACATAAAAAGTAATTTTTAAATACCCCGGGCCACGGGGTATTTTCTTTTTTGTAAAAAATGAAAAATGAACATATTTCTTGATTTTTTATCATAGTATAAAAGTGCTGATAAATCTATAATAAAGACAGGTTGAAAGAGAACAAATCTTACAAAAAAAGGAGCGTTAAGTACTATGAAAATGAAGAAAGTAACAGCAATGAGCATGGCAGTGTTAATGGCAGCAAGCATGATTCCATCTGTACCGGTTATGGCAGACGGAGGCGGAAAGGTTTACTACCTCAACTTCAAACCAGAACAGGATGAAGCGTGGCAGAACCTGGCAAAAGCTTACACAGAAGAAACAGGAACAGATGTAACAGTAGTTACAGCAGCATCCGGACAGTATGAGACAACTCTTCAGTCAGAAATGGCAAAAAGCGATGCACCGACACTGTTCCAGGTAAACGGACCGGTTGGCCTTAAGAACTGGAAAGATTACTGCTATGATCTGAAAGATGCAGAAATCACAAAAGGTCTTACATCTGACGCATATGAACTGAAAGACGGAGATGCAGTTGACGGTATTGCATATGTAATCGAATCTTATGGTCTGATCACAAACAAAACTTTACTTGAAAAAGCAGGATATACTCTGGATGATATCAAGAGCTTTGATGACCTCAAGAAAGTTGCAGACGACATTCAGGCAAGAAAAGACGAGCTTGGAGTAAAAGGTGCTTTCACATCAGCAGGTATGGACGGATCCTCTGACTGGAGATTCAAAACACATCTTGCTAACCTTCCGATCTACTACGAATACAAAGCAGATGGAATTGATGATACAGAAGCAATCAAAGGAACATATCTTGATCAGTACAAGAACGTATTTGACCTGTATATTACAGATTCTACATGTGATGGAGCTGAGCTTTCTGCAAAAACAGCTGACGACTCCAGAAATGAATTTGTAAACGGTGATGCAGTATTCTATCAGAACGGTTCCTGGGAGTATGCAGAACTTGCAAAGACATACAGTGATGATGAACTTGCTATGATTCCGATCTACTTTGGTGTTGATGACGAGAACGAGGGACTTGCAACTGGTACAGAAAACTACTGGTGTGTAAACAAAAATGCATCTGAAGAAGACGTTCAGGCAACTCTGGATTTCATGAACTGGTGTGTAACATCTGAGGCAGGAACAAAATCCATGTCCGAAGATATGGGATTCACAATTCCTTTCAAAACAGCAGTTGCTCCTACAAACGTATTTGTAAAACAGGATGCTGAATATACAGAAGCTGGTCTTACACCTGTATCATGGAACTTCACAACAATGCCATCTGAAGAGTGGAAAAATGGTCTTGGCACAGCTCTTACAGCATATGCAGCAGGAACAGGCTCATGGGACGATGTAGTAAGTGCATTCGTTGATGGATGGGCTACAGAAAAAGCTCTTTCTGAATAATCAGAATAGAAAATAACATGTTGTTTATGGGAGGAGGCAGAGGTTCTTGCCTCCTTCCATAATTTAAAAGTCAGAAGAACTTAAGCTTCTGCAAATAGTAGGGAAGAGGAGAATCATCATGGTAGGAAGAACAATCAAAAAGTGGTGGCCGATTTTTGTACTGCCGACATTTGCGGCATTTGTAATCGGTTTCCTTTGGCCTTTTATCTGGGGCATCTATCTTTCATTCTGCAAATTTACAACAGTGCAGGATGTAACATTTGTTGGCTTTTCAAATTATTCCAAGATTTTACTTGATAATACCTTCAGTCATTCTTTCTGGCTGACAGTTGTATTTGCATTTGTATCCAGTATTCTGATCAACGTGCTGGCATTTTGCATCGCGCTGGTGCTTACAAAGGGATACAGAGGAACCAATGCATTCCGTACAGTATTCTTTATGCCGAACCTGATCGGTGGTATCGTACTTGGATATATCTGGCAGACACTGTTAAACGGACTGCTCTCCAAATGGGGACAGCCTCTGCTTTCACTTTCTGCAAGAAATGGATTTATCGGTATGCTGATCCTTCTGATGTGGCAGCAGATCGGATATATGATGATCATTTACATAGCAGGTCTGAACAATGTTTCTCCTGATCTGATCGAAGCAGCTCAGATTGACGGTGCAACCAGCAGACAGATCCTGTTCAAGATCAAAATTCCGATGATCATGCCATCCGTAACAATCTGTACATTCCTGACTTTGACTAATGGATTCAAGATGTTTGACCAGAACCTCTCTCTTACAGGAGGAGATCCGGGAAAACAGTCGCAGTTACTGGCATTGAATATTTACGATACATTTTATGCAAGAAGTGGAGCTCAGTGGAAAGGTATCGGACAGGCGAAAGCAGTTGTATTTTTCCTGTTAGTTGTAATAATCGCACTGATCCAGCTTCGTGCAACATCATCTAAGGAGGTGCAGCAGTAATGGAAAATAAGAAAAAAAATCCGGTGGCTTCAATTATTCTGACGCTGATCTGCATTCTCTGGATGTATCCGATCTTTCTGATCCTGATCAACTCACTGAAAAAAGAAGCTGCAATCACAACTTCCGGTGTGTTCAGCTTTCCTACAAGTGAGACATGGAATGGTGTTGCAAACTTTGTAGCGAGTGTTACACAGATGGATTTCCTGAAATCTTTCTGGTACAGTCTGGTAATTTCTGTAATGTCTGTAGTACTGATCATGTTATGCTGTTCAATGGCAGCATGGTATATTGTTCGTGTTAACGGAAAACTGTCAAAGATTTTTTACTATCTCTGTGTATTCAGTATGGTAGTTCCGTTCCAGATGGTAATGTTTACACTGGCAAAAACAGCAGATACCTTACGTCTGAATAACCCATACAACATCTGCATTATCTATCTTGGATTTGGTGCAGGTCTGGCAGTGTTTATGTTTACAGGATTTGTAAAAGGTATTCCGCTTGAGATTGAAGAAGCAGCTCTCATTGATGGATGCAGTCCTTTGCAGGTATACTTTAAGGTGCTGATTCCGATATTAAAACCAACGATCATTTCCACTGCAATTCTGGAGCTGATGTGGGTATGGAACGATTATCTTCTGCCAACACTGGTTCTTGATATTAAAAAATACAAAACTATTCCGATGGCAGTGCAGTATTTCCGAGGCAGTTTCGGACATGTACAGATGGGACCGATGATGGCAAGTATTATGATCGATATCATTCCAATCATCATTGTATATCTGGTATGTCAGAAGCACATTATCGAAGGTGTTGTAGCAGGTGCCGTTAAAGGCTGATAGAAAATCAATAGCACATATAAAATTACAAATCTCCGGGAAGATATTCTTTCCGGGGATTTTGTGCTAAAATAAACATGGAAACCAAAAAGGGGGTAGGGGAAATGATCAGTGTTTTGATTGTGGATGATGAAAAAATAGAACGAGAGGGATTGAAATATCTGATTTCCAGAGAAACAGAGGAACACAGGGTTTTTGAGGCATCCAATGGCAAACAGGCGCTTCAGATTCTGCATACAGAGGATATTCAGCTTCTTCTTACAGATATAAAGATGCCGCATATGACAGGACTGGAACTTGCAAAAAAGACAAAAGAGGAATATCCGGATATTCAGATAATTATATTCAGTGGCTTCAGTGATTTCGCTTTTGCGCAGGAAGCAATCCATTACGGTGTTACGGAATATATTCTTAAACCGGTAAACCCGGAGGATTTTCATAAGGTGATTCAGCTTGCAGAAGAGAAAATTGCCAGTCGTATTAAGAAAAAAAGTCGTGAAAGTAAAGAGAAAAGCTTTCTTCAGCAATATTTTCTTCAGAGTTATCTGTATTCGGGCAAGAAGGAAATCCTGGAAAAGGCCGGGGAGCATATTGATCTGACTGATTGGAACAGCTGGCATTGTGCAATCCTGATTGAATCAGAACTGTCTTTCTTTGACACAGCCGAAGAAAATTTTGACCAGGCATTGCAGCAAGAGCTTCGGAGAAAAATTTTCTATCTGAATCTGAATGGAAGGCAGTCACTTATTTTCTTTTATGATGTTTACTGTGATTATCAGCTTGTGGCAAGCCATATCTATAATTTCCTTAAAAGAGAATATATGGAACGGTTTTATCTTGCCGTAAGCAGAAAGTTTGAAGGCTGTGAAAGTCTGCCGTCGATCCTGGAGCAGCTGGAGCAGCAGATGGAAGAAAAATTCTATCATCCGGATAAACATATTTTTACAAATGAAGATGACACGCTCGGCCTGTCAGTAGGAGAAATACAGGATTCTCAGATTATGCAGGCAATTTCTGAGGATATCACACGCAAAGATATGGAACAGCTCAAGAAACATTTTGAATGTCTTAAAGAAAAATACCATGATAATACGCAGTATTCTGCCATGTATATCAAATTTGTATTTTCAAATGTGATTCAGGAGCTTTTTCAGGAAAATCAGTTTTCGGGAGAACGTAAACTGGAGCAAGAAATTGAACGTCTGTATAACTGCGGAAATATAAAGGAAATTCTCAGTGTAACAGAAGAAAACATTAAAGAGTATGAGCTGTTTCTGGAACGTTCGATGAACAACTCCAGAAATGAGGTAACTGCTGTAAAAAATTATATTTATCAGCATTATGAAGAAGATCTGAATCTGGAAATGCTGGCCGAAAAAGTATATTTATCTTCCGGATATTTAAGTTTTATCTTCAAAAAAGAAACTGGAATGAATCTTAATCGTTATATTCGTGTATTTCGTATGGAAAAGGCAAAAGAACTTTTGTGCAGTACAAATATGAAGGTAGCCCAGGTCAGTGAAAAAGTAGGATTTGTAAATGTTTCTTATTTCTGCCGGAGTTTCAGGGATTATTATGGAAGCAGTCCGGAGTCCTACAGGAAAGGAACAACTGAGGATGAACAAAATTCATAAATGGATTAAAAATATGAAATATCGGCATAAACTGACGATTCTTCTGGTTGTGACTGGTCTGGTGCCAATGACTGTTATTGCCCTTTACAGTCACAGCAGACAAAGTACGATGGTTCGGAGCAGTGACATGGAAGATATGCAGTCGATCATTGAGCAGACGAAGGACAGTATTGACAGTCAGACGGCCGTTTATAGCAGTCTTTTGAATTATCTTACTTATTCGCCGGATATTACAGAAATCATCAAAGAAAAGAATATTGATAATTATACTGCTTATGAGAAATATACGGAGATCGCAGATCCTCTTTTATCTGTGCCAAAATCTTACCATGATGCTATCAAACGGATTCAGCTGTTTGCAGAGAGTATTCAGGTAGAGCATGAATATACACTGGTTCCGCTTGCAAAAATGCAGGAGGAATGGTGGAGCAGCGAACTTCAGGATGATATAAGGATTCAGTGGATGGTGAACCGTGATCAAAAAGAAGTGGCTGCAGTCCGTAAGATTTACAACGGGCAGACACCGGATGCGGCAATCTGCATTGTTCTGGATTACAATAAAATATTCCAACCGTTGGCGAATATTCTTACGGAAGAAAGTGGAGGAATGGTCACGGATGAAACGGGCAGGATTCTTTATAATCGAAATGAAATAGAGGATATTGAGTCGGAAGAAACAGGTGACAGGGATGATGCGCTCGAAAAAATATCACAAAAATGTGCTTATGTAATGGCAGAAAGTGAAGAAAATGACTGGTCTTTTTATCTATATAAAAGCCAGAGAGCAATTTCAGGTTCTGTTCAGAGACTGATGCTGGAAGAAATTCCGCTGATGGCGCTCTGCTGTGTGATCATTCTGGCTCTGGGACTTGCTTTTTCCAGAATTTTTACCAGAAAGATCGAAGAACTTACCAGAAATATGGATCAGGTGAACCATGGAAGCAGAGAGGTTACGGTCAGCAGTGATTCAGAAGATGAAGTGGGTATTCTGATCAACAGTTTCCGGAGGATGATGGATGAGATCAATCGTCTGATCGATGAAGTTTATGTTAATAAGATTGCATTAAAAGAATATGAATTGAAGGCACTGCAGGCTCAGATTAATCCTCATTTTCTGTATAACACACTTTCTATGATGAACTGGATGGCAATACGCGGTGGACAGATGGATATCAGTAAAGTAACACTTGCACTTTCAACTTTTTACAGAACAGCACTTAGTAAGGGTGAAGATATGGTCACAGTTGAAACCTGTATCAAGAATATGGAAGCGTACCTGGAGATTCAGCTCACCATGCACGATCATAATTTTACAGTAGAATGGGAGATAGATCCGGGAATCAAAAATGAAAAAATGCCGAAACTTCTTCTTCAGCCTGTTGTAGAAAATGCAATAGAGCATGGAATTGATGAAAAAGAAGAGGGGGACAAAAAAATCTCTCTTTCATTTAAAGAACATGGTGATGATGTAGAAATCATTGTCTGTGATAACGGAAAGGGAATGGAACAGAAGAAGGCAGAAAAGCTCGTTACATATCAGGCGAAGGGATATGGACTTAAAAATGTCAATGACCGTATTCGCCTGCTCTATGGCGAGGCATATGGAATACAGATCTTCAGTGCACCGGGAGAAGGTACGAATGTTATAATGAGATTCCCGAAGGAGACAAAAATGTATGAAGAATAAATGGAAAATTCCTGTGATTCTGGGATGCATGATAAGTCTGACCGGATGCGGTATAAACAATCCGCAGGTAGAAAAAAATCCTGCAGAACAGAAATCTGCCACAGCAGAGGAAAACGTGAGAACAGGAGACTGGGAAAGTGCTGCACAGAGCCCTTATGGGGCATATCCTGAGCTTGTGACCTACACATTGGGGCAGATGAGTGGTGCAAATAATTCAAATCTTCCGGATGGAAATACTTATGAAGACAATGCCTATACCCGTTATCTGAAAAAAATACTGAATATTCAGAATGAAAATGAGTATATGGAAAGAGAAGACCGTTATGATGAATTTGTAAATATTCTGATAAAGGATCAGACTTTGCCGGATGTTCTGGTAATCTCAGACAGGGAAATGCTTAAAGAACTGGTGGAAAATGATCTGGTTGAGGATCTGACGGAGGCATATCAGAACTGTACTTCAAAACGGATCAAAGAAATGTTTGAGAGCTATGGAAGTGGTCTTCTGGAGTCTGTTAAGTTTGATGGAAAGCTGATGGCAATTCCGGAAACAGTTACGGATCATGGACCGCGGCTGATGTGGCTCCGCAAAGACTGGATAGACGAGTTGGGGCTTGAAGAGCCGGAAACGCTGGAAGATGCTTTTGATATTGTGGAGGCATTTGTACAGAATCGGATGGGAACGTCAGAGGGAGAGGAGCCGGTAGGGCTTGCCTGTGATACAGATCTGGTAGGAAGTACCAGTTCCAGCTATTCGGTCGATCCTGTTTTTGATAAATTCCGATCAAGTCCTCGCAAATGGATCAATCAGAATGGGGAAATTGTCTATGGATCTGTGACAGAAGAGACTAAAGAAGCATTAAGTTATCTGCATGAACTGTATGAACGTGGGGTGCTGGATCAGAAATTTGCGCTAAGAGCACAGAATAACCTGAGAGATCTGGTGGTGAACGGAAAATGTGGAGCATTTTTTGGACTCTGGTGGACACCGAATAATCCGTTGATGGATGCTTACGCGAATGACAAAGATGCAGAATGGAAGCCGTATTATCTTCAGGAAGTAGACTGGCAGAATGTATATGCCTCTTTCCGTGACAGCAAATATGTGGTTGTACGCAAAGGATATGAACACCCGGAAATTGTAATGAAGATCATAAGTGTTTTGTTTGATTACAGCAGATATACTGCTGAGGATGCAGATGAGGTAAATGAATATTTTGCACTGAATGTGGAACCGACAGCCAGGCCGCTGGTCATTAATGTTGACTATAATGAGGCGACTTTTCAGGTTACAAAGGATATACTGGCTGTGATGAGTGGAAAGCGTAAAGAAAACACTCTCAGTGAGATCGCGAAATCATATTATAATGCAGCAGAAAAATATATCCGCGGAGAATCAGAGATACCAGAAGACTGGGCAGCGTATGAATCCAGGCTTGTGGCAGTGGGAAGGCTGCTGGACGGAAATTACCGGTCGACGAAGAGCAGATATCTGGATGATACTGACGGGGAAGTCCCAAAATCTCTGCTGCAGCTTGAAAAAGACAGTTTTATCCAGATCATTATGGGTGTAAAACCAATCAGCTATTTTGATGAATTCGTAGAAAAATGGTATGAAGAAGGTGGGGAGGAACTGACGCAGCAGATTCGAAACTCAAATTCAGGAAAATAAAAAACAGAGAGGAAGTCTGAACAATTTCCTCTCTGTTTTTTGAAAGTATTATTTTCCGAGATGCCAGATATCGTTGTTGTATTCTGCAATGGTTCTGTCAGAAGAGAAGAATCCGGCCTCTGCAATATTGATCAGAGTCCTGCGGCTCCAGTTTTTCTGATCTGCAGCGTAATCAGCCATTGCCTGCTGCTTGCGGACTACATAGGCATTGAAATCCGGAAGAGTCTGGAACCAGTCTTTGTTGACAAGTTCATTCTGAAGGCGTTTCAGATGTTCTTCATCACCGAAGGAAAGCATTTCACTGCCGGTAAGGAAGTCAATCGCACGGTGAAGATTCGGGTCTGCTTCGTACCAGTCTTTTGCACAGTAGTCACCGGCTGCATAACGGTGGATGACCTGTTTGCTGCTCTGACCAAAGATGTAAATATTGTCATTTCCGACTGCTTCTGAAATTTCTACGTTTGCGCCGTCCATAGTTCCGAGAGTCAGGGCACCGTTCAGCATGAATTTCATATTTCCGGTTCCGGATGCCTCTTTGGAAGCAAGGCTGATCTGTTCGGAAAGATCACATGCCGGAATCATCATCTCAGCAGCTGAAACATTGTAGTTTTCTACAAAGACAAGCTGCATCCATTTGGAAACCTCCGGATCTTTCTCAATCACCTGAGAAAGGGTGAGAAGTCCATGAATGATGTCTTTGGCAATAATATAGGCCGGAGCTGCTTTGGCACCAAAGATGCTGACCAGCGGAACGGAAGGGGTATGTCCGGCTTTGATCTCCAGATACTGATGAATCAGGAAGAGAAGATTTAATTGCTGACGTTTGTATTCATGAAGTCGTTTGGACTGAATTGTAAACATGGCATTGGTATTGATCTTTACACCCTGTTTCTGTTCAAGCCATGCAGCAAGAGCTTCTTTGTTCTGCTTTTTGATTTCAGAAAGTTTCTGAAGAACATTCTGATCATCTGTATATGACAGAAGTTTTTTCAGTTCGGAAGCATCCTTTTTGAAACCATTGCCGATCAGCTGTTCGATTTCAGAAGTCAGAGCCGGGTTGCATTTCAGAAGCCAGCGGCGGAATG
>ERZ1026854.1903-NODE-1903-length-12501-cov-4.172103_pt1 | contig 12501 bp, 11 predicted proteins | sample MGYA00380157_ERZ1026854 | MGnify/ENA primary metagenome ERZ1026854 (study PRJEB33269, sample SAMEA4719793) | human gut metagenome | biome: human-associated habitat; feature: organic feature; material: feces | place: Cameroon | collected 2013-10 ...
ATTTGGTAGCAGCGGCAAGTAATAGTGTAGTTTGACAGCCTGTATCTATCGCCTCAAATCAACTCGTAAATCCAATTAAATAAATGTAAAAAATAGGGAACAGATAGTAGCAATTAAGCCGCTATTTGTTCCCTATAAATTTTAGGTTTAAGGCTCCTCCTCCAGCACAACGGTAATGGTCTGGTCGCCATTATTAGTGATGGTCTGGGTTTTGCCGGTATAGCCATCTTTCTGCACAGTAACGCTATACTGGTCGCCGATACCAGGCAACAGAAAAACATTGGTCTTGCCGCTGATAGGCTCAATTTCTTCACTATCAGCATCCATCACAGTAATAGTGGCAGTGTCGGGGTCGGCGATGACAGTTAGGATAAAGCCGTCTTGCAGAACTACTCTGCCGTCAACGACCTTAAAGAAACGACCATCCAGACCAACGCCGCAATTGCCGCGAGTATGTACAGGCTGTCCGACTCCATTACCTTCGCTATTATGTAATGTAATAACCGGCTTACCATTTACAATCACCTTCGTAAACAGAGCGCCATCCCACAACTGGCCGCATGTAGTCACAGCATTTGCTACATCTACAGACGTAGCGCCAGCATCACAGATGACACCGTTAATAATTTTCAGAGAGTCGTCTATGTGGATTCCACCGCAGAATCTTGCCATATATATCAATCCTTTCTATTTAAGCCTTATCTACCCATGCCAATGCGCCATTTACAACGCCCAATACCTTGCCGTTATCAGCGGCTGTATATGCGGGAATGATGGCGTCTACATACTCCTTATCAACTGCATCATCGGCCTCAGTAGGTGCGGCAGTCAATTTGAGTTTGCCGGTCATCTTGCCGCCTGATTTGAGAATAGACGATGCCTGAAGGGCATTGGTTTTCCCATCGCTATATTCCTTGGTAACAGCATGGCTTGCCGCAGTAGGTGTGCCAACAGACACGGGGACATATTCATTTTGCGTATCTGCTCTAACAAATGCCGCAGAGCCATCAGTGGCACCAGTCAAGCGCGGAGCGTTAGTGCCAGTCGTCTCAATGGTAGCGCCCAGATACAAAGGCGCAGGGCCATCAGTGCTAATACGATGGGCATTGACAATGCCATGTTCATTCATATTGAGGTCTGCATCAATCAGACCATCATCGCCCAGCAAGCTATGGCTGTCCACATATGCCTTAGTTGCAGCATCATTATCTTCAACAGGAGACAGCAGGTCGGTAATCTTGTGGTTGTTCATGCTGACCTCGGATTCAATTGCCATGCCGCTATCCGTGTTACTAATGGACTTGACGCCCATGATATTATTTCCGTTCATATACAGATTACCGGTCATAGGCACTGTGCCATCGGCCCTGAAATCGCCGCCAGCTCCACCACCACCTGCGCCCGCTTTGACGCTGAGCACAGGTCTACCGAGGTTGTCTTTGCTATATTCAAACTGGGCGGCATTAAGCAAATAGCCGCCATCTGCCGCTCTAATCGTAGGCATTTATATCATCCTTTCTTATGCGTTTACAATTTCAGATTTGAGCTTATAATATACAACAGGGTTGAACAAGCAATCAGACAAAACGGTAGATGATATGGTTTGTTTTACATCATCTACTTGAAATTCTATTTGTTTTGGATTAGCCATGTCATATGCTATAGTAGCACCATGAAAATAACTGCCGTTTGTGGAGCGAAAGGGTATAGGGGTGTAAGAGTTACTATAATAAAAAGTTCTGCCGTCTATATAAAATGCGGACTGTAGATACCCGCCAGCAGTACCAAATGCAAATATATAATCTTCCACATTGCTATCAAGCGTCAATGTAGTTGATGCACTTGCCATATCTATATCCATAGACTCCCAATTTGCAACAACGTTGTCCGTACCAGTTGAAAACCTCGGCCATGGATATCCAAAAGCACGTAAACCGCTTGGCGCAACATCCACATCAATCTTTACTTGGGCGATCCCATCATATGGCACTTCCACATTGACAGTAGTTGTACCATCAGAGGTGATTTTTACTTTCTTGCTTGGTTCAATAGCCAAATTATCCCCTTGTAATACAGCATTGGTCTCAAGCCATGTACGGAGAGTGCCAGTTGTTGGTTGGTCAAAGACAAACTTGCGGTCTGCCTGTGACCTCCATGCGTCATTACTATACAAAGTATCTGTCGTCGAAATACTACCTTCTTCAGTCTTCTTCGTAAAATCACCACTCAATGTATTGCCGCTAAGAAAGAGTTTCTTACCAACGCCAACATCGTCTTCCTTGCTGGGCACAAGGAAGTCAACTATATAAATAGACTCAGCCGCCGATGATATATCCAATGAGTTATTCAATACCCATGTTTCTTTCTCGGCCGATTTCAATGGTATATCTGTACCATTATATGATACAGATGCAATTTCTTTGCTTGTTGAAATAGACATATATTGGCCTCCTTTCATTTAGTCAGAAGTGTAAATATTTATAGATGCGGCAGCGTCTGTTGGGACAATATAAATTATACCTTGCAATTTACGATGTATGCAACCTACGTTATTATTAGCGAATTGAGTGCCACCCCAGCCACTTGGCTGAAAAACCACCGCAGAGTTCATTACCGTGTTTATAGTAAGCGGCATAGTGATGGGGGATTGAATGTCAACAAGGTGGATTTCCCCATCCGTTCCAAAATAAAGAACATAGGCATAACGCGACGTTGCAGAATCCATAGAGTTGATAGTAAGAGTGGCAGGTGTCAGCTCGCTGCTCCCCCCCCCCGCATCAACAATTGCCAGATTCTGGCTACCATCTGCATTGTCTGTAGTAGTGATGTTGTATGCGCCAGTAGGTATATTACCGATAGCCTCCACAAAACCATCGGGAAATACCAATGCATTAGTACTACCGGTTTTAGAGCGGATTGCATCGGCAACTTTTGTAATATCTGTATCTGTGGTAAGATAATCAGTTGGCTGCTTAACAGCATTTTCTTGTAAAATTAGAAGGAGCTGAGAAGGTATGTTGGAAACAAATGTCATAGTCCTATAGCCCTCTTTAAGCCACGCTCCGTTTCGATATGCCGTTATAACAAGTGCCCCAGATGATGACACCGATGAATCACACATCTCAATCAAAGACGGATCAAGGCTAATAGATTGATACATAAAAGTGGGGTCATTATATGTATAATATGTAACGTCCATAGAGAACATGCCAGAAATATTAACCGTCTCATTCCAAGTCCAAGTCTGTGCCATTAGAAACTCACCCCATTCGCATTATCTACTGTAGCAGCTGCCCATGCACCATTAACAACGCGCAGGAATTGGCCATTGTCCGATGTTGTAACTGCAACAGCGGGCATAGCGCTTACATCGCTTGCTGTCAACTCAACAACGCCCGTCTTACTATTCACGCTGGTAACAGGAGCAGTAGCCAGATAATCAGTACCAGCAACAGCCGCAGTAACACCACCAGAGCCATCACCCTTAAGAATACCAGATGCCGTAATAGACGCTTGCTTCCCGTTAAGCTGTGTCTGTACAGCACTTGTCACGCCATCAAGATAGCCAATCTCAGTGCTGGTAACCTCGCTCACAGCCACCTTGCCGCTTGCATTGGAAATCAGCGCCCTATTCGCCGTCAGGTTGCTCGACGTGATGGTAGATGCAGCACCAGTGATGGTAGCCTGTTTGCCGTTCAGCGCCGTTTGTGTAGCAGTGCTAATCGGCTTATTAGCGTCACTTGTATTATCTACATTACCAAGACCAACATCAGCCTTGGTCAATTCTACCAGCTCGACCTCAGTGGTCTCAGCGGCAGATATCGTGCCCTGTCCATCGCCCTGTAAGATGCCGTCGATAAGCACCTTATCCTGTTTGGCATCTACATCGCTTTTGCGCGGTACAGACAGGTCATTATTATATAAGGATAGATTCTTCAAGTTATCATCTCCTTGTTTTCATTTTTTATTGTTTTGTTCCATTAGCTTGTAGCCATGTGAGCAGGTCTCCTGTAGGTGGCGTGAGGAATGTGACGGTACGATAAGCCTCGTTCGTCCACCTATTAAATTCCGTATAATATACAGCGGCGGGAGCAACGGTATTATCAAAACGATATTGTAAATTATATGATGTTTGTCCAGGCGCTAATGTGCCACCAGAAGAAATTTCTATACATTTCTATTCATTAGAAGTAAATTCAACACCATATGAAAATTGTTCTGATGTATCAGGAACCTCATTGATAACCCATGTCTCACCGCTTACGGCAGGACTCAAGAACTTACTGTTTAAGCTCAACGCCTTATTATCTTTTACATAAATTTTCATATATTTACCTCAATATAGGAATAGGGCATCTATGTTTCAAGATGCCCTATTTGATTTAAGCTAAATTATCCGACAATAACAACACGATAGGTGTTAGCGGCCAGAGAGCCAGTGCCATTGATAGTGATGGTCACATTGCCATTAGAAGCAACAGTAACATCGGTCATGACCATAGCGCCACTGGCGACCTCATACACCTGAACGGTGACAGGGGTGGTAACGCCGTGAGTGGCATGGGCAATAGTCCAAGTAAATGCGCCACCAGATGCGGTCAGAGCCGTATTCTGAGCAGTGTATTTCTTCAGACCAGCGGGCAGAGCTTGCCAAGTAGGCGCACCAGTGCCTCCGGAAACAAGGTACTGACCAGCCGTGCCGCCAGCAGTCGGGGCGTAGAAGCTGGGCGTCTTGGTGGCAGCGCCGTTCAGGGTGATGGTGTTGGCAGTAGCGCCAGTATCAATACCAGCCAGCTTGGTGAAATCGGTTCTGGACATAGCACCAGCCGCATCAGCAGAAGCAGCGGCCATAGCAATGCCGTTAGTGCCAACGCTCAGGCCATTACCAGCGACGACCTTTGCAGACACCTCGTTTGTGCCGCTGATGGTGATTCCGTTGCCAGCCGTATATGCGTCAACAAGGTCGGCGACATTGATATATACAGGCGCGGTCTGATTCTGCAACACCAGCTTCAGGTATTTACCAGCAGGTTGGCCAGTTGGATTCTCAACAATCTCACCGCTCTCAACAAACAGGTCTTTGGGGATGTTGATAGCTTCACCAACATTGGTGCCATCCTTGGTCAGATGGTAAACTGCGGCATAATCAGTACTGGTCACATCTTTCGTCAGGCTATACACAGGCACATTGACGGTGGGAGCAGTAACCTTCAGACCAGCATCACTCAGCGTGGCTATGTTGCCCTCTGCGGGGTCAAGCTTAATACCAACGGTGGGAGCGGTGGTAGTGCCTTCAACCACAATGCCCTTGTTAGCAGTAGCAGAGACAGATGCGACCTTCTCTTCAGCCAGAGCCTCGGCGGCGGCGGCATCAGCAGACGCCTGAGTAGCAAGAGCCTTTACGCCATACAGAGACAGCGTATCTTTATCATCCGTAGTCTGCCCCAGTGCCGCAGCGCCAATAGCATCAGGGGTGATTGCAACAGCCTCAGCGGCAGTCACGTGACCAGCGGCATCAACAGTTACCTTGGCGACATGGCTGGCATCACCAGTAGCACCAGCAGTCACGCCGGACAGAGAGTGGCCGACAGTAATGGTCTTGCCTGCGCCATTCACATCAACCCACTTGTTACCAGTCTGCATGACAAGGGTATCGGTTTTAGCATTGGCCGCAAGCGTAGCATCCGTAGCCTGACCAGTAACGGCAGTAACAGCCGTGCTTTGTTTCTTGACAGTTACATTACTATAAGCGTTTTGGTTGACCTCGCCGCCACCAGCAACGGCGTTCTTAACGGCGGTATCAAGCGCCTTCAGAGCAGCCTCAACTGTCATGTCGGCGGAAACATAGCCATCAGTAACGGGTGTATAGCCGCTCAGGGTCAGGCCGATAACATCAGTAGTGGTGACATCGCCCTTGTTGTCAAGACCAGTAATGACGGCACCAGTAGTGCTGCCCTGATTATACACAACGCCAACGGGCCCCCATTCGGCGCCATCATAGCGATAGATAAATTTATCAGAGCTATTGTAATAAATCTGGCCTTCCTTGGGTGTTGCAGGTGCCGCAGTCAGGGGCTGAATTACGGCGTTCTGGAGTTCGTTTTTGACGAGATCGATAGAAGTAAGGTATTTAATAGCCATAATATATATCCTCCTTGATTAGTTCAAATATGCCTTACCGCTAAATGCGGAAGAAAATTTAACAGTTACATTATTCAGGTCTACATACTGCACATCGCCTATAACGACATTATTGCCGCTATCAACGATGGTTACAGACGGGTATTTATTCATACCGTGAGCAATTTCCCATTCGGCAGATGCGGTGGCCTGTGTGAATACGAAATTTTTATCATCACCGCTACCGCCAGCCGCTTTCAGCGTGCCGTCCGGTTGAATAATATAGAGGTCAGCAGACGCATCGCCTACTACTACAATTTTTTGGCCGTAGTAATAGACGGTATTAGACGAGCCAGGTGCTTCAGCAGTAGCCGCAGCAACCACAGCTTCGTCGTAATTGTTGAAATATGCATTGTATTCAACAGGCAGTGCCGCAGTCATAGCAAACGGCACAGAGAAATTTAGCTTGGGTAAATTAGAAATCGCCATGTTTGACCTCCTTTCTTAAATTTGTACGCTATAGGTGTTCGCCGCGTCGTTGGGCTTGGCATAATCCTGCCTATACACCTTATAACTAATTGCCGCATAATTGCCAGCACCTTCAACATCCACAGTAGACATAGTAAACGCCGAGGTAATATCAGCGTTCAGGCCATTAACGTCTTTGATATACGTGATATCGCGTAATGTGGAAGGATAGGCAATAATCACAGATTCAGCGCCAACAGGCACATTGACAGTAAATGTACTGCCATTGGTCAGCGCCTTACCGGATTTCTGAGCTAAACCACGAATGGAACTGCTGGACAAGTCCGTGGTTTTATCGGCAAATGTACCATAAAAGCTATTGCGATATCCAGTGATAAGGCCGGTCTGTGCCGACTTGGTGGCGCCCTTAATCTGGCCAGTGGGGTATGGCTTTTCCAGCGCCGTAATAGGCACTTGACCATCGCTATATGTACCACGAACAGTAATACGATACGCAGAGCCATCAGACACGATATAAGATGGGAACGTACCAGTCTGAGTATCACTGGTATCAGCCGTAATATTGTTGCTTGCCGCCCATGCCGTAATAGCAGCACCAGTCGGATTCGGGCCATATTCATATCGGCCAGCATTAAACGTAGCACTATACTGAGGCGTCACACTGGTGCCGACCTCATATGCCTTAGCGGTGGTGCTGGACACGCTAACAGTGGGCTGTGTAATCGTGGGTACTTTATCCTCGCTAAATGCATCATTCAGCACGTCAAGCAACGACGTATTATCAGCGGGCACAGTGACCTTACCACCAGTTGGCATATACTTGCCGAATTGATAAGTAAATACCAAGTCGCTGGTAAACATGACCTTATCGGCAGGGATAGTATCAATGTCAGTGGCCGCAACCCACAGCTTGCCATCAGTATCTACACCAACGGGTGTCAGCATGTCGTCGGTTTTAGCATCTGGTTTAACACCACCCAGCGTATCAGCATTTGCTACTGGCAGGGTGTAGGGGTCAGGGATGGTAGGCGCATTCTTAACACCAGACCAATCCACGCTATCAGCCGTCTCAGCCTCTTTGACCTTGACACTACCATCGGTCAGATTGCTCGACAGCTGGTCAAGATTTTCCTGTACCTGTGCAATGGCATTGGCTTGAGCGGTAGATACGGGCTTGTCGGTATCAGACGTGTTGTCAACATTGCCCAGACCGATATCGGCTTTGGTAAGTTGGATAGCACCTGTCTTGCCGTTAACGCTCTGTACGGGTGCTTGTTCGGCAGTAATATAGCCGCTATCATTTGTCAGGTCACTGGTGGTAGTAGGAACAGTAATGTCAACCACCTTATCGACGATTGCCTGTTCAGCGCCATTGACCTTAATAGTATCAATCTTACCACTATTAGCTTCGACATATGCCGCGATACCACCAGCATTAGCCACCGCATCATTGGCATCATATACCGATTTGAGCATGTCGCCATGACCACCAGCCGCAAGGGCATCAGACACGGCCTTTTCGCTTGGCACTTTGGTGGCACTTTGGCCGATGGTTTGGCTGATGTCTGCGGTACTTACAGCGCCAACATCGCTTGCGTTCAAAGCTACAGCTCCAGATTTACCATTAACGGATTGTACAGGCGCTGCCGCTGCTGCTTGCACCTGATTAACATAGCCTGCGTCGTTAGTCAGTTGACTTACAGTTGTTGGGACATCTGACTTTTTAGCGTATTCGTCTAACGTGTTGCCAGTAATAAACCCGCTGTCATTTGTGAGTTCGCTGGTTTTGGTAGGAACATCACCCGTTTTAGCATAGGGTGTAAGAGCCGCATCTGTGATGTAGCCAGCGTCATTGCTTAAGTCACTAACCTTGGTAGGCAGTTCTGCCTTGGTGGCATAGTCGCCCAGTTCAGCACTATCAACAAATCCGCTATCGTTCGTCAACTGGCTCGTCTTAGTCGGCACATCGGACTTCTTGGCATACTCTGCAAGTCCAGCCTCACCAATGAAGCCACTATCATTCTCAAGGTCAGATGTCTTGGTGGGAATAGTCGGCTGATTCGTCAAGCTATTATAATCGCCATCAAAATTGCTGGTTCCAGCCCCAATATTCTCTCGCGCTCTTTGCTTTTGCTCGTCGGTCAGATTTTGCGCAACATATTTAACCGACAGAGTAGCCACGTCGCCAGTAGACCCGTCAACGCTCGTCACGGGATATGGAGGCGGATTATTAGCGCTGTATTGCCGTACATTGTCCACATTGTTCAAGCCGACAGTAGCCTTGGTAATTGTCAGCTGAGCAATCGTGTCAACAATAGGCTGGTCAACACCATTCACCTGAATTGCGGTGATATCGCTTTGACCACTACCTCCACCATTTACCTTAGCCCAATATACACGTTCGCCGTCATTAGTCAGATACCATCCTTTTGTGGCATCGCTAACTTCGGGCAACGTGCCTTCAGGCAAAGCAACGGTGCTTTCCTCGTACTTGCGCGTGGTCGGATTCCATATCATCCAATAGCCGTTCTCGCCTGGCGTGGGTGGATGATTGTTAATGTCTGTGATGGTTCGCTCAATTTGATAAAACTCGCTCGGCACAGGACTACAAGAACATGGGTCTAATACAGTCTGCTTGACCCAGCAGTCAAACATATCACTATGATATACACGGCCATCATCGTTAATACCACGCAATTGCATAGTGTACTTACCGTCTTGCGGTAACATATCATGCGTCAATATGACAGAGCATGTATCGCCATTTCGATTTAACTGAATAACATTGCCGTCAGAGCCGCTTGCGCATCGGCCTTTCTGCGTGGCATACTTAACATCAAGCTTATACGTCCACGACGGGTCGGTATCTACATCAACTACGATTTCCTCAACGCCGCAATCGCCCTCAAATGCCAGAGTACGGGTATCTTGTTTAATCTTAGTACCAGTCAGTGTCACATTCATCTCGACCAACTCCTTTCTTTCATGATATATAATAAAGGCCAGCGGCATATAAACCGCCAGCCCTTACTATTAAATTATTATGTTGATTCATAATATGGGAAGAATCTGCTCAGTGTTATAGATTGCGTACCGTTATTCGCCAAGTTGACGCTTGCCGAATCAACCATATATTGATTGGTCACAGTGCCGCCAAGTGGCGTATATTCGACTTTCCAGCCGACATCCAACCAATATATCGGCACAGACTCAATGCTGATTGCATCATTCAGACGGCATCTCTGATATATCTCCCATCTGGCTCTTTGGTTAGCAAGCTCGTCAGACATGATGTTATCATAATCGCCGCCAAACAGCACAATTGGCACTACACCAAATGTGGATTGAGCCGTAGTCTCACCCATCCAATACCATGTGCCATTACGATTCTCAACATAGTATGTCTTTCCAACAGTATATGTCACCAGCTTACTCGTAGAGCCATTAACATTGATTGGATATCCCGTACCGTTAATGCTGATATTGGCAAGATATGCACTATATGTCTGTCCCGCTTCATTTGGATAGCTACCGCCACTTTCGGCAATCTTAAAGCCAACTCGTTCATTCGTCAAATCGACATATTGATTAACACTGAGATATATCGTGCGATATGGTACGCCACTAACTTGATATTCAAAGCCCATAGGTGCATCTTTAGACCAATGCGTGATATCTGTATTACCAGCATAAAACGGACTATCAGGATTATCCTCTTTCCACTCGCCTTGAGCTTGATAGTGCCCTAATAGTAGCCAATTATTTTTAGTCTGTTGATACATAATAGTATAATACTCATCTGCATCAAGTTTATTGATTCCTCCGCCCGTTGAATCAACAATCTTTCTGTCTGTGCCATTTTTTAGCTTTGCTCTAATATTGTAATTTTGCGATACAATGCTCTGCGGCAAGATGAACCCAATCATAGCGTAATCATACAACGTAGAATCAGTAAGCTCGGCAACATCGAATGTTATAATGTTCCCGCTTACAGTAGTAGACGCAGGATAAAAAGATGCGTCATGTGTTGCCCCATATACACGCACATAATTCTTAACCGACTGGAAATCAATGTTTACTGTCTCGCCAAGCACATTTTCTTTCCATATAGTATCATCCACTCGCACAGGCTCTTCATTTGTCAACGGTAATAACTCATAATGGAATACGCCGTCAACATCGAAATATATCTGATATTGCGGCAATATCTGCCTTAATGAATCAAGTATATTATACCAAGTCGAACCAAGGTCAAACGACATGTCATATGGTACTTCTTGAATAGAGCCATCAATATTTGTACATTCAGATATGATGTATTTGGTAAATCCAGCTTCTTCAAGTACAGCCGTCATAACCTCTTTCACATTAGAACCTTGCGGAATAAAATATTCATACAGCAGGTTGCCCTTACGCAGACCTGTCAACATACCCATCAAATCAACAGCCTCAAATGACAATGTAAACGTCTCGGCATCATATGCATATGTGGGCGTGTTAATGATATATATGCCCATATTCGTCCATACGGTCGCTCCTGTATTCTGGTCGTCAACCCCCACATACACTTGTATGTACTTATCAAACCAAACGGCACTATTAACATCAATGTTGATGCTATTAGTCACGACAGTAGAGATTGATAATGTACGTCTAATATCACTATTAGCATTGATAGATATATTACCATCTATAACATTGCCACTCAATGAGCCACCAACCGAATAGTCATAATTCAACACATCAATACGTACAGTGATATTACGCATGGTTTGCTTAACAGTATTAACTTGTGCGGCAGTAATTGTAACAGCCATACGCATTAACCCCCTTCGGGTATAGCAAAACCATGAGACGCAAGGTCATTGACATTATTAGCGTCACCGATTTCCATGAACGTAGTCGATACACTCATCAATCCCATACCAGAACCGTCGTAATATGTAACAGATGGATTATCAATAATAGCCACCATCCACATATTTCCGTTCCAATCTTTTAAGATTTTCGGCTTTTTATTAGTTAAGAATTTCAATAACGTATTGCGCTCATTGGCAATTGCTCTACGGTCTATCTGTCCAGTACGCAAATAATCACCCGCCAATATCATGCCGCTCATACTACCAGATAGGTAATTGGTTGCGCCATTACTGACAATAACAGGGTATTTACGACCAAACGGCTCATGCGCATTTACTTTCTGTACCTGTTGAAAATTACCGTAACTGACATCACCATAGAATTTATATATATCTGTACCGTCCGTAATAAATACACCGTCAAATTGAGAAGTAACGGAAATCGTCAGATAATTGCCTTCTACGCCACCAACAACGGGAACAAGGGCATATTCATACCCTTGTTCGTCCGAAGCCGTATAATCTACAAATGTAGTCAAATATGTGGAGTCAGCAACCAAGACGCTATCACCAACAGCAACAAGCCTATCATCCAATTGCGCCAATCTCGTATATTTATTGGACGATGACGGCATATCAATATTCGTAACAGACGTATCGGACGCACTAAGCGTGAATCGACCAATTGTGGTTGTGTCATTTGCTGCCTTAAATATAGCAACACATGAATCCAGCGGTTGATAATAAATACAGTCAATTATCTCGGCAGGAACCACCAGTGTCTTAATCAACGTAAACTCATTTTTATCGCTATTCAGTTGATATACCATTACCGTAGTACCCACACATACAATTGCATACACGTTGACCTCATCTATAGTTAAAAGAAAGTAACTACTGATGCCAACAGCAGATATGGTTGCCGTAGTTTGGTTTTCAAGACCTACAATTTGCGCCATTGTTCATCATGCCCCTTTCTTATAGCACACGAATAACACCATATCTACCATAACTACCACTCTTGTGCGTACTC
>ERZ1026854.1906-NODE-1906-length-12492-cov-4.357964_pt1 | contig 12492 bp, 11 predicted proteins | sample MGYA00380157_ERZ1026854 | MGnify/ENA primary metagenome ERZ1026854 (study PRJEB33269, sample SAMEA4719793) | human gut metagenome | biome: human-associated habitat; feature: organic feature; material: feces | place: Cameroon | collected 2013-10 ...
CATTCTGTCCTCCAGACCTAAATCCAGCTCCTTCAGCAGCTCATAAAAACGGTCATGTTGATCGCTGGAAAGACTCCATCCCAAGCCGGGAGTTTCTCCGCGACGGGCCGCCAGAGAAAGATTTTCTTCTATCATCATACCGGCAGCAGTACCAAGCATCGGATCCTGGAATACACGGCCGATATATTTGGCACGCTTGTGCTCCGGCTTTTTGGTAATATCCTCACCATCAATAATAATCTTGCCCTTATCTATCGGAAAAACACCGGCAATCGCATTCAGCGTAGTAGATTTGCCGGCACCGTTACCGCCGATAACTGTAGCAAAATCACCGGGCTCCAGATGCAGAGATAAATCCTGCAGAGCCTTCTTTTCATTGATAGTTCCGGGGAAAAATGTTTTGGAAACGTGTTCTACATGCAGCATTTAACGCACCGCCTTTCTGGCACCGAATTTACTTTTAATCAGCGGCATGGACAAAGCAATTGCCACCAGCACAGAGGTAAAGAGCTTCAGATCGTTTGGCGGCATACCCATAGCCAGTACAACTGCAATTACAATACGATAAACAATAGAACCTAAAACTACGGAAATCAGGCAGTTTTTAAAGCTGCGGGTACCGAAAAGAACCTCGCCGATAATAACGGATGCCAGACCGATAACGATTGTGCCGGTACCCATACCGACATCGGAAAAGCCGTTGGACTGCGCAACCAGAGCACCGGAAACAGCAACCAGAGCATTACTGATGAGCAAGCCGAGAATAATCGTTACGTCGGTATCTACGCCCTGAGCACGAATCATCTGCTGGTTGAAGCCGGTAGCACGGATAGCAGCGCCAATCTGCGTGCCAAAGAACCAGTACATGAAGCAGCCCACCAGAACGGTTACTGCCAGACCGACAACAAGCGTTGTCTGCGCCGTTGACAGATTCATCATAGACTTGGCGATTTTAAAGGTAGTATCTACACCAAGCAGGGATAAGTTAGCCTTGCCCATAATGCGCAGGTTAACAGAATACAAAGCAATCATGGTCAAAATACCGGCCAACAGAGCAGGTATTTTCATTTTAGTATGCAAAATGCCGGTTATAATACCTGCCAGCATACCGGCAACGCAGGCACCCAAAAGTGCGGCCAGAGGACCGAAGCCCGCAACCATCATGGAAGCAGCTGTTGCCGCGCCCAGCGGAAAGCTGCCTTCTACCGTCAAATCAGCAATATCCAGCACTCGGAATGTTACATATACACCAAGAGCCATCAACGCCCACAGTAAGCCCTGTGCCACTGTAGGTATCAGCAAACTAATCATTTCCCAATTCCTCCCAATCTTCTTAGCGAAAAAAGAGCCTGCTTTTTTAACGGCAGGCTCCAAATTTTAATTATTTAATAACATCTGCACCCTTCAGCAAATCTTCAGGAACCTTCAAACCAATCTTAGCTGCTTCCTTAAGATTGATGGTAGGCTTAAATTCTTTTTGTGCCTGAATAGCCATATCAGCCGGTTTTGCTTTACCGCTCAGAATATCAGCAGCCATCACACCGGTTTGGAAGCCAAGCTGGTAATAATCAACACCCAATGTTGCCAGACCACCGGCTCTTACCATGCCGCCTTCACCGCAAATAACCGGCAGTTTTGCTTCCTCGGTTACACTAATCAAAGTAGGAATAGCGGAAGCCAATACATTGTCGGTAGGCACATATACTGCCTGTACATCACCTGTCAGGCTGCGGGCAGCCTGTTGGATATCATTAACAGTAGAAACAGTAGCTTCCTTTACGGTAATTCCCTTAGCAGCTGCAGCCTTCTTCAGCAGCTCAACCTGCAGTTGGGAGTTAACCTCACTGGAGCAATAAATTGTGCCGATGGTTTTAGCATTCGGAACCAGCTTCAGCAGTAAATCCAGCTGCTCGGAAACAGGGTTCATATCAGTTGTACCGGTTACATTAGTGCCCGGTTTAGCATTATCCTTAACCAGCTTAGCGGTTTTGTAGTCAGTTACAGCAGTTGCAACGATAGGAATATCACTGGTAACATTGGCTACAGTCTGTGCCGCAGGAGTTGCAATAGCACAAATCAGGTCAACCTTATTGTTTACAAAGCGATGAGCAATGTTCTGCAGATTGGATTGGTCAGCCTGAGCATTTTGTTTGTCAAAAGTAATGTTCTGGCCTTCCTTATAGCCCTTAGATGCCAGACCGTCAACAAAGCCCTTGTTAGCTGCATCGAGCGCTTCATGCTCAACCAGCTGTACAATGCCTACATTAACCTTTTCAGCTTTTGCGCCTGCTTCCTTTTTGTCACCGCCACAACCTAATGCCCCCAAGGCGAGGGTCAGCATCAGGCCGGCTGCCAATGCTTTAAGTTTGTTGCTTTTGAGAGAAATCATTTTCTACCATCCTTCCATTCTACAAATTTCGTATAAATGTAGTTAGGGTTATTTTATGCTTTTATACTTTATTTGTAAAGTTTTTTGAAAAAATTTCCTCATTTCTGTTTTCAATGTATATTTACTGTATAAAAAGTTACATGTTCTGCTGTAAAAAGCAAAACTGCCCCACACCTATAGTGTGAGGCAGTCAAGCATCAACTCAATTATTTCAATAAAGCCCTAGCCTGCTCTTCGCTGACAACAAGATGCGTAAAAAGACCTGTTGCCAAAGCACCCAGCAACGCCTTATTACCGGCATTCAGTCCTATGCCTATCAGCTTTTTGCAGCGTCGCAGCTGCGCCAGCGGAATATGCAGGCAGTAATCATTATTACCGCTGATGAATTCACCGCGTTGATTATAATAATATGACAAAAAGCTTCCTACAGCCTTTTGCTGTTCCAACGCATCGCCGAAACGGGTTGCCGTTGCTTCATCAGGCACGGCAGGATAACCGCAAATGGAAACAACAGCAGCATCTAGGCTCTGCCATTGCTGCAAAAGCTGCTGATAGACCGACCTGCTTTCCAGCTCGGCGCGTTCCTCCTCGGAATCAGGAAAAGCACTACAGCCCAACATATAACAGCTTCTGCCGCAGGCGCTTGCCCATATTTTCACCAGCTCATCCGGATGATAACCCTTATTAGGAAAATTCGCCGTACCGATCAGCGGATATACCATGCCATCCTGCGTATAACTGCTGCAGTCCGCAGCCTTCAGTACAACTTCACCCAAGGCATAACCCCAGCCCAGCGCCAGACTCTTGTCAGCCGTTGTTTCAGCCATAAGATAATGCATAGCCTGCGTCAATGCGTCCTGTTCATCTGTAAGCACACAGCCACCGGCCAAGGCATATTTAGATTGCAGACGCTGCAGCAAATCCGCCTTTCCCTCATCTCCGGCCCGGATTTCGATATGCACAATTCCCAGCTCACGCGCTCTTGCCAGCATCTTGCTGACAGAGGGACGTGACACATTAAGGCGTTGTGCAATTTGCGCCTGCGTCAGATTGCTTTCATAATATAAACGGGCAGCAGCTACAAGCTGTGCCCGTTCATGAACCGATAGCATTTATTTAACTTCTTCCATTAATTCGAACAGGATACCATCCTTCATGATGAAAGCAATGCGGGTATGCTCATCAGCCATCCAGGGCTCAACAATAACCTTATTTTCTGCCAGCTGCTTATCAAGGTCATCAACCTTATAAGCTACATGCACTAAGGTCTGCAGCTCTTCCGGCAACGGAGTATCTTTTTCGAAACGCAGGTATTCAATATGAAATTCATTGGTATCAGGAGTAATGATATGCGTTTTTATGCCTTCAGCATAAATCTCGCCTTCTCTTGCAACAGTCGTCGGTACGCCGACATGCATAAATTCTTTCATTTAATCCACATCCTTCTGCCATAACTCATAAGCATGGTAAGCTGCTTCCGGAGTTGCATTTTCGTGTACAACCATGCGGATTGCACGCAGCATAGCCTTCGGTGCGGCAGCCTGCAAAACGTTGCGTCCCATATCAACACCGGCTGCGCCTTCATTTACGGCACGGTAAGCCATTTCCAGTGCGTCGCGCTCAGGAATCTTCTTGCCGCCGGCAATTACGATAGGTACGGGGCAGGCAGCAGTAACCTGTTCGAAGTTATCACAATAATAGGTTTTGATGATATGTGCGCCGGTTTCGGCCAGCAGACGTGTAGCCAGGGAGAAATAACGTGTGGTACGCTCCATCTCCTTGCCAACTGCTACTACACCGAGAACAGGAATTGCAAAACGTTCGCCCATATTTACATAATAAGACAAATTGTGCAGGGAGTCAAGCTCGCCTGCAGATCCTACAAAGCATTGAACCGCCATGCAGGAAGCATTCATGCGGATAGCATCTTCAATTTCTACGCCCACATTGCCAAAGCTCATATCGTCCTTGAGTACGCTGGTGTCTGCAGTGCAGCGCAGAGCAACAGCCTTGTGATGGTTTGCGGGAATGCAGGTACGCAATGCACCTCTTGTTGCCATCAGGCAATCCGCATATTGCATCAGCGGCGGAATTGTCAGATCAAGACGTTCCAGGCCTGCGGTAGAGCCCATGATATAACCATGATCAAAAGCCAGCATAATAGTGCGGCCGTCATCAGCAAAAATCTGTCCCAGACGCGATTGCATGCCCCAGCCTGCGGATGCGTGCCCCTTTACCGGAAACGGATGCTCCGGCGGAGCAATACCGATACCATAATCTTTTGCCAGTACATTACCTTCTTTATCTGCCATATTCAGTCACCTGCTTAATTTCTGTAGTACGGAGTGCGGCACGGAGCATTCCAGTAGCCAAGCAGCTCGTCATCCATACGTGCAATGAACATCTGGAAGCCTGCGGTTTCCTGTACGGTAAGGATTTCGCCTACAGCACTTGCCACAACTTCAATGCCTTTTTCTGCCAACAGCTTATAGCAGGCACGGAAAACAATCAGCTGTTCCATAAGAGTAGTAGCACCGCTGCCGTTGATAACAACCATCAGCTTTTCGCCTGCTTTTACGTCCAAATCCTTCAGCAAAGCGTCCATCATAATTGCAGCTGTTTCGTCAGCAGATTTCATCGGCTGGGTACCACCGCCGCCTTCACCATGCTGGCCCATGCCGACTTCCATGGTGCCTTCGGCAATATGAGCGATTTCCATACCGGTTGCCGGATGGGTGGCGCCTTTGGTAGCAACAGCGATAGTTGCCATGTTGTCAGCAAATTTTTGTGCAATAGCAGCAACCTCTTCCAAGGATTTGCCTGCAGCAGCTGCAGCGCCGGCGATCTTGTACAGAGGAACGCAGCCAACCAGACCACGGCGGTCGTCAGCATTTTCGCGCGGAGCATTGGCAACGTCTTCCTGAGTTACAACCTTAACAACATTAATGCCCAGTTTTTTCACCTGTTTCATAGTCAGGTTGCCGGTCAGCATATCACCTGCATGGTTAAGTACAACAAAAAGTACACCATGACCTTTATCAGCCATCTTAATTGCTTCTACGCAAGCCTGAGGGCCGGGTGCAGCAAAAATATTACCTGCAACAGAAATATCAATCATACCTTCGCCGACAAAGCCGCTGATAGCAGGCTCATGGCCGGTGCCGCCCAAGGTTACTATGGTTACACGGTCTGCCTCAGCCAATTTCTTATTTACAATGAGGTTGCCCTGTTCCAAGGTGATGATATCAGGATTAGATAACACGAGACCTTCCAATAATTCACTTGTCAGATTTTCCGGATTGTTAATGAATTTTTGCATAATGACGCCTCCGTTTTTATTTATTTTATTGTTTTTTAAGCTTGCGCTTTATCAGTAAATCAGATTGCCGCAGCCATTGCTGTCAGCAGAATAGAAATAGACGTTGCACCGGGGTCCTTCGTACCCAGGCTGCGTTCACCTACGTTTTTGGCACGGCCGAAGCGTGCTACCATATCAGCGGTTTTTTCTGCGCCCTCGGCTGCAGCCTTGCCCATAGCCGCAAAGACTGTCTTCGCATCACCTTCTGCTGCCATACCTGCTTCAAGTGCGGGATACAGCGCATCAACCATCGTCTTATCACCGATTTTAGCTTTGGAAATATCCTCAAAATCCTCTTTAGCCTGAGCCAACATAGCGTGAAGCTCTTCCAAAGAAACTTCCTTAGCATTCTCAGGGGCAGCATCAGCAAAGCCGCCGAAAACAGTTCCCCATAAAGGTCCCGCACTGCCACCATTGCTGTTCATAAAGGCCATACTCAAATCATCCAGCAGGTCTTTAATATTAGCACTGTCATGCGCTTCTACTTTCTTTTTCATGGACTCTGCCATACGCGCAATAGTAACGCCATGGTCACCGTCACCGGCTACGCTGTCCAGCTCGCACAGCATTTTGCTTTTTTCTTCAAGCTCAACTGCCGCTGCCAAAAGCATTTTTTCCAGCATTTCTAAAGTAAGCATAATTTGTCCGCTCCTTTCGTTATTCTCATTGTAGCATTTGTTAGAACATATGTAAACGATATTTCTGAAATTTATTTCTTTTTTGCTTAAAAAAAGTTCGCCGCACTAAGTACGACGAACTTAAAGATTTTCAATATTTACTTATCAGTCACAATTACATCAGGCTGGAAGGATCAACCTGCTCGCCATAATGAATAACTTCAAAATGCAGATGCGGACCGGTGCTGTAACCGGTGCTGCCGACATAACCGATAATCTCGCCTTTTTTCACATATTGTCCTGCACTGCAGACAACACGGCTCATATGACCATATGCTGTCTGATAGCCATAATCATGGTTTATACGTGCATAAATTCCATAACCGCCATACCAGCCTGCCTGTTGTACATAGCCTGCTGCACTGGCATAAACCGGCTCGCCATAATCAGTAGCAATATCAATACCCGGATGCCAGTCACGGCCATAACCGCCGAAGGGATTAGCACGACCGCCGAAAGAAGAAGAAATATAACCACCGCTGGTAGGCCATTGGCTCGGAGTAACCTCACGACGATAATTCTCAGCTTCAATAGCGCTCAGCAAATTTTCCAGATCTGCCTTTTTAGCATCGGCCTCCAGACCAATGTTCTTTTCCTGCTCCAGTACAATGTTTGCCGGATTAGCAGAACCCAATACAGGACCGCCCTGACCTGCGTAATCGGAAGCATTGCTCTTAGGAGGAAGCTGGGCACCGCTTTTTTCCATTTGGCTGCGCACCTGGTCTTCCAGCTTAGATAATGCTGCCAACTTTTTCTGGTTGGTTTCTGCCATCAGACGTAATTGTCTGATAGTCTGCTCCTGCTCGGATTTAGTCTGCTTATAAGCAGCCAGCTCCTGCTTCTGCTGCTCGTTTTGTACAGCAAAATGAGCCAACACACCGATAGTACAGGACACAAAAACAAGGAAGGAAGCAACTGCTGTCATAGCATATTTCAAATGAGTCTTTTTTACATGAGTTTTAGCGATATTCTGACCGTCTGCCGGAATAAACCAGAAGGTAAAATGCTGATTACGGCGCCATGTACTGCGCAACGCATGATAACGTGCTTTCATACGCCCAACAACTTTACGCTGTTTAGCCTGAATACGGCCAACGATATCCTGCTGCTTAGCCTGCACCTTGTTTGCAAAGCTCATAGCCTGCATACGTGCACGACGTTCGAACATAGCCAGTTGAATTTTGGCAACAGCTGCGGCAACAGCTATTACTGCCTTCACCTGTGCAACAAGCGCAGCTATTTTTTCTAAACAGTCATTGTATAATAACTGCACTTTTTCTAAAAGCATAGCGTAAAATTCGCGTGCTTTCGCTTCACAGTGATTATATAAGGACTGTACTGCTGCCAAAAGCTCGGCATACAACTGCTTAGCTTTTGTACCGCAGTAATCATATATTGATTGCATTTTCTCATTACATCGCTCCAAGAAATTTTGACTCATCCTGATACTCCTTTTATTTTTAATATCTATTAAACTGCTATGTTTTCATTCTTTTCAACGAGGCTAATACAACGTTTATATTTTAATACTTTTCACGCATTTAGTCAAATTTTTAACAGAAATTCCGTCCGGACTACCATTAAGCTTGTGAAATAAATTATGCACAATATATTTTCCGGAGAATCTGCTGACTCCCCGCAGATTCTCGGATTTTATTATACATAATAGCATCAAGCAAGAAATTAAATTATATAGTAATTTTAAAAGTGCATCTGTTTTATACTGTATGAAATATTTCTGCTCCTACGTTACTTTGCTGACTTATAATGCTATTGGTTACTTGACAAACAACTCTCTCTTTTGTAAGATAGATATATAATATGGGGGTATAGCTCAGCTGGGAGAGCGCTTGAATGGCATTCAAGAGGTCAGCGGTTCGATCCCGCTTATCTCCACCAGAATTTACTAAGCCGTTGGTTTGACCAACGGCTTTTTTATTGCAGACTGATTCCTGCTGCGATAGTACGACTTTAAATTAGTATTTCAAAAATATCACTCGCCTTATACTATAATATCTTATCATATTTTTCAATTTTATAGTTGACACTTTCCTCTATATATGGTATTATAATTTCAGAAATTCCAATTCAATATCAACGACACAATAAGGAGGTATTAATTATGGAAAATGTAAAAAATTCTATCAAAGCCAGCGGTGCCAGAGAGGGTGCAGGCCGTAAAAGAGAGCTTCCCGAGGGAGCACGAGTAACTTCCTTTAAACTGACTGAAACCGAACGCATCGCAGTAAAGAATTTTATTGCCGAATTGCGCGGAGGTAAAAAATCCCAGGCTGAAATGCTTGAGGCAAAGAGAGAACAAAAAGTACACGAACTTATAGCAGGAACTACAGATCCTATTACCGAAGCGCTGTATGAAGTCATCAATCTGTACGGCGGACGTGGCAAAGGCTTCCGCGAAGCTGAACGCGTGGGAAAAACCATCAGCGTAATTGCCTTCAAGGATGCTGTGCAGAAATGGGAGAAAGAAAACCCCAGAGATTAAGCAGAAAAACACAAAAACCCCACGGCTTTCGCCGTGGGTTTTTTGCTGAAAAAGGTGGTAAACGTTAAACAAAAAACATTAAGGTGGAATGTTCATGGAAAATGTTATGACATCTACCAAAATTATTATATCACATTCAGCATGTTTACGCCAATATTTTTATGATTTTATTTTTGATTATTCCATAAGAAGGGGCTTTGGCATGCGCATATATCCACTTAATCCGCCTTGCTTGTGTCCGAACAGACCTCTGAAAGCAGTCGTGTATACGCCAATTTCTTCGGGCTTACCGTTGACGTCTGTTCTTTTTTGACCAGACGCAATATGGTGAGCCTCGTCACAGACAATCAAATCCCAGTCTACCTCTTGGACGTGTTTGTTTGTCGCCAAAGAGGAATAGCTGATTATGTTCGGAACGCCGTCTACAGTCTTGCCGTTGCCGAGATATGCGAACTCATCCAACCCCAAGAGCTTGCCGTCCTTCACCCAAGCGTCGTTGGCAATGTCTTGGCTGGGGACGATTATCAGTATTTTCTTCTTGCCGTTCATTATCTGGCGTTTGATAACACCAAGCGCAGTTAATGTCTTGCCAGTGCCTGTGCCGTTTGCAACCAGCATACCCGGCTTGTCGTTGGAGTACAGGCGCTTTTCTATAGCCTTTATATCTTCGTGCTGTTCCGAATACAACAAAGGCAGCGTTTCAGCTATGTTAGCTTCATCCGCTGCCTTGATTGGCGTATCATCTTTTACTTGTTGTTGTCGTTTTAATCTTTCGGTAGCTTCATCGGAGGATTGGTGCTCAGTTCCATTTTCATTAGAAGTATTCCCAGAAACCTCCTTGCCCTGTTTGTTGCGAACGGAAACTCCGCCGCCGCCAGTGCCTTCGCTTCGCTCCTGTCCAGAATCTCCGGCGCCGCGTTGCGAAGTATCGGATGTTTCTTGGCTGTCTTGCTGATTGCCTCGTGCTCCGCCAGTAGTGGTCCCACTTCCAGAAACATTCTTGCTGCCATTTGAGCGTCCTCCGGGAACGCCCTCAATTCCCTGCTCTCCATTATCCGCTTGCGGATTATTGCCTTCGCTCGGGTTCTTGCTGCCTCCGTTGGGAGTGACAGGCTCTCCTTCCACGCCGTTTTCATTCCCTCGTCCACTATTGCTTTGATTAGGTTCTCTGGTAGTTCGTATAGACTCATCGCCGCCACCTCCGTTTTCATCTTGTCCTAAGTCTAACATATTTTCGTCGCCCTATCTAGGATATGCTTTCAAGGCTTTGCGCGTCGCGTTTCTCCGCCTAAAAATACTTCTCGGTCCATTCTATCACTAGTGCAGCGGCCGCTTCCACATCTTCTTGGTTGACGTTGACTTCTGCGCCGTCTACATCAGCAGCATCGGTTTGCTCTTGAGGCTTCTCGTTTTCCTTTCCTTTTATTTCGTCAAGGACTTTAGAGCGCGCGTCCGCGAGCTGTCTTTTTCCTTGTCCTTGGAATTTATCCCAAAGCGTATAGTAATAGTCCTTGACTATATCTAGCTCGTCGTCGAACAAATTAAACTCTTTTTCGAGCCTCTCGAGGTTTATATTATAATCTAGCTGCAAGTCTCGAAATGCGATTATGCGAATAAAAGCATCCCAAGTAAGTAGGCTGCCATCCTCTTTGACCAATAAAGTTCCATCGTCCAGTACAAGCGCCTTACCCTTGACGTCTTTAAGAGTAGCATCAGAGGACAGTAGATTCTCGACTTCGTTAGCATACTCTCGACCTTCTTCCTTTTTTACTTCTGTGAGATAATCGTCATAATCGTCAATAGTTATTTCGCTTTTGTATTTGTCATCTTCTTCGTCCTCGTCCTTGATTGCAAGAATCTCTTTTCTTGCAGCATCTGCTACTTTCTTGAGTTCCTTGTTGTATTCGTCGAGGCCTCCGATAACATCACTGCCATTCTCTAAAACTTGAAGTTTAAAGAGCAGCGGTTTCAGCATCTTTGCAATTCTCGTGGGGCGTTCGTTGGCATCGCTGATAACATAATAAATAAGTCTTGTGCCGCTCTTTGACGAGTTATCTGAGACCTCGGAAAATAAAAGTTTTGAGTGCTTCCCTAACAGGCCGAGCAAAAACTCCTTATCGGTCGGGTGCTTTGTAAGATAAGTTTTAACATGCTTCTGCTCTTTCTCGCCAAGAAGGTCGATTATCTTCATCAGTTTATCTTCGGCTTCAGCATCTGCCTCTGCATCTTTTTCAAGCGTTTGGGTGTTTACCAGATTTTCAATCTCGCCGTCATCGTCTTCTACGTCCGTTGCGTTTTCTTCGCCTTTTTCATCCTCGAGGTAGCTGTTCCATTCCTGCAGTTGTTCCGCAGTCATAAAGCCAGCATCTATCATGGATTGGAAAAATTGCGGGATTGGTTCTTCGCCCTTATCGCTAGGTTCTTCGCCCTTATCGCTAGGCTGCTCACCTTCATCACTGGGCTTTTCGTCGTCGTCACATTCTTCGCCCATCGCATTCTCTTCGACTTCGCTCGGGTTGTCGAAAATATGCAGGTCATCAGCGGTCATAATCCCAGCATCTATCATGGATTGGAAAAACTGCGGAATCTGCTCGCCTTCGTCACTAGGTTTTTCGTCCATTGCGTTCTCTTCGCCATTGCTGTAGTCGTCAAAAATATGCAACATATCCTCATCAATAATGCCAGCGTCTAGGTTGGCTTGGGTGAATTGCGATATTTCTTCCCCCTCGTCGTTGGCTAAAGTGTTCAGAGACTTACGCAAATTTATGATTTTGTTTTCTGTCTTTGAGTCGTTAGCAACAGTTAGTTTCGGACCAACATCCGTGGTACTGGTGTTGACTCCACTGGCTTTAGCTACATCCTCTTGAAGAAAACCTTTGGCTTTTCTTATTTTCTCTAATTGTGTCATTTGCGAACATGCACACCCCCTTTATATTCTTTACTGGAATTTATGTGCCTATTATAGTGCTTAATCTGAATTTTATCAAGTATTTTCATTAACATAGTGCGTTAAGCGAACATATAATATATTAAGATACGGAAGTTAAATAAATGCTAGGAAAGAACTTAAAATTGCTTTTCTGCAATTCATGTGCTATACTTTTCTCAAGATTAAGGCTCTGTTTGAGCAGTTCTAGCGGCAATCGTAGCCGTGTTGACTCTGCCCAAGCAGGGCCTTTTTTACTGCTTGCAGTACTGGCTTTACGCAAAAAAACAGCACCCACGCGAAACCCGCATGGGTGCTTGATTTTTTAATGGAGCTACTGACGGGATTTGAACCTGCGACCTACTGATTACGAATTCAAGACTCTCTCCTCTAACATTATCATCCGCAATATATGGTATATATAAGCTATCATTTCTCCATATATAGTACAGTTATAATCAAATTTTTAATTCAATAACAGCATTAACACCTATATTAGAGCGACAATAGGTAGACAACGCGCCATACCCCCAATAATTGGGGTGCCCACTGGCGTGGGTGGGGCCCCAATTTGCTAAACAGTGAGAGTATTTGTATCAGCCTTTCCCTTGTTAGCTAAGCCCCCTCTGGGGGTTTGGG
>ERZ1026854.1908-NODE-1908-length-12482-cov-4.104370_pt1 | contig 12482 bp, 13 predicted proteins | sample MGYA00380157_ERZ1026854 | MGnify/ENA primary metagenome ERZ1026854 (study PRJEB33269, sample SAMEA4719793) | human gut metagenome | biome: human-associated habitat; feature: organic feature; material: feces | place: Cameroon | collected 2013-10 ...
CCCGCCGCTGCCGGACTGGCCGGAGGAAGCTCAGACTGTGCCGCTACGCTGCTTGGCGTCAATGAGCTTTGTGAACTGGGACTGACTCTCGGAGAGCTTTGTGATATTGGAGTTTCCCTGGGCGCTGATGTGCCATTCTGCCTTCAGAAGGGAACTATGCTTTCCGAGGGAATCGGGGAAATCCTTACCCGGCTGCCGGACCTGTCTCCTTTATGGGCACTGTTGATCAAACCGGATATTTCTGTCAGCACCGGATATGTATATACTCATCTGAAGCTGGATGAGATCACAGACCGGCCGGACACAGAGCACCTGATCGACTGCATCCGCCGCCACGATGCCGCTTCTCTTGCCCACAGGTTATCCAATGTACTGGAAACTGTTACCATTCCGGAATATCCTGTTTTGGAGGAATTAAAACAGTTTTTGAAGGATAATGGTGCGATCGGCTCTCTGATGAGCGGCAGCGGTCCTACCACATACGGACTTTATCAGGATGAAATCCTTGCCCGCATGGCATTAAAAAAAGCACAGGAAAGATATCCTGACTACGATATCATCCTGTGCCGTACCCGGCTTCCGGAGGCATAAGCTGCCTCATAAGCTCTGCAATAAAATCATAACAGCAGTAATAATAGTTCAATGCCTGTGCATAACTGTCAAAGGCAGACTGCAGGTTCCGTTCCGATCAGCACCTTTTTCCCTTCAAATGCAAATCCATAATGCCGGATTCGGTCTGCCGGAATCCCCTGCGACAGCAGCTCTGCATCGTAATTCTTCTCTGCAATCTGCTTCAAAGCAGACTGCACGGCATCTTCCATGGTTTCCTTTTTCATCCGTCCACATACCTTAAATTCAATGATGATCGCTGGATATTTTCTGATATCCTTTGGTATCATCATAATGTCGTACCTTCCAAAGCCACTTTCTCTGTTGGACCGTATTTCATAATCCTCTGCTCTCTCCGCAATCAGCCCCAGCACAAATCCATGATAAAATCTCTCTGGCTCAACGCTTTCCTTATTTCCACTTCCAACATCGAAATAACTAAACGTTGCCATCGAAATTTTATTCATATAATAATTCATTGCATCCAGATCATTCTCCACCAATGCTTTAATAAAATCTCCATATTTCGCATCGCTGCTTGTAAACCATCCGCGAAACATGTTCATAAACATACTCAGCGTCTCGATATTGGTAATGCTCAAATTATACCATGGCTCCCTTGTGATCCCCCGGTAATCCACATCCTCCACCCTTAGATATCCGCTGGCAAGCAGAAGACTCCAGATCGCATTTTCATTGTGATCCAGCTGATTATAGACAATCTGCTCATCAAAATTCACCGTGATCTGCTTCCCCTGCAGCAGATCCTCCATCTTCTCCTTTACATCTGCCGACGCCGTCCGTATCAGTTTCCCTGCCAAACTGTTGGAGCTGGTCGATGCCCAGTATGGGTGAAGTTCTCTCTTTCGCAGATAATTCGTGATCGACCATGGATTATAGATGTCGTGATGCTTTCCAAAGGTAAACCCATCATACCACTGCTTTACCTCGTCTTTTTTATCCGACATTCCAAACTCATCCAGTGACGTAAATACCTCCGTTTCTGTAAATCCAAAACAGTCTGAATACGGCTCTGAAGTCGTTGTGACAACCTCCAGATTATTCAGATCTGAAAAAATAGATTCCTTGGACACTCTTGTGATACCTGTCATAACTGCCCGCTCCAGATAGGGATTCGTCTTGAATGTGGCATTGAACAGACTCCGGATAAACGAGGTAAACTCATCCCAGTATCCCTGCACATATGCCTCCTGCATCGGCGTGTCATATTCATCCAAAAGGATGATCGTCTTCCTGCCATAATAACGTTCCATCCATGCCGACATATTTTTCAGCGCATTTTGTGCCGCAGCATCTCCCATGGTAACCGTCGTTCCATCATATATTTTCCGTTCATTATCACTCAGGATATCCTTTTGTAACAGATATCTGTTTTCTTCATACAGTCTCACGATCTCCTGCTTGATCTGCGTTTTTGCATCCTCCAGATTTCCTGCTTTCACGGAAGCGAAGCTTAGAAAGATCACCGGATACGTTCCCTGCAGATTTCGGTATTTCTCCTCCTCCCAGATGGAAAGACCTTCAAACAAATCTGCCCTGTTTGCATACTTATTCGAAAAGAAACATTCCAACATACTCATATTCAACGTCTTGCCAAAACGTCGGGGACGAGCGATCAGGGTAATGTCATCCCCCTTCTCCCACCATTCTTTGATCAAATTGGTCTTATCTACGAAAAAATAATCCTGTTCTCTTAAAGCCGAAAAGCTCTGCTTTCCAATGCTTATCACCTTTGCCATACGCTCACCTGCTTTCCCGGATGCTGCACTCTCCGCCTTTGCGTGTTGCTATTCACGACCGCCAGAACCCACAGAAAACTGCTGTGAATAGTAACCTTTGCGTATATTATAACAATATCCTCCCCTTGACACAAGGCATTCCGCAGTGTCATTTATAGGATTTTCTCCACCGGAATCCTGACACCAAACCGCATCAGCAGTCCCCTCACTCCATCTTCTATCTCTTCCCGGCAGTAATGACTTTTCTCCAAAAAGTCATCCCCTTTTTCATTCATATAGCCATATACACTAAGTCCCATATTTAGTACAGTATCCTCCGCCCTCTTTCTCCTCTCCTGTGTTTCCAGCAATCTGCTTTCTGCCTCCTCCACATATGCAAGCAATTCATTTTCTGCCTCGTTGATCTCCCCCCGGTCGATCTGCTGCAGAAGCCTCTGATAAAAATCCTCCTGTGCCGCATTTTCCACAAACCTCGGCTGCTTATATTTATCATTCCACGCTCCTGACAGCAGTATTCCGATTAATCGCAGGGTTCCGGCAATTCTGTTTTTTAACCCGTTATTTTCAAATTCCACACTACTCTCCATTCCGCCCTTCACAAAAACCGGCATAATCAATTTTTCCATTGTCACAGTAATGAAATTCCCGAACCTTCCGAACCTGACACTGTCCTTTCGTTATCCCCAGCTGCCGCAGATATCCCTCCAGTTCCACCCGATCAAGGTTTCCAAAATCCTCTGTACGTATAAACAGTGTCAACTGCTCATCGGAAGCCTTTGCAATACACACCACCGGTACCTTCCATCTGTTTTCTATGCTTCTTTCCAACTCGTCTAAACTGATCCGCACGCCATTACATTTTATAAATCTCTTTTTCCTGCCGGTAATATAAAGATATCCTTCATCGTCCAGCCTCCCTACATCCCCCGTGTCCAAAAGCCCGGCACTCTGTCTCCATATAGCTGCATTTTCCGACAGATCTGCCCTTTCCATCACATACCCCAGACACACATTCGCTCCACGGTAGTAAATATCCCCGGCTCCTGTATGATCTCCGTTTTTTATCTGAAAGGCCCCACCTGGAACAGCTCTTCCCACACTATCCAGCTTATCCGGATGCTGATCCAAAAAGAATGTACTCATCCTTGCTGTCGCCTCCGTCTGCCCATACATCACTGCCAGATGTGTCGTAATACCCTGATGCCTCCTATCATAGATCCACTCCAGCAGCTTCTGTTTCATATCCCGGCTCATGGCTCCTCCTGCCTGCGTCAAAAGTCTCAGTTTCTTCCATGGTCTGGATAATATCCTTAACCAGTCTAAGATTTCATAAGTATAAGGAACACCGCAGAAGGACGTCACACCACAGGCCTCCAAAAAGTCCCAGTATCCCCTCTGAAACATACTTCCTGCGGGAAGCAGAAGACTCCCGCCTGCCAGCAGATGGCTGTTTACCACCGACAGTCCATACACATAGGATACCGGGAGCAGCACGCCTGCGCTGTCATTTTCATCAATTTCCAGCGATTTAATAATTGCCTGCGCATTACTTTTGAGATTATCATAAGATAATGCCACAAGCTTCCCATTACCAACGCTGCCGGAGGTCACCATCAGTAATGCCAGATCATCATATAATGATAATGTATCAGGCGACCTCCGCTTCCTTCGAAACCGCACATACTGATAATACGGAAAACACGCCTGATATTCCTCCTCCATTGATCTGTGCAGATCCGGCTCCGCCTCCGCATCCCTCATTTTCTTCCGATTCATAAATATCTCATCCGGCATAAATTGTCTGATCAACGCCCCGATATCTGAAACCTTCTTATCTCCCACCAACAGCACTGTATTTCTCTTCGTCATATGATAACAGTACAGAGCGATGGTCTCCAATGAATTGTCACTGACCAACAGGATCAGTTTTTTCTGCGAAGTCGTCTCCGGGTATATCCTGTTTATATGCTCTGCTTCTCTGCGTATCACAGTTTTATCAATTACTGATCCTGTCATTTAAGCACTCCAATATGTATTATAACGATACCACCCTGCATTTCACACAATCACGATACTTCGACACCATTTTTGCCGGAACATGCAGTGTCACCTTCTTCGCCGACAAATCCACCTGACGAAGCGACTTTTGGTGAATCTTGTCATTATAAATGTAAATGTCAACTTTTTGATTTTTCCTTAACGCATTCTGCTCCAGTCCGACTTCCAAATAAAACTCTCCGCTTGTGCGCATATCCTTTCCCCAGATAATTCTTTCCTTTGAAGTTATTTTAATTTTTTTCAGATTTTTATTTCTATCAAAGCATCCTGTCGGAATTATTTTAATTCCTTTTCCTAAAACAATTTCTTCTGCCTGACTACCAGCCATAGCATAATTCTCCAATTTCTTTACATTTTCTAATGTAATCTTCTTGGCTCTGCTGGATTGAAATGCATTCTCCAATATTTTATTTACCTTTTGTCCCCGAACAGCAATTTTTCTCGCATTATCCCCCGCATTCACGAAACATTTTTTGTAAACTATCCCACCATTTTTATCCTTATGTTCTATCCACCAATTCAGAGTTTTCAAGCCATCCGCATTACGCATATTGGAGAATTTATCAAATGTAATATTCTTTAAGTTATTACATCCTTGAAAAGTCTTACTCCCTATCCATTCTACATCTTTGGGTATTCTAACAAAACCTAACGCCTTACAATCCTTAAAATCCCCCTCGTATAGTGTTCGTATACCCATAGGCAGTTCGTAATACTCCAGACTGGTACATCCACTGACAGATGCTACATGGGCTTCCTGGCTCTGCGACAAAACAAGATTAGAATAACTGCTGTACATCGATTCCACACGTAAACTTTTAATTTCATAATGTCCTGCGAAACTTTTGCAATCCACAACAGGAATATCATCTATTTCTTTAGGGACCACAATATCTGTATATTTTGCATTCCCCTTCTCATCAAACTCCTGTTCAAATGCCACAAGCTGATATACCGGATCATCATATTCAAACCCCAGTTTCTCCGGGTAATCCCAGATGTCCACTGCTGTCGTTTTATTATAACACAACCCCTCTTTTTTTAAGGCAATCCATTTATTATTATCATCTGGAGACAAGGTGCTAAAAGGGCTCTTTTCTTTCATTGCTGCACCGGCTCTCTTTGTATCGGAAATAATCTCAATTTTTTCTTTACAACCAATACCGTCATATATTATGAGTCCTCCACCAATGAACAGAATTGCAATCAAAAAATATTCTATTTTTTTCAAACTATCCCCCCCTAACAGATATAATAATCATATAGATAGTAATCATTTTCATTGTCAAAAACTGCTTTGCTATAATCGTCGTCAGCAATATATGCCCCTTGAGAAATTAAATGGATATAATTTCCAGAAAATACCTCTTTTACGATATTTTCATGGGTTCCTTTTCCCCAGCACCCCGACACAATATTATCAACATCGTAATGAACATCTTTTTTTACCTGTAAAACTCCGGTAACAGCTCCTGTAACCTGAGCGGTTGCGATACTTGTGCCATCAACTGCCATATAGCCGCCTAACATACTATAAGTCCATATCTTTTCTCCTGGTGCCATCACATCAATCTGATTCTTTCCAGAGGTAAAAGTCGAAACGTGATTATGTTCATCACTAGATCCGACTGCTACAACCTCGTTATAGGCAGCCGGATAAGCAAACGTTGTTACGGCATGAGCTGTATTACCACCAAGCTGGAGAAAACCCAGCTTACATCCATCGCATTATCCGTATTTGTCACGAATCTGTTTAAGATGCAGAGACGAATACTTTTTTTCTTTTTACACCTGTACCGGATTTAGGACAGATATAGGATTGTAAATCTGTGTCTTTCTGTTTAATCAGCAGACACTATGTATTATAACGACACCACCCTGCATTTCACACAATCACGATACTTCGACACCATTTTTGCCGGAACATGCAATGTCACCTTCTTCGCCGACAAATTCGCCCGGTAAAGCGACTTTTGGTGAAGCTTGTCATTGTAAATATAGATGTCAACTTTTTGATTTTTCTTTAACGCTTCCTGTTCCAAACCGACAACGGTATAGTAACTATCCTCTGTATCAACACTTTTCCCCCAGATTATTTTTTCTTTTGAGGTGATTCTGATCTCCTTTAGTTTTTTATCACCGCTAAAGCAACCCTCCGGAATCGTACGGATTCCTTTTCCCAAAACAATCTTCTCCGCCTTATTGTACGCCAGTGCCGAATAACTCAGTGTCTTTATATTTTCCAGTCGGATTGTTTTCGCTCTGCTGTTTCGGAAAGCACTGTCTAGAACCTTTTCCACCTTATCCCCCCGTAAAGTGATCGTTCCTCCTTTCCTTCCTGCATCGACCAGACATTTTTGATAAATTGTCATACCATTTTTTTGTGTATTTTCTTTCCACCATGATGTTTTGCGCAATCCGTCTACATTATTCAAATTGGAAAACTTGTCAAACGTAAAGGTGTTTAAATTTTTGCACCCGCGAAACGCATCCTCCATAATAGCAGTCACATTCTTTGGAATATTTAAAGACTTGATCGTAGTGCAATCTGCCAGATCATCGTTGCTGAGCCACTGCACATCCCTTGGCAGCTCGTAATGTTCCAGACCTGTACAGCCCTTTATTGATTTGGGGTCACCGCTGGGCATTGCCGACCAGATAATGTCATTCCTGCAGCTGTATCTTGCTCTTATCCGAAGGCTTTTTAACTCGTAATGCCCTTCAAAACAATAACGATTCACCACCGGGATGCCATTCAATTTTTCGGGAACTGTAACATCTGTATATTTTGCATTTCCTTCCGAATCAAATTCCTGTTTAAAGGCAATAAGCTGATACACGTCATCCAAATATTTAAAGCCGTATTTCTCCGGATGATCCCAGATATCCACGGCAATTGTTTTATCATAGCAAAGACCGTCTTTTTCCACATCAACCCATCTTTGCTCATCTGGTGACAGTGTCCAGAATGGTCCCGGAGTTTTCTTTGCCGCACCAGCTCTCTTAGCATCCGTCTCAACCGTCGTATTGTCTGCTCCCGTATAACCTCTGTCCATAATCACAAACACTGTAATGATTGCCAAAATTGCTGTCAGAAATATTGTTTTACCATGTCTTCTCATAGTGTTACCTCCCTAACATACAAAATAATCATACTGTAAAAAGTCGTCTTCATTTCCGAATATATACTTTGAAGGTTCTCGATGATTCCTATTTACACGATACACGTCTGTACTGATTGCCTCCAATCCATCATTTACACAACCATTACTCTCTCCATAAGCTTTAAGATTATTTAGTTTCATATCATACGACACCCCATAAATAGATCTCGCAGAAAAAGCCCGATCACTTCCATACATACTTAAGAGGTTACCTACGCTTGTACGAGTCACCATATAACGCTGATTGTAAAATGATACATCATCCGTTCCAAAATGACCATCCTTATTATTCGTAGTCGTAACACTATTTAACAATTTTTGACTTTTTATGAAAAATCCCTTTTATTTATATATCATATATCACAAGACGGAACACCGCATATGATCCGCAGTGTCCCGTCCTTATGAAGTTCTGTCCTAAGACATTTCTTTTAACGGACTATTAAGTTAAATTATATTGTTAAAACTCAAGATAAATCAACTAAGATACTTAGAATAGTCCTCTGCTGTAGTTACACCATTCTTCCAGTCATCCATCTTCTGACGGGTTGCTTCCATGGTGTCCTGACAGATCTGTGGAAGATCCTCTCCCCACGCCTTGGTTGCCTGCTTGTAGCCCTTCTCGATGGCTGCCATCATGGTATCTGCCTTGTCCGTATCTCCACCGGCAAGAGCGATTGCCATGCTGACCAGACGATCCGATGTCTGATTGACACCCCAGTAACCATCCTCTGCAACAGATGCCTTCGCATCGTCGATGGTCTGCTGATCCACCTTGCCTGCAATCTCACGAAATGTAGCTGCCAGATTAGTACCTGTCGCCAGATCAAACTTCTCTGCCTGCTTGCCCAAAAGCTTCTGTACCAGACTGTTCATGCTGTCCAGACGGCTCTGCTGGTCTGCCTTGAGCTTTGCGATCACGTTGTCCTTATTATAAATCTGATTTGCGCTGTCCTTCTTTGTCTCATTGCTTTTCTCGAATACAACTCCGTCGTCCCTGACCTGCTTCTCTGTTGTCTCTGCCGCCTTTGATGCCTTCTCTGTCTCTGCGGTCTTTACTGCTGTATATCCGTTTACTCCGTTAATTGATGATATACTCATGTTCCCGAACCTCCTTTTTCCTGTTGCGAACATATCTGCTTAAAACATATGGTTTTCTATTAAAAATATCGACTGTTTCTGTCCTGTTCTTTATAGGCAAACGAACTTTTATGCACATTTTGAGCAATTTCGCATAAAATAATCCGAATACCCTGAAAGAAGTCTGTGAGAAGGGAGGCCATCGTATGTCGATCCGTCGAAGTATCGCCCGGAAAACCCAGTACAATTTCCGGCTAAACCGCAAGGTCATCCATCTGAAGCACTGCTGGGAGGATGTAAACTCTATGCTGGATACCTTCTGTGGTCATAAGCATAAGCCGGTCCCACCGCCGAAGCCGCCAAAACCTCAGCCAAAACCGTGCCCGCCGTCCTGTTTTCCGTGCTGTCCGTTCTGTATGCCACAAAAGCCGGGGCCATCACCCTGTCCCCGCCCGAAACCGCCGGGACCAGCACCAAGGCCACCACACTGTCCCCGCCCGAAACCGCCGGGAACTCCGAGACCTCAACCCGGTCCATCACCATGTCCTCCTCCGAAGCCACCGAAGCATCCAAGACCTCAGCCCTGGCCATCGCACTGTACTCCACCAAAACCGCCAGAGCCTCCAAGACCTCAGCCCGGTTCGCCGCACTGTCCTCCTCCGAAGCCGCCGGAGCCTCCGAGACCTCAGCCCGGTCCTCCACACTGTCCTTCTCCGAAACCTCCGGAACCTCCGAGACCTCAACCCGGTCCGCCGCACTGTCCTCCTCCGAAGCCGCTGGAGCCTCCAAGACCTCAGCCCGGTCCTCCTCCTTGTCGCCGTTGTCCCATGCGCGGACCATTTTTCCCACCGTTCCGCTTTTAGCATACAATACCCGGAACCATATTTTATCGGGTACATCCGATGAAAATTCAGGCTGTTTTCCGGAGCCGGAAATCGGCTCCGACTTTTTTCATACAGATCAGACAGGTTGGCAGAATATAAATGCAGGCGGAAATCCATGCTGTCTGATCACCAAAGCAGATTGCCGTATAACCATAGACCGGCACAAAGATCAGGCTGACCACGATCCTCGCCACCATTTCTGTAACACCGGAAAACACGGCTCTGCCGGAATAACCAAGTCCCTGCGTGGTCATACGGCATGTGTTTAAAATACCAAGACTCCAGAAGAAAAATCCCTGACAGAACATATATTTTGCCGCCGCATCCAGCACTTCCACTTCTTTCCCGCTGATAAAGATCTGACAGAGGATACGTCCGAAGAATATCAACATAATACCGGCACAAAGACCATAACCCACAGCGACTGCCATTCCCTGAAAAAGCCCCTTGACGATACGTTTCTTTTTGCCTGCCCCCAGATTCTGGCTGCAAAAAACGGATACACCGGTTGCAAGGGCATCAAATGGGCACATAAAAAACTGCTTCAGACGCAGTGCCGCCGTAAAAGCAGAAACATAGACGACACTGTCCAGACTGTTATTGGCGTACTGCATAACCATACTTCCGATGGCAGTGATGGAATACTGAAGTCCCATCGGCACTCCCATTGTCGTCATAATCCGTACTCCCCGGCTGTGAAGCCGGCAATCGGAACGGGAAAGCCGTAAAAGCGGCACCTTCGTCCAGATATAAATACAGCAAAGAATTCCACTGATCGCCTGTGCCGTGATCGTGGCTGCTGCCGCTCCGGCACATCCCCAGTGAAATACGAGAATACATACCAGGTCCAATACGATATTCAGTACCGTGGAAATCGCCAGAAAAACAAACGGCGTCCTGCTGTCACCTACCGACCGGAGAATACTGGACATCAGATTATATAACAGGGTGAATGGAATTCCCAAAAAGAGAATGAGCAGGTAATGATATGCCCCCGGATATATCTTATCCGGAGTTGACAGCATATGCAGGATCTGCGGACAGAAAAGTGCACAGACCGCCGTCAATACAACCGCAAAAACCCCTGTTAAAAACATCGCATGAAAAATGTGGTTTCGCATTTCCGGCAGATTTCCTGCCCCGAAACTTTTTGCAATGGGTACGCCAAAGCCACAGGCAATCCCAATACAAAATCCAAGTACCAGAAACTGGACACTGCTTGATGCGCCTACACTCGCCAGAGCATTGGCCCCCAGTGCTCTCCCGACAATGGCCGCATCAATAATATTATATGTCTGCTGCAGTATATTTCCCACCAGAAGGGGTACTGCAAATCCCAGTATCAAAGGCAGCGGCCTGCCTTCTGTCATTTTCTTTGCCATAACTTCCTCACCTTTCATTCCGGCAATGTTTACAAGCAAACAAAAGCTGACAGAAATTTCATCTCTGAAATCTCTGTCAGCATATTTTCACGACACATCATGTCATTAGACATAATATGTCATTTTTATTTAAGGTTAAATTACTTAAGTGTAACCTTAGCACCCTCAGCCTCGAGCTTCTCTTTGATCTCGTTAGCCTCGTCCTTAGAAGCACCCTCTTTAAGAACCTTAGGAGCGCCATCTACAACTTCCTTAGCTTCCTTAAGTCCAAGACCTGTTACCTCACGAACAACCTTGATAACCTTAACCTTGTTTGCACCAACTTCTGTAAGCTCAACATCGAACTCGTCCTTCTCTGCTGCGCCTGCTGCATCTCCGCCTGCTGCTGCTACAACAACGCCTGCTGCTGCAGATACACCAAACTCTTCCTCACATGCCTTAACTAAATCGTTCAGCTCTAACACTGTCATGCCCTTAATAGCATCAATAAATTCCTGTGTAGTCATTTCTATAACCTCCGTATTATTTTCTTTTCGTTTTTGTTTTCTTAATAATAATTATGCCTCTGCTGCACCATCGCCCTGCTCTGCGATCTGATTAAGCACACGAGCAAGATTGGTAATAGGTGACTGCAAAGAACCAAGCAGCTTGGAAATAAGCTCGTCTCTTGATGGAATGCTTGCCAGTGACTTAACACCGTCAACATCATAGAATGTTCCCTCAACGACAGCTCCCTTGAATTCCAAAGCCTCAGCCTCTTTCGCAACGTTATTCAGAACGCGGATAGGTGCTGTTGCATCTTCCTTAGAAATTGCGATGGCAGATGGTCCATCTAAAAGATCATCTAACTGTGCGAAATCAGTACCCTCGAATGCACGCTTCATGAGTGTATTCTTGTATACCTTGTACTCGCATCCTGCCTCTCTCAATCCCTTACGAAGTTTTGTGTCCTGTTCTACAGTCAGTCCACGATAATCAACAAGTACTATAGTAGTAGCACCGTCAATCTTCGCCTTGATTTCATCAACGATTGGCTGTTTTAATTCAACCTTTGCCATAAGATATCTCCTTTCCTGGGCAGTCCCATATTTTTTCCTGCCTGGGAAGTCTTACTTCAAAATAAAAAACCTCCCTGCGTAAACACAGAGAGGTGAAATCATCAAAATAATTACATCCTTCCTCGGTAGGCGGTCTCCTTACGCCGAGCTATCGGCACCTACTGTCTACGGCAGTATGGCTTGCTTGATTTACAAACCAGAAAATATTTTAGCATATTGTAAAATATAAGTCAATACCATTTTTAATATTTCCACAAATTCTTGATCTGCGGCACCACCCGCGACAGCCTCCAGGCTTTTTCGCTGTTTTTACGGCTGTTTGGATCATTGATGATCACCTGCCGGTCATCTTTCATTCCCGACAGAACCAGAAAATGTCCTGCTGTGGTAAAATCTCCCGGCCGCATGGCACAAATGATCACATGCCCCTCCTGAAGGGTCCGCCGGATCACATCCTCATCGCAGGACATTTCTGTCCCACTAAGTC
>ERZ1026854.1915-NODE-1915-length-12465-cov-3.997260_pt1 | contig 12465 bp, 9 predicted proteins | sample MGYA00380157_ERZ1026854 | MGnify/ENA primary metagenome ERZ1026854 (study PRJEB33269, sample SAMEA4719793) | human gut metagenome | biome: human-associated habitat; feature: organic feature; material: feces | place: Cameroon | collected 2013-10 ...
GGAGATGTGTATAAGAGACAGGTATTGCAGTTCATCGTTCTGCTGCTTGAATTTTGTAATATCCCGGATACAGACGATCTTGTCCGTGGGAGAGCCCTCCTCGTCGTAGGAAACCCTTGTCTCCAGCTCCAGCCACCGTCTGCCGTCCTTTAAACAGCACTCCACGCTGCTTCTTTCCTTGCCGGTTTTTTCCAGAAAAAGGACATCCCTCACAGGGATCATATACTGTTCCTGCAATTCATCGTACAAAAGCGGAAGATCCTTGATCTCCCTGATGCGGAAAGAGAACAACTCATCCCAGTTTCCCAGTGTCACGATCTCCTTCTTTTCAAAGCTGAAATACAGAAAGGCATTATGGAACGTGTCGCAAACGAGCCGGAACATCTTATCCCGGCTGCTCAGCTTCTGGTTCATCGCCTTCAAAAGGTCTACCTGATAACGTAACTCGTCCATATTGTGCCTCCCCTGCACGTTTCTCCCGCTCTGTCCGAAAGCGGTTGTTCCCCTATTTCTTCACGATGTAGCCCTGTGCCTTCAAAAGCTCCGCACAGAGCACGGCACCGCCTGCCGCACCGCGAACCGTATTGTGGGATAAGCCCACAAACTTCCAGTCGTAAACCGTATCCTCGCGGAGACGACCCACGCTGATTCCCATACCATTCTCATAATTTACATCCAGACTCACCTGCGGGCGGTTGTCCTCCTCCAGATACTGGATGAACTGCCGGGGGGCAGAGGGGAGTGCAAGCTCCTGCGGCACGCCGCGGAAGTTCACCAGCTTTTCGATCAACTGCTCCTTGGTTGCTTTCTTTCTGAATTTAACAAACACCGCTGCGGTGTGTCCGTCAAGCACCGGCACACGGATGCACTGGCAGGTGATAACGGGGCTCTCCGCCGGAACGATCACGCCGTCCTTGATTTCACCCCAGATACGCAGAGGCTCCTTCTCGGATTTTTCTTCCTCTCCGCCGATGTAGGGAATGATGTTACCCACCATCTCCGGCCAGTCCTTGAAGGTCTTACCGGCTCCGGAGATTGCCTGATAGGTGGTGGCAACCACCTCATATGGCTCAAACTCCTTCCATGCGGTCAGCACGGGTGCATAGCTCTGGATGGAGCAGTTGGGCTTTACGGCAACAAATCCGCGCCGGGTTCCCAGACGCTTTCTCTGGAACTCGATCACCTTCATATGCTCCGGGTTGATCTCGGGTACCACCATGGGAACGTCCGGTGTCCATCTGTGGGCGCTGTTGTTCGATACCACGGGGGTCTCCGTCTTGGCATAGGCCTCCTCGATCGCCTTGATCTCCTCCTTGGTCATGTCCACAGCGCTGAACACAAAATCCACTTCGGAAGCGACCTTCTCCACCTCGTTGACATTCATCACAACGATCTTTTTCACTGCCTCCGGCATGGGGCTTGTCATTTTCCAGCGATCACCCACAGCCTCCTCGTATGTCTTTCCTGCGGAGCGGGGACTTGCCGCAATCGTTGTCACCTCAAACCACGGATGATTCTCCAGAAGCGAAATAAAACGCTGTCCCACCATTCCGGTTCCGCCTAAAATACCTACCCTCAGTTTCTCACTCATTTTTTATACTCTCCTCTTTATTAATATTATCCTGTTCCAGATATTCCTTGTTGATCCTGATGACCTCCGCCATCACCTCCGGCCCGGGCGCACCGAGCGTCAGCCGTTTCTCCACACAGGTCTTTAGGCTGATCGCGTCATAGACATCCGGCTCAAACCGGTCGGAAAAGCTCTTTAATTCCTCAATGCTCAGCGCATCGATGCAGGTATCGTGGTCGATGCAGTAAAGCACCAGCCTGCCGATGATGCCGTGGGCATCCCGGAACGGCACGCCGTGATTCACCAGATAATCCGCTGCATCCGTGGCGTTGGTAAATCCGTTCATAGCGCTTCTTGCCATGACATCCTTGCGGAATTTCATGGTTGCCAGCATTCCCGTAAAAAGCTCCACGCAGGTCTCGGCGGTATGCATGGCGTCAAACGCCACCTCCTTGTCCTCCTGCATATCCTTATTATAAGCAAGAGGGATTCCCTTCATGGTCGTCAGAAGTGACATGAGCGCACCGTAGACCCGTCCGGTCTTGCCGCGTACAAGCTCTGCGATATCGGGATTCTTTTTCTGGGGCATGATGCTGCTTCCGGTGGAATAGGCATCATCCAGCTCGATAAAGCGGTACTCGTTTGAGTTCCACAGAATGATCTCCTCCGAGAACCGGGAAAGGTGCATCATCACCAGAGAAAGCGCCGACACAAACTCGATCAGGTAATCCCTGTCGGAAACGGAATCCATACTGTTAAGCGTGGGGCCTTCAAACCCGAGCAGGGACGCCGTATAATTCCGGTCCAGCGGATAGGTGGTTCCCGCCAGTGCCCCCGCCCCCAGCGGGCAGTAATTCATGCGTACATAAATATCCTTAAGGCGCTGTCTGTCGCGCTTGAACATCTCAAAATAAGCTCCGAAATGATGCGCCAGCGTCACCGGCTGTGCCTTCTGCAGATGAGTGAACCCCGGCATGTAGGTCTCCAGATTTTCTTCCATCGTATGTAAGATCACCTGCAAAAGCTCCCTGAGCAGCCCGTCCATGGTAACGACATGGGCTCTCGTATAGAGGCGCATATCCAGCGCAACCTGATCGTTGCGGCTTCTGCCCGTGTGCAGCTTCTTTCCGGCATCTCCGATCCTCTCGATCAGCGTTGCCTCCACAAAGCTGTGGATATCCTCCTGCTTTTCATCGATGGCAAGGTGCCCCGCCTGCACATCCTCCCTGATACCGGCAAGCCCTTTTACGATGGCATCCTTCTCTTCGTTCTTCAGGATCCCCTGCTTACCCAGCATCACGGCATGCGCGATACTTCCCTCAATGTCCTGCAAAAAAAGCTTCTGATCAAACCCTATGGACGCATTGAAATCAAAAACGGCCTGATCTGTCTCTTTTGTAAATCGACCGCCCCATAATTGTGCCATATCGCTCTTCCTCCGCAAAATTAAATCTGAATTTGATAGTAGCATAAAAATCACTTTAATGCAATACAGCGTACTCATTTTTATGCCGTACCGACCGCCCTGTCACCCATCCGCTTTCTCTCACATACAATACTACTAAAACAGGAAAGGGATGGTTTCCGTGCCGGAACCCTTGTTGTCTTTAAAAAATATAGGCTACTCCTACCACAGCCTTCAGACGGAGACGCCGGCGCTCTCCCATATATCCTTTCACATTGACCCGGGAGAATTTGTGGCGATCGTCGGACCCAGCGGCTGTGGGAAATCCACGCTTCTCTCCATCATTTCCGGGCTTTTGGAGCCGGAGGAAGGCACCATTGCCTTCCACAACCCGGACGGCTCCCTGCACTATCCGAAGATCGGCTATATGCTGCAGCGCGACCATCTGTTTGAATGGCGCACCATCTACCAGAATGCCATACTGGGGTTGGAGATCAACCATCTTCTGAACGAGGAAACCGAGGCGGAGGTCATAAAGCTCTTAAAGGATTATGACCTGTATAAGTTTCGGGATAAGCGCCCCAGCGAGCTGTCCGGCGGCATGAAGCAGAGAGCCGCCCTGATCCGCACCCTTGCGCTGGGTCCCCAGCTTTTACTTTTGGATGAACCCTTCAGCGCGCTGGATTACCAGACCCGTCTCATGGTCTCGGCGGACATCTGCCGTATCATACGAAAGAGCAAAAAGACCGCCCTGCTCATCACCCACGATCTCTCGGAGGCGATCAGCCTCGCCGACCGGATCATCATCCTGAGCAGACGGCCGGCAACGGTCAAATACGAGGTTGCCGTACACCTGACGCTCCCTGACGATTCTCCGCTTGCCGCGAGAAACGCACCTGAATTTCAGTATTATTTCAATCTGCTGTGGGAGGCATTGTCAGATGAAGAAAAATAGACAAAGAAAGGATAACGAACTGACTGCGCAGGAAAAATATGTAAAATCCCTCCGACAATACAAAAGCAGGGTTTCCGTTTACCGGCTCCTTATTTTTCTCTGCTTCACGGGACTCTGGGAAATCGCCGCCGATCTTGGATGGATCGACTTTTTCTTTTTTTCGAGCCCTTCAAGGATTGTAAGCTGCCTTGTGGATCTCACCCTGCACAGATCGCTGCTTCTGCACACCGGCATCACACTCTTTGAAACGCTGATAAGCTTTCTTTTAGTGATACTGGCGGGTATGACCTGCGCCACGATCCTTTGGTATTCCAAGACCGCCTCGGAGGTGCTTGAGCCCTATCTGGTGGTGCTTAACAGCCTTCCGAAATCGGCGCTTGCGCCGCTGTTTATTGTATGGCTGGGAACCGGAACCACCACGATCATTGTGGCAGGTATCTCGGTGGCCCTCTTCGGCGCCATCATCAGCCTCTACACCGGTTTCAAGCAGGTTGACCCGGAGATGATCACCCTGATCTACACCCTCGGAGGCAATAAACGGGACGCCTTCGTGAAGGCGGTTCTTCCGGGCAGCATCCCCACCGTCTTAAGCACCATGAAGGTCAATATCGGTCTTGCGCTCGTAGGCGTGATCATCGGTGAATTTCTTGCCGCCAGACGGGGACTGGGCTATCTGATCATTTACGGATCCCAGGTATTTCAGATGCACATGGTCATCACATCCATCCTTATCCTGTGCATCATCGCCATGGGGCTGTATCTGCTCATACAGTTTGCGGAGCAGCGTTATCTGAAAAAAACAAGCAAAAAATAACCGGACTCTTACGAGCCCGGCTACATAACGAATCCGGCGGCATCCGCCATTGTAAAGCTGAAAAAGGGACTCGAACCCTCGACCCCTTCATTACGAGTGAAGTGCTCTACCAACTGAGCTATTTCAGCACGCAACCTAAACTGCAGTCGCAACATTTGTTATTATAATCGGTCATTGTAAAAAATGCAACATGGAATTTGCAAAAAATCACAAAATCTGTTTTTCCTCTGCTCTGTGAACCGTAATCTGCGGAAACGGAATCTGTATTCCGGCCCGATCAAGCACTTCCTTGGTATTCTCCGTAAGTCTCCACTTCGCTTCCCAATAGTCCTCCTGTGCCACCCAGCATTGAATCCCCAGATTGACGGAGGAATCCGCCAGCGCATCCACATACACGCGCATGACCTGATCCTTTAACGGAGCTTCATCCTGCTTTAACATGTCAAGCAGCACTTCCCTCGCCTTCCTGATGTCGGAATCATAGGAAATCCCCACGGAAATATCCAGTCGTCTGATCTTCGCCTCCGTCACGTTGGTCATGCTTGTGTTGGCAAGCGTACCGTTGGGCAGGATGATGGTCTTATTGTCAAAGGTGCGGAGCTTCGTATAGAAAAGCTGGATCTCCGATACCGTACCCTCGTTTCCGTTTCCATCCTCCTTAATGTAATCGCCCACCTTGAACGGCTTTAATAGAAGGATCAAAACGCCTCCCGCAAAGTTGGAAAGGCTGCCCTGCACCGCAAGACCGATCGCCACACCGGCGGAGCCTAAAAGCGCCACAATGCTCGTTGCATCCAGCCCAAAGCCGGATGCGATAAAGAAAATCAGCACCAGATACAGCACCACCTTAGTGAGGGAATCCAGAAACTGGATCACACCGATATCCGCGTGCGCCCGGTGAAGGGATTTTTTTAATATCCGCCGCACCAGCTTGATGAGCTGCATGCCGATCAGGAAACACAGCACCGCCAGAAGCACACGCACTCCCAGCCGGAGCGCCTTTTCGGGAAGCTCCTGTATGAATTTCTCGATGACACCCGGCTTTATGTCAAGGTTCTCCAACTCCTGTTCGATTTCATTGCTCATTTCTTTGTTGTCTCCTTAAACGAAAGAATGCTGAGTGACAAAGGCGCCAGCTTGATCTTGATTGAGAACGGCCTGTCGTCCCACTCCTGCGCCGCAGTCTTTTTGATCCTGCTGTTGACCAGTCCCATTCCTCCGAAGCGTTCCTCATCCGTATTCAGGATCTCCTTGTAGCCGCCTTCGTAAGGCACGCCGATTTTAAGCTGTAAGGGAATCCCCGAAAAGTTGGCGGCAACCACCAGGGTATCTTCCTTCTTCTTTCCCTTTCTCAGATAGGTAAGCACACAGTCCTGCGCCGAGATGCTGTTGATCCATTCAAAGCCCTCCGCCTCGCCGTCCAGCTCATAGAGCGCCGGTGTCTCCAGATACAGCTCGTTCAGCGCCTTCACCAGATTTGCAACGCCCTCGTGCTCCGGCACATTGAGAAGCTCCCACTGTACCTGCCTTGCCTCGTTCCACTCGTCAAACTCCCCGAGCTCCTGTCCCATAAAGAGCAGCTTCTTTCCCGGGTGCGTCATCATGTATGCATAGGACAGCCGCAGATTTGCAAATTTCTGATCCCTCGTTCCCGGCATCTTGCCGATCATGGAAGATTTTCCGTGCACCACTTCGTCGTGGGAGAATACCAGCATGAAGCGCTCGCTGTACGCATAGATCATGCTGAACGTAAGCTCGTTATGGTGATGGCTTCTGAAATAGGGATCAAAGCGGATGTACCGCAGATAGTCGTTCATAAAGCCCATATTCCATTTCAGGTCAAAGCCCAGTCCGCCTTCCTCCAACGCGCCCGTGACCATGGGCCATGCGGTGCTCTCCTCCGCGATGCTGAGTACGCCCGGATCCCTCTTTTTCAGAATGGAGTTCAAATGCTTGATAAACTCCACCGCCTCGAGGTTTTCATTGCCGCCGTACATGTTTGCAACCCATTCGCCGTCATTTTTTCCGTAATCCAGATAGAGCATGGATGCAACCGCATCCATGCGGATACCGTCCGCATGATATTTTTCCACCCAGAATAATGCGTTTGCAATCAGGTAATTCCGCACCTCCGCCCTGCCATAGTTGTAAAGAAGCGTACCCCAGTGGGGATGATACCCCTGTCTGGGATCCTTGTGTTCGTACAGACAGGTTCCGTCAAAGTTTGACAGCCCGTAGGTGTCCCTCGGGAAATGGGCGGGCACCCAGTCTAAAATTACGCCGATTCCCGCCTTGTGAAGTGCGTTCACAAAGTACATGAAATCCTCCGGCGTTCCGTATCTCGCCGTGGGCGCATAGTATCCGATCACCTGATAGCCCCAGGAGGCATCAAACGGATGCTCCATCACCGGCATAAGCTCCACATGGGTATAGCCCATCCTGCGTATATAGGGAATCAGTGCATCGGCGATCTGTCTGTAATTTGCGTACTCACTGCCCTCGTCCGGTTTTACAAAGCTACCCAGATACAGCTCATACACACTCATGGGCGCATCCTTCCGCTGCAATCTGCCGCGCTCCTTTAACCATGCCTGATCTTCCCAGGAAAAGCCGCGCAGATCCGTCACCACCGATGCCGTTTCCGGCCTTAGCTGTGCGGCATTGCCGTAAGGATCCGCCTTCAGGTAGGTGAGCCCGTTCTTTAATTTGATCTCAAACTTGTAATTGTCCCCCACCTTTGCATCGGGTACAAAGATTTCAAAGATACCGGAGGGAAGCCGCCTCATCTGGTGGACTCTGCCGTCCCAGCGGTTGAAATCCCCCACGGCGCTGACGCGCATCGCATTGGGCGCCCACACTGCAAAGTACACGCCGTCCACCCCGTCAACCGTCATGGGATGTGCGCCGAGTTTTTCATAGATTGTATAATGAATGCCGTTTACAAACAGCTCCTCGTCCTTTGCCGTGATCAGAGGCTCACATCGGTAGGATTCGCCCCTGTTCGTCTCATTCCCCTCCGCATCCGTGATCACATAGCGGTATTGTCCGATTTTCTTCTCCGGAATCAGCACCGCAAAAAAGCCGTCCTCATCCACAAGCTCCATTTCCGCTTCCGACATATCCTTCAAAAACTGCACCTGCGCGCGCTTTGCCCCCGGCGCAAACATCTGGATCAAAGTGCCGTTTCCCACCGTATGAGGCCCGAGAAGCGCGTGTGGATCTGATGCCTCCGAATAGATGATCTCCTCGATAGCCGGCCAGTTCATCAGCTTATACAATTTCTTTGTCATGCGCTTTTTCCTCCCTCTATTCAATACTGTGTATAAACAGTCCGCTCCTCAATTTCGGCTCAAACCATGTGGATTTCGGCGGCATCAGCAGTCCGGCATCCGCCACGGCAAACAGCTCCGCGATGGATGTGGGATAAAGGGAAAAGGCAACCGCCATATCCGTATGCACCCTTCTCTCCAGCTCGGAAAGCCCTCTGATACCGCCCACAAAATCAATTCTCTTATCCGTCTTTGGATCCTTGATTCCAAGTACAGGCTCAAGCAGCATATCCTGCAAAAGAGAAACATCCAGCCCTTTCACCGGATTTGTTTCCTTTCCTGCATCTGTATCCTTTGCAGTCATGCGATACCAGCGTTCTCCCAGATACATGCCAAACTGCCCCTTTTTCGCAGGTCTGACCGGCTCTTTTCCCGTACATTCCACCGAGAAGCATTCCGATATCTTTTCAAGAAACGCCTCCTCCGTCAGGCCGTTCAGATCCTTTACCACCCGGTTGTAATCCAGAATCTTCAACTCGCTGTCCGGGAACAGCACCGAGAGAAAGTAGTTAAATTCCTCCTCCCCCGTGTAGCCCGGATGTTCCCTCCGCCTTTTCTGCCCCACTTTCACGGCAGATGCGCAACGGTGATGTCCGTCCGCAATATAGATCTGCTCCATGTTTCCGAAAAGCTCCCGGATGCGCCCGGTATCCTCATCCCCCTCCACCCGGTACACCTTGTGGGAGATGCCGTCCTCTGAGGTGAAGTCATAAAGCGGCGCTTTCTCTTTCTGCCGCAGCACCACCTCCCGCAGATCATCCCTGTCTCTGTACGCAAGAAAGATGGGACCGGTCTGCGCGTTCAGCGCATCCACATGCCGGATCCTGTCCTCTTCCTTGTCCGCACGGGTATTTTCATGTTTTTTGATCACACCCCGCTCGTAATCGTCAATGGATGCACAGCCCACAATTCCCGTCTGGCTCCTTCCGTCCATCACAAGCTCATACAGATAGTAACAGGGTGTCTCCTCCGTCACATAAACGCCGTTTTTTATCTGTTCCGCAAGAAGCTCACGGGCTTTTTCATACACGCGCGCATCATAGGTATCCACACTGTCGTCAAAACAGGTCTCTGCACGGTCAATCCGCAAAAAAGAAAGAGGAGCGTTCTTTACAGCTTCCTTTGCCTCCTGTCTGTTGTAAACATCATAGGGAAGCGCCGCCGTCTGCTCCGCCAATCCCTGCGCCGGTCTGATTGCCCGAAAAGGTCTGATCACTGCCATCTGCATTCTCCTCTTTCGCTACTCTTTACTTGATTCTTATTCTATCAAAAAAGTTTCCCCACCACAACCCCTTATAAAATTAAGGCTTTTCACGGACAGGTATTGATGATAGAATAATAGGCATCATAAGAAAAAAGGATGTGATAATTGTGACAGCAGAAGACAGAAAATTATTATCCCGCATCAACAAATATGCCGAACAGGTCATGGGCGACATCAATCCCCAGAAGGTTCCCGTTTCTGCACAGCTTGAAAAGCTCCGTCCCGTCATGCAGGAAATCGCAGAGGAACAGGGCGTGGCGCTTGAGGATCTTTTCATCCGCTACATGGATCTGCAAAGCGAGGCAGCCTGCCTTGCTGATGCCAAGATGAAGGATGCGCTTGCGGAGGATATGGACAACGACAGCGATCACCCTTTCCTGTACCGTTAAACAGATACAAAAAAGGAGGTACCCTCCCACAAGGGCTTTCCTCCTTTTTTCTTGCTCTTTTCTTTCTATTCCTTTTCCAGATAAATGACGCCCATCCAGTAGTAGCCGTAAAGCTCAGCGTCCTCATCCGTCAGGTAATCGTACACCTCGCGCCCGATCCGGTTGAATATCTCATCATCCAAAGCGTACTCCGTGCGCAGTCTGGCGGTTCCGTTCTCCTCAAGCTGCTCCGCCAGCTTCTCAGCGATCCGGTCATAGGTGTAATACATGCCGTTCAGGCGGTAAAACTCCTTCTGTCCGTTATTCGCCGCATAGTTTCTCAGATAGCCGTCCAGCGCATAGTCGGCGTCCTCGGTAAGTGTGCGCCTGCCAGCCTCGTCCGGCAGATTTAAGAGCGCATTCTGCAAAAACTCATTGTCGTTGTTGGTAACGTCGAGAATCTCCCACTCCCCGTCGATCCGCACCTTGTTCCATGCATGGGGAAGCGTTCCCTCCAGCGTTCCGGTAACCACCACGCTGTCAAGCCCTGCGGCGTCCGCCAGAAGCTTGAATGCCGCCGCATAGCCGGCGCACACGCACCTTCCGTTTAACAGCGCGCCGTAAGCCGTAAACGAATCCCGGAACTCGCTGTCTACATACCTAAAGTCATTGCTCTCCGCATTTTCCAGCGCGTCGTCGTCATATTCGCAGGTATCGCAGAGGTATTGGTTAATAGCAAACTCCTTCTCCAGATCCGTCATGTCGTCGGTGATAATGTTCCTTGTCACCTGCAGCACCGCCTGTTTGATCTCGTTCTGCTTCTCACTAAGGGACTCCGCCGTCTCCTCATAGGCCACCTTTACAGCCGTTCCCGCCCTGTTGATGCGGTAGCCCTCGATTCCCAGTATCAGGGGATTCTGATAGTACGCCTCCAGAAGTGCGTCCGCCAGCATATCGCTATCCGCTGCTTCCGGGAACTGCGATACATCGATCACGCCGGTTCCCGCCAGCATGTTCATGGCAAGGTACTCTGAGAGCGCGCTGTTTGCCGTGATGGGAATGTCGATCCTCCTAATCTTGATGGGCGCGATCTCCTCCTTTGCAAAGGTAATGTCGTTTCGCAGAACCACATCGCCCGCCTTCTTGCGCAGTAGCTCCTCCCGCTCCTCTAAAAAGCGGAGATCCTCCTCAAGATGACTCTCGTCGTAATCCTCCAGACAGGCAACGTCCTCAAAGGGCGTACCCTCAATGCGGTAAGGAACCTTCAGTACGTTGACATTTTTTCCCTCCACATAGTTTCCGTCCTCATCCGTGTAAATGTATCTGTCCTCCACCACAACGGCATGCTCGGTATCGTAGTCGATCAGCTTCATGGCGGTGGAACCGTCCGCCATGGTCACATAGCCGTAAGGGGAAATGCTCTCCAGCGTGTCATACTTTCCGAAATGGTATCCGTTTTTCCCCCATGTGTTGAATGCAACGCCGATGGGAATGTTCTCCTGAATATCCAGAATGTCCACGGGATTGCTCATCATGGAGCTTCCCTCCCCGGACACGGCGATCACATAATAGCGGTATCTGGTGTTCGTATCCCAGACACTGACGGGCTCCTCCCCGTACTCCTCGATCCGGCTCTCCCTGCAGGCATCATTGTACCAGTCATCCTCTGCCACGGAATAATTGCGGAAGCTGTAATTTGCGGTCACGGAGCCGTACTCCGGCGCCTCCGAGCTCCAGTCCGTGGCATCCTCCGTAATGCCGATCACATTCAGAAAGGTATCCGACCCGGAATCCTCCCGGAAGGTCAGTTTGCAGACAAAATACTGCTCCGCACCCTCCACCTCCGTCCATGTGAAATGTACCCTGCCGTCCTCCGTATACATGTAGGTCAGTCTGGGCGTATCCTGCAATTCTCCCAGAACAGTCACCACCTGTACCGTGGGCGTATCCAGCCACTCTCCCGTCTCGGTGTCCACATAGCTTGCAAGATACATGGTTCCCAGATTTCCCCAGTCCGTTCCCGCATCATGGGGGAAGAGCTGTGTATTGTCATGGGTATATTTTCCTGCCGTAACCGTATCCAGCGTTCCGACCCGGATTAACCCCGCCGGATAGTTTGACGGAGACAGGGTCACGATGCCGCTCTCCTTGTCGTAATCCCAGTTATTGCCGATCCTGTGGGAAAGCTGAGGGTCCTCATACAAGGCAAAAAGCTCCGTCCAGTACTCTGCATCCAGCTTTTCCACATCAAAAGACAGCTTAATGGAAATACCGTCCGATCTGCCGATCCCCGCAATGGGCGTCCCATATGTATAGCCATAGGGCGATTGCGCATCCTTGTACCTGTCGAGAACCTGCCCTGCCAGAAGCATGCTCTCCACATACTCATCATCTCCATAAACCGTTTCTTCCGATGGCTGTGTCCCATCCGTCCCGGCTGTCGTTGTCTCCTCCGACGGCTGCTGCTTTTCTGATGCACTTTCCCCGGATACGGGCACCTTTTCGGGCACTGTCAGCCGCCCTGCAAGGAAACCGCCGCCAAAGGAGCCCGCAAGCAGAGCTGCGCAGACAACTGCCGTTATGATTGTTTTTCCTGTTTTCTTTTTCTCCATATCACTTTCACCGCTTTTCAGTAGGTCAATCGGTCAGGATCTGTGTTAAAATGTCCCGCATGGTCTCAACATCCGTTGTCTGTGCGCCGACGATCACATATCCCTTTTCCTCTTCATATGCCGCCATCAGCCCGCCCTGTGTATAGGC
>ERZ1026854.1916-NODE-1916-length-12464-cov-3.171730_pt1 | contig 12464 bp, 5 predicted proteins | sample MGYA00380157_ERZ1026854 | MGnify/ENA primary metagenome ERZ1026854 (study PRJEB33269, sample SAMEA4719793) | human gut metagenome | biome: human-associated habitat; feature: organic feature; material: feces | place: Cameroon | collected 2013-10 ...
ACGAGATTCCTCTACGTCTCGTGGGCTCGGAGATGTGTATAAGAGACAGATTCCATGCAACCTCTTCCCATTTGGTTCCCGGCTTTCCATAGTTGCAATATGGATCAATCGAGATACCTCCTCTTGGAGTAAACTTTCCCCAGACCTCAATATACTTTGGATCCATCAGGTGAATCAGATCTTCCATAATAATATTCATGCAGTCCTCATGAAAGTCTCCATGATTACGAAAGCTGAATAGATATAGTTTCAAAGATTTGGATTCTACCATGATTTCTCCTGGTACATAAGAGATATAGATTGTTGCAAAATCCGGCTGTCCGGTAATCGGACACAGGGATGTAAACTCCGGACAATTGAACTTAACAAAATAATCGTGATCCGGATGCTTATTCACAAACGTCTCTAACACTTCCGGTGCATAATCCTGCGGGTACTTTGTTCCCTGATTTCCCAATAACGTTACGCCTTCCATCTCTTCTTTGTTTCTTCCTGCCATTGTCCTTACTCCCTTACCTGAAATATTCTTACAATCACTAATCATAATTCATTTTCCGTTATTTTGCAACGGCTATACGTTCTCTTTTATAATATTTTTACTTCCTGCATAGGTTGCAAAGAAATACCCGCCATAGATTGCAACCAAAAAGATTGCCGTGCCAATCACCGACGGCAGCATTTCTTTTGGCTGCACTTGTACAGAGATCAGCTTCAATGCGAACTGGATACCAAATATCGAATGGATCACAGCGACAGCCAATGGCATCAGGAAGAAGATTGCAATCTGCTTGAACAACGACTGGTTGATCATATTCTCGTCCACTCCAATCTTGCGAAGGATCGCATATCGTTCACGGTTATCAGAATGTTCGGATAATTCCTTTAACGCCAGGATTGCGGAACTTGCAATCAGGAAGATGACGCCAAGATAGATTGCAATGAATGTAATAATCGTAGATAATCCTTTGTTGGATTCAATAATACTAATGCGGCTTGAACCGTCAATCTTAACCCCATCCTGATCCATCTTCTTACTTTCTGGACCCGAGCTTTCAAACATCTGCTCAATCTGCTGCTTTCCATCCTCCGTATCCGCATTATAATTGGCGGCTAAAAAATGATATTCCTTCATATCATCCGTAAGCGGACAACTATCCGGCACCAGTGTAATACCAATATTCACATGGCTGGTACTCATATTTACATAACCGGACTGACAGGTTGTATATTTCGGCAGATATGTCTTTCCATTGATCGTAATCTTGTTCTTAAGTGCCAATGCCTGATTCCGGATTCCAACAAATACATCATAATCACACAGTTCGATATATTCATCCTCCTGTAAGCTGTACTCCTTTAATCCATATAACTTTGCAATCCGGTTATAATCCGATACTTTAATAATCCGCTCTGCTGAATTCCAATTCACAGTCGGATACTGCTCTTCCACCTGTCCTAACAAAGATCCCATGAAATCTGCCCAGGTATAAGTATCAGTCGCATACAATGTAATCTCTTCAACATCCTTTAGCTTGGTCATATCATAGCCGTAATGTTCTAAAGTGTCCGTGATCGGCAGATAGGAATCCTCTACCTTTTTCTTGGAATATTCCCCATTGTCCGGCAGATTTGCACTCTTTGTCAAATTGATATCTACCGGTGTCATCTCGTTCAGATCCTGCGTTAATACCCGGTTTAAGGAAAGTGACGTCGACAAGATCGAAATTGTCATAAACAGCAATAGGCAGATTACCGTCATACTGAATACCGTTGTATTGATCTTATTATTTACCTGACGCAGCACGAACAGATTCGTATCCTTTAAGTAGAACTTCTTTTTAGACTGTGCAACCTTCATGATGAATCCCGACATAGACCAGAATACAAGAAATGTTGCAAACATGCCTGTTGCAACCGGTGCAAGCAACTGGGTAATCTCTCGCAATTGTTCTGCCTGAACGGTTACCCGATAGTACGCCCATACAAGCATTCCCACGGCTGCCAGAAACACCAGAATACAAAGAATCGGATTCTTCATCTTGACTTCTTCATTCTTTTTAACCGCAGTTAATAAATCAATCAGCTTACACTTTGATATTGTGATCACATTAAACAACATTACTGCCACATACATCACACCAAAGTAAATGATCGTCTTCCCCATGGCAGCCTTTGAAAATACGAATGTATAAGCACTCATATCTGCCTGAAACAGCTTTGCAACCAATACCGACATCAACTGGGAGCCAAACACACCGACAACCATTCCAACTACCAAGGAAAGCAGACCAATCACAATGGTCTCTACCAATAAGATCTTTGATATCTGCCATTTTCCCATACCCAGCGTCATATACAAACCGAATTCTTTTTTCCTTCTTTTCACCATAAAATTATTGGCATATACGATCAGAAATCCTAATACTGCAGCCACAAATACCGATACCCATGCGATCATGTCCACCATTAATTCTACAATTTGTCTGGTGGACTGATTGACTGTCAGCATGGCTTCCTGACTGTCTAATGAATTGAACATATAAAAGATTGCCACACCAAGGATCAGTGTCAGAAAATAGATCGCATAATCCTTAAAGCTCTTCTTCATGTTCTTAAGAGATAACTTAAATAACATCATTTAACTCACCTCCAAGCAGGGTCACAACATCAATGATCTTTTCAAAGAATTCCTTCCGGCTGTCATCCCCCTTTACCAGTTCGTTGAATAACAGACCATCCTTAATGAACAGAATACGATCTGCATAACTGGCGGTAAATGCATCATGTGTTACCATCAGAATCGTTGCATCCATACTCTGATTCAATGTCTTAAAGCTTTCCAACAATTGTCTGGCTGCCTTGGAGTCCAATGCTCCGGTCGGCTCATCCGCTAAGATCAGTTTCGGATTACTGATGATCGCACGGGCAGATGCAATTCTCTGTTTTTGTCCTCCGGATACTTGATATGGATACTTGTTAAGGATCTTCATAATATCAAGCTGTGCTGCTATATCCTTCACCCGTTCGTCAATCTCCTTCGCATCCACACGCTGTATCGTCAGCGGTAACGCAATATTCTCATACGCTGTTAAGGTATCTAACAGGTTAAAATCCTGAAAGATAAATCCAAGCTGTTCTCTACGAAACCGATTCAAATGATTTCCCTTCAATGTTGTAATATCCTGACCTCCGATCCGGATATGCCCGGCTGTCACCCGGTCAATCGTAGAGATACAATTTAATAATGTTGTCTTACCACTTCCACTTGCCCCCATGATTCCGACAAATTCACCCTTATCTACAAAGAAACTGATATTGTCAATCGCTTTGGTAAGGTTGGATTTGTTTCCGTAATACTTTTCAATCTGATTTACCTCTAATAAATGTTCCATGATTCTCTTCCTTTCTTATGAGCTATGTTCTAACGCTATCTTATTCCAATCCTTCCTTACCTGCCATGGATATAACTTACAATAACCTTACGATTTCGTAAGGTTATTGTTCTCTACACTTCATTCATTTCCATATAACTGTTCTTCGGGAATACGAGGCTTACTGTGGTTCCCTCTCCTTCCTTAGATGTCAGTTCTATCCCTAATCCTAACTTATCACACAGCTTTTTACACAGATATAAGCCGATTCCTGTTGACTTCTTACCAATACGTCCATTGCTTCCCGTAAAGCCTTTATCAAATACCCTTCTGACTTCCCCTGCTTTCATTCCGATCCCATTATCTGCGATCTCTAATACAATCTTGTCCTTATATTCTCTGCCTGTAAACTGAATCTGTGCATCCTGCGGCTTACCATACTTGATACTGTTCGCCATGATCTGATTCAGAATAAACTGGCACCATTTTGCATCAGAAAAGACCTCCTGGTCTACCTGATTCATTACAATTCGAATCTTCTTAGAAATACATGCCTGTTTATTGCGTTTTACCACTTCACTTATCATATCTTTAAGGTTACACTTTCTTACACTGTAATCTTTATTTGTGTAATTGCTTCTTGCATAGAATAATGCCTGTTCCGTATAATCTTCTATCTCCTTGATCTGATCACCGATCCGTTTCGTCACATCACCCTTGTTATTCTCAATGATCATTTCTGCCGTTGCAATCGGAAGTTTGATCTCATGAATCCACAGTTCAATATATTCCCGGTATTCCTCCTGAATCCTTTTATATACATTTACCTGTTCTAACATGGACTTATTAGTATCTTGCAAAATGAGATCTAACAAATGTTCCTCCCAAGTTCCGGCCTCCGGAAGCATCTCAACGATCAGATACTTCTCATCTAACATCTGCAGATGTGCCAAAATCTCTTTGTAATAACTCTTCTTTGTATTGTATTCCAAATAGATTCCCACGGTATACGCCACTGCTAATACACCGATCACATACAGATGAAAGACAACCGGCACGGAATACAAGAACAAAAACACCTCTATCGTAAAGATTGCAAACAGCAGTAGTGCCGCACTTTTCCAATGGTCTAACAGATAATATCGAAACCGGAGCTCCTGTTGCTTATTCATATTTCCATCATTCCTTTTCCTTCCCATATCATACCATCATATAACCCTGACCACGTTTTGTCTCAATCACATGTTCTAATCCAATCTCCTGTAACTTCTTACGGATACGGGTCATATTAACCGTCAACGTATTGTCATCAATAAAGGATTCATCTTCCCAGAGTGTATCCATAATATCATCCCGGGATACGATCGAACCCTTATTCTTTGCCAGATAGTGCATGATCCTAAGCTCATTTGCTGTCAGTTCTACACTTCTGTTGTCCGTCTCTAACCGGCTCTTTCCAATATCCAACACGAAAGAACCACAATTCATCTTATCTGTAACAAATGCCTGATTGGTCCGTTTCAATATGGCAATGATCTTCGCTAACAAAATCTGCGTATTAAACGGTTTCGTCACATAATGATCTGCTCCATAATGCATTGCCAGCAATTCATCCATATCACTGTCCCTGCTCGTGATCATGATAACTGGAACATCCGATACTTTCCGAAATTCTTTTAAGATATAAGTTCCATCTGTATCCGGCAGGTTAAGATCTAACAATACCAGATCCGGATGTATGTCCTGCAACTGTTCCAGCACATGATCGAATTGCCGAAGTCCTTCCGCCTCATATCCATTTCGAATCAGAAAAATCTCTAATTCCTGACTTAATTTCTCATCATCCTCCACAATTACTATCTTCGCCATATTCTTCTCTCCTCTTATGACACGTTCCTGTGTTCTCTAGAAAACAGCAATTTCTTTTCCTAACGCAAAGGAATACAGATATGTTTCCTTCACCTTTTTGCCCGTCAGCTGTTCCAGTGTATCCTTATAATACTGCATCTGTGTCCGGTATCTTTTGATAAGATCTTCTTCCTGACCATCTTTGATCCGGTCTGTCTTATAATCTACTAATACCAGATCGTCCCCTTCTGCAAAGTAAGCATCCACAATTCCCTGTACCACAATGCTGTCATCTAGTGAAGTCTCTCCCACCAATCTGCTTGCCGGAACGCCTACCACAAACTGTTTTTCTTTGTATAATTTTGCTTCTCTCGCCGCCTGCCGCATACGGATTCCAAGCTTTGACGCTGTAAAGGTTGCAAATTTATTTGCAGTTAAAAACTCTCTTGTCTCTTCCGGCAATCTTCCTTCTTCCCACATTTTTTCTAAAAAGCCGGTAATGGAATCCGTATCTTCCAAATTAGCATGGTCAAACAACTCCATCGCCTTATGCACCCAGGTACCACGCGTCGCTGCATTCATCTTTTCTTCTCCTGCAAGGAATCTTGGAACCGCAAAGGTATCTCTGTGATAAGCTATCGGTTCCACCACATCGGAAGGTTCATTCTCTGTCTCATAGATCCGTTTGATCTCTGTGACGGAAAGCTTGGACTTCTGCTGCGCCAGCCGTTCATTTGCATATTTCCACGAAAGCCGTCCCTGCAATTCTTCTTCGTGTGCTGCCTTTTCATACAACCATCCTTTGAGCCGTTCTCTCCGGTCTGTCTGCTGCTCCATATTTGATTGCAGATGCATCACTGTTAATTTCTTAAAATCATATGTCTCTACCGCCAGACGAATATCCGGCGTTGTTACTTCATGCTCTAACACATACTCTGCTGAGATAATCTGCTCGCCCTTCTTATCCAGCCGCTTCGGCACTTCTTTCATTGCTGTATGAAATACCTTGTTCCGCAATAATGCCGCAACAATCAAATCTAAATAATTCCTTGCACTGTGAACATTACTGTATCCCAACTGAATCTTTTCATCTGCTAATACCATCTCATGCTTATGAACCAGTGCCGGAATATCCTTAGTCACACCGGTTATGATCAATTTCTCTTTTGCACGGGTCAGTCCAACATATAATAATCGTAACTCTTCCGCAATACTCTGTGTCAGCATCAATGCCGCAAACGCCTTTCGTTTGAAGGTATCATTGCCACATCGTTTCACCGGATCGATGTACTTCGCACCGATATAATAATCCGAATGGATAATAAGTGGCGTCTTTGTATCCATTAGGTTGAAGTTCTTACCGGTTCCTGCTAAAAATACAACCGGAAACTCCAACCCCTTACTCTTATGAATACTCATAATACGCACTGCATTCTCTGTACTCTCCACAGAAGGATCTCCACCTAAAGATACTGCCTTCTGTTGCAAACGATTAACATACTGTAAGAAATCAAACAAAGACTGAAAAGCTCCGTCCTCAAATGATTTTGTCTCACTAAGAAGCAGTCGCAGATTCCTTACCCGGAATGTTCCTTCCGGCATTGCCTGTGCATAATAGTAAAATCCCGTATCAAAATACAGGAACCGCAATAATTGTCCGATTCCCATATAACTCTTCTTTTCCATACAGTCCTCTAACAATTGCACAATATGTCCACACTTAACACATAGAGAATCATATATCTCTTTGTCTATTTTGGAAAGATATCCTGCTATCCGCTCCCGTTCATCCGACGCAAGCACCCGGACTGCCTGATAGATATAGACCGGATTCTTACTCCGTTGATCCCGCTTTTCTAATTGTGAATTATCGCCGGTTTTCTCACGTTTTTCTTTTGTATTTTCCTCCCGTTCTAACAGATGCTTGACTAATGCCAGTACCGCCAATTCATTACTGTTACAGCCTCCGTAATAACCACGGAGAACCGCCGTCATCTCCACATCGTTGAATGGATTATCTATCACACGCAACATACTCAACACCATGCGGATCTCAACCGTATCAAAATATCCGTTCTCATTCTGTATGCGCACCGGAATATTATAATTCATTAACACTTCCTGAAAGATCTGGCTAAATGCCGATGGTGCACGGAACAGAATTACCATATCCTTATAGTCCACATTTTGCAGCGTCTGACCGTCTTCGGCAACAATCTGATATGGCTGTTCTCCCATCATACGCTGAATCCTCTTTGCGATCATGGTAGCTTCTAACTCGATCTTACCGATATCCTCTAAGTTCTCATCCAGATTCTCTTCCTTTTGCGCCGTCATTTCCTCATCTGAATTCTGGATGAATTCAAAGTCCTTACTCTCTCCAAGCAGTAATTCCACCTCGTCATCCGCCACTTGTGCAAACTCTCTGCCCGGAACCAAGGCCTCATCTTCCGTATACTCAATACCTCCTAATTCCTGACCCATGATCTGGTAGAAGATATAGTTGATCGTCTCTAAGACATTGGCACGGCTACGGAAATTGTTCTTCAACAGCAGCTTTCTGCAAGATTGACCTTCTTCTACAGAATATGAATGATACTTCTCCATAAAAAGATCCGGTCGTGCCATACGGAAGCTGTAGATACTCTGCTTCACATCACCTACCATAAAGATATTATGCACTCCCTCCGGTATACGGGACACGCATTGCAGAATCGCTTCCTGTAGATAATTACTGTCCTGATACTCATCAATTAAGATCTCCCGGAACTGCTCAGACATCTCCCGTCCAACCGCACTTGGAACTGGTCTTTCCTCTTTGTCATACCCCTCACATAATACCTGCAAGGCAAAATGTTCCACATCACTGAATTCCAAAATCCCCTTTGCAAGCTTTGCCTGTAAGAATTGCTGACGGAATAATTCTGCCGCATCTAATAATGCAGTAAGCATCTTCTCCTGTGCCGCAAATTGTTCCAATACAATCCCAAACGGTACTTCAAACAATGTAAAGAGTGCATTGATCTCCTTCTTATAATCATCCCGGATCGACTTAATCCGGTCTGCCTTATCCACATCAAATGCATCTCCCTTTTTGGCTCTTCCCATCGTGGCAAACTTCTGACCTGCTACATCCATAAACTGTGTATAGGTTCTTGCCGAGATCAGATCCTCCACTAAAACAACATCCGCTAGCAATGTCTTCTCCATATAGAATGGCCCATCTATACTTCTGGCAATATCGAGTGCCATCTGCACCTTAGCCCGGATTCCTCTTGCTGTCTGGTGCAATTGTTCAAAATACTGTATCACAAACGGGATCTGGACGAATTCTTCCTCTGATTCCACATGAAGACTTGCCTTTGCATTGGCAATCCACTGTTCCGGTCTTGGATAACTGGAACACACCGTATAGATCTTAAGCATATATTCCATAATCCGGTCGTCTGTCTTATCTGCAGAAAAGGCTTCGGAACACTGCACAAAATCCGGATTCTGGTAGCACTCTTCCACAACCTGTTCTAGTGCTTCATCCTGTAATAGCAGAATCTCACCCGGCTCTCCGATACGGATAGCAGGATCTAGACCTAACACATGAAAGTTCTCCTTTACAACCTGATAGCAAAAACTATCTATGGTTAAAATGTTAGCCTGACTGATATAATTCAACTGCTTCATGTAATGCTCATTTTCCGGCTCTTTTTGCAGCATGTCTTCTAATGCTTTTGCAATCTTATCCTTCATCTGGGCTGCGGCTGCTTTCGTAAAGGTTACTACTAACAATTCGTCAATATCCATCGGATGTGCGGTATCTGCAATCATCTCAATAATACGTTCCACAAGAACCGCCGTCTTACCGGAACCTGCTGCTGCCGATACTAACAAATTACAATCCCTTGCATCAATAATCTTTCTCTGATCCTTCGTCCACTGCATGTTCACGCTCCTCCTTTCCTTCTAAGATCAATTGCTTTGCTTCCTTCCGTTCTAATTGCGGTGCAATCCGGTATGCATTTCCTCCCAGTCCCGGTTCAAACCGGCAGACACTTCGGTAATCACAATAATTACATGGGGAATTAAGCTCTCCCTTCTCCGGATTCATTGCAATCTCTCCCACACTGATCTGATCTCCGATCTCCCTCATCTTATTCTTTACAAAAGCAGATATCTTCTCTAACTCCTCTGTGGATACCAGTGCTGTATTTCTTGAATCAAAAGCTCCATCCTTCTTATAACGGACAGGTGTTACCGATCCGGTTCTCGCATCCATCAGCTCTAAACACGTCTCATCCTCATTTACCAGACCGGTAAGGCGATTACTTTCTATCCTCTTTTTCTCGATCAGACTATCTTCCATCTCCTCAATGATTGGATCATAGATATGATAATAATACATTCCGGTTGGAATGATCTTCTTATCCGGATACTTGCGTTGTAGTAATTCAAGCATAACACTCATATATACTGTAAGCTGTAACTGCTTACCTTCATACATCTTCACATAGTCAATATCCTTCGCACCTGACTTATAATCTAATACCTTTACATAGACAGCATCCTCTGTTTCTGTAATATCTACCCGGTCTATAAAACCGGTCAGTTCCATCTGTCCCCCATCGGATAGCTGCATCGTTGTATACGTCAGCTTATCCTCCGGTGAGAATTTCTCCTCAAAATAAGCAGGACGCATCTTGCCCTCTTCTAAATGCCGACATAGATGTCCCACACTTCGTTTGGCAATCCGGATCAGAACATCCAACTGATGTCTGCTGCGAAAACTACTGTCGAAGATGGTTTCATTTACTTCCTTTGCTGCATTCCGCACAAGCGACTCTACTAACCTGTCTCTATCCTGTTCTGAAATTTGACCAAGGTTAATTTCTCCCGTACTCACTTTTTCAAAGAAATCCTGCATTACCGCATGCAGGATCGTACCGATATGATTCGATTCCATCTGATATTCTTCCCGTTTTGCAATCTGGATACCATATTGCAGAAAGAACTGATACGCACATCCCACATAAGTCTCTAACCTCGATACACTATGCACCATATGTGTACCATATAGCTGTCTTGCAATCGACCGGTCAAGCACAGTCTCCCGGTTCTCATACAGATAACCATCTAACATCTTTCTTGTACGACACTCCTGCGTCTTCAACATCATCTGATATACTGATGCATCCTGCTGTACCTCTGATTCCAATTGCCCGGCAAATACTCTAGTCAGTTCTTCTTTGGTTGATGGAAGCATATTTTTGATCCAATCCGTTGCAGATTCCACCACTAATTGCGGATACATCTGAAGAATCCTCTTCATAAAATAGGAAAGTCGCAATTCTGCTCCTTTCTCATCCGTCTTACGGTAAGAGAGAATCAGCTTCTCACTTGCCTGTGTCAATTGCAGATAGATATAGAATTGCTTTACAAAGATATCCTTCTTACTATCCGGTGAAAGCTGTATTCCATGCTCTGCTAATTGCCGCCGATCTTTGTCTGCCAGAATTCCCTGTCTGGCATTATTGCCCGGCAGCAGACCTTCATTGGCTCCTGCAACAAATAATATCTTCACATAATGAAATCTTGTACGCTCCATATCTCCGATCACAACCTGATCTAAGGTAGAAGGAATTGCACCTAACCGGACTTCTGACATTCCGGCAGCCAGCATATCTCGCAACGTCTCCCGTGATATCTTCTCCTCTCCAAGAATATCCATGGTCTTATCTAACACCTGAATGAACTTATCATATACCTGTGCATAACTCTTCGCTTCCCGTAACATTCCCTGTGTCTCAAACCATTCACTCTGCTGTTGCAGTTTCTGTGCCATATCATGTGCTGCAACAAACTCATATAAGGCTGTCAGATATTCCTTTGCCTTTGCTGTCTGCTTTGAAAAGATATCTGCTACCGGCTCTAACAATTCCATAAACCGTCTCCGGGTCGCATTGATTTTTCCCATACCTTTTTGCTTGGTCTGAAATGTATTCTTCCACCATGAATAACCTCTGACACCATATTTGAGCGCATAGTTTTCTAGTAAGAAAATATCATCCTTACTGATATCAAAAAAACCCGTCTTAAGAAATGCAAACACACTGTCATATGTAAAATCCCGTATAAACAGATCCAATACCATATTCGTAATCTCAACCACCGGATTGTGAACAAATGCCTCATTCACATCCATAAAATAAGGTATCTCTAACTGCTGCATCACCATATGCCACAGATCTGCCTGCTGTCCCATATCTCCCGTCACAACTGCAAAATCACGGTATCGGTATTGTCCACTTAATACATATTCCTTGATCGTCTTTGCAATATAATAGATCTCTTCTTCTGCATCCTCTGCCTCACAGACACGGATTGCCGGATTCTCTGCCGTATATGTCTTCACCGGGAAACGAAACAACTGTCGTTCCAGATATGCCAGCTCCGGTACTGCCTGCAAACGGTAATTCGTCTCTAAGTTGACATGTGGCAATACCTTTACCTGATTATCCTCGGCTAGTTTACATAATCTATCTACTGACTCTTTTCCTAATGAGAAGAGTTCATGTTCTCCATATCCGTTATTCCCAAACAACTCCCCATCCATTGTAAACACAAAATGCAGATTGGCAGCCTGCTTCATTAACGCCTCGATCACCTGATACTGAATCGGTGTAAAACCCGTAAATCCATCAAAATAGATCTCAGCTCCCTTTAACAATTCGGATTCTCCCACCGTCTCTGCCAATAAGGACAGAAGCTGTTCTGCCACCATATAAGAATTACCCATTGCCTCTTCAAACGTAGTCAGAATGATCTTCATATCCGACAACTTATAATAAAGACTCTGCTCTGGCGACAATCCGGCAATTTCATCCTCTAACACCTGTCCTGTTACCTGGTACTGATATAATTCTGACAGCATAGACTTCGTCTCTTCCACAAAGCCTGGCTTGCCGACCATCTTACCATAATAGGCAAATTCCTTCTCGTGCTCCTTCAATACCTTCATCAGAAGCATGCTCTTCCCATAATCATCCAAGATATCATATGTATGCACATTCCGCTCATCAAACACCTTAAATGCCATACGCGTAAAGCTGACAATTGAAATGTCCATGGTTCCCCCATTCGGATGCAATGACACCATATCCTGCTCTGCCGCCATATTGGACTGTTCCGGCAACACAAACCAGATTGGTGCATGTCCTTCCACCTTGGACTGCGCGATCATCTTCTCATATATAT
>ERZ1026854.1917-NODE-1917-length-12462-cov-3.613928_pt1 | contig 12462 bp, 8 predicted proteins | sample MGYA00380157_ERZ1026854 | MGnify/ENA primary metagenome ERZ1026854 (study PRJEB33269, sample SAMEA4719793) | human gut metagenome | biome: human-associated habitat; feature: organic feature; material: feces | place: Cameroon | collected 2013-10 ...
GCCTTGTCCTGAGAAAGTATTTCCGTCGTTTCCTGTTGTTTTTGTTTTTCCTTTCGTCTTCTGATCCGGTTCCAAAAAGCCATCTGTGCCGCCCCTTTCTTTTATGGGATTTTTATTTATGGAAGCATGCTTTTGCGGTATTCTGTCTTCCACTGAAAGATCAGCTCCTTCGCTACTTTCTCATAAGAAGGATCTCCCTGCTCCTTCATCCTGCGGATACGCCGGACCATCTTACATTCCCTGCTGTCCACACTCTGACGAAGTGCCTCCTCGTACCGGGCATCCATAAAAGTCTGCTGTTCCCTGGTGACACCCATTTCTATCGCAGCCTTTTCGTATTCCTCCGGCATGCCTCCCAGCTTCAGACAATACAGACAGGATTCCAACGCTTTCTGTGTCTTTGCATACTCGTAGGATTTCTGAAACGCCTGAAATCCGTGCCGGTATTCTCCCATACCGGCCAACGCTGCTCCCAGCCGGTAATAAAGATCTCCATACTCCTCTGAAGAGGCATTGATCATATCCGGACTCTTTAAGATCCGTTCATACTCCTGCTTTGCCCTCTCCAGACTGCCGTTTTTCAGATAAGTATCCGCTTTGATCTTTTGCCGTCCCCGCAATGGCACATTCTGGGTCTGATCCATAATGGCGATCAGATCATTGATCTCCCTCTCGGTATAATAATCACAGCTGCAGCACAAAGTCACCACAATATCCTTGAGATTATTGTGATCCTCTCTCATCTTGTCCAGCTTGTCTGCCGTTTCCGCCATCCCAAGCTCATTACGGATCCAGTCTGCAAATGCTTTATCAAAAACTTCCTCCTGCATCATATAGATGTTATTCCTGATGTAGTAGCAGACTTCCTCGATGGAATATACTTTTGTCTTCGTCATCGGGAAACAATACGGCTGCTTCGCAATGGCACTGCTGCATAATATTAATTTTCCCATCTTATTCCTCCAATCTGCAATTTATAAGCTGAGATAACGCTCCCAGATCCGGTTGCTGGAAGGACAAAGCTCTCCAAAACCATCATCCTTTAATGTCACAATACAATGCGACGCGTCAGCAAAACGCAGACGCAGAGTAAATCTTGTCATTTTATTTGGTCTTTCATCAAAGCCCTCCAGAGACAAAAGATGTACGGTCGTTTCTCTCCGCAGCACATTCTGTATTGTAAGCTGCAGCTCTTCCTCTCCGTCCGGAATAAAATCAACGCTGACGTCCACATCTTTCCACGGTACTCCGGCCTTTACCAGAAGCACCTCCTGCATTTTGGCATCACAATACACCCGCAGCGAAATACCGGTATGCAGCATTTCCTGATCCAGAAACAGGAAGTCTCCCATAACCCCTTCTCCTGCAAGCTCTCTGGCAGCAATACAGGCTCCCTTGGTAAACAGATTTCCTCCCCGGAAAACACGTCTGCCGTTGCAAAGCTGGCTTAATGCCGTGTTGGCCCATTCTCCCTGAAAGCCCTCTCCCGTCACATAAATCGTCGATATCATCTGCTTATGCATCTGGGTGTTGGCGAGGTTCACAAAAGCATACTCCATCTTGAAGCTGCTGTCGTGCTCCATCATATCCCAGTTGAGGCTCTGGCTCAGATCCATCCGCTTGACCCCCACGATATACGGAATATTTCTCCGGTCAATATGAATCTGGGAATAGAATAATCCATCCCGTCCAAACTCAAATAATGCTACATCTCCAAGCCATAATTCCTTTTTCTGGCTCAGGGCATAATACATATAACTCTGCTGATGGAGCTGTATCACAAAACGGTCTTCTCCGATCCCGATCTGATTTAATGCTCCTTTGACCGCGTTCACCAGATTGTCCGTTTTTTCGGACACAGATATCACAAGCTTACGGATCGTCTCGCTGGGAAAATACTCCTTCAGACAGCTTAATATCTTAACAAAATAGCGCACCAGGGTATCCACCGGCTCTAACTCCATATCGCCGGAAGTAACTTTATTGTGCCGGGATATCTGTTTTAGTATGTCCCGAAACAGGTACACTTCCTCCCGTTCTGCCGCCAGCAATGCCTCCGTACCAAACAGCCACTCTTTTTTGACCGGCTGATAGGACAATACTGTCGGGCACTCATACTCTCTCTCTCTGCCCACCAGCCGTCCCACCGGGATCACCTTATCCAGATCCCGGCGATAGCAGGAAATCTGCGTCATGTCATCACACAGATCAACTCCCACCAGTACTTTTCTATCCTCGGTCATTTTTTTCTATGCCTCCATCATCCGGTTTCATTAAAAATTTAACGATCGCTCTTTTTTCTGCGTACTCCTGCATCTGGTCCAGCAATGCATCCTCACCGCCCCGCTGCTTCATCAGCATTTTGTTCAGCATCTGATAGCCGCTGACTCCTTCCATACCTCTCATCTGATCGGTATAAACCAGACGGACCGGCTCTGTTTTCTTATCATGACCTTCCGCATCTGTTTCTATGATCTCATACTCTACCGTCTCATCCTGAAACAGAATAAACCCTCTGACCCGGATTCCCTCAAATACATTCCGCATTGTCTCTGTCACCGGAGCCTGCCTCTGGTCATCTACAATATATGTGTATCGAATTTTAACATCATGCTCCGGATCAGCGGTATAATCCACATACTGCTCCTTGAGAAGCGTATCCGGCAGAGACAGTTTATCCTTAAAAGCCTGAAAATACGGAAGCACAATATCCTTTTCATAGAGCTGGTGCAGATTATAATCTACAAATACCGCCTCGCCTCCCGTCAGCATGCCCCTTCCGGACAAATGCTTCAAAACCGCCAGCAGACATGGCCGGTTCTCTTCCACCTGCACATGCTGGTAAAAGGATTCAAAGATCTCATCCGGAAGCTTGTCTCCATGCACCAGATAACGGTATGCCGTCCTTTTCAGAAAAGCCCGGATCAGCTTTTTATTGAAGCCCTGTTCCTCATAATAGAAGAACACAGGGTAAGCCTCCGGAACCATCTGATCCGTAAACAGGATCTGTGCCAACAGCCGTTCTGACAAAATCTGTATATCAATTCCAAACTCCCGGCATGCGGTCCACAGCTTCACCATCTCCGGGATCGTACCGGAATAATGATCGCACAGATATACCAGCAGCGGTTTGTCAAACTCTCCGCCCTTAAAAATATGCCATGCCAGCTTTGTCAGCGTCTTATCTTCCTCAGCCGCCACAAAAGCATGTCCGGCGATCTTCAGAAGCTTTTTGGAATCTATGCCATTCCAGCCAAAAAGCAGAAGTCCTTCCATTCCCTTCTCATATTTATGACGTACCGCACAATATTCCATGAACCGGCTTCTGTCCCGCGGCAGGATATTTTCCCAATCCATATGCTCCAGCTCTGTGTCCAGAAGCTCTCCCTGGAAATTATCAAAATAATATTGCATTTGTATGGCAAACAACGATTTTCGGAAATGGCTGTCCAGCCCGGCAATCCCCAGAACCCGCCGGCGAAGCTGTGATATATCCTCTCCGGAGCGGTTCTCCTGTACCGCCCTCTGATACAAATACAAAAGTACACGGACATTGTCTCCCACAAAAGGCAGGCACTTTTCTACCAGATGATCCAGATGTACCATCCGATGCACCGTATAACCAATGGAAGAAGCATATCTGCGTCCCTCCCGGTCCGTCAGAAAGATCTGCGGTTCCGGAGTAAAAACAGATATCATCGCCTTTCCCTTAACAAATGCTGCTGTCTCCTCCTGCTGCAGTTCCCGGTGGCGGACAACCACACCGGCGATCCGTGGATCACTGCACCGGATTTCTCTGGCAAAAAGAATCGACGGCAAAGCTGATGCAATCTGCTCATTGATCATATCTTCCCGGATAAACTCCTCATAGATCACCGACAGATCATCATTCACACGCCCCTGTTCCAGCTGCTCCAATGCAAACTTCTCCATGGATGCCTTATAGCTGTCATACATTGTCTGATCGCGATCCTTATGGCGGATCACATAGGCATAAAGCATCGCCTTTTTGGTGGCATTGAGCTGGTTGTTATATGAAAAATATAGTAAAACGCGGTTTGGAAGCACCATATCAGGTGTTTCTTCCAGTGCATAAATATAATTTTCATAGAGGTCTGTAATCTTTAAATTGTGCTCGATCCCCAGCCGGTACCACTTTACATCCTCCGGCGAAACCCGTCGTTCCCGCATCAGAAGCTGGCAGATCATCGTCAGCAGATCATCCGAAGGACGCGCCTCATACATCCGGTACAGATCCCCCATCATAACACCGGTAAAATCCCTGGTCCTGCTGATCAGATACGCATAACGAAACTGCAGCTCCTCCTCCAGAATACGGTTGGAAAGCCCCCAGTGAAGTGCCTGCGCCTTCGCCTCCGTCAGCTCCAGCACCAGCTCCGGTGTATTATTGTACAACCGGCAAAGCTCCAGATATAAAAGGGGACTGTGACAACCTGCCTCGATCTGCTGCAGTATTGCCTCCTGCCGCTTGACGGAGATCTGATAGCTGTCATCCATCTGCAGCAAAAACCAAAGGATCAGCCAATGACTGTGACCGTTCTGATAACATTCCCTGACTCTGGATAATGCCCCCGCCCGTTCTGCTGCCTCCGGCTTCCACAGATGCATCAGATAATAATAGGCACAATATAATAACGGCTCCTGCTCCCGTATTTCTAACAGCCTCTCCTCCAGTTGTGTCATTTCCAGATGAAAGGCTTCCTCCTTATGGGTCTGTAATGCCAGATAAATCCGGAATACCCGCACCAGCCATTGATATCTGCTCCCTGTCTGATCCGGCTGATCCAGACTATTGACGCTTTTTTCTGCGGACGCAATAAAATCCTTCCGGGACATTTTCCCCGCCTGATAATACAGAAAACTCCGGTACAAATTCCAGACATCCTTCTGCTGCTGGATCTGCCGGCGCCGCTCCTCATCAGACATACAATATCTTCTGGCGATCACCTTAAGCTCCAGCTGCTGTCTCGCACTGCTGATCGTGATCCGCGCAAAATTATGTCCGATCGCCATACAGTCCGGATTGATCACCAGAACCAGTTCATAGGTATCTCCGGTAAAGTCTGTGGTTCTGATACAAGAACGCTCAAAACGCACAAATGGAGCGTCCGACTTCACTTCATACTCTCCATATCCCCACGTATCTTTATGAAGCACAATCTTGTCCGCAAATATATTCTCACATTTTGGATATTGCAGCTCCCGCTTTTCTACAGAAAGCTGTACCGGCGTCTTTTTGTGGGCAGCGATCAAAAACTCCTCCAGTGCCATGCTCTTATCGTTGCCCTTTAACAGTCCCCGGTAACGTTCCAGATAAATCTCCTTTTCCTGCAGGAAGATCCGCTCAAATGCCGGACTTTGGAATATCCGCAACGCTTCTATATAATGACTTTTTACAAGCTCTGTAAACTGGTTCAGATCACGGATCCGTCCCGCAGAGGTCTCGCAGTATGGTACCGTGACTGTAACAGTAAATGGCAGCACAGCCACACCGCAGTCAGAAAGGATCTGAAACTCTCCCTTAATGATATCTCCCGGCTGACAATAGGTTCCACGAAAAGCAAAGGAAATGTCATTCTCCGATCCGGAAAAGCTCTCTTTTTCCAGGATCATACCGCTGCAATCCGTACACACGATCCCCCGCATGCTGCGTCCTTTGCTGTTGGAGATCCGAAAGCTGCCCTGTACGATCTCCCCGGCATCCACGGTCACAGAAAGCTCAGACGTACCCAGAACTACCTCCGGCATATGATATTCAAATATTCCCTTTGCGTACTGATCGATCTTCTCTTTCATGGTGCCTCCCGTATCCAGCTTACAATCCAAGCATAATTAATAGAATTATACCATTTTGCAAGGGGGCATTTCAAGTGCTGCACAGAGATAAGTAGAAAGTACCGGAAATCTTTTCTGTAAAGAAAAAATCTCCGGCACAAAATATGCCGGAGACTCTGTCTATTTCCTTTTTATTAATAATCCAATGCAATATCTTCTGAAAATGCAGGATGCTTTCCATCCTTCTCAGAAATATTCGGAACTACTCCTTCCGGAATCGGCCACTCAACACCAATGGTTTCATCATTCCACATAATGCCTGCCTCGGATGATGGATCATAAAAATCTGTACACTTATAAGCAAACTCTGCAGTATCAGAAAGTACATAGAAGCCATGTGCAAATCCCTCCGGGATATAGAACATATTTTTCTTCTCTGCTGTCAATGTAACGCCAAACCATTTTCCGTATGTTTTGGAACCTCTGCGGATATCCACTGCCACATCAAATACCTCTCCGCTGAGTACACGTACCAGCTTGCCCTGTGTATGATTCTTCTGATAATGAAGACCTCGAAGGACACCCTTTGTAGAGCTGGACTGATTGTCCTGCACAAAAACCATATCCAGTCCTGCCTCTTTAAATGCATTATAATTATATGTCTCCATAAAATATCCACGGTTATCCCCAAATACCTTAGGCTGGATCAGGTAAAGCCCCTCGATCTCGCCGCATTTTTCAAAAGTAAAATTGCCCATTTCTTTATCACCTTTCTTAATCAAATCTATGAGGCTAATTATATCACTGTGTTACGGACTTCGCAAATAATTTTTTGTGCTTTGGCTTTTTGCGGGCTTTGCGACGATTCTTGCGGCCAAACTCCGTTACATCTCCCGGCTCCTCCTGCGCTGCTGCCACTTCTCTCGCAGCCTCTGCGGCGTCTCCGATCGGCGGCACATGGGCTGTATTCTCTTTTTCTGCCGCAGTCTCTGTCAGCTTTTTCTCCCCCTTCACCTGCTGCAAAATTTCCTTCAACAAATGAAGCTGTCGTTCCTGCAGCTCCTCCTTCTGCATCAGCAGATAATTCATTTCCTTCTGCAGACGTACCGTAACCTCCTCGCAAATGCGCTGCTCCGATTCCTGACTTACCTCCTCCACGGAAGACCGGATCATCTGACGCATCATTGCCTCAAATTGTCTGAGCCGTTCCAGAGAGGCAGCCTGGGTCTGCCCGTATTGCGGCTGCATTCCTGCCCCCTTTTCCTTGCTCTGTTCCAGCTCATAGCTCTTTTCCTGCCAGGTTTTTTGCCGTTTTTCATAGCGGTCCCTGGCATGCTCAATGGATGTCACAGAGCCCTTGGTATGCTCCATTGCCTCCCGCATAACCTGATTATTCAAGTCCTCCCGGAGCTGGTAAAGGATCTTGGGATCCATATGCTCCACCCGTTCCAGATCCGGCAGCAGCTTCTTGATCGCCTTTAATTGAAAGCCCTGCTCTTTCAGATCCTTGACGGATCTCAGTAATTTAATTTCTGACTCCCTGTAATACCGGTGTCCCAGCTCGTTTCTCGGAATCGGAAGTTCCAGCTCCTCCTCCCAGTACCGAAGTACATGATTCTCCACTTCCAGCATTTTTGACGCATCTGATATCATATATCCCTTTTCCATAACCATCCTCATTTCATTCATAAATTTCATTTCCATTACATATATTCTTCTAATATCTCTTCAAAAAGCTTTGCTTTCTCCGCAGCCGCCTGCTCCGATAACATATTCTGCCGCCCGGCAATATCCCGGTCAAGCTGCATTTCCTTCCGGAAGGATTCCAGCAGTTCCTTAATCTCCGTCAGAGCCGGCAGTCCTGATGCTCCGGCAGCATCTACGCCATCGGCAACGGCATCGGTTGCCGCCGCTTCCATTTCGGCGTCAGACATTTCCTCCGGTTCGAAATATTCCATCCGGTATTTTTCCGTCGCCTCCTGATGAAAATATTCATTTTCCAGACGGGCACGCATGGTATTTTCCATATAATCGATCAACTGGATCCGGAATACACGCAGGCATTTATGCGTATCAAAAAACACCTCCGATGCCCCCTGGACACAAAGCAGCAGCAACGTGACAAGCCCCGTCACCCAGAACCATTCCGACGTCATACCATAATACCCCGCCAAAAAGCAGAAAACCCCCGCCCCTGCTGCGATCAGTCCCGAAAAATAAAACCCCAGATTCTCCCATGTCTGCAGGGAAATCCCTATAAAACGGTAATGATAAAGATACCGGTCCACGAAATTCTCCACGTTATGTACACTGATATGCAGTTTATAGTAGGCCTCAAACTTTGACATCATCGCCTTCATCCAGCGGTTTCCCGTTGTCCCCATCTGATTGGAATCCCAAAGCAGCTTATGAAAAAGTCCATAACTGACTGCCTTTAAAAGAACTGATACCGCACAGACTGCCATCAGCGCAAATAACACATTATAATTTTCCAATTGTGCTTTCATAATCATCCTGTCCTTTCCATAAATAATGTTTTCTTTATGATAGACGTATTCCCCGCAGATGAATAGATAGCTTTGATTGTCATTTTTATTTTTGTTTCGACAAAATACGATGCAGACACGTATTTTTCACGAAAATATGCTAAAATATAATCACATTATTCCGAAAGGAGATCTGCCTATGAATCGAAAAAAAAGAACATATCTGACTGCAATATTTCTGGCTGCAGTCCTGCCACTGACAGGCATATTATCCGGACTTCCGGAGGCTTGTGCTTCTGCCTCCTCCCTGTCCGTTATTGAGCATATTGATACCGCCAATAATAATGGTCTGATCCGTTCAAAATATGTGGATGAAAACGGAAATGAGGTTACTATTGCTTCCCCAAAAAGCACCAGAAACACCCGCTCCGGCTTGTCTCTTCCCGATACCTACGATTCCCGTGAACAGGGTGCCGTAACTTCCATCAGGGATCAGGGAGTTACCGGAAGCTGCTGGGCCTTCGCCGCCATAAAAGCATTGGAATCTGACAGTATTCTGCAGAATCTGTCTGCTCTGGCCGGCACCGATTATTCGGAAAGTCATCTGGTCTGGTATACATATGATCCTCTGTCCGATAATACGGATCCATTATATGGGGATTATTTTTCTTCCCAGACAACCGATACCGGTGGATACTATAACCTCGGTGGCAACGCTTATTATGCCAGCTATATTCTGGCAGACTGGCGGGGGGCTGTGTCAGAAGACAAAGCTCCTTTCTCTGCTGACACCAATCAGGCTCTGCGTAAAATGATCCGGTCGATGTCCTCAAAACCGGACACACTGCGTACGGAATCTGAGGTTCATCTGAAAAATATGGACTTTTATGATCCCTCAGATATCAGCGGCATCAAGGAAGCGGTTATGGAACATGGCTCTGTGGATATGTCTGTATATTTTGATTCCTCCAATATGTACCACACTTCCACCGTCACTTCTGCCTACGAATCCACTCACGATTCCGAGGATGCCAATCACTGTGTTACGATCATCGGATGGGATGACAGCTTTAATACCTTCTCTGAGAACGCTCCCGACTCCGGCGCATGGCTGATCGCCAACAGCTACGGGGAGAATTATAAATATAGTACAAACGGATATTACTGGCTGTCCTATTATGATTCTTCTCTGTGTGAAATCTGCACCTTTGAGGCAGAGGCATCTGACAAATATGATACCAATTTCCAATATGACGGCATCGGCTGGGGCGATCTCTATCTTGACACAGAGGATATTTCCTTTGCCAATGTATTTACCAATGATACGGATTCCCCACGAAGCATTGGTGCCGCCGGATTTTATACTGCATCAGACAACCAGCCCTACAAAATCGAAATATACCGGAAACCGACCGGTTCCACACCGGACAGTGGAACACGAATTGACAAGTGTACCACTTATGGGACAGTGGAACACTCCGGCTATCACACGATAACTCTGTCAGACTCCATCGCAGTTGCCGCAGGAGAAACCTTTTCTGTCGTGGTAACCTTTTATGCAGAGGATGGCAATACCGTTTATGTCCCGATCGAGGGCGCCAGCGATCCATTCGGCTCCCGATACAGCAGCAAAAGCGGTCAAAGCTATGTATATTCCGAGGGAAAATGGATGGATAATACCTCCTCCAAGCTTGGAAACAACCGGCGCAATATGAATAACGTCTGCCTCAAGGCACTGGCTTCCACAATTTCGGACGCAGAATATGAAGCGCAGGAGGAATCCCTTTCCTCCGCTTCCGCCACACCAATACCGGAAAGTCCGGCTGCCACCCCCGCAGCTTCAGACTCATCCGGCGCAACCAGTCCGGCTCCGGCTTTTACTCCCGCAGCCTCAGACTCATCCGGCGCAACCAGTCCGGCTCCGGCTTTTACTCCCGCAGCCTCAGACTCATCCGACGCAACCAGTCCCTCTCCTGTTTCCACTTCAACTCCCCGGATCTCTGCCGTACCGGCACCTTCCGGCACACCCGCATCGCGTGTCACTGTTTCCCCGTCATCAACCCCTGCTGTTTCCCCATCCCCGGCCGGAAGCAGCTCTGTGAAAAACGTGCTCATTGTGGTAAAAAAGAAAAAGGTCACGCTGCAAAAAGGGAAATCAAAGAAAATCCCAACCCGGGTTACCCCCGCCGACAGCTTTCATGCACTGACGTTCCGATCCAAAAACAAAAAGATCGCGACGATCAATAAAAACGGTAAAATAAAAGCGAAGAAAAAGGGAACAACCAGGATTATAATAAACATTCCGAATGGAACAAAAATATCCATAAAGGTTATCGTGAAAAAAACAAAAAAGAAATAACAAAATGCCGTTGGAATCTCATCAACTCCAACGGCATTTTTAACCTTGAATTATATTTATTATTCCGCGGATTCCTGCATTGTCTGCTATCCGCTTCCGGCTCTTGCATTATATCAATGACCAGACGGTGCCCTCTCTGGTATCCTTGATCTCAACCCCCCGGTCCAGCAGCTCCTGACGAATGGCATCCGCCTTTGCAAAGTCTTTTTCTTTTCTGGCAGCCTGGCGTTCCGCAATTTTTCCTTCCACAAATGCTGTCAGCTCATCATCCGCCTGACTTTCCTCAACCTCTGCGGTAAGATCCAGAGAAAATACCTGATCAAAATCCTCCACCAGATATCTCTTGGATGCATCACTGATGTCTGCCTTCAATACATCATACAATACCGTCAACGCCTGAGAAGTATTGATGTCGCTGCCCATTGCCTCTGCGAAAGCATCCTGATACGGCTTCACCTCACTCATATCCGGCTCCCCCTCTTTCGAAAGAGCTGCGACTCTCTTAAGGAGCTTCTCATATGCCACCCTGGAATTGTCCAGCACGTCATATGTGAACAACAGCGGCTTACGGTAATGAGACTGCAGACAGAAGAAACGATATACCAGAGGATCATACCCCTTCTCCTCCAGCAGGGAAACCGTCAAAAACTCTCCTTTTGATTTACTCATCTTGCCGGACTTATCATTTAAGTGCTGTACATGGAACCAGTAATTACACCACTTATGTCCCAGATACGACTCACTCTGTGCGATCTCATTGGTATGATGCGGGAATATATTGTCTACACCACCACAGTGAATATCAAGATACTCGCCGAGATGCTTCATACTAATACATGAACATTCAATATGCCAGCCCGGATATCCAACGCCCCATGGACTGTCCCATTTCAGCTCCTGATCCTCAAACTTGGACTTGGTGAACCAGAGAACAAAATCGGTTTTATTACGTTTATTCTCATCCTCCTCCACGTCATCACGAACGCCTACCTGCAGATTTTCCTCATTCTGGCCGGAAAGAACATAATACTCCTTCAGCTTGCTGGTATCAAAATAAACATTGCCTCCTGCTACATATGCGTACTCCTTCTCCAGAAGTACCTCGATCATATGGATAAACTCCGGAATACAATTTGTCGCAGGCTCCACGATCTCCGGGATCTTGATATTCAGCTTCCCGCAATCCGCAAAAAACGCCTTACGGTAAAACTCCGCGATCTCCATCACGGTCTTGTGCTCACGCTTCGCTCCTGCCAACATCTTATCCTCGCCGGTATCCGCATCACTGGTCAGATGACCCACATCTGTAATATTCATACAACGCTTCACATCATAGCCGGCATATCCCAGATACTTCTCCAGTACGTCCTCCATCATATAACTGCGAAGGTTGCCAATGTGTGCAAAATGATAGACCGTCGGTCCACATGTATACATTTTCACCTTCCCCTCTTCAATGGAATGAAAGGGCTCAACCTTTTTGGTTAATGTATTATAAAGTGATAATTCTCTCATGACACTCTCCATTTCTGTGTATAACACACGATTTTCTTTATTTCTGATCTCATCCTCTATACTGTACAGGATTTTTGCTGTTTCTTCAAGTCCTATCCCATATTTGAGTCTGCAAAATAAGTATAAAATGCTAATGAAAAATCACGCCGATTTCTTGCGCTACCCAAAAATCTATGCTACACTTTTTCCTAAGCCGGTAAGCCTTCCGGACTACTTAAAGACGTCCCGGGCTTTGTGTTTATACGAAGTATTCTTTCGGTTTTAGCACTAAATCGCACATTTCTTTATGCACATTTCAAGCTGTCC
>ERZ1026854.1918-NODE-1918-length-12455-cov-6.945081_pt1 | contig 12455 bp, 18 predicted proteins | sample MGYA00380157_ERZ1026854 | MGnify/ENA primary metagenome ERZ1026854 (study PRJEB33269, sample SAMEA4719793) | human gut metagenome | biome: human-associated habitat; feature: organic feature; material: feces | place: Cameroon | collected 2013-10 ...
TGGTGTGGGGCGAGGTCACGCAGGAGCAGCGAAACATCATCTCCAAGTGGCTGACAGACGCCCTTACGGCGGTAAATGACAGCTACTCCGGAGGCGGTCTGAGCGCGGCGAAAGACACCATCAAGGCGCTTTTTGGCGACGGCATCGCCGAGGGTGCTACCGAGGCAGGCACAGCCGTCAAGAGCTTTTCCCAGATCCTTGACGACCTGAACGCCTCCGGAGGCGTGGACACAAAGCTGGCGGGCATCGCTGGCAGCTTCACCAATGCGGCAGGCACCATCACAAAGGCTCTGAGCGGCATTGTGGGCTTCATCGCGTCAAACCCCGTGGTGGCGGTCGTCCTCGGTCTGACGGCTCTTGTGGGCGGCGCTGCGCTGTCTGCGTGGTCGAAGAACAGGGACGAGAAGCTCACGAACAGCTACGAAAGCCCCTTCAGCAAGACCCCTGTGTACGACTCGCTGGCGGAGTTTTCTTACCGTGCCGACCAGTTCAACCGCTACAAGGGCCTCACGGCGTCGCCCTTCAGCAGCGGCCAGCAGGACACCACCGGCAGACAGCAGCTCAGTGTGCTCCAGCGCATCTCCAACTCGCTGGATGAGCATCTTCCCGCCATCGGCACCGGCACGCTGGTCATCGACGCCAACGGCGTGCAGGCTCTCGCCGGTGCGATGCAGCCGGCACTTGTGGACGGCATTGATGGAGACTTGGGCATTCGCTCGACCCGGAAAGCGAGGGGAGGCTAAATGGCAGCATTACAGGGCGTCAAAATTGGAGACCACCACACCCTCAAGGACTGGGGGCTTTACCTTGTGGTCGGCGGTACTACCGTCGGCCCGGCAGAACCGGACGAAAGCCTTCTGGTCAAAGTGCCTTTCAGCGACCGCATTTTAGACCTTTCCAAGTCGATGGATGGCAAAGTCCACTACACCCAGCGCAAGATCACCATCACGCTCAAGTGCGTAAAGCCGAAAAGGCTTTGGCCCAAGGTGCAGAGCACGCTGGAGAACGCGCTGCAAGGGCAATGGCTGAAATGCGTTTTCGATGATGACCCAGCATGGTACTGGGAGGGATTCTGGACGGTCACACCCCAAAGCCGCGACCGGTGGGAGAATGTCTTCGCCATCACCGGCATCTGCAACCCCTATAAGACCAACACCACCGCAACGGCGGGCGCTGACTGGCTGTGGGACACCTTCAGCTTTGAAGAAGACACCATCTATGACACGCCGACGGAGGTGAAAAGCCTGTGAGCTACAAAATCTATGCCGGTACGCAGACCGCCGTAGGCGAGTGGGACACCAAAGCGTGCATCTATGACCCTGCGGCGGAAGACCTGCGCACCACGGCCACCATGCTCATCTCCCCCACCCTTACCCGAGAGGCGGGCAAAGCGGGCAGCCTTGAGTTTACCATCCCGTTGGGCAACATCGCCCACTCTGCGCTGCAAAAGCTTAAGACTATCGTGGAGGTAGAGCAGGACGGCAAGACCCTATGGCGCGGGCGGGTCATGAGCCACGAGATGGATTTTTATCTGCGGCAAAAGGTGTACTGCGAAGGGGAGCTTGCCTACTTCAACGACAGCTCGCTCGTGCCATACAAGTACACGGGCCTCAGCATCAAGGAATTTTTGGCTAAGGTCGTCAGCAACCACAACAGCCAGACAGACCGGTACAAGCGCTTTACCCTCGGCACCGTAAACGTGTTTGCGGATGGCCCACAGGAGAGCTTTCAGACGGTCTACATGCGCGGGTGCGTAGCAAAATACCATAGAGACAGCGACGACGAAGTCGACTATTGGCTAGAGGACGCTGACGGAAGATGGCTATGTAATACAGCAAGTGACTATAATCTCCCAGCTGGATACATTAACGGAGGCAATGTGATACGCATTGTCTCTAATGATGGCCGTGACCCTAGCAGCCCTTCCTATGTCGAGACGTATACAGTGGAGCGAAACGTGGCCTACAAAAACGGCAATTTCTACTCACTGAGTACTGTGCAGAAAGATTCGAAATACGTCTACACCGTCGACACCACCCCGCTGACAAGCTGGAGACTGACCGATGATGGAGCGATTCAGCTCTATGACTCCAGCGCGGGAAGATGGTCGACCTGCACGGGTTACTATCTGCACGACTTCGACGCCTCGACCAACGAGGCCCTCGATTTTGGCGATGGCAAAAACTTTGGCACCACGTGGGACATCCTGCAATCCGAACTGACGGACGTGTACGGTGGTTATTTTGCCGTGCGCTACTCTGACGACGGAAAGACCCGGTATCTGGACTATCTGGCCGATGACGGCATCACAGAGACGAACCCGCAGCCTGTAGAGTTTGGCGTCAATATGCTCGATTTGACCAGCTATGTCAAGGCCGAGGACATCGTCACACAGGTCATCGCGGTGGGTTACAAGTCAAAGGGCTGGTGGATCTTCAAGAGCACGAAGACCATCAGCCAGACAGCCTACGACTTCAAAGCTCAAAAAGTCTACGGCGTTATCACCAAAGTCATCGTCCTCGACGGCAAGGCGTCCACAAATCAAAAGCTGCTGGACGCTGCGAACGAGGAGCTTCGAAGATGCCAGCAGCGCTATCTTGAGGGCATCGAGGTGAGCGCTGTTGACCTGCATGATGCCGGTATCGACGTAGAGCGTCTAGGCTGGATGAAAAAGACCCGCGTTATCTCGAAGCCCCACGGCCTTGATACACTGCTCCTGCTTTCTAAGGTGGTTGAGCCACTGGACGCGCCGCAAAAGAAGCGCTTTACCTTCGGGACGAGCTTCTACTCCATCTCGGACTTGCAGGCCCTCAGCAGCCACAAGGCCTCGCTGGCTTACAGTATGTCCCTGAGCGCAGCGGGGTATCTGAACGGCGCGAAATAATAAACACGTGTGCAATCCCTACAAGTACAATGCCGCCGCCTACGCGGGCGCAGACTGGCTGTGGGACGATTTTTAATCTATGACGAGCCTACGGAGGTAAAGAACCTGTGAACAAGACTTTCGAAGAAAACATCAACGACGTCCGCACGGCAAGGCGGGGCGTCGAGGTGCGGGAGGCCATGGCCGAGAGCCTTGAGTATGTGGAGGGCTTTGCCTCCACCGCTACCCAAAAGGCAGAAGAGGCGGCAGCCAGCGCAGAGGCCGCTTCCGACGCACAGACCGCCGCCGCCGCCTCTGCCCAGACCGCAGGACGGCAGGCTGGCATTGCAACACAGCAGGCAGCTGCCGCCACGCAGCAGGCCGAGGCCGCTGAGAGTTCCAAAGCAGCCGCCGCAGAGTCCGCCAAGCGGGCAGAGCGGTTTGCCGTGGAGACCGAGGGCCGCGTCACCACTGACAAAACCCTCACCGTCTCCGGCGCCGCCGCCGATGCTGCCGCCACCGGTGTGCGCCTGCGGATGCTGGAGATGACCCTGGGCACCACCGTGGAGGGCAACGCCTTTATGACGGCCTTTGACACGCTGGAGGGTGTGGCTCTGGAGGGCGTGTGGAACAAGGCGTCGAGCCGGGTGGAATTTTGAGGAGGATAGGCCATGGCAACAAGACTTGGTGATATGGCGGTGGGCAGTGCCGTTAAAATCAAAGTGAACGGTACGGTCAAGGATTTTATCATCGCGCATCAGGGCAAGCCGTCCAGTATCTATGATGATTCCTGCGCCGGAACATGGCTGCTGATGAAGGACATCTACACAACGTCCACGTTCGGCAACAATAACTCCTACAAGGATTCCAGCATCCACACATACCTGAACGGAACATTCTACAACCTCATCGACAGCAACATCCGGGCAGCTATTAAGCAGGTGAAAATCCCGTACCAGAACGGCACTGGTTCCGGCGGCAGCCTTGCCACCGGCTCCAATGGCCTGAGCACGAAAGTATTCCTGCTGTCTGGTTATGAGGTTGGCTGGACGACCAGCGACAACGGCTATTTCCCCAAGGATGGTGTTCGGCTGGCGTACTTTGGCAACAGCTCTGGCGGCAACAGCAAGCGTGTCGCCTACAACGGCAGCTCCGCTGCCATTTGGTGGCTGCGCTCTCCGAACACCGACTACACCCGCGACGTCTGGTACGTCAACACCGATGGCTCCTGCTACGTCAGCTGGTACAGCGACTCCTATGGTGTTCGCCCCGCTTTCATTCTTCCCTCTACACTCTTGGTGTCTGACGATGGCACGGTCAAAACCAACACTGCCCCGACCATCAACGCCAGCTCCACGAATCTGGGAGAGAAGAACGAGCCGTTTGCACTGTCCTACACCGTGACCGACGGCGACGGAGACCCCATGACCATCACCGAAAAGGTGAACGGTGTGGCGCTGGCCGTCCGCGAGAACGTGGCCTCTGGCACCGAACTCACGGTACAGTGCCTGAGCGAGAAGGCCCTGTTCCAGCAGATTCTCAACGGAGAAAACACCTTGACGCTGGAAGCGGACGACGGCAAGACCTCGACAGAGTGGACTGCTACCTTTACCAAAAATGTGACCCGTGCCGTCCTCTCGCTGGCCCAGCCCCTGACGGCAGACGACACCATCACCGTGGCTGCGCTGACACTGGAGGGAAGTTTCCCGGCAGACATGAGCCTGACCGTGGAGCTGACCAACAACGGACTGGACGATGCCCCGGTGTGGGAGAAATGCACGGATGTGCACATCGGCGAGAGCCGGGCCTTTGTACACCACGCCTTTACCAACAAGACCGCCGCCAAGGGAGCGGCTTTTAACTACAAGGTGGACATCACCCGGGGCGACAGCGGCACCGGGGGCACCCTGACCATGATCGGAGGTGTGATCGGATGAGCGTACACTACAATAAGCAGAGCCTGAAGGAAAAGCACCAGAAGCAGGCGGAAAAGCAGAAGCTGCAGGAGTTGCCGGGCATGGTGGCCACCCTTGAGGACGCCCTGTGTGAGCAGGACGCCGCCGCCGATGAGCAGATGAGCACCCTTGAGGATGCCCTGTGCGAGCTGGACGCCGCCTTGGCAGCCACTGCAAACAACCAGTAAGGAGGTACGTATGGATAAGATTTGGGCAAACCGGCTCATTGCCGGTACCAAGACGTGGGACGAGATGCCCGCAAGTCGCCGTCCCGGGGTCAAGCGGGAGCTGGCCAAGCGGGCGGCAGAGGGGGAGATCACCTCGGAGCAGTACAAAGAGATCACGGGGGAGGACTACGATGGGTAAGAGAGGAGCACGCTTATGATCGAGCTTAGCGTATCTCTTGCGTCCAACGGCACTGTTGGGCTGGCAGGCTATGAGCAGATGCTGCGCTTCGGCTACACCAAAAACCGGGGCGTGTACCGGCTGCGCATCGAGGCCGCTGGCGAGTGGAAAGGGCTGGCCGTCCGCTGCTTCTGGCACACCCCGGACGGCAAAGACCCGCCCTCCTCGCTGGTGGCGGATGGCTTCGCGGACGTGCCTGCCAGCGTCACTGCACAGCCCGGCAACGGCTGTATCACCTTTGAGGGCAGCGACGGCACCAAGACCATGACCAGCGCTGACCTGCGCTACCGGGTGGCCGCAAACTCCGGCGCAGAGGACGGCACAGAGCCGGAACCGGGAACGCCTGCATGGCAGGCTTTTGTGGATGCCGTGAAGGAATCGGCGGCATCGGCAGAGCAGTCCAAAACGGAAGCGCTGGACGCGGCAGAGCGGGCCGGGACATCCGCCCAAAAGGCCGAGCAGGCCCTTTCTGACACCATCACCGCCAAAGAGGATGCACTGAAAGCCATCGGTGACAAGCAGACCGCCGCCACGCAAGCTGTGGACACGGCCCGGGACAAGGCTCTCCAGCAGGTGGAAGCCTCTACAGAAGCCGCCCAGACCGCCGCCAACGAAGCCGCCACCAGTGCGGGCAATGCAGACCAGAGCGCTCAGGAAGCCGCTGGCAGTCTGCAAGAGCTGAAGGACGGCATTGCAAACGGAAACTTCAAAGGCGAGAAAGGTGACAAGGGCGACACTGGCCCACAGGGCGAAAAAGGTGATACCGGCCCGCAAGGCCCTAAAGGCGAGACCGGCCCTGCCGTAGCGCTGGACATCACCCTCACCCATGAGGACGAAGCCGCTGACGCAAAAGCCACAGGTGAAGCTATCAGCGCCGTAAAGGCGCGGCAGAACATCCTTATCGGCAGTGAGACAGGCAACCTGGTAAGCTGTAATGACGCATTTGCTGCACCGCTGTGCGGCCTGACCATATACGGCAAATCAACGCAGGTGAGTACGACTGGGGCGCAGTTAATATCATTAAACGATTCTTATGGAGTAACAACAATAAACGGAGTGACAAAAACCCCAATTGGAATTTCGGCATGGAAACTAGAAGGAATCTCCAAAGAGAATGCAATAATTTATCCCTATTCTTCGTTGACTTTTCTTAGTCTATCTAAAGGAGATTATGTATTTTCTGTATTTGGTACTTCAAAAGCAAAAGCAAGATATACAATTATTGGGAGAGGATCATCGGCATATATTCAAACTGGACGCAGCCAGAAAATATCAATACAAGAGGACGTAAAACTAACTTTCAATTTTATAATTGAAAATGGAGTAGAATCGAATGGAATTTTAATGCTTATGCTGAACTCCGGCTCCACTTCTCTCCCTTGGGAGCCCTACACCGGAGGCAAGCCATCTCCATCACCGGATTATCCACAGGAGATTGAGAGCGCAGGCGACGGCGGGAGTGTGGCGGTGACCTTGAGCGATGGGAAAGACAAAACGCAAACTCTCACCCTGCCAACACCCAACGGCTTGCCCGGCATCCCTGTCACCTCTGGCGGCAACTACACTGACCCGCAGGGCCAGCAGTGGGTGTGCGACGAGGTGGACTTGGAGAGAGGGGTGAAGGTGCAGAGGGTAAATGTTGTAGACTTGTCAACCTGTGTCATTTCTGACACCACTAACCTTGCGGTAACAAAACGACATTCGATTATGTTGCCACTACTGGGTCGAGACCATAGATCAGAAGCCCTATGCAATAAATTGGAATTTATCGCTTCGTTTACCAAAGATACACCGCACTTTTATGTAAGCAAAAACAATGTGTTTATTTTTATTCCCCTTGACGCCAAAACCCCGGAAGAAGGAGAATACATTTTATTCTACGCTCTCGCCACCCCCATCGAAACCCCGCTCACCCCTGACAAAATTGCCGCCTACAAAGCCCTCGTCGCTTACGGCCCTGACACTGTGGTGCAGGCCAGTGACGGTGCGGGGGTCAAGCTGGGGTATCAGAGGGATGTGAACATTGCGATAAAAAAGCTGGAGGACGCAGTAGCGTCCATGACCTAAGGAGGTACACATGGCAATCAAAAGTAAAGCACGGCACGACCTGACCCTGCGCTCCATCAAGCGGGAAATCGCCGCAGGGCGCGACGTGGCATATTGGCTGGACAAGGCGTACACCCATCTGGACAACGGCCTTTTGACCGAGGACGACATCGCAGAGGTGGAAGCCCTTGCACAGGCGTACTATGACGCGCTGGACGCGGAGGACGCGGCGGACGCTGAGGAAATTACACTGTAAGGATGCTAACTGATGCTTTATCTAACCTTCAAAACAAAAAGGAGTCTCAAAATGTTGCACACCATCCTCAGCTTCCTCGCTTCCCTCTTCTCCGCCCTCTCCCGAGCGGCAGATGCCTCTACCTCTGACCCGGTGTCCACGGTGGACACCCAGAGCGCCGCTCCTCCCGGCTGGGGCGGGCCGCTGCCTTACCGATACATTGACGTGAGCCGGTATCAGGGCAAAATCACCCTTGACGGCTGGAAGCAGGTCAAGGCGGCGGGCTACAAGGGAGCCATGCTCAAGACCGTGAGCACCAACCGCAAGCTCTCCAAGCGAGCAGACGGCCTGTACATCGACCCGACTTTTGAGACCAACTACCGCAACGCCCGGGCTGCCGGGCTGGACGTGGGCGTCTACTACTACACCTACGCCATCAGCCGCACCGGCGCAGATAAAGAGCTGGCCCTTTTGGCCGAAGCTCTGCGAGGGAAAGAGCTGACCCTTCCGGTGGCTGTAGACGTAGAGGACAATAAACTCAAGCGACTGGGCAAGCAGGCCCTTACCGACCTGACGGCTTATGCGCTGGCCCGTATTGAGGCAATGGGCTTTTACGCTCAGCTGTACACCTACACCAGTTTTGCCAACTCCCGCCTTTATATGGGCGGCGCAGCGCTCAAGCCTTACGACGTCTGGCTGGCCGATTACACCGGAAAGGCCCCCAAAGTGAGCTTTAAGTACAATGCTCACCAGCACACCAGCAAGGGCAGCGTGCCGGGCATCAACGGGCCAGTGGATCTTGACGTCACGGCCGTCAACTACCCCCGTATCATCAGAAAGAAGGGCCTGACCCGTCTTCGGGAGGGCGCATGACTAAAGAGCAGGCTCTTTTGTGGGTGCTGGGCGTTGTTGGCAGCGTGTGTGCAGGAGCGGTCACGCTGGACAAGGTGCTGGACATCATCCACAAGTACATCAAAAAGGCGCAGGCCCCCGACGCCGCGCAAAACAAACGGCTCGACGCTATCGAGCAACGGCTGGGCGCAGTCGAAAGCATCTCATCTCAGCACGCAGCAGCCCTGAAACGCGACCTCACCCGCTTCGACGCAATAGACGAAGAGATTTGCTTGGCCCTTGATGGCGTGCGGAATCTGCTGGACGCCCAGCTCTCCGGAGACAATCACGAAGGGATGCAGAAAAGCAAGGCCAGCATCGACAACTATCTTTTGAAAGGGGTTACCAATCATGGAAGCAATCAATGAAATTTTGAGCATCATTCCTGTTCCTGTAGCCGTCATCCTGATGTTGGGTGGGCTCGTTTTCTACGTCATCGGCGGTATCCGTCTGGGCTATGGCGCGGCGGTCAAAAATCTGGTGCTCAACCTCATCACTCAGGCAGAGCGGGAGATTCAGGGCACCAAGCGCGGCGCAGAGCGCAAGGCGTGGTGTGTCAAGATGCTGCGTCTCTATCTGGACAACAGCCGGTGGGGCAAGCTAATCAGCTGGGCCATCACAGAAGAGACCATGAGCAAGGTCATCCAGTTTTTCTTCGACCAGATGCGAAAGGCACTGCAAAAGCAGTAAGGAGGTTATCATGGCAAGCACTACATACGAGCAAACGCCGCGCTACTATTATGATCAGCGCGCATACCCGATTTTGTGGCCCGCAGTGCGTGACCATTTTGCCAACGGCGGCAAAATGGGACGTTGCCGTGCCGTGACCGTTCGAGTGCGCAACGCGGGACAACTCCCCGAACCCTTCTGGCTCGGTGCTGCCCGTGGCGGCGGCTCGCGTAGTGCTGCCCGCTGCGCTGCAAGGATTTAACCGGAAGCAGATGATTGCCGCCATCAAAAGCGCACCGCTTGGGAGGGTAGACCGAAAGATTGCTCTTTTGCGGTACGTTGAGCGGCTTTGCTGCGCGGACATTGCAGCACAGACACATTACAGCCGGACGGCGATAGGATACCGGCTGAAGGGCATTGATAAAACCCTCGGATAAAGCAAACCCCCCGGTGTTCCGTTTGGAGCATCGGGGGTTTTGTTGCTTATGCAATCCCGTATTTGTGCGCATACTCAAGCAATTTCTTTTTTGCCCTTTCGTGGATATCCTTGGTTTTTTCACAAGGGTTTTGCGTGTAATTGTAAAAACTTTCTTCTTCGAGATTAGAAAGAAAATCCAAAACCTTTTGATCAAATAACTCGTTCATAATAGTCCTCCAATGTTTTGTTTCCCTTGCTGTGATTATAGTATAGCACTATTTACAGCGTATGTAAATCGACATTTTCGACAATGTTTATAGTGCCGTCTTGTGCATATTTGGCATTGTAAACAGTGCTGTTTTGTGATATACTATGGCAAATGAAACAGGAGGTGTTTTTTATGATTTCAGAAAAGAAAAAGGCATCCAATGCCAAATGGGACAAGGAAAACATGACAAGCTTGGCCTGCCGCGTAAAAAGGGACTATGCGGAAAAGTTTAAGGCAGCGTGCGCAGAGGCCGGCACAACTCCGAATGCTGTCTTAAAAGCTGCGGTAGATGAATTTTTGAAGAGATATGACAAGAAAAAGTTAATTGACAATGCAGGGGAAGAGCTTGGAAAGTATTCGCAGCTCTTAGGTAATATTGAAACCGAAGCTTTTGACTTGAAATAGCTAAAATTAAGCGCTCACGCGGTGTAATGCCGTGTGGGCGCTTTTCTTTTTTGCCCTTCGTTGTGCGTTCGTTGACTCTCCCGGCGGTTTAAAAAGGTACACTGGGCGCAAAGGGAGGGGTGCACCATGTGGCATAAGTTCAACCCGAACCCCCACGGCAGCAGCGTCGGAGACTGCGCTGTGCGGGCGGTAGCAGCCGCTACGGGCCAGAGCTGGGAGCAGGCGTATATCAGCCTTGCGCTCACCGGTTACGCCCTCGGCGATATGCCAAGCGCCAACCGCACATGGGGCGCATACCTCCAAAAGCGGGGCTACAAACGCCGCATGGTGGAAGCGGATTGCACCACCTGTTACACCGTGGCAGATTTTGCCCGGGAGTACCCTCGCGGCGTGTATGTTCTGGGCTGCTCCGGCCACGTCCTGACCGTCATCGACGGCGCGTGGTGGGACAGCTGGGACTCAGGTGCAGAGTGCCCGATTTATTACTGGTACAAGGAGGAGAACGATGCCGATCTATAACGGATACCCACAAGTGTATTACCCGCAACAGCCGCAGGGCCAGCTTGAAACACTTCGAGCGGCACAATTTCAACCTCAGCCTGTCATGATGCCGACAATGCAAGGGCAAGCTGCGCCGACTGACAGCGGCTTTATCTGGGTGCAGGGCGAAGCGGCAGCCCGGGGCTATCTGGTAGCCAACGGGAGTCGGGTACTTTTGCTGGATGCTGATTCCGATACCTTCTACATCAAAGAAGTGGGGCCGGACGGCAGGCCTTTCCCGCTCCGCATCTACGACTACAAGGAGCGCACCAGCGGCCCCAAAGCGTCGATTGCAGCCACGCAAGCCGCAGCTGGGGAGTATGTCACCCGCAAGGAGTTCGACGCGTTGGCGGCAAAGCTGGCGGCGTTGGAGAAGCAAGAAGCGCCGGAAGCTGAAAAGGAGGGCTAAACGATGAGCAGCAGCTTGTTTAATTCGATGGGCCGACAGGCCCAGAACCCCATTGGTGGGCAGTTTCAGCAGTTTATGGGCCAGATGCAGGGCAAGAACCCGCAGGAGATGATAAACCAGATGCTCACCTCCGGCCAGCTCTCACAGCAGCAGCTCAATGCCATCCAGCAGCGAGCGCAGCAGATCGCGCCGATGCTCAACGGCATGAAAAACATGTTCGGATTCTAAAATGCGGCCGCATTTGGAATAAATCTCAAAATCTAACGTAAAGGAGTAAAACTATGTCTCTTTCTTCTGATAGCACGGTTCTGACCATGCCGGTACAGCCTGCCAACGGTTACAGCAACGGCCTCAACGGCTGGGGTGGCGACTGGATGGGCTGGATCGTCCTCTTTCTGATTTTCGGTATGTTCGGCTGGGGCGGCATGGGCGGCTTTGGCTGGGGCGGAGGCATGGGCGGCGCTTCGCCCTACATGACCAGCGCTGTCACGCAGGCAGACCTGCAGCGCGGCTTCGACAACCAGAGCGTCATGAACAAGCTGAACGGGCTGGAAAACGGCCTGTGCGACGGCTTCTATGCCATGAACACCGGGATGCTTCAGGGCTTCAACGGCGTGCAGCAGGGCCTGAACGGCGTTACCAACGCCATGCAGCAGGGCTTCAACAGCACCAATGTTGCACTGATGCAGGGGCAGAATGCTCTGGCTACACAGCTGGCAGACTGCTGCTGCAAGACCCAGACCGCCATTCAGGGCGTCAACTACAATCTGGCCACTCAGGAGTGCGACACTCGGAACCAGATGCAGCAGGGCTTCTGCGCAACGCAGAACGCCATGAACAACAACACCCGGGATATCATCGAGAATCAGAACAGCAACACCCGCGCGGTGCTCGACTTCCTGACCAACGATAAGATCGCCACCCTGCAGAGCGAGAACAACGAGCTGCGCCGGGCTGCTTCTCAGGATCGCCAGAGCGCTCTCCTGACCACCGCGATGAACGCGCAGACCAACCAGATCATCGGGACTCTGCAGCAGAAGGTTCCCGTGCCCGCCTATCAGGTGCCCAACCCCAACGCCATTTACTATGGCTGCGGGACCGGCTGCGGCAGCTGCGCATAACCGAATCATGGCAACTGACTACAAATTGTAGTCTGTTCAGCCCCTGAGCTGATTTTGCAAACCAGAGCGCCGGGGCAGTAGTCCCGGCGTTTTTCAATGAAAGGAGCCGATAAAATGGCCGAATTTAGCAATTCTAACACCGTCACGGTGGCGGCGGGTGAAAGCCTTCCCTTGGCCGAGACCGCCGTGAAAGCCCCCGCCTGCATCATGCACCGTGAGGGCAGCGGCCT
>ERZ1026854.1919-NODE-1919-length-12447-cov-4.638557_pt1 | contig 12447 bp, 12 predicted proteins | sample MGYA00380157_ERZ1026854 | MGnify/ENA primary metagenome ERZ1026854 (study PRJEB33269, sample SAMEA4719793) | human gut metagenome | biome: human-associated habitat; feature: organic feature; material: feces | place: Cameroon | collected 2013-10 ...
TGGTAAAATATTCCAAATTAAGAGGAGTATAAAATTATGAAAATAAAATTATTAGCAATATTAATCGGTTTGTTTATCGCTGCACAGAGCGTAATTGCAGCACCTTTTAACGCAAACGCTAAAACGAAACGAATTCCTGCCGGAACAAAATTCAAGTTGGAGTTGCTTTCACCGCTTTCAACAGTAGAAGGTGGCGGACGTGATTTCTCCGCAATTCTTTTGACAGACCAAACAGCAGATTCTGATGTAATCTTGCCGTCAGGTTCGCTTGTCAGAGGCAGCATCAAATCAGTAACACCTTCAAAAAGACTTTCTCGTGGTGCAGTGATGTATCTCGATTTTGACCATGTTGTAACTCCAAACGGCAGACAATTACCGCTTTCACTTTCAATCATCGGCAGAAATGACATGACTTATGACGGCGGAATTACGACAACAAAAGGTTATGGCGACGCATTAAAACAAAACTGGACAAAAACAAAGGAAATCACATCAAACTGTGTTGACTGGGGTAACGATGTTGCAAATGACGGTCCCGTAAAATATTTGACCGTTCCCGTAGGTGCAATCGGCGGAGCAATCGGTGGCGGAGCATACTATGTCTACGATGCGGTTGCAGACTTGATTAAAAAAGGTGAAGATGTAAACCTCAAAACCGGCGAAGTCATTGAGGTAATCTTGTCCGAACCTGTCGACGTTCCGGTGATTTAGATAAAAGTGGAATAACTCCATTTATCTGGCATTGCTTTCTTTAATATCCTCCAAGTGTCTACTTCATTTGGAGGATATTTTGTGTATTTAATAAAGAATTACATTTATTATGTCGAATTCATCTATACACACATTTTATTTGGAGCTCAAAAATGTCAGAACAAATTTTAATGCAACCTACAATTACCGAAAACAGTTCGGAAAAGTCAAAAAAAGCCAAAATGTCTTTGGAAAAAGCTCGTTTGGCTCACGAAAAATATCTTATCCGACAAAATAACAAGGATTTGCAGGACGCCATAAATAATTATATAGATGCCGTCAAATATGACCCGACTATCCCTGAAACATACTACCGTTTAGCAAGTCTAATGTGGGAACAAGGTCAAATTAGCGTCAATGCAGCAATAGACCAGTGCAAAACAGCGGTTTCGCTTGCACCTGAGAACATGAATGCACATCTCTATGCAGGTTTCTTCATGAAGATGGCTGAAAAATACCCTGAGGCGATGGATGAATTTAAATCCGCCGTCAAAATGGGAAAATTTAATTCCGCAAGACCTCGTCTTGTGCTTTCGCAAGCTATTTTGCAAAAAATTAACTCTCAAGAAGGTGAATTCAAAGACTACTTGCAATTCGGATACTACTTTCTTTCGGGAAGTGTCATGCTAGCATGGGACAGACCGTCGTTAAAAATGTTCTACAAAAACCTTTCTGACGACATATCGGTCTTTACATTCAATACAGTTGGGAAATTTTTGGAAAAATTCAAACTCTACCCTGCGGCAGAAAATATTTACAAAAAAGCCATCATGGAAACAAACCATGGTGAAGTTTTCTACAACAGAATGGGCGATTTGGCTCTCAAAAACGAAGAAATCGACCTTTCCGCAGACTGCTACAGAAAAGTTTTGGAGTCAAACCCGATTAACAGAGAAGTTTTGATTAAATTAGCAACAGTTTTGCAGACCTACTATCCTGAAAATACGGACGAAACAATAGATTGCTACGAAAAACTGCTCGAATTTGATGTCGATACCGCAAGAATTTACTACGAACTCGGACATCTCTATTTAAGAAAAGAAGACAAAATCAACTCAATCAGTGCTTTCAAATTGGCACTCGAAAGAGATGAAGAAAATCCGTTTTTTAATAATTCCTTGGCTTATGCTTATTCAAAAGCAGAACTTTACGACGATGCTATTGAGCACTATCAAAAGGCAATCGCACTTAATCCTGACAACGAGTGGACTTCTATTGTTTGTCAAGCGTTAGGTTCAATCTATGCAGAATGCAAAGGCAACATGGAAGCTGCAATCGCGACTTATCAGGCAGGAATTATTCTTGACCCGAAAAATTATGATTTGGTAATTTCGCTCGGCGATGTCTACATGGCACAGTACGATTTGGAAAACGCAATCCGTACATACTGTGACGCAATTACGCTTTGCCCTGACAACTACAGAGGGTATTCAAAAGCAGGTATCGCACTTTGGGAAAAGGATTATTTGGAAGAGGCACTTGTGGCGTATCACAAATCTATCGAGCTTAACCCTGAAAACGCCTTCTCTCACAACAATCTCGGCATAATTTATATGGACGGATTGGGCGATGCGGAAGAAGCTCTTGAATATTTTGAACAAGCAATAGAACTGGATGAAACTTATACCCTTGCCTACTTCAACGCAGGTCGTGCAAGCCAAATGATGGGCTTTACGAACGATGCAGCCCACTATTATCAAATGGCACTCGACATGAACTCAATCACAAATGAGCTTGACGAGGACGACATTCGAGAAAGATTGCACAAATTGTTTGAAGTTTAAAAAGTTTGTCGGGAGGAAACTCCCGACTTTCGATTTTTATAAAGTTTTTGACACTAAATGCAGAACAGCTTAGAACAGGCTCAACTGCTCTTTTTCTTCTTTTAACTTCTCAAAATGCTTTCGCAAAAAAGACGGTCTGTGGAATTCCGTCAATCCGTATTTATCAATGGCGGCAAGGTGTTCTTTGGTCAAATACCCCGCATTTTTCGCCCAACCATATTGCGGATATTTTTCATCGAGTTCTTCCATATACCTGTCACGTGTGACTTTTGCCAAAATGCTCGCAGCAGCAATCGACGCAGATTTTGAATCGCCCTTCACCACCCAGCGTTGTGAGCACATGTCAAAATCTTTAATCATCTTGTTGCCGTCCACCAGCACCATGAACTTTGTCATATTGCCATCAAGAGCTTCCGCAAGAGAGGCACGTTTCAAAACATCTTCAACCGCAAGTTTCATCGCCTTCAACGATGCATTCAAAATATTTATCTTTTCAATTTCGTCCACCCCGACGCAAACAGTATGGTTAATCGTTTCTTCTTTAATAATGTCATAGAGCGTTTCACGCTTTTTCTTTGAAAGTTGTTTGCTGTCATTTAGAATTGAGAGTTTTTCAATCAGAGCTCGGGAACGTTTGTGAAAGCACACCGCACTTGCAAAAACACCTCCTGCCGCAGGACCTCTGCCAGCCTCATCAGTGCCGATAATCATGTGGTTTTTATAATAAACATCAAACGCAAAAAGTTTGATAATATGCGAATCTTTCGTTAGTCCTTCCACGTTTATCCCTCAAAATCATCAAGAATAAATTTGCCGATTTTACCTTCTCGAAAATCACGTAAAACGTAAGCCGCAGTTCTTGTCACATCAGGGCTTCCGCCTGAAATAATCCAATTTCGTTTCAGTGCAATATTGTCAAGCGTCAATTCGTCCTCTTCAATTCCGTAATATGCACGAATCACGCTTGAATATTTTTCGTCCAACATGTCTAACAAGTCTTGGGCAACAGGTTCGTTTGAATAAGCGTTTTCGGAAACTCCGTTTACAAAAGCCAATTTCAACGCTGCATTTTGGTCATCTTGCCTCATCGGGATAATTCCAGGGGTATCAAGCAAATCAAGTTGCGGATTAATTCTAACCCACTGTTGTTGGCGAGTTACACCTGCTTTTGCACCGGTTTTTGTTTTTGAGGAGCGAGTCAATTTATTAATAATACTGGATTTACCTACATTCGGCATGCCGACAACCATGACCCTTGCGGGACGTCTTAACAACCCCTTTTTCATAATAGCTTGAATTCTAGGTTCTGAAAGTTCAACAGCCTTTTTAACAATTTTGTTAAGATCTTTTGAAATTTTTGCGTCGGAAAGGAAAATAGGAGCGTTATATTTTTCCTCAAGTGAAGAAATCCATTTTTTGAGCTCATTTTTGTCGGTCAAATCGGACTTATTAAGCAAAATTAAACGGGGCTTATCTTTCAACAGCCCCGTAATATTATCGTACATGCTCGACTCAGGAAGTCTTGCATCAACTACCTCAATCACTGCATCCACGAGCGAAAGCTGTTCCTTCAGTTTTCGTTCTGCTTTGGCAATATGCCCCGGATACCAGTGTATGTGAGTCTTATTTCTTTTCAATTTTTTCCTTAATTCTTGTAGCTTTACCTGAACGTTCTCTCAAGTAGTACAATTTAGCACGTTTAACATCACCACGTCTAACAACGTTGATTTTGTCAATTCTTGGAGAGTGAAGCAAGAATACACGTTCTACACCAACACCTTGGAATACTTTTCTGACAGTGATGGTTTTGTTGATACCGGAACCGTGTTTTTTAATAATAGTACCTTCAAAAGCCTGAAGTCTTTCTTTGTTACCTTCAACGATTCTGACAAATACTCTAACTGTATCCCCCGGATTTACGTCCGGAACTTCTTTTTCCATATAAGGTTTTTCTAATTCATCAATAATAGGGTTCATTTTCCTTTTTCCTTTATATTTAACTTAATAATACTAACTATTAAATTCCTTAATCGGCTTTTTAAATATTTTCCACAAAAATACATACCGACGCACGTAAGTATAATAATGGTATTATAAAGTAGAAAAATTTGCAAGCAGTGTTAAAAAATGTTTACTTAGTGACGGTGGAAAACAAAAGCGTAGACTGTTGCTCTAAATAAGTTAATAGGTGAATAAGTGAATTCGCCCTGTCGGGCTAGTGAATAAGTTCTTATCGTTCGCTACGCTCAAAAGTAGCTTTGGTGCGTAGTACCTGTTTTGAATTTATTTTCTTATTCACTTTTCACTCCGTAACAAGCTTTCCACATCCGCCCGTTCATGCTATAATCAAATTATGAGTATAATTGCTGACGACAATAGTTTTAAAAAAGTTGATATAAACGTAAAAGAAAAAAATCCTGTCGTGAAACCCGAAGAAATCGATTATGACAGAAATTTTGAAAGTTCAATCAGACCTAAAAGTTTTGATACATATATCGGGCAATCTGCCCTTAAAGAAACTCTTAAAATAACGATTGCCGCAGCAAAAAAACGGGAAAAACCGCTTGATCACCTGCTTTTTTACGGGCCTCCCGGGCTTGGAAAAACTACGTTAGCGGGGGTTATTGCAGAACAAATGGGAGTTGATATTAAAATCACTTCTGCTCCCGCACTTGAGCGACCTCGTGATATTATCGGGATTTTGATGTCCCTTAAGGGTGGAGAAATTCTATTTATTGATGAAATTCACAGGCTTAATAAAGTTGCGGAAGAAATTTTATATCCGGCAATGGAGGATTTTTTTCTCGACATGACGACAGGAAAAAGTCAGACAGTTAAAACCCTTAGAGTTCCGCTTCCAAAATTCACCTTAATCGGAGCAACGACAAAAGCCGGTGAACTTTCAGGGCCACTCCGTGACAGGTTCGGTATAATTCACAGATTGGAATTTTATACAGATAACGAACTTGCTCAGGTAATCAAACGCACCGCAGGCATTCTTGAGGTAGAAATCACTGACGGCGGAGCTTTGGCGATAGCAAGACGTTCAAGAGGTACTCCTCGTATTGCAAACAGGCTTATCAAACGTGTAAGCGACTATGCTCTTGTAAAATCCGACGGATCCGTAACCGAAATTATTGCAAACAAAGCACTTGATGTATTAAATATTGACGAATACGGTTTGGATTCAACAGATAGAAGCCTTTTGACGATGATTATCGACAAATATAACGGCGGCCCTGTCGGAATTGAAACCCTTGCGGCGGCTTTGGGTGAAGATACAAGAACTTTAGAGGATGTTTGCGAACCGTTTTTGTTGCAGGCAGGGCTTTTGCAAAGAACTCCACGTGGAAGAAAAGTAACCCCTGCTGCATATAAACATCTTGGTTACAAGAATGCAGTTGAGCAACAAAATTTGTTTTAGCTAAAATTCAAGCCAAATAGTGTAAATCGATTTGTCTGTTTCAGGCTTAATGTCAATTTCTTTTCCTCTGGCAAGCACAGACAAGTAATTCCAAAATCTTCGAATTTTAGGGTATTGATTTTTTAGTTCTTCAAACCCGTTGATAGTCACAACTGACGGACTTTTTAACAATTTGCCGTTTGTGCTTTTTATTTTGAAATCTTTCAAAACAATTTCGGCACTGTCTGCAACCCAGCCGTTTTCGTCAAAATAGTCAACTTTTCCGGCAACTTCGGCATCTCTCGGTACAAGCAATATCCCTTTGTGCATAACATTGTCTGTCGTTTTGAAATTAATTATGTCACCTGTTTCAATTTCGTCATAAGAGGTAGAAATCACTTGTGCGGGTGTGATTTTGACGGGGATTTTCTCGGCAAGTGCAATATTGCCACATGCCAGTAGTGCTAAAACAAAAGTGAACTTTTTCATTTCTCTTTTACCTCCTGATAGAGTAAAAAGGTGTGTTTGTCAGGTTTTATGGTAATTTCGCCTCCTCGAACATAAAGTGTTGAAAGAATTAAATTTCCCTTAAACTCCATAATTTGGTTGTGCGGGTTTCCGTCAGAATAAATGCCGCCGTTGAGTTTTTCGCCCGTCGATTTAACCCTAAATTCTTCTATTGCAAGATATGCTGTTTTGCCGGTAAACCCGTTTGGGTCAAGGTTTGTCACAATACCTGTCACAAGGTCGCCCTTTTTGAGGGTTCCACAATCTTTTACAACTTTGAAATCCACAAAATCGCCTTCGTGAAGAGATTTTCCGCTTGTTGTAAGCTTATTGACGGGTGTAACAGTTACGGGCAACTCTTTGGCAAAGGCAGAAAGAGTGCAGGCTCCACTAATTAATAATGTAAATAAAATTCTTTTCAAAACTACAATTCTCCGCCGTTTTTAACTTGTCTGTTCTTTTCTTTTTGTTGGAAAGTCTTGATATCACGTGTCATTGCGTACTCAAAATTTTTGTATGAATTCGATTGTGTCATTTCTGAGGTCAAGTATTGCGGGTATTTTTTGTAAATATATTTATACATTGCAATCAGACGTTTTGAACCCTTCGGATGACTTGATGAAAAGCCCCAATCCCACATAGGTTCTTGAAAAATTCTGTTAGAAATTGTGATTGCGGCAATCGGGTTGTAGCCTGCCGTAACCATATAATCAATACCTTTTAAGTCAGATTTCATTTCATACTTTTTGGAATTGCATTTCATCGCAACAAATTTTATAGCTCCGCCATAAGCTTCTACAGAATGGGCAATTTCGTGAGAAAGAATAAATGCCATCTCGTCATCGTTTTTAATATAAGGCATTATCCCCGTATACACCGTAACAGTCTTGTTATAAGTTTCAGAATACGCATTCGCTATATTTTTCGGGTTTACATTAAACGGAACACGTTTATTGATTTTATTTGCACAAAGAATTTTTTCTCCAATATCAGTAATCTTTTCTTCTTTAACCCCTATTTTGCTCCAAAAATTATCACTGTGTGAATTTTCCAAAATAACGGTTTCTTCTGCAAATACACTTGTGCCCAGCATTACCAATGCCAAAACAATCAAAAATTTCTTCACTTTAACTTTAACCCCATATAAATTATACTAATACCGATATAATAATAACGGTAATTTTAAGAATTTACAAGGTATTGTAAAACTTTTATAAGGATATTTAACTATTGAATTTTCTAATGCTATAATTTCATTATAGAGATTATATTATTGGAGAGAAGAAAGATATGTGTGGAATAGTAGGATATACGGGAAATAAATCAGTTGTAGATATTCTTGTTGACGGATTAAAACAGCTGGAATACAGGGGATATGATTCTTCAGGTATTGCAGTTAAGGTTAAAGATGACGTGAAAGTTTACAAAGCCGAAGGCAAATTGGAAAATTTGTGCAAGGTTTTGAGTAACCACAAAAGCGAATACCAAGATGCAACTTGCGGAATCGGGCATATAAGATGGGCAACTCACGGAGCTCCGACGGTTATAAATGCACACCCGCACACATGTACTTGCGGACATTTGGCGATTGTTCATAACGGGATTATCGAAAATTATAAAGAATTAAGAGAAAAACTTACGGCAGAGGGTTGCGTGTTCCGTTCTCAAACCGATACCGAAGTTGCTGCGCATTTAGTTGCAAGAAAATACGCACAAACAAAAGATTTAACGGAGGCTGTAAGACTTGCAGCACAAGAATTGGAAGGAGCTTATGCCCTTTGCGTTCTTCATAATGACTATAAAAACACAATCGTTGCGACAAAAAGAAATGCTCCATTGCTGGTGGGAGTCGGGGAAGGCGAATTTTATGCGGCATCTGACGTTCCCGCAATTATCAAACACACAAATAAGGCGATGTATTTGAACGATAATGAAATCGTTACTTTGACTCCGGAAAAAATGACTTTGATTAATTCGGACGGTATGGAAATCCCGATGAAAATAGAAACACTTCCTTGGGAACCGGTAGCATTGAGTAAAATGGGCTACAAACATTTTATGCTTAAAGAAATTCACGAGCAACCGGATGTTATCAGAAATATTTTGGTCGGCAAGTTGCATGCTCCTGATGAAAATATTGTTTTAAATGAGGTTAAATTAACAAAAGACTCGCTAAAAAATCTTCACAGAATTCAGATTATTGCTTGCGGAACTTCGCTTCATGCTGCAATGTGCGGTAAATATTTGATTGAAAATTTCTGTGGAATTCCGGTAGATGTAGAGGCTTCAAGCGAATACATTTATAGAAAAACGGTTACAGATAAACATACTTTGGTAATCGGGGTTTCGCAATCAGGAGAAACTGCCGACACCTTGACGGCAATCAAGCAATCGAAAGAAAAAGGTTCGCACATTTTAATAATTACGAACCGTCCGGATTCGGCAATGGCACGACTTGCGGACAGTTTGATTTCCGTAAACGCAGGGATTGAGGTTTCGGTAGCTGCGACAAAATCATATATTGCACAGTTAATGGCATTTTATCTGCTTGCACTTTATATGGCGGAAGTCAAAGAGAGTGTGGATAAAGATGTTTTGACTTCTTTAAAGGCTGAAATGATGCTTTTGCCGCAAAAGTTAGAAAGAATTCTTTCTAATACGGAAGATATCCAAAAATGTGCAAGAGCTTATGCGGGAACTAAAGATTTTATCTATATTGCAAGAGGAATAAACTATCCGACAGCCTTGGAAGGGGCATTAAAGTTAAAGGAAATCAGTTATATTAATGCAACGGGTTATCCGGCCGGAGAATTGAAGCACGGCCCTATTGCAATGTTGGATGAAACAATGCCGGTTTTGTCGATTTTGATGAATGGATTAGTTTATGACAAAATTCTATCAAACAGCGAAGAAGCAAAAGCTCGTAACGCAAAAATGATCGCACTTACGAACTCAAAAGATGAAAAATTAAACGATTTATTTGATCATGTTATAAGAGTTCCGGATGTGCAAGAATTGTTTTCCCCAATTATTGCAGCAGTGCCGTTGCAGTTGATTGCGTATTACATCGCTGAATTCTTGGGTAAAGATGTTGACCAACCTCGAAACCTTGCGAAATCGGTAACGGTTGAATAAAAATACTAAAAGTGAATAAGTAAATAAGTGAATAGGTTAATAAGTTCAAATCGGGTGCGTTGCACCAAAGCTACTGTAGGTCGGCTTTACTAGTCGATGTATATTGTAGTCCAACACCTTACACAAAATTACCTTTTCCCAACATTGCATGGCTCAATTCTTTCTCATACAAAGTCAATGGTGGAAGTAATGTATGTTGCTTTTGAGCGAAGCGAACGATACGAACTTATTCACAAGCCCGAGCAGAGGCATGAGCGTAGCGAAAGGTGAGCAAACATCAACGGAAACTTTGAGTTTTCGTTGAAATTGCGAACGGGGCCATTTTATGCGAGGGCGAATTTACCTATTTACTTATTCACTTATACAACAAATAAAAAGCCTTGAGATAACTCAAGGCGAAAATTTAGTAGGGGAAAAAGGTAGTTTTATAGAAAAATTAGTGTAGTAAGTAATCGTTAGAAATTTTTAGAAGTGCATATCAAACTTCGGCGGCATTCCGTTGACTTTCTCATCCTCCATTCTAAGAGCGGAGCCAATCGTAAAGTTTTCGGCAAAAGCCTTATTCATTTGATATGTTATGTCACCATTAAAAACATTTTCATTTTCTTCTAAGAATGTAAATAAAGGTTCAACCGGAGATTTAACGATATTAGAAAGTGTGCCTTCGGCAAGTTTCATAGTACGTTCGCCGACTTCCGGAACTTTTATATTAAATCCAAACGGTTTATATGGTCTGTTAAATGAAGCACCTGTATCTGTCATTTATTCTTACCCTTATTTAACTAAGTACAGTAAGAATATCGGCACGTTTATACAAAAAGTTTAATCTTTTGTGTTTTATTTTTACAAAAGTTAACAAATTCTGGAAAATGAATTTTAGAAACAAACTTCGCTTACTCCGCAAGCATTGCCTTGATATGTTGGTCTGCACCGTCGGAAACAATCTTTACCCACTTCGATTTTGCTGTTCCATCAGGCATTTTCTTAATTGTGTTAACAAGAGCTCTACGAACAATATTGTCCGCACCGTCAAGAAGTTGTATGAGCAAATCCGTAGATTGTCTGTACATCGGCAAACTTGAAATATTCTCCGCCAAAAATTCTTTTGAAACTTTGTCCTTAACTTCTACGAGCTGTTCAAACAACGGTCTTCTCAAATCTTCATTTATAAACGATACAACCTCGCTCAACGCCGCCTTTACTCGGACATCCTCGCATTGAAGAAGTTTATCAATCCATTTTTGCTGAACCTTCGGTTCATCATTCAACAAGTCAAGCGACCTTGCAAGAGAAGTGTTTACCATTACATCGTTCTTTGAGAAGAATTTTTCAAAATACTCGTCGTAACGATTGCGTCCCATATATTTCATTGAATTAATCAGGGCGACACTTGCGTAAGGGTCAGCATTTTCCGCAAAAGTTTCATAAATATTTACACGATTTGGCATATTTTTGTAGTATTGATTGATGTTTCGAGCCAAATATTTGATTGTCGCAGAATGTTTAGTATTTGTATATTCCTCAAAGAATTTGTGTCGCAGTCCATCCGGAATATGTGTAATTTCCTTGGCAATCGTTTCTTGAGCCTTTATATCCTCAACATTTGTCGTAAGTTTTTCCGTCAACGCAGCCATTTCAGGAGTTCTGTCAAAATTTTTGATATTTTGGATAAGTGCGATATTCACCCTGTGGCTGCCAAGTTCGTAACACTGTTGGAATAAATCCGACTGCATATCTATTGGCATGTGCTTGATACCGTGCACAAGACCGATTGCCTTGTCCTTGAAATCATCCGAACCATCATTTTCTGCAATAATTTTATTGAATATCGAAATTCTTTCTTCGGGAGTTTTTGCGTATTTAATTGCTGAGTGAACCTCTTGGGCAGCCTTATTACCGACAAGATTTGTTAAAGTTTCCAAACCGCCGTAATCACACGCATAACCGTTTATACGGTTTTTCGGGAAATCGTCCCCATAAGTCATCCCAATGTCGCTCAAATCCATCTTGTGTTTGGGCGGTTCTATATCAGGAGGAAGGTAATTTACCGTCATCAAACCGTGCTTTGTATCGCCGTAGTTGTAAAAAACGAATTCGGATTTGTCATTTGAATATTTTTTTACATATTCCGCCAAATTTTGTTCGCTGTGGTTGCCGTGGTTTTGGAGGAAGTTGTTTTTGCGTTTAAACAATTTTGTAACAATACCGTGTTCTTTGTTCTCACCAATTCCTATACGGTACGCCCATGCCTGAAACCCGTGCCCGATATAATCTGCGGAAAGCGGAGTTTTTTCGTCAATAATCCCATGTTTGCGGAACAATTTTGTCAAATCGGAAGTAAGCCTGTCTTTGTCCGCATAAACACGTTCTTTTTCAAAAATTTCACCAAATTCGGTAATAAAGGAGTCTTTGTCGAACTTTGAAACCTCTTTTATACGGCTAACCCACTCTTGCGGAAGCCCGTGCCCCATAGAAATACCGTCTGCATCTTTGTGGATTTTGGCTAAATCCGTAACGTTTCTTTTGGAATAAATACGTTTGCCGAGGTCTTGAGAATATTCTTCAATAGCCTTCCAGTTTAACCCGCCCGTGAAAGAAACCTTAGCAAAATAATTTGGAGCGACCTTCGGCATTGAGCAGTTGCGAGGTTCGGTTTGGGGTTTTGTAGCATTTGTATTTTTTAGATAATTATTTTGTCTTAGACACAAGAGCGAATTGGTATAAATTCCGATTTTAGAAACGTTCATATTTTACGATTTTCCTTATTACATGTAATATTTACTATAGCAAAAACCGTAAAAATATTTTTTGCTAAAAATTTAAACAGATTACCTTTGCATTAATTCGTTAAATGGAGCGGGAGACGAG
>ERZ1026854.1923-NODE-1923-length-12433-cov-6.141784_pt1 | contig 12433 bp, 9 predicted proteins | sample MGYA00380157_ERZ1026854 | MGnify/ENA primary metagenome ERZ1026854 (study PRJEB33269, sample SAMEA4719793) | human gut metagenome | biome: human-associated habitat; feature: organic feature; material: feces | place: Cameroon | collected 2013-10 ...
ACTCATACCGGCAACTCCTGCACCGATAATCAGAAAATCATACTTATAAACCATTGAGTTTACTTTAAACTAATTTAATGGATTTTATCCTAATTGTTTGCAAAAGTAATAATTTATCTTTAAAGTGAGCATTAAAAGCCATATTTTTTGTAATTTTGCAGTGTTTTTTTGTAGAAAATGATAATGACAGACAGAACATTTCATAAGCGAATCACGCTTCCAGTGCGTTTGGGCATGGGGCTTTTCACGGTTTTGGCCGTATATTTCTTTTGGGTCAAGACGGCGATTCTGGGCATCTTGGTGGCTATTGTTATCGTGGGAATGATAGAGCGCATTCTGCATACCACGTACACCATCCGCCGCGTGAAACCCATCGACCGCGACGAGGAGATGGACTTCCTTATCATCGACGAGGGACGTTTCTCTACGAACCGCAATGTGCCGTTGTGCGATGTGGTGAGGGTGGAGAGCATACGGTGCTTCTTCGGTCTCGACCATTGCCTGCTCATCGAATATGGGGCTGGCAACATGGTGACGGTTCAGCCCGACAACGAGGAGGGAATGAAAAAGGCAATAGAGGAGAGAATTAATGCATTAAAAGAATATTGACTCAACTTTCGCAAATGCGAGTGAGTTGGAGTGTAGAAAGACAGAAAATGAAATACAGATATATTTGGTTGCTCTGCATGGTGGCGATGCTTTCGCTTCCTGTAGGAGCACAGGACGTGAAGAAGAGCGCTGCGCCCTTGGTGGCGGGCGAGGAGGAAGTAGTAGAGGACAGGGACGAAAGCGAGGCGGCGGCAGACACACTCTGTGCCGACTCCTTAGCTGCCGACTCGTTGGCTGTCGATCCCATCACAGCCAGCGGCTTGCGCCTGCCTTGGCCCGAGAATGTAAGGCAGGGGCTCGACCGTCTCTTACAGAACGATATGTTTGAGACTTCGCAGGTTGCCATCATGGTGTGGGACTTGCAGGCCGACTCGTGCATCTATCGCCATCGCGAGCGTCAGCTCATGCGTCCTGCCAGCACGATGAAGCTGCTCACAGCCATCACAGCCCTCGACAGGTTGGGCGGCTCTTATCAGTTTAAGACGCAGCTCAAGTACACGGGCAAGATAGAGGAGGGCGTGCTCCAGGGCGACGTGTACTGCGTGGGCGGCATGGATCCGCGATTCAACAACGACGACATGCGGGCTTTTGTGAGCAGTCTGCAGGACATGGGTGTCGACACCATCCGTGGCAGCATCTATGCCGACCGCTCGATGAAGGACGCCGATCTCCTGGGCGAGGGCTGGTGCTGGGACGACGACAATCCTGTGCTTTCGCCTTTGGTCTTTGCCCGCAAGGACGGGTTTATGGATCGTTTCGTCGACAGGCTGAAGGATGCTGGCATCGTGCTCGAGACCGACACGCCTCAGGTGAAACGCTGTCCTGAGAGCGCCTTCTCGGTGTGCACGCGCTTCCACACCATGGATCAGATCATGCACAAGATGATGAAGGAGAGCGACAATCTCTATGCCGAGAGTATGTATTATCAGATAGCCGCCTCTACGGGCAACCGTCCTGCCAGCGCCAAGAGTGCGCGCAGCGTGGAGCGACAGCTCCTGCGCAAGCTCGGACTGGATGCCTCGCGCTGCAGGTTGACCGACGGCTCGGGCCTCTCGCTCTACAATTATCTCAGTGCCGAACAGGAATGTCAGCTCCTGCGTTATGCTTATCGCAACGAGAACATTTATCCTCATCTTCGTCCCTCTCTGCCCATTGCCGGCATCGACGGCACGCTGAGGAAGCGAATGCGTGGCACTTCGGCAAGCGGCAACGTGCGCGCCAAGACGGGCACGCTGACAGGCATCATCACCCTTGCCGGCTATTGTACGGCAGCCAACGGGCACGACTTGTGTTTCGTCATTCTCAACAATGGCATCATGCATGCCGTCAATGCCCGCCGTTTTCAGGACAGGGTGTGCGCATTGCTGTGCCAGCCGTGAATTTTAAAGGTAAAAAAGTAAAAAGGTAAAAAGGTAAAAAAGTAAAAAGGTAAAAAAGTAAAAAGGTAAGTAAGAACTTGCTGAAGTTCAATAAGTAAATAAAAGCGAGTGGTTATGGTGTCGAATACAACTTTTTCTTATGCGATTCTTTCATGGTTTCGCGATAACGGCAGGGCTTTGCCTTGGCGCGACACCACCGACCCTTACCCCATCTGGCTGAGCGAGGTGATATTGCAGCAGACGCGTATCGCCCAGGGATGGGAATACTGGGAGCGGTTTATGCGCCATTTTCCCACTGTCGAGGCTTTGGCTTCGGCGAGCGAGGACGAGGTGCTGAGGCTCTGGCAGGGCTTGGGCTACTATTCGCGTGCCCGCAACCTGCATGCCGCCGCCCGTCAGATCGTGGCATTGGGACAGTTTCCCTCCACGCTCGAAGGCATCAGACAGCTGAAGGGAGTGGGCGACTACACCGCAGCAGCCATTGCCTCCTTTGCTTTCGGCATCAGGGCGGCAGTGGTAGACGGCAACGTGTATCGTGTGCTGTCGCGCCACTTTGGTGTCTCCACCCCCATCAACTCCACGCAGGGAAAGAAGGAGTTTGCAGCCTTGGCTCAGTCGCTCCTGCCTCCTTCCGAGGTCTCTGCCTACAATCAGGGCATCATGGACTTTGGCGCCTTGCAGTGCACGCCCCAGTCGCCCCGTTGTTCCGATTGTCCGTTGATGGAGAGTTGTGAGGCTTTCCGCACCGGCAGGACAGAGGAGTTGCCCGTCAAGCAGCGCAAGCTTCAGATCAAGACGCGTCGTCTTGCCTATATATATATAAGGTGTAAGGAGCCGTCTTCCTCGCAGGCGTTTACCGCCATCCATCGCAGGGGCGAGGGCGACATCTGGCAGGGGCTGTGGGAGCCTTTCAATGCCTCGCTTCCCGACGGCACCCGTGCTGCCACGCCTGCCGAGTTATTGCAGCAGTTGGACTGCGGTGCGCCTGATGCACATCTTCGTCTTCTGTCGCAGGGTGTGAAGCATGTTCTCACCCATCGCATTCTCCTTGCCGACTTCTATCTTCTCGATGTTTCTCGTCGTCCTCTCCTTTCTCCCGATTACATCTGGATTCCCGAGTCGGAAATAGACTGTTATGGTGTTCCCCGCCTCATAGAGAAGATGCTGAGCGAGGTTCATGGCTGATGTTGCGAGATGTTCCATTTTCCCTTTTTGTTCGTGAGAAATAGTCTATTTTTCGCTTTTCTATTACAAAAAGATGAATATTTCTGTAAAGGCTTGCTTGTTTTGCTTTATTATGCTTAATTTTGCATTCGTATAAGAAGCAGATAGTAGCCTTGCGCAAACACGAAACCCTTAATAAAGAGTGAAATACGCCTCGTAGGTGTTGTCTGCTTTCACACGTAGCACGAAACAAAGACTAATTAAAATATTAATTCTTACGTTTATGAAACAACATTTACGCTTTTTATTTACGCTCCTCTTGGCGATAGTCTGTGGGGGGGGCAATGTTTGGACAGACTTTTAAGAAAGTCACCTCAGAAACAGAGTTGAAAGCTGGTGATATTATTGCTATTGTTAATGAGGCCAATAATGTGGCTTTAAGTACTAACCAGAAAACTAATAATAGGGGCCAAACTTCAATTTCTATTTCTAATGGTAGTTTTGAAAGTACGAAAAATGTACAGGAAATAACATTGGAAGGTAAAACTGGTGCCTGGTATTTCAATGTGGGGAATGGATATCTTTATGCCGCAGGAAGTAGCAAAAGCAATTATTTGAAAACCGAACCGACAAAAGATTCTGGTGGTAATAGCAAGGCATCTATTACATTTGCAAAAGGACAAGTTACTATTAAATTTTTAGGAAAGAATACTAATAATTTGATGGCATACAATAAAAACAGCTCATTGTTTGCCGTATATTCAACCAACAACGATCAGTTGCCCATCCAAATTTATAAGAAACAGGTAGTGAGTGGGACAAAAACTACCATATCTTTCCCTAAATCATCTTATACTTTAAACTATGCAGAAGGTGAAAATGGGACGTATACAATATCGGATAATAAGGCAGTTTTGACTCCTGCAGAAGCAGGAAATGTTACTTATTCTGTTTCTTCAACTGTTGAAGGTCTGGCTGTGGAAGTTGAGGGCGAGGTAATGGTTGACACCAAAAAAGTCGGTACAGCAACAGTGACAGCCTCTTTTGCTGGTAACGACACTTATGCCGCTTCTTCTGCTTCTTATACGATTACCGTGCAAGATAACAGAACCATTCCTACATTGACTTTTGCCAATAAATCTTATACTTTCAATGTCGGCGATAAAGTGGAAGATTTTACTAATGCGCTAACAATAGATCCTGCTGAGGCTGGTACAACTGGTATTACATACTCTTCTGATAAGGAATGGGCGTTGGTAGATGAAAATTCTGGTTTGATAGTAGTGTCTACCGATGCCGCAGGCACAGCCACTATTACAGCTTCTTATGCAGAGAATGACAAGTATAAGTCTGCTAAAGCTTCTTATACTATTGAGGTGAAGAAAGCTGCTGTTGTAGAAGATGGCGTGTTCGACTTTACTCAATCAGAAAATGATTATGGTTCTGGTGTAAAAGCAAGTAGTGGTTCCTCGTTTGTTGAAAATTCGACTTGGGTTGCAGGAAGTGTAACAATGACTACGAGCAAAGGAACAGGTAGTGGAGTACGTTGGTGGTTAAATAATGACAAAACTACAGAATTGCGAGTTTACAAAGGTAGTAATTTAACAATTTCAGTAGGTGAAGGATATTTTATTAATTCTATAGAATTAGATGGTGTTAGAAGTGGGTTGAAAGCAAGTAATGGTACGATGAATAATGGTACTTGGTCAGGAAAATCACAGTCTGTTACTTTTACTGCTTCTAATGACCGAAAAGACATCAAGACCATCACCGTCAAATACACAAAGCTCGAAACCCTCACGACAGCAGCATCAGGCTTCGCTACTTATGCTGCAGGTTATGATGTGAACTTTAGCGCTTTGGGCTTGACGACATACGCCATTACTTTGGATGAGGCCAACAACAAGGTAAGCTATAACCGCTTTGAGGGCGTGGTTCCTGCTGGAAAGGCAGTGCTCGTACAGGGAACTGCATCAACATCTTATGAACTGACACCAGCCGAAGGGGCAGCTGATGAAACATTCACTACCGACCTGAAGGCTTCTGACGGAACAGTAACAGCAGCCGACGATAAGATTTATGCCTTCGGTACACTCAATGGCAAGTCGGGCTTCAAGCTCGTGTCCAACGGCATTACGATTCCAGTCAAGAAGGGCTATTTGGAGCTGACAGGCACGACTGCAGCCAAGCCTACGTTCTTCGCATTCGATGGCATAGGTACAGGAATCAGCCACATTGAGGCAGACGCCGACTTGGAGAATGCCGCCATGTACAACCTTGCTGGACAGCGCGTGGACAAGAGCTACAAGGGAGTAGTCATCGTGAACGGCAAGAAGATGCTTCGCAAGTAAGCACAGATAGAAAAGTTTATCCTAAAAAACAGAAATGACAATGAAAAAATATATAATTCCCACCATTGAGGTGATGAAGATTGAGACTGAAAGCATGATAGCAGCCAGTCCTGAAAGCGATTTGAATTCGACAGACAAAATCACCGACCAAAACCAGATAGAGGCAAAGCCCCATTCTCCCACGGATGTAGACTTCTGGGACGATGAGGAAGATGACGGTAGCTGGTCATACAGCCATCGCACCAAGAGTCTCTGGGATTAAAAAAACATTCACTCATGCGAGCGTCCCGGCACAGCCTGTGTGTCGGGACGTTTTGCATCATTTACAGAAATGGAGTCATGTAGAAAGGAAGGCAATTTAAGGAACCTTCTTTTCGTAAGTCCTTGCCGTATATGAGATACGAATGCAGTATGCGTGATGAATATTTCTGCATAAAATTATCGATAGAGACATGTTGTGTAGAACGAGCAGACTTAACCTCTATTACGCTTATTTTCCCTCCATCCGGAATCAAGAAATCAACCTCGTATTTCCGTTTGCCGTCTGGGGTTGGCCAAGTATGATAGTACAATTTCTTGCCGGCGGCTACAAGCATCTGTGATACGATGTTTTCATAAACATATCCAAGATCTGCCGTGAGTTTGCCATTTAGAATTTTCTGGTATATAACGTTGCTTGTGAAGTCAGAGTCCCAAAAAGCAAGCGTAATGAATAATCCGGTATCTCCACAGTAAAGCTTGAAACATTCTGGGTTGATATGCATGGCAAGTCCGGCGCTCGGGTCGTTGGAGTGATAGGCAATATTCGTAGTCATTGATTCTTTCAGAATGGAAAGAGGCGTAGTGAGTCTTTCTGTCCTTCCTCCCTCTATTACACTACTTACTTGATAACGTGAGGCATTGGTGTTCAATTGTGCTGGTATTGCGTGAAACAGCATGGAGGTTTTTCCAGAAGAATCTAATTCATAGAAATCAGAGTCATATAAGTTAATGATATTTCTCTTGACTTGATCAACTCTACTTAGGTCCAGCGTATCGAGATATGTGTTTACAGCCTGTGGCATACCGCCGACGAGTACATACAAGCGAAAATCTCTCATGAGTTTTCTGTTGGTGGCATCACCAAGAGGTGCCCATTGCTCAAAGATATTTTTTGCGAGAGACATGGTGGCCGTATCGCCCAAAGCCCAACGGAATTCTTCGTAATCCATAGGGTACATGGCTATTCTTCGTTCCTCACTTGGTATGAGAATCTTTGTTCCATCAGTCATTGGACGTTTCTTCATTTTTATGCCAAGCAATGAACCTGTCTCGATATAGTGGAAGCGGCCATCCTTAACCAAGTGTTTTATAGCTTGTCGAGCCAAAGGCCACTTTTGTATTTCGTCAAAGATTATCAGTGACTTTCCGGGGATAAGGTTCACTCCACAGTTCATCTGTAGACTGGTAAACAGCATGTCAAGATTTGAAATATCCGTAAATGCATCCTTTACAACCTTGCTTGCGATAGAAAAATCTATAAGTAAGTAGGTTTCGTATTCGTTCTTAGCAAACTCTTCAGCTATCGTTGATTTCCCAACACGTCTTGCTCCTTCTATGAGTAGTGCTGTACTACCTTTGTCTTGCTCCTTCCAATCAAGAAGCTTCTGGTATATTTTGCGTTTGAAGATTCTTTCTGACATAGTTGTTAATGTTTAACGTTTATATTGCTGCAAAGATACTAATAATTCTTTGATTTTCAATGACTTTTTGGAAAAAATGTCAAAATCCGCAAACTTTAAAGTGTTAAAAGCGTCAAAATCCGCAAACTTTAAAGTGCCAAAAGTGTCAAAATCCGCAAACTTCGAGGTGTCGCCAGCAAGCGCATAGCAGGTGCTTTCTTGCAAAATAGAAAGTTTCTATCATGTATGCGCGAGTGGAGTGCTACTTTCTGTATAAAGGAGGTGACGTTTTGCATCATGACAGCAGGAAGCCATAGAAAAGCACGAAGATGAAACCATGAAACACGAAAAGAAGAGCAAACTATCATGGCGGGAGCTTCTGATGATGATAAATTGTAATTAAAACACTGCCAATATATAGCAAACTGTAAGAATGAGTATATTTTTAGATTTATTTTGCATGAAAAATTACTGATAAAAAATCAAAATGTCGTATCTTTGCACTCGAAAAGAAACAAAAAGTTATTGAAACGACGGATAACATAACAAAAAGTCAGACAATAACAAGAAGTAGAACAAAAAGGCAAACAACAACGCAATATGAGAAGAACAGTTCATTTCACCAAGATGCAGGGAGCCGGCAACGACTACATATACGTCGACACACAGCTCTACGACATTCCCGATCCCGAGAAAGCCGCCATCGCCTGGAGTGCTTACCACACAGGAATAGGCAGCGACGGACTGGTTCTCATAGGCAAGCCCCACGACGGCAGACGTGCAGACTATTCGATGCGCATATTCAATGCCGACGGCTCCGAAGCCATGATGTGCGGCAATGCCAGTCGTTGTATCGGAAAATATCTCTACGAGAAAGGACTCACCCACAAGGACACCATTCGGTTGGAAACCCTTTCGGGTGTCAAGATACTGAAACTGCATATTCAGGATGGCAAGGAGGTGGAATCGGTGACGGTAGACATGCTGAAGCCGCTACTCCAGAACCAGGAGCAGTTCGTAGGCCCTTCGGTGCTTGCCGCCGACGAGCGCATCTTCGAAGGCACCTATGTCTGCATGGGCAATCCTCACTTCGTAACCTTTGTCGATGACATCGACACCATCGACATCGCGCATTACGGCAAGCTGCTCGAATACAACGAGGCATTTCCCCAGCGCTGCAACATCGAGTTCGCACAGCTCACCGATGCCGACACCATCCGCACCCGGGTATGGGAACGGGGCAGCGGCATCACGATGGCTTGCGGAACAGGCGCCTGCGCCACGGCAGTGGCAGCCTTCCTTACAGGACGTGCCAGCCGGAAGAGCAACATAGTGATGGATGGCGGAACACTCCAGATTGAATACAGCGAGGCCGACGACCATGTCTACATGACAGGCCCGGCAGCCTTCGCCTTCGAGGGAGAAATTCCCCTGCCGGGGAATGAAGAATGAAGAGTGAAGAACAAAAATTACGGCAAACTTAAATATACATAATAAAAGGAGAATAAGAATATGGCATTAGTAAACGAACATTTCCTGAAGCTTCCCGGCAATTATCTCTTTGCCGACATCGCCAAGAAGGTGAACGCCTACAAGATAGCGCACCCCAAGCAGCGAGTCATCAGTTTGGGCATCGGCGACGTGACCCAGCCTCTCTGTCCGGCCGTCATCCAGGCCATGCACAAGGCAGTGGAAGAGATGGCAGTGCAGGCTTCCTTCCGAGGCTACGGTCCGGAGCGAGGCTACGACTTCCTGCGCGAGGCGATTATCAAGAATGACTTCCTGCCACGCGGCATCCATCTCGATGTCAACGAGGTGTTTGTCAACGACGGAGCCAAGAGCGACACCGGCAACATACAGGAGATATTGAGATGGGACAACAACATCGGAGTCACCGACCCCATTTATCCTGTCTACATCGACAGCAATGTGATGATAGGACGTGCGGGCGTCTTCGAGAACGGACACTGGAGCAATGTGGTGTACATGCCCTGCAATGAAGGCAACGACTTCACACCCCAGATTCCCGACCATCGTGTAGACATGATCTACCTCTGTTATCCCAACAATCCCACCGGCACCGTCATCACCAAGGACGAGCTTCGCAAGTGGGTGAACTATGCCATCAAGAACGAGAGCATCATCCTCTACGACGCAGCCTACGAGGCCTACATCACCGATCCCGAGATACCACACTCCATCTATGAGATCAGAGGTGCGCGCAAGGTGGCGATAGAGTTCCACAGCTATTCCAAGACAGCAGGCTTCACGGGTGTGAGATGCGGTTACACCATCGTGCCCAAAGAGCTGAAGGCCAAGACGCTGAGTGGCGAGGAAGTAGCACTCAACCCCATCTGGGACCGTCGCCAGTGCACCAAGTTCAATGGTACCAGCTACATCAGTCAGCGCGCAGCCGAAGCCATCTACACCCCCGAGGGCAAGGAGCAGGTGAAGGCCACCATCGCCTACTATATGGAGAACGCCCACTACATGCGGGCAGAGCTTCAGCGCCTCGGTTTCAGCGTCTACGGCGGCGAGAATGCACCTTATCTCTGGGTGAAGACCCCTGGCAACACCCCCAGCTGGAAGTTCTTCGAAGAGATGCTCTATGGAGCCAGCGTGGTGTGCACCCCGGGCGTAGGATTCGGTCCTTCGGGCGAAGGTTACATCCGTCTCACTGCCTTTGGCGAGCACGACGACTGCCGCGAGGCGATGCAGCGAATCGCCAAGTGGATGGGGAAAGAATAATCAGTAAAATAATTCAACATAAAATATATAAAGGTATGAGCAATTTAAGATTTGAAGCCGTATCAGAGGCTTCCAAGAGAAAGCCAGCTGAAGTGGCAGCTCCCGGTGAGCGACCCAGTGAGTTCTTCGGCAAGAAGGTATTCAACCGACAGAAGATGTACAAGTATCTGCCAGCCAATGTTTATGAGAAACTGGTAGACGTAATCGACAATGGCGCACGACTCGACCGCAACATCGCCGATGCCGTGGCCAAGGGCATCAAGCAGTGGGCCGACGAGAATGGCGTAACCCATTACACACACTGGTTCCAGCCTCTTACCGAGGGCACAGCCGAGAAGCACGATGCCTTCATCGAGCACGATGGCAAGGGCGGTATGATAGAGCAGTTCTCAGGCAAGTTGCTCGTACAGCAGGAGCCAGATGCCTCCTCATTCCCATCAGGCGGTATCCGCTCTACCTTCGAGGCACGTGGCTATTCAGCCTGGGATCCTACATCGCCAGTATTCATCATCGACGATACACTCTGTATTCCTACCGTCTTCATCTCCTACACCGGTGAGGCACTCGACTATAAGGCACCATTGCTCCGTGCACTCCATGCCGTCAACGTGGCAGCCACCGACGTATGCCACTACTTCAATTCAGATGTAAAGAAAGTCGTTTCCAACCTGGGTTGGGAGCAGGAGTACTTCCTCGTCGACGAGAGCCTCTATGCAGCCCGTCCCGACCTGATGCTTACAGGCCGCACCCTGATGGGTCACGACTCAGCCAAGAACCAGCAGATGGACGACCATTACTTCGGAGCCATCCCCGAGCGTGTACAGGCCTTCATGAAAGATCTCGAGATACAGGCACTCGAGCTCGGCATCCCTTGCAAGACACGTCACAACGAGGTAGCGCCCAACCAGTTTGAGCTCGCACCAATCTTCGAGGAAACCAATCTGGCTGTCGACCACAACATGCTCCTCATGAGCTTGATGAAGAAGGTGGCACGCCATCACGGATTCCGTGTCCTGCTGCACGAGAAACCTTTCGCAGGCATCAACGGATCAGGTAAGCACAACAACTGGAGTCTCTCTACCGATACCGGCATCCTGCTCCATGGTCCAGGCAAGACACCAGAGGACAACCTTCGTTTCGTAGTCTTCATCACCGAGACCCTCATGGGTGTATTCAAGCACAACGGTCTGCTCAAGGCTTCCATCATGAGTGCCACCAATGCTCATCGTCTGGGCGCCAACGAGGCACCACCAGCCATCATCTCTTCCTTCCTTGGCAAGCAGCTCACCGACCTGCTCGACCATATCGAAAAGGCTGACAAGAAAGACCTCTTCGTCATGGCTGGCAAGCAGGGCATGAAGCTCGACATTCCTGAGATTCCAGAGTTGATGATCGACAACACCGACCGCAACCGTACCTCACCATTCGCCTTCACCGGCAACCGCTTCGAGTTCCGTGCCGTAGGTAGCGAGGCCAACTGTGCCTCAGCCATGATTGTGCTGAACACCGCCGTAGCCGAAGCCCTCACCGACTTCAAGAAGCGTGTCGACGCACTCATCGCCAAGGGCGAGGACAAGACCTCAGCCATCATCGACATCGTTCGCCAGGACATCAAGACCTGCAAGCCAGTACGTTTCGACGGCAACGGCTACAGCGACGAGTGGGTGGAAGAGGCTGCCAAGCGCGGACTCGACTGCGAGAAGAGCTGTCCTAAGATCTTCGAGCGCTATCTCGACCCAGCATCTATCGAGATGTTCGAGAGCATGGGCGTGATGAAGAAGAATGAGCTTGAGGCCCGCAACGAGGTGAAGTGGGAGACCTACACCAAGAAGATACAGATCGAGGCTCGTGTGATGGGCGACCTGTCTATGAACCATATCATCCCTGTCGCCACCCACTATCAGAGCCAGTTGGCAAAGAATGTGGAGAACATGATCGACATCTTCGGCGAGGACGAGGGCAAGAAGCTCACCGCCCGCAACATCAACATCATCAAGAAGATAGCCGAGCGCACACAGATCATCGAGACCGGTGTTGAGGAGTTGGTCAATGCCCGCAAGGTGGCCAACAAGATCGAGAGCGAGCACGACAAGGCTATCGCCTATCACGACACGGTGGCTCCAAAGATGGAGGAGATCCGTTATCAGATAGACAAGCTGGAGCTTACCGTAGCCGACGAGCTCTGGACGCTGCCTAAGTATCGTGAACTCCTGTTCATCCGATAATGCCGTAACATAGCAAACGGCTGCACTCCGCCATGCGTAGCGGAGTGCGCTGTTAACTCTTCATCAGATACAGAACAGAAATTGAACGATCAATCTATTTCTTTTATTGGTTGTTTAAGTTTGCGCGGAGTGTGGTTGTGAAATCGTGCTCCGCTTTTTTGTGCCTTTTTGTTCCTGTCTGTCTAAGATGGCTTCTAAAATCGAAAATGACTAATGACTAATGACTAAAATAAAGAGGGTATGTCATAAGCTTCTTAGGATATAGATAAGGCACGGATTACACGGATTTATAGTGC
>ERZ1026854.1925-NODE-1925-length-12424-cov-3.857466_pt1 | contig 12424 bp, 8 predicted proteins | sample MGYA00380157_ERZ1026854 | MGnify/ENA primary metagenome ERZ1026854 (study PRJEB33269, sample SAMEA4719793) | human gut metagenome | biome: human-associated habitat; feature: organic feature; material: feces | place: Cameroon | collected 2013-10 ...
GTGTTTTCACCAGGAGTTTTTACAGCAATGCCGTCGGCAAAGGTGCTGACGTGCTCCAATGTTTCGTATTTATGGTCATGGAAGGCGTTGTACATGCTGGCTGCGCCTGCTGCCTGTACGCCGTAAACCTTAATCTCCGGACGCAGGCTTTTGATAGCGAAGGCTACGCCGCTGATAAGGCCGCCACCGCCAATCGGTACGATTACTGCTTCGACATCCGGCAGCTGGTCCAAAATTTCCAGACCGATGCTGCCCTGGCCGGCAATAACAAGTTCGTCGTCATACGGATGGATAAAGGTCATGCCTGTTTCTTCCTGCAACTGTACGGCGCGGTCGTGTGCTTCGTCATAGGCACCGGGGACGAGCTCCACCTGTGCGCCGAGGCGCTTGGTGTTTTCTACCTTCATAATCGGTGCGCCGTCCGGCATGCAGATGACGCTTTTGATGCCCATGCTGGTTGCAGCCAGTGCTACGCCTTGCGCGTGGTTGCCGGCGCTGCAGGCGATTACGCCCTTGCTTGCTTCCTCGGGTGTGAGCTGGCTGATTTTGTAGTAGGCACCGCGCACCTTAAAGCTGCCTGTTACCTGCAGGTTTTCTGTTTTCAGATACAAGTTGTTGCCTTCGCTTAAATGCGGAGCAGCTATTAAATCTGTTTTACGTGCTACGCTTTTAAGGATGAAGGCTGCATGATAAATTTTGTCTAATGAGAGCATTTGGTTACCTTCTTTTCTTTCCCTTAATTATTATAGTATAAAGTACTACATCAAGTATAAATTGATTGGCGCATTGCGTCAAGTGATTGTGTACATTTCCTGCTATGATAGTGTATAATAATATAATGAATAATTTTCAAAGGAGTGCATACAATGCAGTGGATAGAAGTTAATGTAGCGGTAACGCATGAAGCAGTTGAGGCCGTAGCGGATATGCTGACGAGCATCGGTTCTAAGGGAGTTGCGATTGAGGACCCGCAGCTGATTAATGATTTGCGCAACAGCGGTACCTGGGAGCTGTGCGATATCCCGGAGCAGGAGAATACCGAGGTTGTTACCGTCAGCGCTTATTATGCTGATGATGAGAAGCTGGAAAAACGCTTGGCGGAGATTGACGAGCAGCTGGCACTGATTGAGGAGCGCATCGGCAAGTACCGTTTCGGCAATACACGCTTCCGCAAGGTGAGCGAGCAGGATTGGGCTAACGAATGGAAGCAGTATTTCCATGTTACTCATGTGGGCAAGAGCCTTGTTATTAAGCCGAGCTGGGAGGAGTATGCTCCTAAGGAAGGCGAGCATATTATTGAAATTGATCCGGGTATGGCGTTCGGCACTGGTACGCACCACACTACCAATATGATGATGGAGCGTCTGGAGAAGGTTATTACGCCTGATTCTACCGTGTTTGACGTTGGCACCGGCAGTGGTATTCTGGCGATTGCTGCGGCAATGCTGGGTGCTAAGTCTGTTAAGGCTGTGGATATTGACGCTGTGGCAGTGCGCGTGGCGAAGGAGAATGTGGCGGATAACGGCTTGAGCGACCAGATTGAGGTGCGCGAGGGCGATTTGCTGCATGGCACCGAGGGCAAGGCTGATGTTATTATCGCTAATATTATTGCCGATATTGTTATTATGCTGCTGCAGGATATTCCGCAGAAGCTGAATGATGACGGTGTGCTTTTGGCGAGCGGTATTATTGAGGAGCGTATGCCTGATGTGGAGGCTGCGGCGCAGGCGCAGGGCCTTTATGTTGACGCGGTTGACCATCGCGGCGGCTGGGTTGTTATGCAGATGAAGAAGAAGTAAGAAGTTTTTATGTTGTGTGCGATAGAAGAGAGCCTCTCCTAGGGGAGAGGTGCCGAGCTTGTCGAGGCGGAGAGGGGTTGTGCGTCGCAATGGCCATATCGTTCCGCTCAGGAAAAATTTTCCCGTGCCTGAGGCACAACGCAATTTTCGTGTGGAACCAGGAAGAAGCAGCGGTAAAATTTGGCAGACGATAACAGTATGTTACGTACCCTTGCTTCTATGGTTCCAGACACTTATTTGCTAAAATTTTTATTCGCTACACGATATAGCGATTGCTCGTTAAAGCTTTAAGCAGTCCCCTCTCAGTCGCCTTACAGGCGACAGCTCCCCCGAGGGGAGCCTCTCTTGTCCTTTGTGATTCTTTTCTTGCCTCTCCTAGGGGAGAGGTGCCGAACGTAGTGAGGCAGAGAGGGATATCAATTTTTACAGAAAGGAAACCTATATGCATCGTTTTTTTGTACCGCAATTATATAACGAAACAATGACTATTGAGGGCGTTGATGCGCGTCATATCAGTAAGGTGCTGCGCATGCAGCCTGGTGCGCAGCTGCAGCTTGTGAGTGACGACGGCGTGAGCGCGCTGGCGGAGATTACAGCTATTGACAGCGAGTGCGTGACTGTGCATTGCCTGGAGAAGCTGGCGGAAAGCCATGAGCCGGCGGTGCGCCTGATTTTGGCGCAGGGCCTGGCGAAGGGCGAGAAGATGGAGTTCATCATCCAGAAGGCTGTGGAGATGGGCGCTTACAGCGTGGTGCCTGTGGCTATGGAGCATTCCGTGGTGCGCCTTGACGGTGCGAAGGCTGCCAAGAAGGTGGAGCGCTGGCAGAAGATTGCCGAATCCGCGGCGAAGCAGAGCAAGCGTGATATTATTCCCGAGGTGCAGCCTGTGCAGACAATGGCACAGATGCTGGCGGCGAATGACTGCGCAACGAAGATTATCGCTTACGAATGCGAGGATAAAAAGAGCCTGAAGGCGGCGCTGCAGGAGGCGCAGGCTAAGGGCGCGCTGACTGATTTGCTGCTAATTATCGGTCCTGAGGGCGGCATCAGCGAAGCGGAGCTGGAAACGGCACGTGCCGCAGGCGCTGTGCCTGTGTCGCTGGGCAGACGCATTCTGCGTGCGGAAACGGCAGGACTTGTCGCTATTTCAGCGATTTTTTATGAAACCGGAGATTTAGGAGATTAAACATAGATGAGAAAAATTGCATTTTATACGCTGGGCTGTAAGGTTAATCAGGCCGATACTGCCAGCATGGAGGGAATTTTCCGTGCGTCGGGCTATGAGGTTGTGTCTTTCGGTGAGCCGGCAGACGTTTATTTAGTTAATACCTGCGTTGTTACCAATACCGGTCAGCGCAAATCGCGCCAGATTATCAACCGCGCTGTGCGTCACAATCCGCTGTCTTTGACAGTTGTCACCGGCTGCTATCCGCAGACTGCGCCTGAGGAGGTGCGTGCTATCGAGGGTGTTGATGTAATCATCGGCAACCAGGAGCGCGGCCGCATTGTGGAGCTGGTCGAAGAGGCACTGGAGCACAAGCGCACGGAGATTCTGGACAATGTACAGCAGATGACTGTGGATACTAAATTTGAAGAGCTGGGCGTTGGTACGGAAACCGATAAAACCCGCGCCTTCCTCAAAATTCAGGAGGGCTGCAACCAATACTGCACTTACTGCATTATTCCTTTTGCCCGCGGTCCGCTGCGCAGCCGCAGCCTGGACAGCATTCGCGAGGAGGTTGGCAAGCTGGTTGCCGCAGGCTACAAGGAGGTTGTGCTCATCGGCATTCACCTTGGTTGCTATGGCAAGGAGCTGGCGAAGGAAGGCAAGCACGTTACTTTGTATGACGCAGTAAAGGCAGCGCTGAGCGTTGAAGGCGTGCAGCGTGTGCGCCTCGGTTCTTTGGAATCCGTGGAGGTGGAACCGCGCCTGCTGCAGCTGATGGCAGAGGAACCGCGCCTGCAGCGTCACCTGCATTTGCCGCTGCAAAGTGGCTGCGACAAGATTTTGCGCGCTATGCACCGTCCTTACGATACCAAACGCTTTACAGAGCTGGTGAACGAAATCCGTGCGCAGGTGCCTGATGTGGCAATTACTACGGACGTCATCGTGGGCTTCCCCGGCGAAACCGAGGAGGACTTTGCGACTACTTTGGAATTTGCCAAGAAATGCGGCTTTGCCAAAATGCACATCTTCCCGTATTCCAAGCGCAAGGGTACGCCTGCTGCCGAAATGAAGGAGCAGGTGGACGAGGCAGTGAAGAGCGAGCGTGCGGCGCGTCTGGCGAAGGTGGACGAGGAGCTGCATCAGCAAATGCTGCAGAGCACTGTTGGCAAGGTGGAAGAGGTGCTGTTTGAGCAGCCTGTGGACGACGAGCATATGGAGGGCCTGTGCGGTCCGTACCTGCGCGTTGTCGTTCCAGGAGCCAAGGAGCTGGCCAACACTATCGCCAAGGTAAAAATTACCGGCATTAAAGAAGATTTTTTGCTGGGCGAATTGAATTAATTTGTGAAAAAATTATTTCTTTAGCAGGATAAAAGAAATAAATACAGAATATAATTAGATACGATAAATGAGAGGAGGGACATGAAATGGCTGAGGATTGTATTTTTTGCAAAATCATTAAGGGCGATATCCCTTCTACCAAAGTGTACGAAGATGATAAAATGATTGCTATCAATGACGTTGCTCCGGCTGCTCCGGTTCATGTGCTGCTGATGCCTAAGGACCACACAGCTAACATCACTACTGCGGACCCCGAGTTGGTTGCATACATGCTGGGCAAGGTTAAAATGATCGCTGAAAAGACCGGAATTGCCGAAAAAGGCTTCCGCGTTGTTATCAACACCGGCGATGAAGGCGGTCAGACAGTAAAACATTTACATATTCACGTAATTGGCGGCAAAGCTTTGGGTTGGCCCCCATGCTAAACCTTGACAATGCTTGTCTTTTCTTGTATAATTAATCAGTAAGTGTTTTTAGCTGGCAACGGCTGAAACTTAATTTGCATATACACTTCCCTAAGTGTGTGGAGGGAGGGAGAACAGATGGCAGAAATTAAAGTTGGCAAGAATGAAACTTTAGACAGCGCACTGCGCAGATTTAAAAGAGCAACCCAAAAGGCAGGCATTCTTTCTGAGGTAAGAAAACGCGAGCACTATGAAAAGCCGAGCGTTGCACGTAAGAAAAAATCCGAAGCAGCCAGAAAACGTAAAACCAGATAATTGGAGGCGGGCTGTATGTCTATAAAAGACCAATTGACTGCTGATATGAAGCAGGCCATGAAGGACAGAGAAGCAGGTAAACTGCGTTTGTCTGTTATCCGCATGGTGCGTGCTAATATTAAAAACGTTGAAATCAATGACAAAAAGGAACTTACAGATGATGAGGTTCTGGCTGTCTTGATGAAAGAGGTCAAAATGCGTCAGGATTCTGTTGAGGAATTCCAAAAAGCAGGTCGTGACGAATTGGTTGCCCAAGCTAAGGAAGAAATTGCTATACTGAAAAAATATCTTCCGGAAGCTCTCGGCGATGACGAGCTGAAGGCTATCGTGGCAGAGGTTATTGCTGCTGTTGGCGCTACAAGTCCCAAGGATATGGGCAAGGTAATGCCGGCAGTTATGGCAAAAACCAAAGGCCGTGCAGATGGCAAACGTATTAACGTTATGGTTCGTGAATTGCTCAAATAACAACTGATAACCGTGCTAAGAGAAATCTTGGCGCGGTTATTTTACTTTATAGCGATTAGCGGACCGAAGGACTGCCTGCTTTCTTCGTACAGGAGGGCAGGCAGTTTTTTTATTGCAGCGGTAATATCTTTTACGAAAACATATTCAGCAGGGAATTTGTTTTTCAAGGCGAATATAAATATATTATTATCTTTTTACAGCTCAAAGGAGGCCGTTTTTATGGCATCTAACTTCAGCTTTTTACGCACACAATTTCCCGGTCTGGAAAAAACAGGTGAGTTTGCGGAGCGCTATCTGTACAGCGATTCCAATTCCTGCCTTTTTAAGCTGGGCCTGCTGTGCGAAGATATCGTTAATAAAATGTTTGACTTTGACAATATAACAATGCCTTATCAGATGAAGGATACCTTGGTGAACAAAATCCGCCTGCTGCAAGAGGATGAGTATATCACGGAGGATTTGGCACGCATTATGCACCGCCTGCGTTTGGGTGGCAACGAAGCGCGTCATGAGGGTACGGATTCGCTGCAGAAGGCCAAGCTGCTGCTGCCGCAGGCGTACAGTCTTTGCGAATGGTTTATGCAGGTGTACGGTGATTATACCTATCAGCATCAGGAATATCATTTGCCTGCGGAGCAGCCGGAGGCAGCCTTTGCTGAAACTGCCAAGGACAAGGCCGAGGAAGCGCGCCTGCGTAAGCAGGATAACGAGAAGGCGCAGAAGGCTGCGCCGGTGCCGCAGCAGGAGCGCAGCAAAACGAACCTGCAGGCTGCCAGCAGACGGCCTAAGACGGAAGCGGAAACACGCTGCCTGATTGATGAGCAGCTGCGTCAGGTTGGCTGGGAGGCTGACACCACCAGTTTGCGTTACAGCAAGGGCTGCCGTCCTGCGAAGGGACGCAATCTGGCGATTGCCGAATGGCCTACGGACAAGGTTCCGGGCAATGAGGAAAAGGGCTATGCCGATTACGCGCTTTTCATCGGCAAGGAGCTTGTGGGCATTATCGAAGCGAAAAAGTGGGACACGGATATTTCCAGCGTCATCAGCTACCAATGCGAGGATTATGCGCGCGCCATCAGAGAATGCGATGCGGAATATTTGCTGGGACAGTGGCAGGATTTTAAGGTGCCCTTTGTTTTTGCTGCCAACGGCAGACCTTACGTGCAGCAGCTGCAGACAAAATCCGGCATCTGGTTTGCGGATTTGCGCCGCGCCGGCAATATACCGCGCGCTATGGCAGGCTGGCCTTCTCCCTTAGGTTTAAAAGAAATGCTGCAGGAAAATACTGCGGAGGGCAACGCTGCTCTCGATGCTTTGCCGTATGATTTTCTGCAGGATGAAAACGGACTGCATTTGCGCGACTATCAGCTGAAGGCTGTGCAGGCGGTGGATGAGGCAGTGCGCTGCGGCAAGCGGACGGCGCTGCTGGCGATGGCCACAGGCACCGGCAAAACTCGCACGGTTTTGGGCATGATTTACCGCTTTTTGAAGGCAAAGCGCTTTAAACGTATTTTATTCCTTGTCGACCGCAATGCTTTGGGTGTGCAGGCGCAGGATGTCTTTAAAGAGGTGAAGCTGGAAAGCCTGCAGACGCTGGACCAGATTTACAATATCAAGGAGCTTACCGATAAGCTGATTGATGCGGAAACCGCCGTGCATGTTGCTACCGTACAGGGCATGATGAAGCGCATTATGTACGCCGAAAGCGAGGACCGCATTCCCGCAGTCAGCGATTACGATTTGATTATCATCGACGAGGCGCACCGCGGTTATATTCTGGATAAGGAAATGGCGGAGGCGGAGCAGCTTTACCGCGACCAGCGCGATTACCAGAGCAAATACCGCTATGTGCTGGATTATTTTAATGCGGTAAAAATTGCGCTCACCGCAACGCCTGCCCTGCAGACGACAGAAATTTTCGGCGAGCCTGTTTATACCTACAGCTATCGCGAGGCTGTGCTGGACGGTTACCTGATTGACCATGACGCACCGCATCAGCTGAAAACGAAGCTCAGCGAGCAGGGAATTACAATAAACAAGGGCGATACTATTAAATATATCAACAAAAAGACGGGCAAAATCGACACCGCCTATCTGGACGATGATGTGCAGCTTGATGTGGACCAGTTCAACCGCAGGGTTATTGTGCCCGAATTCAACAGGGCAGTGCTGGCGGAGATTGCCAAAAATCTTTATCCCGACGCGCCGGAAACCTACGGCAAAACGTTGATTTACGCTGCTACCGATACGCATGCCGATATGATTGTGAGCATGCTGCAGGAGCTTTACGCCAAGGATAATCTGGACAGCGACGCGATTATGAAGATTACCGGCAGCGTGGCCAACGGTGACCAGAAAAAGATTCAGGAGAAAATCAAACGCTTTAAGAACGAACGCTTCCCGAGCATTGTGGTGACGGTGGATTTGCTGACTACCGGTATCGACGTACCGGAGATTACCACGCTGGTATTTATGCGCTGCGTGAAATCGCGTATCCTGTTTGAGCAGATGCTGGGACGCGCAACGCGCTGCTGTGATAAAATCGGCAAGGATCATTTTGAAATTTATGACCCGGTGGGCGTATACGACAGCCTGCAGCCGGTGGTGACGATGCCTGCCGTTGCCAATCCGCAGATTTCCGTGCAGGATTTGCTGAAGCAGCTGACGGAAACGGAAGAACCGGAGGCGATTACCGATATTGCCAAGCAGGTGGCCTTAAAGCTGCGCCGCAAGGTGAATAAGCTGGACGAGCAGACGAAGAAGGAGTTTGTGCTGGCGACGGGCAAGGATGTGGCAGCCTTTGCCGGCGAGCTGCAGAAGGCGGATGCGGCCACGGCCAAGGAGCTTTTGCTGCAGCATAAGGAGGCGCTGGTGCAGCTGGAAAAATACCGGGCCGGCGGCAATATGGGCGGGATGATTTATGACGGCAAGGATGAGCTTACCGGTCATACACGCGGTTACGGTGCGCACAAAACCAAGCCCGGAGATTATCTGAATGATTTTGCGGCGTATTTAAAGAGCCACGCCAACGAAATTGCTGCCCTGCATATCATTTGCACCCGTCCGAAGGATTTGACGAAGGCGCAGCTGAAGGACCTGCTGCTGACGCTCGATGCCAACGGCTTTACGGCGCTGCAGCTGAACGATGCCTATTCGGAATGCACAAACAGCACGATGGTGGCAGGCATTATCAGCCTTATAAGGCGCTATATGCTGGGAACGGAGCTGGTGAGCAAAAATTCACAGCTGAGCCGTGCCTTTGACAAGCTGAACAAAAACCACAAATTTACGCCTGCGCAGCAGAAGTGGCTGGATATCATCCGCAGCTATATGCAGCAGCAGGATATTTTGAGCGTGGAGGCCTTTAAGGAGGACAAGCGCTTGCAGCGTTTGGGCGGTTATGCGCGGGCACAAAAAATATTCGCCGACGATTTGGATAATATCGTGAGCGAATTCAACGGTTATTTATATGAAGATGGAGGCAAAACTGCGTGAATACACAGGAGATTGTAGCAAAGCTCTGGAATTTGTGTAACGTGCTGCGAGATGACGGCATTACCTATCATCAGTACGTTACGGAGCTGACATATATTTTATTTTTGAAAATGGCCAAGGAAACCGGCAGCGAGGAAAATATCCCGGAGGGCTATCGCTGGGATGATTTGCTGGCGCGCAAGGGATTGGAGCTGAAGAGCTTTTACAAGGATTTGTTGGATTATTTGGGCGAGCAGTGCACGGGACGCATTCAGGAGATTTATAAGGGCGCGGCGACGAACATTGACGAGCCGAAGAACCTGGAAAAGATTATCAGGACGATTGACGAGCTGGACTGGTTCAGCGCGAAGGAGGAGGGCCTGGGTAATCTTTACGAGGGACTGCTGGAGAAAAACGCTAACGAAAAGAAGAGCGGCGCTGGGCAGTATTTTACGCCGCGCGTGCTGATTGACGTAATGACGCGCCTGGTGGCACCCAAGGCCGGCGAGCGCTGCAACGATCCTGCCTGCGGTACCTTCGGCTTTATGATTGCGGCAAGCAATTTTGTGCGTGAGCAGACGAACGATTTCTTTGATTTGGATGAGGAAACGGCAGATTTTGAATATACGCAGGCCTTCACCGGCTGCGAGCTGGTGCATGATACGCACCGCTTGGCGCTGATGAACGCTATGCTGCACGACATCCAGAGCAAAATTATTTTGGGTGATACGCTTTCCAACGTGGGCAAGGAAATGCAGGGCTATGACGTTGTGCTGACTAATCCGCCCTTCGGTACGAAAAAAGGCGGCGAGCGTGCAACGCGCGACGACTTTACCTATCCCACGAGCAACAAGCAGTTGAACTTTTTGCAGCATATCTACCGCAGCCTGAAGGCTGACGGCAAGGCGCGCGCTGCCGTGGTACTGCCGGACAATGTGCTTTTTGCCGACGGTGACGGCGAAAAGATTCGTGTCGATTTGATGGATAAGTGCAATCTGCACACTATTCTGCGTTTGCCGACGGGTATTTTTTACGCGCAGGGTGTCAAGACCAATGTACTTTTCTTTACGCGCGAAAAAACGGATAAGGACAGCACCAAGGCCGTGTGGTTTTATGATTTGCGCACCAATATGCCATCCTTCGGCAAAACGAACCCGCTGAAGGCAAGCGACTTTGCTGGCTTTGAGGCGGCTTACGGCGCGGAGGACAGAAGCAAGGTGGCGGACGAGCGCTGGCAGTGCTTTACGCGTGAGGAAATTGCGCAAAAGGGCAACAGCTTGGATTTGGGCCTGATTAAGGACGACAGCGTGCTGGATTACGAGGATTTGCCGGACCCGGCGGAAAGCGCAGCGGAGGCTGCGGAAAAGCTGGCGGAGGCCGTGGATTTGCTGCAGAGCGTGGCGCAGGAGCTGAGGAGCTTGCAAAGATAAGGATTCTGTGGTATATTAGATATATTAATAAAAAAGTTTTAGAAAGCCACTTCTTACCCCGCAAAGTATAGGAGTGGTTTTCTTTTTATTGCGCACAAATTCAAAGCTTGCAAAGCAATGAATTATGTGGTATATTAGACATAGAAAAAGACAACCGCCCACAAGGTGGGTTGCCGAGTTAGTTAAGAAAAATCCGCTCCGTACTCGCCAAAGTTTTGGGGCGGTTTTTCTATGTCTGGGTTATTTACAATATTGAAAAATAAATGTAAGTAATGCCAGAATGAACATTCCGAAGAGCATTAAATCTTGAAAGGAAAAGTTCTTCATAGACATCACCTCCATTCGTAAAGAATGAAGGCAACACCACCCTGCAAGTGGTTCGCACCAAGCCAATCGGCTACGCCTCTTGGGGTGCTATCACATGGAGCGCATTAGCCAATCAGCTACGTCCTTCGGACTTGCTTCTTGGATGCGCTCGCAACACGGTTGTCGAAAACATTTTATCATAAATTATACATTAAAGCAATAGAATGTTTGCTTATAAAGGAGAGCTGGCAATGCCAAAGAAAAAGACAGCATTGACAATAGAAGAACGCTTACAGCAGGCGCTGGTGCCTGCGGAGGAACAGCCTTATGAGGTGCCGGAAAATTGGGTGTGGGTGTATGGCAAAAATATACTTATGCCAATGGAATCAAAAAAGCCAGAAGGAGAAGATTTTTATTACATTGATATAGACGCTATCGATAATAAGAATCAGGTTGTTACTGAAGCAAAAAAAATAAAAACTGCAGAAGCTCCGAGTAGAGCAAGCAGAAAATTGCATACAGGCGATACTGTTTTTTCATTAGTAAGACCGTATTTGAAAAATATAGCATATATTGATGAACAATTATCAGAATGTATTGCGTCAACTGGTTTTTTTGTATGTACTCCGAATGCTGCGTTAAATGATAAATACTTGTATAGACTTATGATAAGCAATTATGTTGTTGAAGGTTTGAACAAGCATATGAAAGGCGATAATTCTCCATCAATTCGCAAAGATGATATAGAGAATTATCCCATCCCTCTCCCTCCGCTTTCCGAACAGCAACGTATCGTTGAGCGCATCGAGGAGCTTTTCGCCAAGCTGGATGAAGCAAAGGAAAGGCTGCAGGAGGTTGCCGACAGCTTTGCCGTGCGCAAGGCAGCAATTTTGCACAAGGCATTTACGGGCGAGCTGACAAAGCAGTGGCGTCGTGAAAATGGCGTGAGCGATGAAAGTTGGGAAGAGAAAGCGATTGGCAATATTTGTAGTTCGCTGAAATATGGAACTTCTAAAAAATCTAGCGATGAAGGAGAAGTTGTAGTTTTGCGAATGGGAAATTTGCAAAATGGAGAAATAGATTGGAGCAACTTAGCTTACACAAGTGATGAAGAAGATATAAAAAAATATTTATTAAAACCAGGCGACGTATTGTTCAATAGAACTAATAGTCCTGAACTTGTAGGAAAAACTTCAATATATAGAGGTGAGATGCCTGCAATATATGCTGGGTACTTGATTAAGTTGGATTATGAAAAAAATATAGTTGTTGGTGACTATTTAAATTACTACCTTAATTCTTCAAAAGCAAAAGAGTATTATATGCAAGTTAAGACCGATGGAGTCAGTCAGTCAAATATAAATGCAAAAAAAATAGGAGAGTTTGAGATTCCTCTCCCATCTCTCCCCGAACAGCACGAAATCGTGCGCCTCATCGACGCTCTGCTGGCGCGCGAGCGCGCAGCACAGCAGGCTGCGGAGCAGGCGCTGGCAAGCATCGACCTGATGAAGAAATCCATCCTTGCGCGTGCCTTCCGCGGTGAGCTGGGCACGAACAAAGCGAGCGAAGCGAGCGCGCTGGAGCTGCTGCAGCAGGTGCTGGCGGAAGGATGAAGCTAAATAAAAATCAAGACCTTGGCAGCGGCAAAAGCTGATGCTAAGGTCTTTTTTAGCGTTTTGCCTGTCTCTTATACACATCTCCGAGCCCACGAGACGTAGAGGAATC
>ERZ1026854.1927-NODE-1927-length-12402-cov-7.666154_pt1 | contig 12402 bp, 11 predicted proteins | sample MGYA00380157_ERZ1026854 | MGnify/ENA primary metagenome ERZ1026854 (study PRJEB33269, sample SAMEA4719793) | human gut metagenome | biome: human-associated habitat; feature: organic feature; material: feces | place: Cameroon | collected 2013-10 ...
ATTATCGCATCAAGGCTTCCAAGGATGCAGAGTGGTCTTTACTATTGTCGGAAGCTAGTTTGGCTTTAAAGAAGATTGCAGCACATGATTAGTTTCAAGACCATTAGTTCGTTCCGTTCTCGCTTGTCAGGCTTGTTGAGTGTCAGGCGCAAGGTTTATGTCAATGTAGAGAATGAAATCAAGCGAGAATTTGTCGGCAAACCGATTGAGCAAATTCGCCAAAACAACGATATGTTTTTGCTGGAGGGTGATTTGATTATTATCAAACTGCGCTTGCCAGACAAGAAACAGCATCTTTCTCGTAAGGATGGTTATCGTTTGATTTATTTGGTTTCTAAAACTGATGAGATTGTTGTTTTCTTGGATATTTATCCCAAGAATGGTCCACTTCAACAGTTGGATATTGCTGATGCTGAGTTGAAATTCTTGGTTAAGCAGTTCATCGATGAAGCTCAGTTGGACATCTTAGAGGATTATTTGTTGTAATTTTGCCACTCTTCGCAAGAGGGGGACAGGGGAGTCGAAAAAATAAATATTATCTTTATGATAACAACAAGAATAGAACCACCATTACTGACCGGATCATTTGATACGGTCGTAACAGCAGATACAAAAACAAACATGCTAATGGCTGCCAATATCTGGGGTTATGATTTGCCTAAGAGTTGGCGCAAGGACGAAATCGCACGTTCCATGGCATACGGACTCAAACACGAGCCACAGTATATCTGGGATAACCTTGGTCAGGAAGCAATAGACCAGATAAGTGAGATTGTTTCGGCAGGAAAAGGAAAGAGCATAGCAGTTCCACATAATCCAGAGAAGTTCAGTCGCTTGCAGAAATCCCTTCTTGTCATTTGTTCCGAACCGAAGAATGGCAAGTGCGATCTCTATATGCTGGATGAGGTCTACGACATCTTCAAGCAACTAACCGACGCCCATTTAGACATGCTGACAAGCATGACAGAGCAATTCGTCAATAAAAAGAAGAACGAGATAGAAGCCGCCGCAAACGAACAACGTCCACTCAACCTCCTCCCTGCCCTCACAAGCAATCCGCCGGAGATGCCCGGCGAAGACACGCAGATAGCCTACAAGCTGATCCGACCGAGAGTTATGGAGCTAACCCTCCGCTTGTCAGCCGAACGCTATATGGTATGCTATTTCTTAATGCAAGAAGGCTATATCCATGCCACATGCAATTGGGGCGACATCCTCGATTTCGTGTGGAACGGAGTAGAAGCCCCCTATCCAGGCGCCGACTATCACGAGGTGAAGCGACCCTTCTGCAAGAAATATCCAACTATAGCCAATGCCTTCGGACAAAAAGTCGACAACCAAGGAAAGAGCCTTCCAGTACCCTATATCACGACCATCGGTTGGGAAGGCCAGTCCAAAACATGGTTCATCAATTACAAGATATACGGCTTAGACTTCGTCGACCTTGCCATGTACGGTCCCATGGTTAGCGAGGAGTACGCCACCGCCATAGGCAATCTCCGCGACCTCTGCATCAAGTTCTTTAAAGAAATCATGCGCAGCGATGCCAAGAGCCCCAAAGCAAAACTGAAAGCCTATTTCGGCTTCGACACATTGCCAGTAGATGCCACCTTCACCGGCCTCGGCCTAATGTCTCATTCAGACGATTGGGACGACGACCAAGAAAATCCCTAACCCGACGGCATCGATAAAGAAAAAATCAAAGACATCATCAGCAAGCTATATGAAAAAGGGATGGTTAAATAGATAAGTCGATGCTCAAAATGAAATCAGAAGAGAAAACCATACAGGCAATAAGTGCGCAAGCGCATAGCGAGGCAGCAGACAACAGGTTGCTCCGCAAGAATTAGTGAGCACATTACTAATATTTATCAGCAAGGAGAATTAATGCAGTCAGCAACTGTTCGGAAATTCCGAACAGTTAGAAAAGAAGGCAATCGTACTGTTAATTATGTACTGAAGATTTGGAACTTTTTCGATAAGTGAGTACAATGAAAGCTTGCTTTCCGGTAGTTGGAGAAAAAGAATATAAAGATTCTACTTTAAGAACTGAACAAAGGCAATGTGTGTTCACAAAACTCCGTGTCGAATCCATATTTATCTCATTCGTGTCGTTCTCGTTCAATAAACTCCATGTGAGCATCCCAACGCGAACAAGCATCCGTGCGATTGGTGAGATCCGTGTGCGTTAAAAAATAAAGATCCGCGTGAAAAGATATTCGTGTCATTCGCGTTATTCGTGTTCAAAAAATTCTAGTGTAAAAGATCCGCGTGCAAATCATATTCGTGTCATTCGAGAAATTCGTGTTCAAGTCCCCAGTGAGCGCATCGCTGTGAACAAAGATCCGTGAGATCCGAGTCTGCAAACCGCAAAGGACAAATTTGTAGACTTGCTCGCTCATAGATTGCAGCAGACAACAGTCTCTTCTTGGTCATAAATTCAAATGACTTTTTCTTAAAAAAGCATTCACTTTTATGGCTTAACGTGCCTAAAGTGACCGCTTACAAAGTGGAGAATTGAATCAAAATTCAGTTAGTTCCATTTTGGAACATACTGCCTCTGATGGCCCCACTGGATTTCTTCAGGGGATTCTTTGACATGATTGTAGCAGGAAGAAGGGATTATGCCTTGATGACAGAGGCACTTTTAGTTAAACCTGTTTAAAAATCGAAAAAGTTCAATTTCTTAAATTACTCTGTATCCCCAGCAAACACTGGGGATGGAGTTGTATTGTCATAGGGGTTGGATGCTTACGATAATATGAGGATTTGCAGGAGGCTATTTCTGATGAATAGTATAAAATTTTATTAAAAAACTTTGGCGATTTCATAGGAAAAGTGTATTTTTGTACCGTTTATAACATAAAAACGAGACAATTATGAATACAATTACAATAGATAATAATACATATCACGACATAGAAAAATTTGCTCATGTAAACAATTTGGATGTAGCAGATGTTGTGAAGAAGTCTTTTCGTTTCTTTATAGAGGAGTTTAAGTTTGCTAAGCCGCAATCTAAATCATCTCTGTATCAGTTGCCTTTGCATTTGAAAAAGATGCGAGGAGTATTAGCTGGTGTAGAAGATAGTGAGGATGAAAGATTAAATTATATATTGAGCAAGTAATGAAGAAGGTATTTATAGATACGAATGTGGTTCTTGATTATTATCTGGATCGTGAAGGCTTTAGTGATGATGCTGAAGCCATCTTGGCTTATGGATATAATCAAGGATGTTCATTGTATGTATCTTCTTTAACTTGTGCCAATATGGCGTATATAAGCAGAAAGAAGTTCCCTGGTGAAGCGATATATGCAGTACTTTCAAGTTTGTTTGAATTTGCCGAAATAGCATCTGTCGATTCGAATGCTGTAAAGTCCGCAGTAACTTTGCAAGCTAAGGACTTTGAAGATGCATTGCAATATTTTTCTGCTAAGGCAATAGGTGTGGATTGTATTGTTACCAGAAACGTTAAGGATTTTCCTTTTTCGGAATTGCCAGTCTTGACCCCTAAGGATTTTTTGGCTCATTATGCGTAAGCACTCAAATTAGGGCTTAAATTAGAAAGAATTAACTTCGTTGCTGAATTTAAAACATTTGATTTATGTACAGCAGCGAATATTTGAAACTTTTTCGATAAGTCATGAGAAAAGCAAGCTTGCTTGAACTTTGCCATGACGAGAAAAAGTATGAAGCCTTTTCGATAAGTGAGAACAAAGAAAGCTTGCTTTCAGATTGTTGAGCGGAGAAAAAGTATAAAAAGTTTCTATTTCCAGTACCAGACGTAAAGGCATCTCCATTGAGCAGTTGTGTGCATGTAATAGACAATAACCCTCTTCACATATATATTATGACAACCATAAAAGTTTTTGTTGCTTCTTCATCTGAGATCTCAGGACAGAGAGAACAAATCGGAGATTATATCCGTAGGTTATCCTATGACTATAGTCCTCGAGGTATCAGGTTGCAGATGTTATGTTGGGAGGATTTTTATCCAGAATATACAGGCATATCCAAACAAGAAGAATATGACGAGCAGTTGATAAAAATATGTGACATCTTCTTTGCTTTGTTTAGAACCCGTTGTGGCAAGTATACTCAACACGAAGTGGAATATGCTTTAAGTTTAGACAAAGAATGTCATATTTTACAACTCCCGTCAAAAGAAGAGATTGTTGAATTAAAACATTTTCTGACAGAACAAAACTTGTCCACACGTTATTGTAATGACAATGATCTCATTTCGTGCATTAACAGCATACTTGATGACTACATGCATAGACATGATCTTCACTTATCGTCATTAGCAAGCCCGATAGATACCTGGAGATTGTATGCAACAATACCTGATGATATTGCAGAAATTCGCATACCTTTCAGCAATATGATTAGAGGATTAGAATCTTTTCTTGAAGAAAGATTAGGATGCTATTTTACCTTACATCCTTATCATACAATTAACAACATCGCCTCTACAGACCATTTTATCTGCTTTATTAAAGACTCATGGTCTCAACAAGATGAGAAAGAGGTTGATCTGGCATATAGAAATTGTCAAAATGCTAACATGCCAGAGACGACCATAATATACCAAAAAGAAGGTCATTCTGGAGTGTCAAGAAATCCGCTTGCAATAAAAATCAACTCCGAATATGAAGGGTTCTCTAAGGCCTTTGCCAAATTGGATACCGTCAAAAGTGATCTAAGCATGTGGGCTCTAAGGCAAAAAATGCCTGTTGTTTGTGAAAACGTTTTTAGCGTAGAAGGTCAGAATATCTGTCTAAACAATAGACCTTACTTTTATCTTCCAATGTTTCCTGATCTTCACAGGTCAGTAAGATTTTATATTGATGAAATAAATAAAATCGACAGCAAGATAAAAAAGAATAGCAGGAAAGGAAAAGTAAAAGACGAGGCTCTTGCTCAAGTCTTGGCAAATAGAAGATTTGCCAACGAACAATCCTTACAGAAATTAATTTCAGATTGGTACAATAAGACACAGCTTCAGCAATACGCCCAAAACATTTGGACGAAGACGCAATTTGATTCCATTCAAAGAGGACAATTACAGGAATATAAAGAGCTGACAAATCAAGTTAAAAAGCGTACCCAACAATGTGAGCAAGATAGCAGCAGCAAAAATCTTAAGGACCTATCGTCTTTATTATTAAGTTGGGAAAGCGTTGCCGATGTATGTTTGTCATTAAATGATATAGAGGTCACAGAATATATTCAAGTATTGACCCATATAGTTCAAGTATGTGACACATATTTACATCCTTTTGAAATTGATTTTGATGAGGATGCAATCTTCAAAAAGATTGTCGACACTGCGGATAAATATAACCACCATACGCTATTTACGGAGGTTATGCGTGTTAATTATGCAAATAGTTTTGTAAAAGACCTTGACTATAAAACATCTGGTAGTCTTTACAAAGAAGCATATCAACAAATATCAAATATAAAGGACGATTCTGCAATTGCTAACCATAATAAGTCTTTTGTAATCCATTCTCTTCTACACTTCTATGTACGCATTGATGATAAAGAGGCGATATTAGAACTCGGAAAACAATATGAGACTTTAATACACAAGTGGCAGCAAATCAATCAACAAGAGTCCTATGATGTTGACTTAGCACGCTGTTATTCTTGCGTTTTAGCTGCAGCCCCAAAAGAATATGGTGTATGTGCTGTTCTGGCAGAACGTGCTGAAAAATTACTGGAGGTTCTCCATAAAAAGTATGATTCACGTCCCTTTGACGAAGATTATTATGATGCTATTTGTTATTTTAGTGTAGTGCTCTCAGCTTATTATATTGACAGATTTGAGAAAGGTGATGATGTCTATTATAAGAAAGCCCTTCGTTACATTAATGAAAGCAGGGAAAGCTTGATCGCTCGTTATCCTTACGATCCCGAATATATAGAACGGTCAATGTCACAGCCCTTTCACAATAGAGCATACCTTTATAGCATAAATGGAGAATGGGACAAAGCCATTAGCAATTATAAATCTGCATTAAAGAAACGCAAAGACCTCTACCATAAAACATTGAGTGAAGAAAACTTGTTTGAAATAGCTCAAACATATATAAATCTTGGAGATGTCTATCGTTTACAAAAGAGATATGATAAAGCAAACGAATGTGCTGACGAAGCATCCAATATATATGAACAGAAAAAGGATGAAAAATTAGATATTTTTGACATGCTTTATTACGAAGCCTATCAGTTAAAGGCAACTGTATTAATGGATCAAGACGAAGCGAACGGAATTTATCCCCAAAAGGCCCTTGACATGATGCAGGAATGTATAGATTGGTCAAATAGCCATCCGAACAACGATTATGCTCCTTGTTTCAATTATTTTAGCGGTAGATTATTACAGATCTATAAAAAGGAATGAGGTAAGCACTCAAATTAGGGCTTAAATCAGAAAGAAGTCTCTTCGCTGCTGAATTTTAAACATTGAATTATATACAGCAGTGAAGATTTGAAACTTTTTCGATAAGTCATGAGCAAAGCAAGCTTGCTTGAACTTTGCCATGACGAGAAAAAGTATGAAACTTTTTCGATAAGTGAGAACAATGAAAGCTTGCTTTCCGATAGTTGGAGAAAAAGAATAGAAAGATTCTATTTTAAGAACCGAACAAAGGCAATGTGTGTTCACAAAACTCCGTGTCGAAGCCTATTTATCTCATTCGTGTCGTTCTCGTTTAATAGCCCCCATGTGAGCGTCTCAACGCGAACAAGCATCCGTGCGATTGGTGAGATTCGTGTGCGTATAAAAGACAGAGTGAAATCCGTGTGCAAGAAATATTCGTTAAATTAGCCGCAAAAATTCAAAAATAAGAATTAGTTCCCACTCTATATTTGTTGCCTGCTTTGCGTTAAAATAATCCAATAAGTTTGGTGTTGTAATGGAAAAAATGTATTTTTGTAATCTAAAATAAGAATATATGGCTAAGACAGACGATAAAAAGGATGAAAGTGTAGGTGGAATGACGCAAGGCAATAAGTCTTTCAAATACGCAGATGCTCTTGAAAATTGCGATGAAGCCATAGAAAAATATATGAGTGAGCCTGATGGTGTGTATTATCGTTTGGTACATAATCCTTTGCATCCCAATGACGATATACCCCAACCATTGCAACAATGGGATGCTCTAACATCAGAGCATGTGGTTCTTACAACGAAGGTGCCGAAAGAAAGTTCCATTGAAGAGCAATGGGAACAAGTCAGAATTTATTCTCCATCATACAATGTTTCTGATGTAAAATTGGCTGAATCCTTTCTGGTAATGTTAGATAGACGCAAGAATGACAGGCAAAAGCAAAGGCTACTTGATAAAAAAGGTGATACAATCATAGCTGTTCGATTAACACCAAACGATGGATTGATACAAACTAATCCCGATGATAATCCTGACGGACATGTTGTTTTTCAACCTTTTGAAGGGTTTAACATCGAAGAGCATATTGATGATACATTTGAACCAAGAAAATTAATTGATTACAGACATGAAGACGAAAAAGAATGAGGACTTTATATTAGTTGGGCATTTGCAAGTGCTAGACGAAGCCTTGTCATCATTGTATTCTGACCGTAACAGCGGACAGTTTTTCCTCTTTGTGCGTGTTTATGAGGACGAAGATGACAATACTTTTGTGCTGACACAAGTGCAGCCTTCTGTAGTTTTGGACTATATAGATGGTAAGGTGGGGTTGAAGCAGATTTTCAGTCTGTCCCCTTCTTATTATTATAAGCAAGTTGTCCGAAACTGTTTGCGTAAAGAAGACTTTGTGCCTATTGACAATATGGAAGTTGATAGAAAATTGCAAGATGATGGTCTTGATGATACTTTCAACATTGCTTTGGCTGACAATAGTGTAGGCATTAAGAATTATCTTCGTAAGGTGGTATAAACTTTATATATTCAGAGTTATGGAAACAATGCATCATATACAGATACTTCAAATCAAGGAGATTCCTTTTGAGGTGAATCGTGAAGTAAACATTACATCAGAAATGATGAAGGACGTGAAATTCTCATTTTTGATAGTCTTGCAGCATATTAAAGGAAAAGATGCGGTAGGCTTACATACAGTTGTAAGATATTATTTGCCTGACGGCAAAGAATTATTGCAAGGGGGTGCTACTGTTATTGCCAAGATTCCAGGTTTGGTTGAGATAGAAGATGACGATGAAAAAATCAAATCTTCATCAATGATAATGGAATTTGTTTCCTATGCCAATGCCTTTGTAAGTGGCCTGTTCTATAAGGAAGCAGAAGGTACACCTTTAAATTCAGCTTTTATACCTAAGATTCCAGCAGAGGATTTGGTAAAAGGCATGAAAATCGAATTGGTAGATTGTGCCAACTCTTGATAATACTAATCTGCAAACCATAGGAGGTACGGCTTGAGGCCGTACCACTCAGCCACATATAGCTAAGTATGTCTTTGACAAAAAGACATTAATGGGCACTATATACCATAACATAACAAGAAGATGAGATACTCTTTATTTCTTTCCATTTTAGCTGCTTGTATGTGTATAGAGTCGAGTGATACAATCCTTGAATGGCTATATTCTACAAAGATATATGGAGCTTTATATATAATAGGAGAGATAATTGCAGAAGGAACATTAACAAACATACTGTTTCTCATATTCGCTGTCTTGTGTTTTTGTGCATCATACCGTTGGTTGTACTTTAATAAAGCGTCATGGATAAGACTTGCCTTTTGGGGAGCATTATTCTCTTTAGTCGTTCATTGTGATGATTACTTGTTTGCAGACTTTTTCTTACCAAACTTTAGTTATAAGCATATTTGGAGCTTGATGCTCGTTATATTATTTGGACTTGATGCCCTGAAGTTATTGAAGAGTGCCCTCAACAGAAACAAAGTTGCCAAAAACGATGAACCACAATCTTCAGGCAAAGAACTTTTACATATTGATGAAACAGAAGTAGAGGACCTGTTGGGAAGAAAAAAAGAGGCAGGGGTGTTGGTGTCATATATTATGGAAAACATCAACACTACAGGAACTATTGGTGTTGCTGTTACAGGTGAGTGGGGAACCGGAAAGACCGTTTTCTTAAACTATCTTCGTAAGAGTTTTCTAAAATGGAATATAAGTCCTATATCATTCGACCCGTGGATGGATAAGAGTACTGATGTACAAGCCGATTTCTTTAAACTATTGATAAAAGAGACAAAAAAAGAAAATAACTTTGAGTTGACATCTGCTCTTGAGGATTATATGGATTCTCTAAAGATATCTACAGCCAACAATTGGTTTTCTCTTGTTTTAATGACAATCAAGTATCTTTTTTCCACTAAAGCAAGTACTGTTTCAGAACGACGATTGCATCTCAGGGATGTTATGAAGCAAAGGAAGGTGCCGATAGTTGTCTTTATAGATGATTGTGACAGACTATATTCAGAATCGTTAAAAGATACCTTTTCGTTGATAAGAACAACGGCGGATTTTCCAAATCTTGTTATCATTGCGGCGTATGCCCCCGTAAGAGTGGATAATCTTCTAAAGAATTATGGAGGAAAGTATTTCTTGAAAAAGATGTTCAATCTTACTCATCCTTTAACAAGATTGTCTGAACGGGTGGCAAAAGAATATCTCGCAGACAATATTCGAGGAAACCATAAACTACCAGTTAGCAGTGATGAATTGCTTTTTGAACGGATATGTTTAACACATTTCCTTCCTACACTCCGTGATTGTAAGGCATATCTGAATATGGTGCAAAAAGACTATATGCATTATAAGGATAATGCTATATTGGAGTTTTTGGTGTGGAGCAAATGGTTGTTGTTAGAACTTCTGAAATTTACCGATCGCTATACATATCAACGTCTGAAAGATAATCCACAAAGTTTGCTTGAGATTAATACGAAACGTGAGATGATAGACGAATCTTATGTTCTTAAAAAGGATGGCGGACTCTCTGATGACGTATCTGGTCTCATAAATGCGATTTTGGATAAAATGCTTTTGGAAACATATATGTATGATATCCGGGTACCTGAGATGCTTCCATTTTACTTTTCAGCTGATATTCCCAGCTCCTATTTGACAAACAAGCTCTATAAAGAAAATATCTATGTACAGACCGATGATAGAATCAGTACATTAAGTATTATGTTGAACGATGAGGATTTCTATGTGAAACAATTGGTTACAGAAATTGTTTATGCGGAAAGAGACAACAGCAAAGCACTGAGCTTGGTTGTTGATATGCTTGAAGCTTACGTGAGAATCTTAAAGGGGCAGAGTTTTCACGATTTATCTAAGAGTATGGAATATCTTCGATATGTAAAAGTTCTTAATCGGCATTTATACTTAGGTGGATTGGCAGATAGAATATTGGATTATGAATTGGATGTTAACGATCCAGATTATATTCCCCATGAACCGGCTTCCGTATATGTTGATTCTACAACACATTCTTATGCTGTCTTGGCTGTTATGGCTGATGTGATGAAGTTTAAGGATGTAGAAGCTTATGCAGGAGTTAACAAACTCTTCGTAAAGAAATTGAGTGCTGTAGCTTCGAAACCAGATGTTAACTATGAAGATATTGTTTGGATATGTAGCGATTGTGTAGCGCCTAACTTATATGATGATTTCTTGAAAGATTTCCTTGATAATCATTTCTTGGATCTGTTGCCGATGACATTGGCGTTCAACCATGGTGAAAAAGAACAGTTCATTGTTGCAAGACATGACGCTTTGAAAGCTTTATTTGATACCTACGACAATTATAAGCGTTACATAACTCGTTGGCAGGAAGAGCAACGCTTTGATAAAGATATACTGAAGCAGTATTACGACCTTGTTTTCATGACAGGAATATTGAATAAGCAGAATGCCGACCAGTTTTCACAACGTTTATATCCTGCGCTGAAGCCGTACGACAACCATCAGTTTTACTATGCGCCATTCTCTTCAATACGTATCAAGAAAGAATTTTGGCAGAATAAGTCGCGCTTCAAACATATGGGTAACTATTTCTTTACTGTGGATGCCAATTGAGAATACCAATATAAAATATAACCCTATGGAGACCAAAGATATACAATATTTTTTGGAAGCAGAAGATACATTCAAGAAATCACACCCAAACTATGGAGAAATATTTTTCGATGAAAAGTATGGCTATGGAGAGGTTGGACAAGACGATAGAGCAAATTTTCTCATGGATAAACCTTTTTCCAAAAATTCATCATCTATCAATGCACCTATAGGTAATGAAGAAAAATATGGCCTAACGAAAGCAGAACGAGTTTTGCTTAGAATGTATTATAGTAATTATTCTGAACTGTTTAGGGATGATTATTACTATGATAAAAGAAATATACCAGATGTTATATATGCAATGTTCGAAGGATTGGACAACTTAATAAAAAAAGCGCCCCAAAATAAAGATTCAATATTATATCGCTTTTGCTGTCATGAAGATCCAAAAGACTTTAAGGTTGGGCAAGTTGTTATTTTTCCGTACAATTTGACCTGTACAAACTATAACTGGGAGCAAGAAAAATACAAAAATGTTTATGTGATAACTCCACTAAGAAATGGAGATACAAAAGCACATAATCTATTTGAGATTTACGAGCACGGAGATGAAAAACAAGTAGATTTCTTAAGAGGAACATCTTTCGTGGTTACAAAAATAGAGAAGACACAATGTTCTGAATATAAAAAATACTACCTGACGGAATTAAAAAGTGAATAATAGGATGTATTTTCAATCCATACAACTACATTAAAATTAAATTGTGTAAAAAGCTTCCAATTATGCTTAAGGCTGTGTAGGCAAGTAGAATTAGCTATTAAAGGGCACGTTGAATTACTGTTTTACACTTATACTCATTAAATATGACGACTATATTTTTGCGTTTTATCACAGAAAATGCCAGTTCTTTTCAAGAATGTTGGTTTTTCTTTTTAACGCTCTTAGGCGCAACGATAACACAAGTATTATCGTTTAATATAGGAACAATAGGTGCCACACCGTTCCTACAGATGTGGTTTAAACAAAAATCTGATAATTGGTATGCAAGAAGCAACTGTATATTGTTAATTTTAGTTGGTACAGTCCTCTCGTTTATTATACTAGAACCCAATTCTGCAAAAACAAGTATGTTTGCAGGTTTAACATGGTGTGGAACTTTACAGTCATTAGGTCAAACAATAAAAACAAACAACCATGATTAGTTTTACTTTTTTATTGTTGTTGTCATTGCTTTTGATAGTAGGTTTATTCATAAAACTATTAAAAATCACATTATCACGGTATCAAAATATAATTATAACCCGTTGGCGGAATTAATTTAAGTTGAAAAATATGAGTAAAAAGTTGCACAT
>ERZ1026854.1928-NODE-1928-length-12400-cov-4.559822_pt1 | contig 12400 bp, 8 predicted proteins | sample MGYA00380157_ERZ1026854 | MGnify/ENA primary metagenome ERZ1026854 (study PRJEB33269, sample SAMEA4719793) | human gut metagenome | biome: human-associated habitat; feature: organic feature; material: feces | place: Cameroon | collected 2013-10 ...
TTAACTTATTTATTTATTCACCTATGTTCCTAATCACCTACACAAACCGCCTGAAGGTTGCTGCTGTAGCGGCGGCCGTTGTGCCAGCCCGAGTCCGTAGCATGGAAGTCCCGGTGGTACGCGCGGTTAGAGCTGCTCTCCTCACCCGACCAAAGGAAGAAGTCCGGTTCAGGAAGTCCCAAAGAAGTTGCTGTACCTGCGGTGTAGGTTAAATTGTCTGTAAATCCGTTTGAATTGATTGTTTGGTTTGGATATAATGCTTTTGCTATGTTATCTAAGTCCGAGGGTGTCGGCATTTTTGATACTCCTCCACATTGTTTTACTGCCCCTGCCCAATAATCGGTGTTATTACATTCGCTTGTTGGACAACATTCTTTTATTCCAAGGGCTGATTTTTGTGCTTCACATTCTGCAAATGTTAATGGTTTTTGGGTGAATGGAGCAGAGAAACATATGTTTCCTATTTCTACCGCACAACTGCTTCCTAAGCCCCCTGCGTTAAAGGCAACGACGTCTGTTCCGAATTTGTTCGGCTTTGCTCCGCCATTAATTTCAAAAATCGCCGCAACACATCCTGCTGTCGCATTAGAAACAGGTTTGCCGTCAGATGTTGACCATTGGTATTGTTTTACAGGGTCTAATGCATTGCACTTTTTGTTATAACTAAGTATCATCGGGGTGCCGTCTGCTGTTACAATACCAACGTTATTGCTTGAATAATCGGCACTATCACCGTTTTTCATTTTTAGTTGTTTGCCTGTTTTGGTTTTGGAAATATCCCAAGTTTTGCCGTCCCCGAGGTCTACCTCATCATACGGCCAACATTCACGAAGGTGGCTTGCGTCACATCTTTTCATGATTTTCAAATGTTTTTGGAGTTCGTCCACAAATGCGTCTGTGCTATCATAAGGCCCAATTAACCCCAAAGAATTCATTTTTTCGGTTGCTTTTGTAAATTTGTATTTTACAGTTCTGACTTGCTCTGCACGAACTTTATTATTAATCGCCTGATTAAGTGTCGGCAGGGTCATTGCCGCAACTATGCCGATAATGCCAAGGGTGATGAGAACCTCCGCGAGATTAAATCCTTCTTTTTGGGCTTGACTACTTTTTCGCCCGATTTCTTTATATTTTTCCATAAAACTCCGTTATGATTGTTCAATAAGTATTATTCTTCTCATATATGTGGTATTCCACATATATATGCAGTATAACACATTTTATTAAAATTTCAATCCTTTACAATTAAATTATTATGATAATTACGAAAAATAAAAACCTTTTGGAATTGGGCAACAAAATCAGATTAGAACGTATGAAACGTGCTATGTCACAAGAAAAACTCGCCGAACTCGCTAATGTTTCTATCCGTACAATCAGCGACATTGAACGTGGTTTAACTGATATTCGTTACACTAATCTTCTGCAAATAGCTACAGCATTCAGCCTTCCACTTTCTGAAATGGTTGATTTTAAGTTTTGACGAATGGCTTTGTTGCTGTTGTCTATATTTTGAATTAATTTATTTGCCCGTTCATTTTTTTGTAATGACCTTATCACTCTATCGCTTTATAGTCTTATCGCTTTTTTGAGCTTAGCGAACTATATGAACTTATTCTCTTTTATATTCTATTGTGATCTAAAACGTTTTGACAAACGATAGAATTTCACATAGCCGTGTTCGCCTTTGCCGTTACCATTACCGCCGGATACGAAGTTTGCCCAACCGAGGTTGTCAACTTCATCGGCATAACCTTGTCCGTTACCGTTCGTGATAAATGCGTGACCTGCTTGTGCTTCATAGCCTGCCCCAGGGATAAATACGCCTGTCATGCCGGCAGGAAGCTTTTTGATATCGGCAGCCGTCAATTCTCTTGCTTGACCTTTTCCTGTATCTACATATTTTACCTGTTCGAATTTTTCAGGGTGGGCATCCATGTAGAAGTGTAAATCTTTTGCAACTTCGATAGCTTCACCGGCATTGTGAACTACGATGTTTTTACCTGCGATAAGTCTGCCATTTGAATCAAGTGCAACGGATTGTTGAAGTTCGCTCTTTAAGTTGTTTATGTATCTGCCTCTGTCGTTTACATGACCAAATCTGTCAGCAAGGCTTTCTATAGTGTCGCCCTCTTTTACGACAGCTTTTGCACTGAACGAGAAGGTGTCAGTAACTTTTGAAGCCGTAATTTTTCCGTTGGAATCAAGCATTCCATCGGTTTTTAATTGTTTCTTTAATTCTATAAGCTTTTTGTTGTATTCTTTTGCGTTTGCATTTGTATCTTTTGTATACCCGCAACGTTGCAAAATCGTATCAAGGGTGTCGCCTTGTCTAATCGTGATGTTTGCACGGGTGTTAATCGTTTTGCCTGCAATAAGGTTTCCGTTTGAATCGATTTTTGCCATATTTTTCAAGCGTTTTGTCAACTGTGCTTTGTATTTTGCTTTTGCTGTGTTGCCTGACAATCCGACTGAATTAACGATACTGTCGATAGTTTCGCCCGCTTGAACTTTTCTCATTACGTTGCGAGGATAAACGACTTCGCTTCTGTTTTTGACGACACCCGCACTCTGCCAAGCCGCCTTGATACCTGTTGCACATTGTCCGCCGGTTGCTAAATCTTTTGAAGCGATATCAGATGCGACTTCCGCAAGTTCTCTTTCTTTTCTTGAAATCATTGTTCCGTCTGCAAAATACGGGTCAACCCCTTTGTTTGCAACAACACCAAACCCGCTATGAACTCCTCGAGCGTTCATAGCCGCATAATCATTTACGGATTTGTCATAAGATGCAGCATGTCCGTTTCGGAATGCTGCTCGGTTACGGGAAACTACGTTGTCACGATGTGCAACAAGACGTTCGTTAACAACATCCGATGACGCAAACCCAGGGAGTACCGAACCACCCGAAACATCGTGCTTGTTGACGACTACCTGTCTTGCCTGCATATATGATGAGTGGAATTTTGCATCCGTAACTTGTGCTAACTCTCGGATTTTTGCAGGGTTTGTAATGTTTCCTTGTGCAATTTGTTTACGCAAAGAAGCCACATTTTTTAATATAAGTATTGCGTCATCAACTTTTATAGATTGAGCTTCCGCAGGAGTCAAACCTCCTTTGCCACCGAAGGTAACTTCTTGGTTGCTTACGGTTTCAATTAATAATTCTTTGATTTTTGCTTCGCTTAATACGGATTTGATTTCTGCATTAGATTTAGTCGCAATTACATTGCTCATCAAACTCTTATTGTCAACATTTGAATTTGCTCGTTGTCTTGGATTCTGAGTTGTTGAAACGTTAAAATAAGATTGGATGTTTTTAACAGTATCTGCCGTGGATTGTTGAGAAGCTCTCGATGTATATGCTCCGGGCATGAATGTTACAACTCCTAAATCACCGTAGTTGCTGAGTGAAGATGCTCCTAATGCAGCAGAACGGTTTTGTGAAGAGGTGGAAGAGGTAACTTTTATTGTGTTGCGGTAAGCTCGAACGTTTCTTGCGTAAGACATACCGTCTTTAACAGGTTTGCCGTTTTTGTCGAGTTTTCCGCTGTTATTTGTTTTTATGCTAAATGTGCCTTCAGGTGTACCTGCAGGGTGGTTCAAAGTTTCTTTCATTCTAGCCATGACACCGCCTGCACCGTTGTAGAGGGTTGCGGTGATATCGTCAGTTGTAATTCTATCCGCGGGGTTTGTCGTACGTGCGTTTACTTGTGAAATCAATTTTTGCCATTCAGGACTTTCGGCGGTTTTGCGTTTGTTGTTCAAAATAATCATTTGAGCAATAGCGGCTTTTTCAGGGTTGTCAGCATAATCTTTGTAGCTGTTAATTCCAAACTTTGACAACTGTTGACGCAATGCCTTAACTGACGGGTCATTTGAGTCTTTTCCAACGGCAGTTGCCCAGTAGTTAATTTGTGCAACACCGTAAGAGTGGTTTTCACCGCTAATCAAGCCGACAGCTCTTGCACTGTCCTTCTTCATCAAACGCCATTGTGCGTGTTTGTCGCCTTTTGTATCTTCATAAACAGCCTTGCCGAAGTGGGTTTCTTGTTCGGTTACGCCAAACGCCAAACTTGCAAGGTTGTCGTATTCTGCGTTTGTCAAACCCAATTCCTTCATGAGGGCAGGTTTGTTGTTTACCAAGCCTTGAACGTAATTTTGAACATCTTTATCATCTTTCCAACGATTAGGTAATTCAATATTCAAATCGGTCGGGACTTTGTCGTTTGCAACACGTGAAGAATCAAGTTTGTCATAATTAACAAACTCTTTCATCTCCGTACGTTGACGCATTGGGGATAAAGTAGACGGTTTGCCTTTGTAGTATGGCGTTGTAACTGTTTTGTGCGGGTAATCCTGTGTCAGCTTTTCAATATTGCCGTTTTTGTCAAAATCAAAAACTTTTTTATCTCTGTTCATCGGCAACGCTCTATTCGCCCGTCTTTGAAGTGCTTGTAATGTGTTGCCTTCAAACCCTTCAGATTTTTTATCTTCATCCAAAGTCATACGGAATCCGGTGCGAGTTTTTTCGACTTCCGCCCCAATACCTTGTTCTCTGTAGCTGATAAGTTTTTCTTGAATACCTTTCGGATATCCACACTCGCTTATAGATAAATACTTTCTGCATTTATCTTCAAAAGTCATAGGTGCAACTTTTTTCGCCGCCGATTGTTGAGCTTGCGTGCTTGCGGATTTCTTTGCGGTTGCGGTTTGTTTTGCGTTTGAAGTGTGCTTTGTCTTTTTGGCAGAAGAAGAACTCGAAGAGGTTAAACCGTCCCATTTTTCGGATACCCAATCTGTGAATCTGTCAAAATAACCTTTTTGAGCTTCTTTTGTGGTTTTCCAGTTATCTTTGCCGTTTTTCGGCACGCTTGTTTGAACCTTACCGTCGTTATAGGTTCTTGTTTTTGAAGTAAGTTTTCCGTTGCGGTCATAAGAATAAACGTATTTTGCGATGTCGTTTTTCTTTTCGTAATCCGTTCCTGTCGCAACAATATTATAGCCGTTCTTTGTGTAAACAACCTGAGCTTGTCCATGCCAGTTTTTTTGAACGGTGTTATACATTTTTAGGGCATCACCTTTTATCGGAGTCTTTTCTTTCCACGTGTATTTACCGTTTGCACCGATTTTTCCTTCAACAACTCTTCCGTTTGCATAGTTGTTGGTTTGTGAAATTCTGTTGCCGTTTGCATCGTATTTTAGTACGTAGTTTGAACATCCGTGTTCTTTAGTAAATTTTGTGCCGGAAATTGCAATCGCATATGTGCCGTCATCGTTTTTGATAAGGTTATATGCACCTTTCGCTGCCTTGACGTTTTTTATAACATTCTGAACACTTGTCGGGTATTTAGAAGTTTGAGCTTGCCTTGTTGATGTTGTTCGTGAAGATTTTGCATGTCTTATCGGAGTTGCGGAAGCCGTTCCAGAACTATGGCGAGTTTGTCTGGTTTTGCTATAACGAGTATTTAATTCTGCTTCGTCCTCTGTGTAGGTGCCTTCTGAACGCATTTGAGAGATTTTTTCTTGCCTGTCCCCGTTCAAGGTAACGTTTTCGCCTACTGCAAACCATTTGCGACCGTTTAGTTGTTGACGAAGATTTTGGACAAATTCATTGGCTTCTTCACCCTCAAGCCCGAATTTTTCTGCTAATTTTTCCGGAGTATCCCCCGGTTGAATTTTATAATTCGTAGTGGATTTCTTTTCACCTGCGGTTTCGTGCGGTTCGTTCGCCTGTGGTTGAGGTTCTTCCGTTTGTGGTTTCGTATTGTTTTCTTTAATCTTCGGATTTTGGGTTTGAACAGGTTTTTCCGAAGTCGGAGGGGTGTATTCCTCTGGAGCTTTTTCTGCTTGAAGATTGTCTGCTTTTTCTTCATTATCAAGAATATTTTTCACAGCAGCCATCAAAGTTTTTTCGTCAAAATCTTCTTTTTGCCCTTCTGCATTGGTTGCACGCTGACTGTCAAAAATTTTGTTCAACTCGTTTTGGTCTACAACGCCGTCAGACATCGCTCCAAGAAATTGTTTTTTGAGGTTTTCTACTTCCTTTTTTGACAAAACATGGTCGTCACCGGCATAGGCATCAAAAACAGAACCCTTAGTCGATTGCCCGACCAAACTGTCGAGTTTGTTTAGGTTTATGGTTTTCCCGCTATTCAATTTTACGTATAAATCAGCAGATTTCCTACCAACATTTTCAACCATAGTTCATTCCTATATTCGGTAACTATATATTTGTCGGTATTTTGGGCGAAAATCTTTAACTTTACACTATGATTGTTACAAAGGTTAACAATGAGTGCTTACATCAACCTTTCTATAATCCTTAAATATTCTTTTTGTGATTCCAAAACCATTTCTGAAATAAAATTGTAGAAAGGTTGAATATCATCCTTCAACTGAGCCTCTTGAAGAGTGCCGATGTAATCATTTCTAACCACGGGCGGAATTGTTATTATATTATATCCTGCTTGCAACAGAGCCAAATTCATCAACAATCGTGCAGTTCTGCCGTTTCCGTCTACAAACGGATGAATGCTTACCAATCTTTCATGCAACCACGCCGTCAATTCTACAGGGTGCAACTTGTTCTGCATTTTAGAAATTTGGGAACAAAAATTTTTCATCAAATTCGGGATTTCATTATACTTTGGCAACTCGAATTCACTTCCTGTAATCAACACATTGCAATGACGATATCGCCCTGCGGACTTTTCATTAATGCTTGAATACAAAATTCGGTGCAACTCCAAAATCACAGGTTCCGTAAGCTTCTGTTCCTTTTGAGCAATTTCAAAAAGCAAATCGTAAGCATTTGCCTGTCCCAAAACCTCCAAATGCTCCCTCATGGGCTTGCCGCCGATTGTAATTCCGTCTTCTATAATAATTTTTGTTTCGCTCATGGACAAGGTATTTCCTTCAAGAGCGTTTGAAGAATATGTAAAACTTATTTTAAAATAAGCCTTTATCTGATTTAAAACATTTTCCGATAACGGTCTGTAAGCATCAATTTTTGATTTTAACTCATCTATTTCTTGCAATCTGCTTTTATACATAAGTTTACCCCTCCACCTTATTATACAATAAAAACTACAGGTTTGTCTTTATATCTTAACTTTCACGGCTCAATCGAGGTTACAGCACTTGTCTTACGAGAAATTTCACCCTACTTACTTCTTTGGAAAAAGCCTGCAATTTCTTTGTGTGGGAAGAATTTACAAATCGGGCGTCCATGCGGGCACGTATACGGCATTTTGGTTGTTCGCCAACGCTTCACAATCTCTTGCATTTGCCATTGCGAAAGCTTTTGACCCGCTTTTACGGAAGCTTTGCAAGAAGTTGTTATCAGAATTTTTTCTTCTAAATTGTCGATATCACCATTAATATTTTCCAAAATATCCGCCAAAATTTCCTTCGGGTTCACTTTTGCAATCATCTGCGGAACTTTACGAAAAATCAACTCATTATCACCAGTAAACTCAATTCCATAGCCAAATTTTTCAAACTTTGCCATATTTTCTTTTATCAATTCAGCCTCGCTCGGCGTAACCGTCAAAACATCAGATACGAACAACAACTGCGACACGATATTCTTTTCAGAGCTTAATTTTTCATAAATATATCGCTCCTCCGCCACGTGTTGGTCGATAATCTCCATACCGTCTTCTTTTTCGACAATTATATAGGTATTTTTGTACTGCCCGACAATATTTTCTTCCGGCTCCGGTTCTTTTTGCGGAGTTTGTGTAAAAAATTGTTGCTGTTGAACAGGGGCTTCTGTCGGCGTCGGATGTGCAAGTTCATTTTGTGCCTTATTAAATGCACTCTCACTTACAAAAACCTCATCCCTCTGCTTGTTATAAAAAACATCAGGCATCTTAGGCTCAATATTCACAACATTTTCCGCCACATGCCTGTTTTCAAATACAGGTGCAGGTGTCGGGTAAAAACTCTGCACGGGTTCACGCTCAACGTAATTTGAAAGCCCCGCCTGAACCGCCGACATAATAAAATTAAAAATCATATTCGTGTTTTTGTAACGAACTTCTTTTTTCGTCGGGTGAACATTCACATCGACATCAGCGGGCGGAATTTCCAAATTCAACACAACAAACGGATATTTCCCGCTTGCGAGCATGTTTTTGTATGCCATGTCAATAGCTTTTTGAAAAACGGGACACTTGACGGTTCTTGAATTAATATAGATGTGATAATCTTTTTTACTTGAGCGGGTAAAATCAGGGGTGCTTACGTATCCCGAAATTTTCAGCCCTGCAATCGCATCAGTTTTTAGAACCTCCTTCAACTTGTCGGTAACATTTGTCGAAAAAAGTTCTCGCAAAGCGTACTTCAAATCATTATTGCCCGAAGTTTTCAGAACTGTTTTACCATTCTTTTTGAGCTCAAACGACACCATCGGATTAATTATCGCAATCGCCTGCACGAATTCTTGAATATACGAAAACTCCGTATTTGAATTTCTCAAAAACTTTAACCTCGCAGGCAAATTATAAAACAGGTCACGAATATCCATAATTGTACCGACTGCACAACCTGTTTCAACCTGTCGAACCTCTGAATTTTCGCATTTTACCTTTGTGCCCGTTTCAAAATCCTTCGTTCTCGTAATACAAGTCAACTTAGAAATAGAAATTATACTGGCAAGAGCCTCACCCCTAAATCCGAGGGTATGAATATCAAACAAATCCTCATCTGAGGCAATCTTGCTCGTAGCGTGTTTGGAAAACGCAAGCATAATATCATCGGGATGAATACCGCAACCGTTATCGGCAACCCTAATATCACGGCATTCGTTAGAAATCTCAATACTAACCTTAGTCGCACCCGCATCGACAGAGTTTTCAACCAACTCTTTTACAACAGACGCAGGTCGTTCGATAACCTCACCCGCCGCAATTTGATTTATTAAATGTTTTGATAACTGTTTTATTCTTGGCATTAACTCAATATCCCCTCAAAACGCAGGTTTTAAAGCCTCGGTTTTGCATTTTTCTTATTCAAATTTAACTTTACATCAAACAAGAATTCATCTAAATAAATCCCTCAATCTAATTCTCAATCTACACCAAACACAAATTCATCTAAATGTTTGATTACAAATTTGAAACATTTCTGTAAGATAAAATTGTAAAAGACTAAACGGGAGGGGATATGGCAAGATTGAGAGCCAACACAAAATTAAAACCGGTAAAAAAAGCTGACCTACAGATTGTCAAACCGGTCAAAACCACAAAATACAGCGACATCGACCTTAACCACTGGAAAGATTACGGACACGTAAAAACCGACACACTTTGGGAATTCCCTTCCAGACTGAAAGAAGGTGGGCACTCCAACGAATACCACGGTAACTACATTCCGCAAATTGCACAACAACTGTACGAAAGATTTACAAAGAAAAACGACATCGTACTTGATTTGTTCTTCGGTTCGGGCACATCAGGAATTGAGGCAATAAATATGGGCAGACGCTGTATCGGAGTTGAGCTCAAAGACGAATTAGCAGAAAAAGTTTCAGAAAAATTCACCCCGAAACAGCTTGTTACAGATGTCAACATAATTTGTGCGGATTCAGCCTCCGAACTTGCTAAAGAAAAAGTTCAGGCAAGATTAGATATCATGGGCGAAGAGAAAGCACAACTTCTAATCCTTCACCCGCCTTATGACGACATTATTAAATTTTCCGACAAAAAAGAAGACCTTTCAAACTGTGAATCAACAGAACAATTCTACGACCTGTTTGAAAAAGTAGCCCAAAACGGTTATGACCTGTTGGAAAAGGGTCGTTTCGCCGCCCTCATAATCGGGGACAGCTACAAAAATTCAGAAGTTCAACCACTCGGGTTTGAATGTATGGCGAGAATGATGAAACTCGGTTTCCGCCTGAAAGGTATTATCGTAAAAGATATCCAAGGAAACGAAAGAGCAAAAGGCAGAACCGCAAACCTCTGGAGATACAGAGCTTTAGCAGGCGGTTTCTACATCTTCAAACACGAGTACATTATGATTTTCCAAAAAATCAAATAGGAACAAAAAGGATAAAATTCGGGCGGAACTTCGTTCCGCCCTTTGTTTTTATAACTTTGTACAAATATCCTGATAGGTCGTCAAAACCCTTAGAATATGGATTGAATTTTTGATTACTGTATACACAACTAAATAGTGTTTTTTAACAATATAAAATTTAACTTTTCTATAGGTAAACTCTTCCCGCTCAAAACCGACATTGGGATGAGAACACAGCAATCTAAACCCTTTATAGATTTCTTTAACCGTTTTTAATGCAGCTTTTTTATTGTCTTCTGCAATATAATCTGCTATTTGATTAATATCAATTTCTGCCGAATGCTCAATGATTAGATTAAACTTACTCATACTTTTTTATCAACTCTCTCATCACTTCATGCCCGTCACGGTAGTTTCCGTTTTCCATATCATTCCAGCCTTCTTCGATATCTTTGTTAAGTTGAGCTAATCTTTCAGGCGGAATGGTGGTGTCTTTTGAAGCAAAAAAGCGGAGAGCTTCACGAATGACTTCGCTTGCAGAGTTGTAAAAGCCGGTTGCGACTTTATCTTGTACAAATTTTTCCAAAGTTGGTGTTAAAGAAACGTTCATAATTTACCTCACTTATAACAATGTATGTCTATATTATAACAAAGTTTGTTATTAATTTCAAGTCATGCACGCATTAAAAAGTAACAGCAAAACACAAATGTCTTACTTAATGCCAAAAACTAAGAAACTCCGATTATTTTTTCTCGTTGCTGTAGTCGGCAGTTCCAGGGAATGCGTTTGAACCTGTTGTCTTTCTCGTAATCCAGTATTGGATTTTCGGGATAAAGGTTGAGAGGAACGCTGCGGAAATCGCAAAACCGACACCCCAGTTGAAGGCATTTTTCGCATAGTTTTCACGGCAAACTTTGTTCAACAAGTCGGCTGTGATGTCTTTGCCTTTTGCCTTTTTGATAATTGTATTGACGTAATCTTCAATTTCTTTTTGTTTTTTGACGAAGGTTTCTTTTGAAATAAATCTCAAGTCTTGATCAAATATCGGTGTTTTTATTTTGCCCGTGAACAAGTTTTGGTCGGATGTCGAACATCTGAATATGTTCTTCAAGAATTCAGGCATATTGACAGCACCTTCCTTGAATACATTTTCAATTTGTTGTGCCGAAATCACTGATTTTCCTGCCAGTTTCGGTTGCAACTCGGACATGCCCTGTGCTGTTTTTGAAAGTTCTTCAAATTTTTCGGAAGGAACGATATCTTTGAGGTGTTTCAAGAACTTGTCGAGTTCAAGAACGCCCTTGTTGTCTGCCAAATCTTTTGCAAGTGCTGCATTCTTCATATATTCGGCTGCGGTTGTTTTGTTGCCTAGTGCGAACTCTTTGAACGCATCAGGCTTCATTGAACCGTTGTTAGCCTTGAGGAGTTCGTGCATGTGATCAGTAACCTGTTTAGCCGCAACAGGGTCAAGTCGTTTCGAGTTACCGTCCTGCAATTTATTCAAAAGCATTGCCACAATAGGCATATTGAACATATAGAAGTAACTTGACGAAATATCCCTAAAGAGAACTTCTGTTCTTTCGTGGCTGTTTCTTGCACAGCAACCTCTACCAATCCATACACCCATATCTGTAGAAAGAAGTTGGTATTTTGGATTGTTTTCAAAGCTGTACGCAAGTGCCATCAAGGTTTGCGGAGAAATTGCACCAAATGAAACATCTTTTTTGTCTTGCTTTCCGCTAACAAAATCGTCAATGTGGTACTGTTGGGAGGTCTGAGGTTTGGCGTTGGAGTTTTCAGGAGTTGCCTTACCGTCAGTGTGGTTTCTTCGCATTATATATTTTGTGATACCCTGATTAACTTTTGGCAAAACAAGCCCGACAAGACAGTTTGCAAGAATAATACTTGTCATAACTTTGCCGAATTTGTAGCCTGCTATAATTTTTTCAGCTTTTTCAGGGTTTGAAAGATTGCCTTTTAAACTATCTTTAAATTTTTTCAAATAGTTTGCAAACGGGTTACGTAAAGCGTCTTTTCCCGTGTCAAAATCGGTTTCCGGCAATTTGTAGAGCTTTTTGCCGACAAACTTGTCGATTAAACTATCAAATAAAGGTACTCCGCTAAACCAAAAGGCAGCACCAATCATTTCTTCGGTAAGACGTTCTCGAGCCTCGGTAAATCCGCCTCTCTTGTACGCTTGATACGTTCTTCCGCCTTCTACAAATGCTTCCAACAAAATAACAGGGGCAATAGAACGGCTCGCAAGTCCTTTTACAAACTTTCTGCCGTAGCTGAAATCCTTCAGTGTCTGATTTGGAGTAACTTTTATTGTATTCATAAAATTAAAATTTCTAACCTTTTTACAAAATATAC
>ERZ1026854.1932-NODE-1932-length-12379-cov-4.506086_pt1 | contig 12379 bp, 7 predicted proteins | sample MGYA00380157_ERZ1026854 | MGnify/ENA primary metagenome ERZ1026854 (study PRJEB33269, sample SAMEA4719793) | human gut metagenome | biome: human-associated habitat; feature: organic feature; material: feces | place: Cameroon | collected 2013-10 ...
ATCATGGGATCCTTTATGGATCCTTCCTTTTATATCCATTATCTTGGTGACCTTATGACCGGGAACCCAAAGCTTGCCGCTATCGGCTTCAAGGAAGAGTCACTGGGACGCAATGCACTGTTTGCAGGCTTCCAGGGGCAGCGCATGTGGACCGACTACAAGCCCAATGCAGATTTCACAGAAGCTATTTTAAACTCCACCTTTGACTGGCGTGGAAAGAAGCAGCCTACTGTATTTGCCACCGAAAACGATAACCTGAACGGACTTTCCATGATGCTTGGCAATCTCCTGACCGGAAGAGCCAGCGGCTTTTCCGATATCCGCTGTTACTGGAGTCCTGATGCCGTCAGGAGAGTCACCGGCTGGCAGCCTGAGGGGGATGCCGCAGGCGGCTTTATCCATCTGATCAACTCAGGCTCTACCTGTCTGGATGCTTCCGGTAAATCTACGGATTCCCAGGGGAACCCTGTTATGAAGCCCTGGTGGGAAATGACAGATGCAGATATCAATGCCTGCCTGCAGGCAACAGACTGGTGTCCTGCAGAGCTGTGCCAGTTCAGGGGCGGCGGCTTCTCCTCCCACTTTAAGACAGATGCCCGGATGCCGCTTACCATGGTCCGTGTCAACCTGGTAGCAGGTGTGGGACCGTCCATACAGATCGCAGAGGGCTACAGCATTACCCTTCCGGAGGATGTCCATAAAAAGCTGGATGAACGTACCGATCCCACATGGCCTACCACATGGTTTGTGCCAAATCTGACCGGAGAAGGAGCCTTTAAGGATGTATACAGCGTGATGGCAGACTGGGGAGCCAACCACGGTGCATTTATTTACGGACACATAGGGGCAGAGCTGATCACCCTTGCTTCCATGCTGCGTATCCATGTTTCCATGCACAATGTGGACACGTCAGAAATCTTCCGTCCCCATGTATGGAGTTCCTTTGGCACAGCTGAGCTGGAATCGGCAGATTTGGCTGCCTGCCAGTACTATGGTTCTCTCTACTAAGCAATATCATTAAGGAAAGGTGCTTTATTATGATAACTATAAAAGATCATTATCCTGTCATTGACCAGACAATCCAGCAGGTAAAAGACCGGTTTGGTTCTGACAGCAAAATTGCTGTTATGTTTGAAAACTGTATTTCCAACACATTACGGACCACCATAAAAGTACTGGACGACGGTTCCATATTTGTTATTACCGGAGATATTCCAGCCATGTGGCTTCGTGATTCAGCCTGCCAGCTCCGTCCTTTTCTCTTTTTTGCCAAAGAGGATCCGGAGATTGCCGACATCATAAGCGGCCTGATCCAGAAGCAGATGCAATGTATCCAGATAGATCCTTACGCCAACGCTTTTAATGAGTGTGCAAATGGTAATTGCTGGGAGCACGACAAGACAGATATGAAGCCGGAATTATGGGAAAGAAAATTTGAAATTGATTCTCTTTGTTTTCCTGTCCAGCTCTCTTATCTCTTTTGGAAAAATACCGGTTATACAGCCCACTTTACCATGGACTGGTTAAAATCCGCAAAAACGATTATATCCGTATTCCGTACAGAACAGGATCACGAGCATAAATCTCCCTACACCTTTGAACGTATGAACTGCGTTCCCACTGACACATTATCCAGAAATGGAAAGGGCGCACTGGTAAAAAGCAATATTGGGCTGATATGGTCCGGCTTCCGCCCAAGTGATGATTCCTGTACTTATGGATATTTAATTCCTTCCAACATGCTCGCCAGCGTTATTCTTGAGAATATTTCAGAAATAGCTGAGCAGATATATCATGACTCTGTGTTAGCAGCAGAGGCACACCAGTTTTCCTCAGATTTGCGGAAAGCAATAGAATCCCTTTCCATTGTTCCCGGTCAGAACAAAGAATTTTACGCTTATGAAATAGACGGATTTGGCGAATATAACATCATGGATGACGCCAATCTTCCCAGCCTTCTGTCACTTCCCTATATCGGATACTGTGACAGGAAAGATGGGCGATATCTGAACACAAGAGAAATCATCCTCAGTGACAGAAACCCTTATTATTATGCCGGAGCCTGTGCAAAAGGCATTGGAAGCCCGCATACACCAGCCCGTTATATATGGCATATCGGACTCGCCATGCAGGCACTGACTACTGCATCCGCCAAAGAGCGCGAGCAGCTCCTTGACACGCTGACTCATACAGATGCAGGTACTGACCTCATGCATGAGGCTTTTCTGGTAGATGACCCTGCACAATATACCCGTCCATGGTTTTCATGGGCCAATTCTGTATTCTGTGAGCTGATCCTGGATTGCTGCGGTTACCACCTGGAAATGTAGCATCGGTTCACAGCAGCATATAAAGCTGCACGCCATACAGTGCCAGCACCCCGGGGATCCCAAGAAAACCTGCTATAGAAAATGTGATCAGATTATAGCCAACGTGGATCCCCTCCATGATGCTGCCAAGCACCTGATTCCCCAGATAAAAAAGCAGACAGCCTGCTATGCCCCGCAATATGAAATTCAAAATTTTTTCCATCAGTTTCATTATTTTTAAAGCTTTCTCCGTCCTCTCTCCTGTCCAGCTGTCTGTATGTCCAGGCCAGCCAGACATCTCCTGTAATTATATATGTTTCTTCACGTGATTTATGAATAAAAGCCAGAAACCCGGACTATACTTTTTTCAAAAGGAAATATCTGGGAGGCTGCACATGAAATCATATTTTGGATTTTCTTCCCATACCAACAGAACCCTTTCGGAGGAAGAACTGCAGAGAAATGCTCTTCTTTCTGATCTGGAGCAAACAAAAAAAGCCCTGGAGATCGCATATGCGGGCTTTGACAATGTCACAGAACCGGATCTCATCGACTGCTATATCTACGAGGTCAATTCTGTGCTGAAGCGCTATAAATTTTTAATGGAACAGGCAGCACACCTGTGTATGCTGCCTGAAGAAAAAACTACTGCTTCTGTTTTAAACGCGGAAGCCCCGGCTGCTACCCTGATCAGCTAAGCTCTCGTTAAGAGCCCCTCTTCTATAGGTAAGTCCTGCATAAACGGCCTGCGTATTTTCCATAACGGCACCGGAATCATCCTGCTCACTGATGGTCTCATAAGCATCCTTAAGTTTTCTGACCATATCCTCCGGCTCCTTTAGCAGCGCGGCATCCTTTCTGGCATCTGCCTGGATCAGCATCCTGTCCGCAAAGAGATAGAGCTGCAGCAGGTTTCCGGAAACAGGGTATTCATGGTTCAGGGAGTGGCTCAGTTCGTGGATACATGCCCTTGCCCGTTTGATACCGGTGTGAAAGGCTGCCTCATCCCTGCTGCCAGCCGCATCTTCTGCTTCCTTCAGATAATCCAGTGTCATTTCATATAAGATCACTACAAGCTGTGTCCGGCTTGCCTGAGATATTTTCAGCGTATACTGCTGTTTCTTTTCATCCGTCATTTCATTTCCCTCTATGTATCAGAAATCTGTACTTACTGCAGAAGCTGAAGTACCTGGGAAGGTCTTTCATTGGCCTGAGCCAGCATGGAAGTACTTGCCTGGGAAAGTACCTGAAGGGTTGTATATTCTGTCATTTCTTCCGCCATATCTGTATCCATGATCCTGGAATAAGCTGCCGTCATATTCTCTGAAGTAATATCCAGGCTGCTGACTGTGTGCTCCAGACGATTCTGGTAAGCACCGATCCGGCTTCTTGCCTCCGATACATATTTAATAGCTGCATCAACCTGATCGATCGCTTTTGTCGCCCCCTCTGCGGTCGTCAGATCCAGGGATTCGATTCCCATATTAAGGCAGGAAATCCTAGGGATACGAATGCCAAGCTGCTGTCCCTCATTAGCACCGATCTGGGTGTCCATGGCGCCAAAGCCTGCCAGCTCCATCTTAAAATTTTTTGTAGTAACAACATCCTTCTGAATGCCGCTCCGGATCTCCAGCTTCAGTTCAAATCCATTGTCTCCGGTGATCGTTGCAATATTACCGTCTACACCACTTACCTTTGCTCCGGCAACAGTCTGTCCATCGGGCCCTGTAATTGTTACAGAGGATTTTGCCGAATCCAGTCCGCCATCCTTATCCGTACCGATCTTCAGGTCTGTCACCTGATATTGTCCAGCCTTGACCTCATCTCCATAATAAGCAACCTTCACATCAACGTTATTGGTATACCCTTTCAGGTCAAAGGATCCATCCAGGATCTTCTGCCCATTAAACTCAGCCTCTCCTGAGATTCTGTCAATTTCCTCTTTCAGCTGCTGGGCTTCATTATTGATGATCTCACGATCCTGTTCCGTCAGGGTTCCTGTACTTGCTTTTACAGAAAGCTCATTCAGACGCTGCAGCATATCATGGATCTCTGACATAGTTCCATCTGCGATCTCGATCACAGAAATACCATCACCTGCATTATCTGTTGCAACAGAAACACCCGCAATCTGTGCATTCATTCTCTTGGCCATGGCAAGTCCTGACGGATTGTCCTTGGCGTGTGTGATCTTATAGCCGGAGGAAAGCTTTCCCAGGGATGCCGCCAGCTTATTGTCGTTTCTTGTCAGTGCATTATTGGCAATTGCTGCGGACGCATTAAAATTAATTTTCATCTTATTCTGATTCCTTTCTGCTTATTTGTCTGATAAAACTGATATATGTTCTGGCAACCCGGTACAGGGCTGCATCCGTCTGTCCTTTTTCCTTACCAGATCCGGCCTTTAACGCATAACCGGCAGGATCCAGGGTTTCTTCTGTAATGAAGTGAATGTCTCCTGTCTGGATCTCTTCCTCAGAGAGCATTTGCCGGAAAAGCTCAGCCTCTCCGGAAAGCTTCTCTGCAGCACGTCTTTCCTGACTGATGCTGCAGCCTATAAGTCCCATCTTTCCAAAGGAAAACTCCGCTGCATTCTTTCCAAGCGCTTCCGTTTCCAGAGAGATAGTAACCTTACTTTCTGCCCCCTCCTTATGGATCATAGTCAGATTTACCGCTGTCAGCTCTCCATTTATCTGAAGCGGCAGGGTATAATTTTCTTCCTTGGCCATAGATCTCAGAAAGCCTACCTGTCTGCAAAGACTGTGCAGATATCTTACGTCCAGGATATCTGTTGTGTTCTCAAAGGCCTGTCTTTCAATCTGCTCTGACAGAACATCTGCCAGGCGGTCATAAGCCGTATCTGCACTCTCCTGTGTCGTAAATCCGGATAATATCTCTTCTCCAAGGTCTTCTATACTGATCCTGTCTGCATGATCCTTCTTCGCTTTACCAGCTGTCTGAGCTCCTCTTTCAAAACCCCTGATACCCTTGAACAGTTCTGCAGGTGCCCGCAGCAATTCTCCTGCCGTCAGCAGATTATCTGCCGTGATAGGCTGTCCATTGTCTGAAAGATATCGGAAAATCTCTTCTTCGCTGGCGGCCGCTGCACGGAAATTCTCTGCCCCTCCAGCCATTTCTCCTTCAGCCGGTGTCCCTTCTGCCTGCTCATCTGCCGCCGGGTCATTATTCTCTGCGAATGCCTGCTGCATTTCTTTTCTTGTATGGATAAAGCCCCGCTCAATCTGTGCAATGATGGAATCTGTAAAGCCGCCTGCTGCGGCAACTCCTTTTTCATCACCGATCTGGTAATCCATATGTTTCTTCTTCGCCGTCCTTACGGCTGACAGAAGATTTTCAAGCGTCTGCTCCCTGCCGGTATCTGCCACAGCGCCCAGTGCTGCGTCATCCCCTTTTTCAATCTGACGGAAAAGTCTGTAAATACCGATATAAGCATCTCTCTCTTCCTGACTGATTTCCTTTTTCTGATCCAGGTGATAAAGAAATTCACTGTAGGAGGCAAGCTCCTCCTCAGGCATCTGCTCCTGCCCCGTCAGATAGGTATAAAGATCCTCCAGCGTCATGGTAAGAGGATTGATCCCCTTCCTGATCATGGAAAGAACCTCTCCCGGTCTTAGATTGTCTGTAATATTATGCAGCAGTTTTTCTGATGCCCGGATCCTTTCAAAGTTCTTTTCTGTCATATCCATGCTGTTATAGCCAAGGATCCTGATCGTTTTCCTGTTTTCTTCTGTCAGCTCCTTACCCATATCCGCCAGGATATCATCTACATTCTGGAATGCCTTTTTTATGGAATCTCCAAGATCCTTTCTTGGAGCTGTCATCAGCTCTTCGTACTTCTCACCGGCTTTTTCCATGGAGATACGGACAGCTCTGCTCTTCTGTGCAGCTCCTTCCAGCGTATCAGCTGACTCGATCTGCGCGGCCACTGCTGCCGGAGCTCTCCTCAGACTTTCTGCTGCCTGCAGGGAATCTCTGTACCAGCCTGCCTTTTCCTGTGCTCTTAGCGGATCAGTTTCTCCTGTAAGCTCTCTATCCACCTGTATCCCTGCTTCTGACAGCCTGCAGATCAATTCTTCCATCGGGGCTGTCTCAATCTGGAAGCCGCTCCTTAAAAGCTTTAAATTGGCACTGACTGTCATGGAAAGCCGTACCTCTTCAAGATATCTTCTGGCCTGCAGCCTGTCTGCACTCATGCCTGCTTCCTGCAGAGGATCACTGCTGCTCTGATCTGCAGCCTCTTCCAAGCCTGTGCTCTCTGCATGGATTGCAAACAGATTCTTCAGCTGAAAAGGAAGCTCAGATATCAGGATCCTGTCTGCGTCCCGGTCTGTCAGTTCCTTCGTGCCTTCCTCTATTCTTACTGCCTGCTGCAGAAGGCTCTCCTCAGCAGTCAGATCAGCATTACGCACTGCCCTTCCATCGGAAATGGCGATTGCAGCCGCTTTCAGAAAATCCTCTTCCGAAACGGGAAACGTCATTTCCTCCAGCTCATGCAGCTTTGTCAGATTATCTGCATTAAAGGGTATCCCCTTTTCTATCAGCCATTTGGCATCGGAAACAGATTTTTCATCAATAGAAAGCCCTGCTTCCTGTATCACATGTTCAATCTGAGGCATGAGATTTTCATACTCCACGGTTTCCGGTTTCTTTACATAATAGCCATTCATTTCACCGGCCCTGTAGTATCCCTGTCCGGTCCTGCCGCTTCCTGCTGCTCCTGCATGAATGGCAAAGTAAATGTTCTCCGGAGTAATATCAAGCTGATTCTCCACCAGATACCGTGTGGTATCCTCACTCAGATCGGAAACGGAGGACAGCTGCTCATAGGTCGTTACAGCCTCCTCTATATTTTCCTCTGTCAGAGGAATGTCCTGCTCTGCGAACTGCTTCTGCAGCTCTCTGGCAAAGCTTTCACTTCCTGTGATTCTAGCAAGACTTTCACCGTCTATGGTATCAGTATAACCAACAACCTGTGTGCCTCCCTTTAACAGAGCTGCTTTTATCTTGTCAACAATGGTGACAACCGTATCGATCTCTGTACTGCCCGGATGAAAGCCTTCTTCCTGGAGCTTCGCAAAATCCTCGTCAGATACAGAATTAGACATCACTGCCATATAGTTCCTGCGGGCAGTAATATCCTCCATACCCGCTTTCTGCATAACCTCTTCTGCGGTCCTTCCGTGACCTGCGTAAGCGCTGTTATCCGTAACTGTGCCAGAAATGTCTAATGCAAACCCGGCCGAACATACCTCTCTGGTACTGTCAGCCTTCCGATATCCTGTTGTCTCCCTGTCTTTATTCAAATAGGCCTTGGGATCCTGTCCTGTCCCGTTAAAGATAATATTCATGCTTATTTCCTTCATCCTATCATTTGCAAAAAACAAGGGTGAATGACCATATCATTCACCCTTTATTTCGGTAATATATTCGGTTTTCTTAACCTCTAAAAAAGAAAGATTGCTGCTGTATACGGGGGCAGATCAAATGTAATACTGTACTCCTTGTTATTACACGGCTTTGCTTTTGCTGCAAGCTCCTTCGGGATCACATTTCCATCTCCCGCAAACCTTGTATCGTCACTGTTCAGAAGCAGCTTATATTTCTTTTTCTTCGGTACTCCAACCACATAATTCTCCCACTTCATGGGAGTCATATTCAGAATAAATAACAGTTCATTCTTTCCATTCTCTGATTTACGGAAGAAGCTGTATACACTCCTGTCCTTATCATCACAGTTCAGCCACTCAAAGCCTGCCCAGCTGTTGTCGTTCTCATACAGGCAGGGATATTTGCGGTAGATCTGCAAAAGCTCCTTCACATAATCATGCATGCCCTTATTCAGGTCATTCTCCAGAAGGAACCAGTCAAGCTCCCTTGCTTCACTCCATTCTCTTTCCTGTCCAAATTCCTGTCCCATGAAAAGCAGCTTCTTGCCGGAATGTCCAAGCATATAAGTGTAGCCCAGTCTTAAATTGGCATATTTATCTACTTTGTAGCCTGGCATCTTTTCTACCATGGAGCATTTCAGGTGGACTACCTCATCATGGGAAAGCGGCAGGATATAATGCTCACTCTCATTGTAGCTCATGGCAAAGGTCATTGCATAATGGTTATCCTTACGGAAATAAGGATCCAGCTTCATGTATTCACAGAAGTCATGCATCCAGCCCATATTCCATTTAAAGCTGAACCCGAGACCGTCCTCTTCAATAGAATGCGTAACACCAGGCCACGCGGTTGACTCTTCAGCAATCGTCATAAATCCGGGATATGTACCCCGCACTACTGAATTCAGATGCTTAAAAAATTCAATCGCCTCCAGGTTCTTATTCCCGCCATATTTATTCGGCACCCACTGACCATCCTTCTTACCATAATCCAGATACAGCATGGATGCCACTGCATCCACACGGATACCATCAATATGGAATTCCTTGATCCAGAATAATGCATTGGCGATCAGGAAATTCTTAACTTCATTCTTTCCATAGTTAAAGATCTTGGTACCCCAGTCTGGATGCTCGCCCTTCCTCGGATCCGGATCTTCAAAAATACACTGCCCGTCAAATCTGCCAAGTCCATGTGCATCTGTTGCAAAATGAGCCGGTACCCAGTCCAGGATCACACCGATCTTATTCCTGTGAAGCTTGTTTACCAGATACATGAAGTCCTGTGGATCTCCATATCTTGCTGTAGGTGCATAGTATCCAGTCACCTGATAACCCCAGGAGCCATCGAAGGGATACTCCGCAATACCCATCAGTTCCACATGGGTATATTTCATTTCCTTTAAATATTCTACGATTCTGTCTGCAAATTCACGGTAATTATAAAAGCCCTGCTCTTCCGGTCTTGGATGTCTCATCCAGGAACCGATGTGGCATTCATAAATTGCCAGCGGCTCTTTATAATAATCCCTTTCCTCACGTTCCCTGAGCCACAGATCGTCTGTCCATTTATAGCCGGAAATATCAACCGTTTTTGATGCAGTCCCGGGGCGCATTTCTGCGCTGTTGGCAAAAGGATCTGCCTTATATAGCTTCTCGCCGGAAGGTGCCGTAATAAGAAACTTATACAGCTCCCCTGTTCCTACACCCGGAAGAAAAACCGTCCAGATTCCACCCGCACCAAGCTTTGTCATCGGTGCTGCCTCTTCGTCCCAGCCGTTAAAGGTACCAATCACATGTACGCTGGCAGCATTCGGTGCCCATACACCAAAGAAAGTTCCCTTTCTGCCATTCTCCACTGAAGGATGCGCACCCAGCTTTTTATAGATATCATAGTGTGTACCCTGAGCAAATAAATACTGGTCTGCTTCTGAAATAAATACGGTTCCCTCGGTCTGTTTTTTCTTTTCCATGCAGAAAAACCCCCTTGATTTTTAGTAATGCATAAAGTCCTTTTCTCTTAAAACAACCATATCTTCATCATCATATCTCTTGCCAAACAGCACATCAAAGAAATGCTTCGGTGTCTTCTTATCTGCATAATAGATCGCTTCATCCACGATCTCTTCAATTTCTGAGAGTGTTACCTCATGGTCACTGGTCTGCATATCTGCAATTCTCGTATGCAGTGCCAGAACACCCAGCTCATCAATCGCATATTCCTGCTCCAGGGCATACTTTTTTGCGTATTTAACAAGTGTCTGATCATCCAGTGCTTCCACATCTACCCTGAGATTAAAGATTGTTGCCAGTGCCGGATATTTCGTCAGGAACTTTTCTATCGCTTCCTTTTTATCTTCAAGGATAATGATCAGTCCCTTTCCTTCCTGATTCAGCTCTCTGATCAGGGATTCCACTGTATTCTTCTTCATGGAAGCTGCACCCTCAATGATCAGTGCCCCTCCAAGGAGACGGTCCAGGGTTGCTCCAACTTCCTTCTTGTTCATATTGCCCCCGGAAATTTTGGCCACCTTGCCCGAAAAATTATTATCAGAAAGCTGAACCTCCTTTACAAGAAGCTTGGCAAGTGCAGTGGTACCTGTGCCCTCTTCTCCTGTGATCACAACATTTCCTGTGTAAGATGCCAGGCTGATATTATCAATTACCTCTACGATCTGCTTTCTTGTTTTCTTGTGATGGATGAACGGAGCGAACTGCTCTCTCTCACTCCTGCTCATTTCGCGTGCAGTATAGGAATTCCCTGCCTCTGCTGTTCCCTCTTCTTTCGTTTTTTCTTCTTCCGTTTTTTCCTCTTCTATTTTTTCTTCTGCTGCTTCTTCCTCAGCAATCTCTTTCTCTGGTGCTTCCTCAGCCGGGATTTCTTCGTCTAAAGGCGTATCCGCTTCCCCGGTCTCTTCCTCTATGATCCCGGCATCTTCTATGACTTCCGTCTGCTCTTCCGTCTGTTTTTCAGCCTTCGCCTCTTCCTTTGCTGCAGGCTCAGCAGCCTCCTCTGCCTCCTTTACGCTGTTTACATCTTCTGTGGCAGTCTTCTCTTCATCCTTTGCATCAATATCAGAAACCTTTACTACCTTGGGGCGCTCTGCTTCTGCTCTTTTCTTACTTTCCCTCACAGCAGCATCCACCATGGCCTTTTCCAGCTCCTCAAGAAGTCCTGTCTTGGTCGCCTCATCAAAGTCTGAGAACAGGGAATCCGTCTGCTTGTGTACGCGCTCCTTGATCTCCTGCAGCATCTTCTGCTCATTGTCTTTCTTCATCTTTTCCCATTCAGCCATAACATCATCAATACTCAGCTGACCGGTGATCTGCTTCTCTATCTGCTCTTCCTCCGGAATAGCCAGACTGATCTGTCCGTCATATTCCTGGGAAAGGATATCATCAAAACCCGATGGCTTGTGAAATGTACGGATCACACCCGTATTACTGATCACCGGATTTGGTGATGCCTCCGGAAGTCTTTCTCTGTCCTTCTGCAGAGATTCTGCCCTGTCGGCCACTTTGGAAACAGACTCCTGCATGGCTGCAATATTCCGCGAGGTCTGTGCATCCTTCTCCACCAGCTCAGAGATCACATCTTCTACCTTAACTTCAGAGGTATTGCCAAAGAATACTTCCTCAGATACATGATCTGCTGCTTCTGAATCACTGTCAGTCAGCATATCCTCACTGATCAGCTGCATTTCATCGGTATCCTGCTTAACAGCAGCCGGTGCTTCCGGTCCGGAAGCTGCAGGAAGTTCCTCCGCAGGCATTTCTGATGCTGTTACCTCATGGATGTCTGCTGCTTTCGCAGCTTCTGCCTCTTCTTCCACATCCTGTGTTTCCTTCTGTACGGCATTCTCACGTTCCTCTGCATGAGATGATACCTCCAGAAATTCCTTCATGCTTTCCGCAAGCTCTTTCTGCAGATTGATGGTATTATACTGACTTACATCAACTGTCTTGACTTCTATATCGTCCAGTCCCTTGCCCGGCAGCTCCTGGGTAGGATCTGTAAGTACATTCTGCTCCCTGCTGAACTCATCATCCTCTTCCTCTTCTGCTGCCGCCTGTCCGGCTTCCTCCTGAATGGCTTTTCCTTCTGTCACAATATCAGCTTCAATAATGCCGCCGGTATGCTTCATCTGCTCATATTTCGCTTCCTGCTCCTCTGTCAGGGGCTGGTGCAGCTTTTTCAGCTCCAGCGCCTTCAGAACATATCTGCCATCAGAAAACCAAAGGAACATCTCATCACATTCCTCTACACATTTGGACTCAAGTCCTACCCTGTGATAAAGATATGCCAGTTCATAAGCCCACTTCTCGCGGTAATCCTTTTTCTTCAGTTCTTCCAATACTGCAATTCTCTCTTCCAGGCTGACTTCCTGTGCCTCATAAAGCTTATACTGAAGAATGTATCTGCCAGAGTCCTTCGGCGCAAGCTGCACAAATTCCTTATAGTATTCGATTGCCTGCACATATTCTTCCAGCTTAATGGAAAGCTCACAAAGTGAATAAACAATAGGGCGCCTTCCGCCGCCCTTCTCATAGGCAAGCAGGAGAATATCCCTGCTGTCCTCATATCTTCTGTTGATTTTATATAGATCACTGATCGTACAGAGCATCATCACACTTCTGACCCTGCGCCAGTCAATGGTATCT
>ERZ1026854.1934-NODE-1934-length-12372-cov-8.097508_pt1 | contig 12372 bp, 12 predicted proteins | sample MGYA00380157_ERZ1026854 | MGnify/ENA primary metagenome ERZ1026854 (study PRJEB33269, sample SAMEA4719793) | human gut metagenome | biome: human-associated habitat; feature: organic feature; material: feces | place: Cameroon | collected 2013-10 ...
ATTTATGAGACTACCAACTTTTTTATGAACTATTTCTTATCCCGAACTGGGGTAAAGGATAATGGAACTATTTGGGTGAGCGGTACTTACCATAATATATCGTCAGTTTCTAACTGTTTGATGGAATTAGGTTATAAGATACTAAACATAATAGTATGGAATAAACCAGATGCACCACTCACATTATCAGATAGTCATTTTAATTTTTCTGCAGAATATATAATATGGGCGAGAAAATACAAAGACAAACGTCATTTTTACAACATAGAGTTAATGAAATATATAAATGGCGGTAAAAGGATGTCTGATGTATGGAATCTACCAACAACGGGACTTTGGGAAAAAACGTGTGGCAAACATCCTACCCAAAAACCTCTACGATTGATGTATCGGATTATAATGTCTTCTACGCAAAGTGGTGAAACCATTCTCGACCCATTTGCAGGGAGTTGCACGACAGGAATTGCTGCAAATTTATTGGGGAGGACATTTATAGGAATAGATCAAGATGCAAGGTTCTTGGACTTGGGTATTAAAAGGAAAACCGAAATATCAGATGTTGAAACGGCCAATAAAATATTTCGGAAAATGACAGAAAATCCAAGTGACGTAATGGTCATTGTAAATCATGCAAGAAAGGAACTTAAAGAGAAAATGATAGAAACTGGCATTTGCTATCTAAGAGCAGGGGATTCAAAAGGCTCATTGTGTGTAACGCCTGGATTTGAAAGGATGCAATATGTCCTACTGCATACAGGAGGCGAAGATGTAAGGCTATTTAAGTTGAAGAAGAAAGGATGCTTTCAAATTTGGACCAAGGAGACATTGGAAAAATATGGATTTAATCCAGAACATGCCACATATTATATTGTCATTCAATTCGACAACAAAGATGAAATGCCACTAAGTAAGACTGTAAATATCAAGGAACGAATAAATACCTACAGAGCCAGGTTACGCCCTTTAAGTGATTTTGTTGGTATTAAATAACGTGTATGGTTAAAATTTTATGCAGAATATTTTGTTATATTATATATTATTTATATTTTTGCATAAAATTTTAATCAAATGGACATAAATAATAGTTTTTCTCCAATTTTACAACCAGCAATAAAAGAAAGTGAAGAAAACATATCATCGCATTCTTTACTTGAACTATATGAGATGAAAAAGCTTAGGCTTGGACTTTCCGATAGGGCTATACAAAAGTTATTAGGTATACAACTAAATAGTTTAAAACCAATCCTTGAAGGCACTGCTAAACAAATAAACTTGGTTAATTTTATTAAAGTGGCTAATTTTATTGGTGTAGAGTTCGGGAAGTTGGCTTCTGCTTATTTGCCCAAAATGGAGGTTGATACTATTGGCGAAATTCAAGATGCGCGTGATGCTGGATATTTAGTAGAGATGTTTGATTTGCAGACATTAAAGAAATTTGGTTTTCTAACATCTGAAAATAGTACTAAAAATATAGTTTCTCGAATAAAAAAGTTCTTTAATCTAAAAAGCCTTTATGATTTTGCTTCTGATGATTTAGGGCGTGCATTTAGTAGGACAAAGAAAACCTCAAATGAGAAGATGAGGGAGTTTTGGATTCGCTCGGCTTACACTCAATTCGTAACAATAAATAATAACAATCATTATAACAGAAAGAAACTATTAGAAATAATTCCGAAGATCAAGCCTTATTCAAGGAATGAAGAATATGGCATAACTACAGTTGCAAAAGCTTTGTTTGCTGTTGGTGTAACTGTTATTTATCAACCATGTTTAAGTAAAGAACAAGTTCGTGGTGCTACTTTAAGCATAAATGGTAAACCATGTATTGTCATTTCTGATTTAGGTAAAAAATACCCCACATTATGGTTCTCACTTATGCATGAATTATACCATGTGTTATTTGACTTTGAGGATATATCAAAAAATTGTTATCATATAAGTAGTGATTATGGTGATTTAATGCTAACAAATGAAGATAAAGCAGACAACTTTGCACAGCAGTTTCTGTTAGGAGATGATAAGTTAAAATTCATAGAGGGATACATAAATTCTCCATATAACGTATCTAAATATGCTCAGCAATGGGGAATTCATCCTTCAATAATATATTCAACCTATTGTTACAAATACAAAACATGGGCTAAATATAGCAAATATATTCCAGACACCTCAAAGGCTTTAAGGTTAATAAACACAAATCCTTTTAAAGTTGGTGAACTAGTAGAGAACGCAGAAAAAATTAAAAAACTTTTAGTTATAAACAATTATGGAGAATAAAACCAATATTGATTTAGAAAAGCTTGTTAAAGAGAAAAAGCAAGCAAGAGAGCTAGAAATAGAGTCTATTCTATTGAAAGCAAGTGAAAGCAAGGAAGAATCTTTGTTTTTTGCTGAGAATGGAGATATTGAAATAAGAAATGAAATAGAATCCTTACTGGACCAACAGATTGATGATCCAGATGAGAAATATGAACTCTATTACAATGTCATAAACAAAGTTTTAAGAGACTATCTCCCTAAGGGAAAAGAAAATGAAAGTGCAAGAAATATAATATATGAAGAAAAAAATACTTATTTAACGAGAGGACGCCGTAAAGACTATAAAGGACTTAGACATGCTGATAGTAGAATGAGCTACAATGCAGATCTTAAAGCTCTCGTTGATATTGTTGTTGATTGGGCTTCGACTAACAGAAACCCTTTCAGCTTATATGTAAAATTACGTGATTTAAATAAGTCAATGGGGTATGGAGTACCATCTGTAGAAAAATAGTCCTCTTTTTACATATACTCTTCAATCCCATTCACCTCAAAAATACACACATCACGAAGCTGCCGGATCTCGTTAGAGTCCAGCAGCTTCATTCGTCTTGTGCCTTTATAGAAGTCATATTTGAGGGAGACGCAGCGGTGCCAGGACTGGATTTCACCGCTGCGAGTCCATAGACGGATGTCGATGGGTTCGGGACTGGAGAGGATTTTGCGGAGGGTGGTGATGTGGATGGATTGCATAGCGATGTGGATTAATCGAAGGTGCGGTAGAAAGGATCATCGAAGATGTTGTTGCCGTAGTCGATGGTGATTGGGAAATGATGGCTGCTGTACTTGTACTTGAACTTGATGCTGTTCGTGGCGTTGTCGGCATCGGAGATTTCACTGTTTATGTCAGTGATGGTGATGGGTGCCAGGGCACCACCTATCTCAACGATGTTGACATAGCGAGAAAGGAGGAGCTGGGAGAAGTGCTTGGCTTCTTCGAGGGTAAGCATAGAGGACTCCATGTCATACTCGTAGGCGGACTTGTCATCATAGAAGTTGGTGACACCGAGCGAGGTGGCAGTGGAACGGTCGAGGTCGAGCTTGCTCTTTGTGACACAAGTGAGATGTATGTATTCATCGCAGTTGAATTCATTGCGCACGAGCAGCGTGAGGTTCGGCGTGCGGTCAGTGACATAGAACGTCTTGGCAAGAAAGCCACGATGAACGGTGAACTGGAGCAGTCGGCACTTGCTGCCGATGCGTGTTTCTATTCCAATAGGACTTATAATGTCATGTATCAAGGTGGTGTTCTTGGTGTCCACTTTAGCATCCTCGATGCGAACCATGCGAGGTGTAGACTCGCCATCGAAGAGAGCCAGGCACTCGGTGTAGCCCTGCAGCGTGACATCAGGCAAGTAAAACACCGAAAGAGTCTGAAACGAATTGCGTGGAATGGTGAACATCGAGCGTGTGGTGAGGAAGAACAGCTGTACAAAGCCCATGGCATTTGTGGCGAGGCTCAGACGAGAGTAAATGAAATGGCGCTCCGGTGTAGTCGTCTCTTCAGTCTTTGTGTCCGTCGTGATGACAAAGTTGGCGAAGACACGTTGCTTATCCAGCATGTGCCCCTCGATGATGGAGCGAGCATCATAGAGCATGGCGATGTTGTTGTAAGGGTAAAGCGTAGTTTCAAAGATAGTGTCAGGACCACATGCGATAGTGACATATACCGAAGCAGCATCAGAAGATATTTCAATCTCCGATGGGATGTTGCAAGTGAAGACGTAGTAAGGAGGAGTGTAATTGATTTTCAGCATGACCTTTTTGTTTTCAAAGATAACAGGCTTTGCCTGTATAAGAAAAGACCCAACCGCAGCGTTGCTCTGCACGGCTCGAAGGACAAAGAGCTTTAGTATGGAGTGTAGGCAAGTGCGGACTTGTTACGATCTTGCAGCAGCGACAGAAGAAAGCCCGACTCCTTCGAGCCGGGCGGAAGTGGAAGACTGCCTAAGCTGCCTTTTCAGCCTTTTGCTTGCGCCCTCTCTTTTTCCTGACTTCGTCACTTTTTTAAGACATGTTTGTAAGTGCTTGATAATCAAAGGTCGCTCTCGTTGCTTTGGGTGACGCGCAAAAAGGCGGGTAAAATAGCAAGCTCGACCTCCTATACGAGAAACAGCTCGTTTTTATGCATTATTGCCGAGAAAAAAAGGATGATTTATATTTCTTGGGGTACGCAATGACGAAGTCAGGAGCCTTTTGCTTGCGCCCTCTCTTTTTCTTTGGCTTTTCCTCTACGGGATCATACCGCTGAAAAAAGAAAAGCCTTCATCCTGTGCTGGGCGCAAGACAAAGGCGTATAGGAAAGGGTGATTAGGCAGTGTTCCGCTTCAATAAATCAATCCCACCAGAAATACCATATTGTGGATTTTTTAAGTTGAGAAGAAAGGGATGCAAGATTGTTTCCTTGTAAAATATCCGCACTATATCCCAAATGTTCCTCTGCAATAGGCATTGTATCACCCATCACTGAACTGGGCAGATAATACTCAACAACATCATTTGAAATATATGCTGCACACGCACCATGTTTCTCATACCAATATTTGGCTATTGCCATGTGTTCTTCAGCTTTCGGACATTCATTCCAGTCACCAAACGGAACATACGCAAATACTTTCCATGGTTCTTTCACGGGAACTTCAACAAGATAGAGATCCGTGCCTTCTACAATTTCAAAATCATTGATAGGCTCAATATTCTCATCTGTACCAACAACATCATTCTTCCATTCTGCATCGCTGTATTCTTCCTTTACCTGTTCCATTCTTTCATGCAGGATAGAAGCTCCATTGTTTAAGTTTGATGCCAACATTTTAGATTGCCAGTCCTGACGCTTGGTTTCATCATACCATTCAGAACTGTCATCAAGTGATTCGAAAAAACAACTGTCTACAGCCAACAGAACCGGGCTAAAGCCTTCTTGCTTGCCTCTCTCGTAAGCATCAAGCCACAACTGCTTAATCTCTGGCGAAGGTACATCTACATGGGTAACTTTACAACCTTGAAGAAGCCACTCAATGGAAGGCAAAGGCGGTATATTGTCTTCACTCTCTACCTCCACTACTTTCATGTTCTTGTACGAAATCATGTAAAGGTTTACCAACTTGAAGAATCTCCATGCCAAGAAAGCACAAACAATTATAGGTGTATAGAATTGTCCGCCACTCATTATTCGAGCCACCAATAATCCAATACACAACACAAGCACAAGTCCCCAAACAATCAGTTGCTTGCGTAAAATACGACACACTCCCCGCCAGTCATTAGCCTCAATGAGAGCGTTCAAATCGTTGCCCATCTTTTTCTCTGTCCGCTTTTTCCACTTATACAACAAGGCGAAAATGATGACAACTGCCAATACGATGAATAATAGTTGTTCCATAAAGTAGGTTTTGTTGCGACAAAGATACAGAGTTTCTTCTTATTTTCTGCAAAAATGAGCAATTATCTTACTCCACCAATCGCAATTGGATATAAATCGTGCTGTGGAAACTTCTCGCAGCCGATATAGAGGGTATCGAAGGCATCGGTGCCATCGGTGCGGTGTTCGAGGAGGTCTTCTTCTGATTCAGGTTGTTTTCACCAAAAAAGGTGCAGATGAAGCGAAGCGTAACAGGAGATGATGCCGATGGCTGCTGCCCACAAAGGAAAAGCCCTTGTCCTACGTTGGTTGGGCGCAAGACAAAGGCTTTATCTATTAAGGTGGATTCGGATGGAGTCCACGTTAATATGTTCATTCAGTGAATCATTAGCATGTAATTTACCAAAATGGTCAGTATAATAATATTTGAAAATATTTACTCTGGCGCCCATTCCAGTATGTGCTACTATATATTGTGTATTTGGCAATAATTTTATGAATGAAGGGTCGCGATTATATTCTCGTGTGTATGAAGAGGATTCAATTACTTCAAATTTATTTGGAATCTTCCTTTCTAAATAAATGGTGTCAACTTCCTTGCATGGTTTCGGGTTTCGTAGGAAAAAGTCATAAGTATATGCTTTGCTAAGGCTGTCCCATGGCTCAATGGAAAAATGCAGCATTTGGTTGATGTAAAAAACTTGTCCTTTTTCAGATAGTTCAAAATCATGATTGTCACAAGAGCACATCAAGAACAAACACATTGCAAATGTTATAATATACTTCATATTGAAAACTTTAATGAAAACTACATATTGACCTTTCTGATAAGTTCACTAACAACATTTATTATTGAGTTTATATTTTGCTCTTTTCTTTCACCTTTACAGGCATACAAACAGAACAAAATTATTACTATGAAATACTTTTGCCACATATAGTAAAATTTCTGATTGAACATTCAACTTTTCTTTTCAAGGATTCTAAGATTAGGTTTTTATAGTCAATATTTGACTGCTTTTAAAATTTTCCCATTGCGATTTGTCCAAGCCTTAATACGACATTCCACAGCACCCAAGCCTGTGGATGAAATTGTATAGGTGGAGTTCGCTTTTAGTTTTATCTTTCTTTCAGATGATGGTATTCCACCACGGCTAACAATATATCCATTTGGAATATAGTTGTTCAAATCAATTTTTGTAGGAGGTACACATAATGAATCTTGCCATATCAAAAATAATGCGCCTTCGTATGATTTTCCATTTGGAAGAACGGAGTCATTTTCAAAACATAAGTCATAAAAATAGCCATTACTGATATGGAGAGATTGTTTGTAGGTGTCGAAATCGAAATCAATCGTTCTTCTACAACCACAAATAAGAAAAGCGAGAAGGCAAATCACGAATTTCTTCATTTTTCATTATTTAGTTTAACCTCACAAAGTTACACCATAAAAACGGCAATTCCATCGTTTTATTGCATTATCTCACCACACCAATCGCAATTGGATACAAATCATGCTGTGGGAACTTCTCGCAGCCGATGTAGAGCGTGTCGAAGGCATCGGTGCCGTCGGTACGGTGTTCGAGAAGGTCTTCTTCTGATTCAGGTTGTTTTCACCAAAAAGGTGCAGATGAAGCGAAGCGTAACAGGAGATGATGCCGATGGCTGCTGCCCACAAAGGAAAAGCCATTGTTCTATGTTGGTTGGGCGCAAGACAAAGGTCTTATCTGGAAAGGCGGATTAGGAGAGATTCCGCTTCAATAAACAATATAGTCCTTGGATACTTTTACATTTTACTAATATCATCATCAAGTTGTTTCCTCCAGATTAAAGTTCCGATACCTGAAAAGATGAACGTGAAAATTAAAGCTGCTTGGGCATAACCGACAGGCAAATAATCTCCTTCAAAAAAAAGATAATCCGTTTCTGAAGCATAGTATAGTTTAGGAAAGATTCCTGACTTTATTTTGTTCAAGTTTCTATCTCCTGTATGCAATTTATATTGCTTTGATTTATATGTTATTAAAATTGTATTTGAACGTTTATAATTAAGTTTTTCTTCATATCCATTATACTGATAATATACAATAGGCTTCTGAGTTTTTTCGATATGGTTACCATGTAAATATAACAAATATAAAGCAAGAGATAAAACTAACCCTGCACAAAAAAGTGTTTTAAATAATGTTTTAATTTTCATATTGTTTCCAATTCAAATTTAGTTACCGTGTCACCCATCTGATAGTCTTTATTGATCCACCACCAAATCATTTTCGCAAGGCGCATTATAATTACATGTTAATCGCCATCCATCTTCCAATAAAGATAACACCTCTTGAGATACAAAGATATTATTTTTCCTGGTAAAACATTTATTCATAGCTCTCAATATTTCTTTATAGATTTGCATGGCTTCAATTGAGCTATCAGTAAAGACTGCAACACGACCTGCGATTAAAACATTTTCTGCATTGTCGTATATTCCTCCAGTACTTAACTCAACACCTGTGGGATTAGATGCAAGATCTACGATGTAATGAAAAGAGCCATTTCTTTGTTTCACAATTCTATACTTCACCTCATTATTTAAGGGGAGCACCATGTATCTATTATCCAAAGAAATCCAATTGGCATAGCCTGTATGACCAAGTTTAGAAAAATTTGATATGGTGTTTTCTCTTCTTATCGCCTCCTGTTTAAATGCCCCCATCAGGGTATATTCTATTGGAATTCTTATTTCAACCATAGACATCATCTTGACTATATCAGCTTTCGTTAGAAAGAATATTTGCTGCTTGCTTTTCATCCGTCCATCATTCATCTGCTTTTTATCCCCTTTCCTATTTTGTACAAACAGGACATATAACCCACCAATTAATAATACAGAGAAACTTCCAACCCACAGGTAGTAACCTGCTGCCATTGAAATCATTTGTGTATGTCCAGCTTCGTCTATTATAACCTCAGGGCAAAAAGCAAACAAGAGACTCAATCCAAATGTAATAGAACTCAATGTTAAGAAACACTTATATTTATCTTTTATCAAGGACCTAATCGCAAAAACGTATGTTATATTAGAATACCATGCCAAGAAGTAGACTTTCAAAAATCCTTCATGAAAGAGTATTCCTGCCCATCCCAAAAGTAAGCAAAACAGACTCCCAAATAAATAATCTTCGGTTGGCGGCATATTAGAATAGTAGAATGGCGTAAATATACAAGCCATTAAATAGCACAAAAGACTAAGTACTATTACAACTTTCTTACCTATAAATTTTCTATATTTTTCCATTCTACCTCCGTTTCTTAAGTGTTATATTTTGGATCAAATAACAAAGGACGTTTACTGGCGATGCGCTTTAATGCTATATAATTCAAGCGTATTGATTACTCTCTATTGATTCTTTCCACCAATTCATCTGTTGTATACATATGCTTACACGAATTACGGTTTCACTTCTGAGAACGGTAGAGAGCATTGCTACTCCCTGTTCTGTAAAAGCATATGAACGAACTGTTGAGTGCTTAAAACTATTGAACCGGTCACAATTTGTGACCAGTTCAGCCATTTCCTCCTTAGTTAGTTGAAAACGGAAACGTTCAGGAAATCTCTCCATATTACGTTTTACAGCTTGATTTAACACCCTGGTTTCCACTCCATAAAGATCAGCCAAGTCTCTGTCTATCATAATTTGATTCCCATCATTTTAAGATAGTCTGATAACGTTCCCATACCTACAGACTTCCTGTATTCGTCAACTTTCTCAGGATTCTCCAGCTTGTAAAGATGCCATTTGCCGTTCTTGTCTTCTTCCAACTGGGTGCCATATCGCTGTGGACGACCTTCGAAAAGGCAGATACGGTCTTCCATCATCGCCACATTCTCACGAGGAATATCGCCTCTCTCTGCAGCCTTTAGGAACAATGGCAGATATTTCCTTTGCATCTCGACCGATGAATGCTGAACAACAAGCCAATAAGCTCTACATGCATCACCAACCTTGTCCTTACCGACAAATCCACGTGAATCAAGGATTTTAAAAATCTTCTGTTGGTTGACGCTGTCAATCGTAGCCATTACGGAAAAAATGGAATCTATCTTTGCCTTGTTTTGTGGCAGCTGTCTTGATGTCATCCTCCATTCCTGTCGAATGGCTTGGTCATCCTTTGCTATTTCGAGCAGTTGATTGCGGAGAGGAATATCGTAGTTGGCTTCTTTCCTTGTCTGACGCTCATGCATCGCATTCATGATTTCATTCCATCGCACATCATCATGAATAGGGAGCAGATCTTTGTCTGTTTCTATGTTCAGACTATACCATTCTGGTTCAGCTTTCATTCTCTCCTCAAGAAACCAGAACGCAGCATCTTTATGACCTGCCAGTGATGCCACACATGCAGCATTATAGAGATGCTGGCCGCGAACGTAGTTCTTAAAATCAAATGCATGGGTGAAGTATCGTTCTGCTTCTTGATAATTCTGCTGCATGTAGGATGAATCAGCTTTTGATATTAAACTATTGTACTTCCGACTTTCCTCCACATCAGGTAAAGTACCAGACTGCATCACTCTGATGCTCTTGTTCTTGAAATCCTCCAAAGATATAGCTACAGACTGCATATTATGCATATCAGTTACATCCCAATGATAAACACCTTTCTCTGGCCATTCCTTAGATTCTGTCTGCATGACATACATTATTCCCAGTATTGTCTTACCAGCCTTATTTATTCTGTCAACACAAACAAGTCGGTGTTGTCTTTTATTAAAATATAGATTTCGCCAAATGTTTTCAACATCATTCTTAGGTAGCTTCCACAAAGTTGTTCTGGTTACAGTCAACAATCCATCCATGCTGATCTCATAATCAGGAACCTCACAGCTGTTCACTCCTTCAAATACATACATATTATCATCAACAGTGCGTAAACCATTCACAGGAAATGGTACATCCTTGGTTATTGCCCTAATGTATTTTGTGTATTCAGTCTGATTTTTTGTAGAGCATGATGTCATAAGCACAACTGCTCCCAATATAAAAATACTTTTCTTCATTTTATCTGTCATATTTATATTCATTTTTCCAAAATCACAAATTGTGACTTTAAACATTATCATATTTAACAGCATTCAAAGGTAGTGCTTTTAGCCTTTAAGCCACTATTGCACAACCCCTTTCTTTGAAAAGAACGTAAAATCAATAGTATTATTGCGATGATTGTACTGTTAGTAATTGCTTAACTCGTTGCACCGTACTTACCCCTTTACCACACAACTTCGCCACATCCCGAATGGAATACCCCTTGCGAAGCAAACTAATAACTTCCCTATATTCGGCTTTCATTTGTTCTGCCGTTTTTACAGTGCCTACCTTGCGTCCGAGCTTCCCACCTTTCTCTATATACCGCTTCCTTCCTGACTGCAATCGGAATGAGATATTATCACGTTCCAATTGCGCATAGGTTGAAAGCGTGGCTATCATTATCGGGGCAAAGAGGGACGGATTAATCCTCCTTGGCAATGTGGTTCACCTCGTTGGAATGGAGGAAAAAGTCATTCTTGTCGTTGTTTATAACTTGGCTCTATTATTACCCTTTTAAACTGTTTATCTTGGCACAAACACTTTGCACATGGTCAAGCCCATAAAGTATTGAACGTGAATCAATACCCATCCACGAAAATAAAGTCTGAATTTTCTGGTATTCATTGACGATGTAACTTGTGTCTATTTCTGATGCATGAAGCCTGAAACAGATAGGTTTATGGTGTGCAATTCTATTTCTCAAACTGTTCACCTTGTCGAGTTCATTGAATATGTAGGCGTTGTTATATTGAACAGCCACCGATGAACGCGGCTTATTTGGAAAAGCCCTTAGCAGACATTGTCCTGTCGCACGATATTGTAGTGAGGAAAACATATATTTCCATACACCGAATTCCATTTCTGCAATAAGTTTGGAATGAGAATAGATGCCTTGTCTATTCAAGCGGTTGTATGCCTTTTCTATGATTTTCCTTGTCTCATTCATGCGTCCATTGGAGAATATTCCATTGTCTTGAACAGAATCTTTCAGCCAATTCTCACCCAAGGTCGGCTTATCCACCCAATGGTGTATATTGCGATAAAGGGTCTAAACACCCTTTTGTCGAGGTGTATAGACCCTTGGAACAACCGCGAAGTATGGGTTGATAATTATTTTTCAGATGATCAATTAATTTTCTTCCTCTTTGGTCAGGAAGAAACTATTACTCAGGATCATCACATTTGTCTTTGCCGAAACCAATGAAACCTGTGTCACACTGTGGCAGTCAATAAAGCCTTCTTCTGCCTTAGAAAGAGTGGCGGTGCCAAGCTCCAACAGATTATCACCCTCTGCGTCGCACAAGATAAGGTAAGGAATGTTTGGCTCCAATGAGCCAGAATTTTACACTTTTAATCCTGACAAATCCATCTTATAGGTTATATTCTGAACAGAATCTTTTTCCAGAAACATAAGCATGTAAATCGGAACATAAGTCACCTTTCCTTTTGTCTCTACATTTCCATTACAAAGTACCAAACCGTGAGGAATTTTATATTCTGTTGATGTCATCACATTCGAAAGGGCATTATGACGGTTATAATCCTTACCTGACTTCACCTCTATTGGCAGAACCTGTCCTTTGTACTCCACCACAAAATCCAACT
>ERZ1026854.1936-NODE-1936-length-12364-cov-3.293281_pt1 | contig 12364 bp, 11 predicted proteins | sample MGYA00380157_ERZ1026854 | MGnify/ENA primary metagenome ERZ1026854 (study PRJEB33269, sample SAMEA4719793) | human gut metagenome | biome: human-associated habitat; feature: organic feature; material: feces | place: Cameroon | collected 2013-10 ...
AGATGTGTATAAGAGACAGCGTCAGACGCAGCCGGATCTCACCTTTAAGGAAGTCGATGCCGACGGCAAGTTCCTCATCACTGCGGAACTCTCCCAGAAGGCGATTCAGAACGTGCAGGAATATTCGCTCAAGCAGAATATTTCGACGCTGCACAACCGAATCAACGAATTGGGTGTGGCGGAACCCGTCATTGCTCAGCAGGGCGCGGACCGCATCGTGGTGCAGCTCCCCGGCGTGCAGGATACGGCAAAAGCCAAGGATATTCTCGGTCGTACGGCTACGCTCGAAGTGCGCATGGTGGACGATTCGCCCGAGGCCTACAGCCAGATGCAGCAGGGGAACGTGCCCTTCGGCGACGAAAAGTATCTTGACCGTGAAGGACGCTCGATTCTGGTGAAGCGCCGCGTGATCCTCACGGGCGAAAACTTGAACGACGCTCAGCCCGGGTTTGATTCTCAGACGCAGGAACCCACGGTGAACCTCACGCTTGACAACAAGGGCGCCCGCATCTTCCGCGACGTGACGCGCGACAACGTCGGTAAGCGCATGGCCATCATCCTCTTTGAAAAGGGTAAGGGTGAAGTCGTGACCGCTCCCGTGATCCGTCAGGAAATCGCCGGTGGCCGCGTGCAGATTTCGGGACGTATGTCGACGATTGAAGCGACGGATACGGCCCTTTTGCTTCGCGCCGGTTCCTTAGCGGCGCCGATGGAAATCGTGGAAGAACGTCTGATCGGGCCGAGCTTGGGTGCGGACAACATTCAGGCGGGCTTTAAGTCCACGATCTGCGGGTTTGCCGTCGTCGCGATCTTCATGATGCTCTACTACCAGGTGTTCGGCGTGGTGAGTGCCGTGGCGCTGATGGCTAACGTCATGTGCCTCGTGGCCATCCTGTCGATGCTGCAGGCGACCTTGACGTTGCCGGGTATTGCCGCTATTGCGCTCACGCTCGGTATGGCCGTGGACTCGAATGTGCTTATTAACGAACGCGTGCGTGAAGAACTTCGCGTGGGACGCTCACCGCAGCTCGCGATCAGCGAAGGGTATGACGTGGCGTTTAATACGATTATCGACTCCAACGTGACGAGCCTCATTGCCGGTATTGCACTTCTCATCTTCGGTTCCGGCCCCGTGCGCGGGTTCGCCGTGGTGCACTGCTTAGGGATCATGACCTCGATCTTTACGTCGGTCGTCGTGTCCCGTGCGTTGATCAACCTCATCTACGGTCGTCAGAAGAAACTCACGAAGGTTCATGTCGGCCAGGTGTGGAAACCGGATACGGCGAAGGCTTAACGGGAGGAGAGACAAAATGGAATTTTTCCGCATTCATAAGACCATCCCGTTCATGCGTTATTCGCACATCCTGAACGCGGTGTCGATTGTTTCGTTTCTCTTTGCCGTGTACTGGATCTTCATGCACGGGCTCGCTTTCTCGATTGAATTCACGGGCGGCACGCAGGTCGTCGTGAATTATCCGGAAGCGGTCTCTGCCGAAGACGTTCGCAACACGATTCAGGAAGGGCTGGGGGTGGATGCCGCCGTGCAGAATTACGGCACGGCGCGTGACCTCATGATCCGCCTCCCGATGAAGGAAGGGGAATCCTCCGGCCAGCAGGCTCAGGAACTCCTCAAAGTGCTTTCTGCGAAAGTACCTGACGTGAAGATTCTCAACAACGAATTCGTGGGGCCGCAGGTCGGGGAAGAACTTGCGACTGACGGCGCTACGGCGCTGATGCTCGTGGTGCTGGGAATCATCATCTATCTCTCGCTGCGGTTTGAATGGAAGTTTGCCGTGGCGGCCATCATCGCCAATATGCACGACATCATCATTGTCGTGGGGATTTTCGCCATCATGCAGTGGGAATTTTCGCTGCCCGTGTTGGCGGCCGTGTTGGCGGCGTTGGGGTACTCGGTGAACGAATCCGTGATTATTTTCGACCGCGTCCGTGAACACTTCCGCAAGATGCGCCGCACGGATACGATGGAAGTCATCAACTCCGCCATTACGGCGACGATTTCGCGTACGATCATTACGCATACGTCGACGCTTGCGATGACGCTGTCGATGTTTTTCTTCGGCGGTCCCGCGCTGCATCACTTCTCTCTGGCGCTCACGATCGGCATCTGCTTGTCGATTTACTCGTCGGTGTTCGTTGCAGCGGCGATCGCAATGTACCTCGGGGTGAAACGCGAAGACCTTGTAAAACCTGTGAAGAAAGACGACGTACAGGCGATGGTGCCTTAATCCGAGTCTGACAGGGAAAAGAGGGGGTGACCGAAAGAACGGCCGCTCCCTTTTTTTTCGCATCGGCGCTGGGTGAAAATGAGGAGGTGAAGGTGGTTTTGTCGCCAAATAGGTGACGTTTTTCAATAAACGGAGCACAATGCGCCGAACAACGGGCGCCGGGAAGACGGGACACTCTCCTGCGTGCCGTCTTGAGTCGAAGGTTCCATTTTACTGAGGGTTTTTGTTATGAAGACACGTATTTTTGCGGCAGCCGCGATGGCGGCGGCGCTTTTTGCCGGGACGGTTCAGGCAGCCGAAGAACTGCGCGTGGGGACGCATCCTACCTTTGCGCCGTTTGAATTTCTGGACACGCAGTCTCGCGAGTACGTGGGCTTTGACATGGATCTCATTCGCAAAATCGGTAAGCGCGCTGGGTACGACGTAAAGCTCGTCAACATGGGGTTTGACGGTCTGATTCCGGCCCTTTTCACGGGCGCCATCGACATTGCGGTTTCGGGGATCACCATCACGGAAGACCGCAAGAAGAAGGTGGATTTCTGCGAGCCCTATTACGAAGCTGGGCAGGGACTGCTCGTGCGCACGAAGGACGTGGAGAAGTACAGGGATCTGACGTCTTTGGAAGGTAAGACCGTCGCTGTGCAGATCGGAACCACCGGTGCCGACGTCGCCAAGGGTATCAAGGGCGCGCACATCAAGGCCTTCAATACCGGGGCGGAGGCCTTTCAGGATCTGAAGCTGCAGGGAAGCGACGCCGTCATCACGGATCGCCCCGTAATCGGCTACTTCATGGTGAAGAATGCCAGAGCCGCCAAGGGCCTTACGATGCAGAAGACGCGGCTTGATTCGGAATACTTCGGCTTTGCGGTGAAAAAGGGCAACGACAAGGTGAAGAACGCCGTCGACAAGGCCTTAAAAGAAATGCGCGAGGACGGCAGCTACCAGACGATCTACAAGAAGTGGTTCGGGGACTGAGAACGGCCCTGATACCCGGTTAAAGTGAGGCTCGGAAACTAAATTCCGGGCCTTTTTTGCGGGCGGTCGCATTTTTTTACGCAAATCGGGTGCGGGCCGCGCAACTTTCCGATAGAATGCCGCCCCGGCGGGTCCCCTCGCATGAAAGCTCTGTGAACCTGGTCAGGTCGGGAACGAAGCAGCCACAGCGGAAGTCTTTCAGTGCCGAGGATAAGGCTCGCCATTATCATATCCGGCGTTTTTGTTGCGCCGCGTCTTTTTCGCTTCCTGTGATTCGCTACAATTCCCCGATTCTTTCTGCCGTTTCAAAAGAACGGTTCTCTACTCTGAATATTTCTTGGGTCGGCTATGAGTTATCAGGTGCTCGCCCGCAAGTGGCGGCCGCACGATTTTGACAGCATGGTGGGACAGGACGCGGTGGTTGCGGCTCTGCGCCACGCGTTGGATGAAAATCGCCTGCATCACGCGTATTTATTTACCGGTACCCGCGGCGTCGGGAAAACGACGTTGTCCCGTATTCTCGCCAAGTGCCTCAACTGCACCGGCGAAGACGGCAAGGGAGGCGTGACGTCGCACCCCTGCGGCAAGTGCGACGCCTGCCGCGCGATTGACGAAGGACGCTTTCCCGACTACATCGAAATCGATGCGGCCTCAAACCGCTCGGTGGAAGAAATTACGCCGCTGCTCGATCGGGCGGTCTACGCGCCCACGCAAGGGCGCTACAAGGTCTACATGATCGACGAAGTGCACATGCTCTCGACGCATGCCTTCAATGCGATGTTGAAGACTTTGGAAGAGCCGCCCGAGCACGTGAAATTCATTCTCGCGACGACGGATCCGCAGAAGGTGCCGATGACGGTTCTGTCGCGCTGCCTGCAGTTCAATCTGCGGAACATGACGCCTGCGGCGGTGGCCGACCACATGCAGGACATTCTCCAAAAGGAAGGGATTGAAGCGGAAAAGCCCGCGCTGATGCTTTTGGGGAAATGCGCCAACGGCTCCATGCGCGACGGGCTGAGTCTCTTGGATCAGGCGATTGCGTACGCGGCGGGCCCTGTCACCTTGGCCGCCGTGCGGGAAATGCTGGGGGTGGCAGGCGACGACGCGCTCACCAATCTTCTTACGTGTGTCGCGGCGGGGGATGCCGCGGCAGCCATGCAGGAAGCGGAAAAACTCGGTACGCAGGGATTGTCGTACTCGGAAGCCATCCGCTCGATGGCGGCTTTGTTGCACCGTATTGCCATTTGGCAGAAGGTGCCGGACTTCTTGGCGGACAACGAAGAAATTTCCGAGGGGGTAAAGGCGCTCGCGCGGGCGATGACCCCGGAAGAAGTGCAGCTCGATTATCAGATTGCGCTGCAGGCCCGCAACGACATGCCGCTGGCGCCCGATGAATTTGCCGGGTTCACGATGGCGGTGCTCCGTATGCTCGCTTTCCGTCCGGCCGGTACCCGCGTGGGGCTGAAGGTGCCGGAAAAGACGGCGTCGTTGAAACCTGGGGCTGCGGCACCCGCGGCCAAACCGGCGACAGCGTCCGCAGTGTTGCCGCACGTTGCGGAGCCTACTGAAGACATCCCGCCTGTGGCGGAACCGGATCTCTCGGCGATGCCTCCCTGGGAAGACGAAGGGGGAGAGCCCCGCGCCGGTTAAGAAGCTGCACACCAGAGGCGAGGGGAAACTGCCGTTGCCGGCGGACATTCATCCTTCCGCGCTTCTGCTTAACTGGCGCGAACTGCTGTGCAGAACGGAACTCACGGGACTCGCACGCGAAGTGGCGGCGGGGAGCGCCGTGGACGAATTCGACGATCGGCACGTGTTGCTTGCCCCGGCGGCCGCGAGCCTTGTCTCGGAAGCCGTGGTGAAGACGCTGCGGGAAGCGCTCACGAAAGCCGCCGGGCACGATTTTGCCGTGCATTTTGCGGCGCGCGAACGGCGCGACGATGAGCTCACGGTGACGAAGGTTGTGGAAACGGAGAAATTGAAGGCGCGTCGCGCGATGGTGGAAGCCTTCAAAAGTGATCCGTTTGTGCAAAAATGCGTGCAGAAAATAGGAAGCGAAGTCATTGAGACTTCCGTCCGACTTTTGACCTTTGACGAAATTAAGGATTTCGAAGCAAATGCGTGGAAATATTCAAGGCTTGTTGGCTCAGGCCCAGAAAATGCAGAAAAACGTTGAACGTCTGCAGAACGAACTCGGCAACATGGAAGTGACGGGCGAAGCCGGTGCCGGTGCCGTGAAGGTGACGACGACCTGTAAGCATGAGGCCCGTCGTGTGGAAATCGACGCGAAACTTCTTACCGGGGATCCGGATGACAAGGAAATGCTGGAAGATTTGATCGCCGCGGCCATTAACGACGCGACGCACAAGGCGGAAGCTGTTTCTCAGCAGAAGATGAAGGAAGCGACGGCGGGGCTACCGCTTCCCCCAGGGTTTAAGCTTCCCTTTTAAATCGGCTTCGGTTTGATTTTTGGCCCGAAAACTGAAGGCCGCCCGTGGCGGTTGCCTTTAGAATTCGGGCTTTCTTTATTTGCGTCTGACGGATGATGGACAGCGGATTTGACGTGCTCCTTTTATTGGGGCTCATTTTCTTAAACGGTCTTTTTGCCATGAGTGAAATCGCACTCGTGGCAAGTCGCCGAGCCCGGCTTCAGGTGCGGCTCGAGGATGGCGACAAGCGGGCGGACACCGCTTTGAAGCTTCAGAGCAATCCGACGTGGGCTTTGTCCACCATTCAGGTGGGGATTACGTCGATCGGAATTTTGTCCGGTATCGTGGGGGAATCGGCGCTCGCAACCCCCGTGGCGGATCTGCTTGTCGCGTGGGGTTTAAGCGCGGAAACGGCCAAAATGATCGGGCTCGTGCTCGTCGTGGTGCTGGTGACCTACTTCTCCATCGTCCTGGGGGAATTGGTTCCGAAGCGCTTGGGACAGGTGAACCCCGAAGGGATTGCCTGCCGTGTGGCGGGGCCCCTGCGTTGGTTGTCGCTCATCATGAGTCCCTTCGTGAAGTTGCTTTCCGCGTCAACCGAAGGTCTCCTCAAGCTTTGCGGGCAGTCGGGCAAAGAAGAAGCGAGCGTCACCGAAGAAGAAATTCACGCAATGATTGAAGAGGGGAGCGAATCGGGCGTCATTGAAGCGTCCGAGCGCGACATGGTGCGCAATGTCTTCAGGCTCGATGACCGGCAGGTCGGTTCCATCATGATTCCCCGCAGCGACATCGAGTGGCTCGATTTGGAAGACAGCCGCGAAGAAAATATCCGCAAGATTCAGACGAGTCGCCGCTCTCGCTTGGTGGTCGCCGAAGGGAGTCTCGACAACATTAAGGGCGTCTGCTCCACACGTACGCTCCTGCAGCAGATGCTGGAATCGGAAAAGCCCGACTTCACGAAGAACCTTCTGAGTGCGACCTATGTACCGGAATCTCTGAACGGCATGGAGCTTTTGGAACACTTTAAGGGCACCGACGTGCCGCTTGCGCTGGTGGTGGACGAGTACGGAGCCGTGGTGGGGCTCGTGACACCGCGGGATCTGTTGGAAGCCATTGCCGGGGAATTTAAGCCCGAGACGACGGACGAAGCATGGGCCGTACCGCGCGAGGACGGTTCGTGGTTCTTGGACGGCATCATTCCGGTACCGGAATTGAAGGACTGCCTCAAGCTGCAATCGGTTCCTGAGGAAGAAGCAGGACGCTACAACACCTTGTCCGGCATGATGATGCTTCTCTTGATGCGGCTTCCGAAGACCGGGGACGTCGTCACCTGGGAAGGCTGGAAATTTGAAGTGGCCGACATGGACGGTCGCCGCATCGACAAAGTGCTTGCGCAGCGCGTGAACGACGTGCCGGCAACGGAATCGAACGACAAACCGGCGGATAAGACACCCGCCCAAGAAAACCACTAAACACTGAGGAACCCTATGGATTGGATTTACGCCCTGCAGGTCGTTTTTTTAGGCATCGTCGAAGGTCTCACTGAATTTCTGCCGGTGAGTTCAACGGGACACCTCATCATCGCGGGGGATTTGATCGGCTTTCACGAAACGGCGGCCGCGGATACGTTTTACGTCGCCATTCAGGCCGGGGCGATCGTTGCCGTCTGCTGGCACTATAAGGAGCGCATTCTCTCGATTCTGATGAATCTTTTTAAGCCGGGGAAAGAGCAGCGCCTTGCGGTGAACACCGTGGTGGCGTTTATCCCGGCGGCGGTGTTGGGGGTGCTTTTGGCGTCTTACGTGAAGCACTACCTCTTTAATCCTGCGGCCGTGGCAACGGCCTTGGTGGTGGGCGGCATCCTCATTTTGTGGCTCGAAAACTGGCAGCAGAAGACGGGGCGCATTCCCCGTGTGGCGACGATGGACGACATGACGTGGAAGGATGCGCTGGGTGTGGGTTTCATGCAGTGCTTGGCGCTTATTCCGGGGACGAGTCGCTCGGGAGCTACCATCATCGGCGGCATGGCGTTGGGACTTTCGCGCACGGCGGCCACGGAATTTTCGTTCTTCCTTGCGATTCCGACGATTTTCGGCGCGACGGTCTATGACCTCTGGAAGAGCCGTGACATGTTGTCGACGGACGGACTGCCCGGTATTGCCGTGGGGTTCGCGGTGAGCTTCGTGAGCGCCATCGTGGTGGTGCGCTGGCTTCTGCGCTACGTGGCGCACAACGACTTTAAGGCCTTCGGCTGGTACCGCATCGTGTTCGGTATCCTGGTGTTGGTGCTGTGCAGCGTGGGACTGGCGGATTTCTGATCCGTTCACGCTGACGAATGAAGAAGCCCGGTGTTTGGATGCATCGGGCTTTTTTCTTGGGCGCGGCGGTGAGAACCGGTCACTTTTCGGCGGCGGTTACAGCGGGGAGTTTTGTTATTTTTTGAACGAAAACGGTATTTGAGTTTCGGTAATTTTGAACGTTTTTAACAAAATAGTTTTGGTAGTTTTGAACGTTTTATATAGAATAGTTTTGGTAATTTTGAACGATTCATCGGAAGAACGTTATGTTTAAACGAAAAATTATCGAGCGGCTGAAAGAGTGGAAGAACAAGCGTCAGGGACGGACGGCACTGTTGGTGGAAGGCCAGCGACGCGTTGGTAAATCGACTGTTGTGGAGGCCTTTGCCCGGAAAGCGTACAAAAGTTATGTTTTGATCGACTTTTCGGCCTGCGAACCGGAAGTTCTGGAGTTGTTCGATCACGTGACGGATCTGGACTACTTCTTTCTGCGGCTGCAGCTCGTGACGGGCGTGGATTTGGTGCCGCGGAAATCGGTCATCATCTTTGATGAGGTGCAGCTTTTCCCGAAAGCGAGGCAGGCGATAAAGCGGCTGGTGGCAGATCACCGCTACGACTACATTGAAGCGGGGTCGCTGATCTCTATCCGCAAGAACGTGAAGGACATTCTGATTCCGAGCGAAGAAGAACACATCGCCATGCATCCGATGGATTTTGAGGAATTTTTGTGGGCGATCGGCGATACGGTAACTTTCAAACTGCTGCAGAAATTGTTTGAAACCAAGCAGGCGGCGGGGGACGCCGCGCACCGCAAACTGATGCGGCTCTTCCGACTTTACATGCTGGTGGGCGGCATGCCGCAGGCGGTGGCGGAATACCTCAAAACCAACAACCTGGAATCCGTAGATGCGGTGAAGCGCGATATTCTCCGTCTTTACGCCGATGACTTTCGCAAAATCGACGGCAGCGGCAAGTTGTCGTTGTTGTTTGAAGCGATTCCGGCGCAGCTCAACAAAAATACGGGGCGTTACGCGGTGTCGTCGGTGCTGCCTACGAAACGCCCGAACACAGCCCTGGGGCTGATTGCGGAACTCATCGATTCCCGGACGGTGTCTGCGGCGTATCACACGAGTCAGCCGTCGGCGGCCATGGCGTCTTACAAAGACCTGGGGCGGTTTAAGCTCTTTTTATCGGATACCGGGCTTTTTACGACACTGATGTTCCGCAATAAGGCCTTCACGGAAAACGACCTGTACCGGAAACTTCTGAGTGATAAGACGACGGAAAATCTCGGTTATCTGTATGAAAACATCGTGGTGCAGATGCTGACGGCCCGTGGGTACGAGCTTTTTTATCACACCTTTAACTACCAAGACTCGAAGAAGAAATACGAGATCGACTTTTTGATTGAAAAGAAGGGAAAAATTTGCCCAATTGAGGTGAAATCCGGCGTTAATCTTCGGCATGCTTCACTGGATGCTTTCGGCGTGAAGTACAGTGCTCAGGTGGCGGAGAAATGGGTGCTCTGCACGAAGGACTACAAAAAGGAACGGGACGTTCAGTATCTACCGGTTTATATGACGCCGCTGTTGTGAGCTTTGGGTGTTTTCGCCGTATCGTTTGAATTCTGGCGCTGGATGGCTTCAGACGAAGTTTTCGCGGGTGCGGCGACTGCTGTTGGCAAGTGTTCGACAGGGGACGGCTTGCGTTGGATTCGCGAGGTGTCGGTGATCGGAAAAGCCGCCTTCTGGGCTTTCGAAAAATCATATTCAGCGCGCATAGGTTACTTTTGTCAATTCAAATGCGGTAAATCGGCACATCCGGCATCATCGCTTGCAGTCGGTCTTCCCAGAGTGTTTCGTTGTCTTTCTGTGCGGGTTTCAGGCCCAGCTTCACCGGACGCAGCGCCGAGAGTTCGGACGGAACGGGCGTCACGGTGACCGCTTTGTTAAAGCAGACGTCCCGGCAGAGACCGCACCCGGTGCAGAGACCGGGGAGGTTGGTGAGATTCACGTCGTCATCCGGGATTTTCCGTAGGACCCCCGTGGGGGCAAGACAAAACCAGATCTTCCGGAATATAAATTGACGCCTGCGGAGATTCTGAAATTTTGGAAAATTATTGATGAGATGACGGATGAACAAAAGGAAAGAAATTTTCAACGCTTAATGAAACGTCGCCGGCGAGACGTGTTGTCCTGCTGGGGTGAGAAATAAAAAAAACGGCCGGGAGCACAAAAACTCTCGGCCGTTTCCTTAAGCGGAGTGTGTCGGATTACGCCGTCTGAGCTTCGCGTTCCGCAAAGATCTTCTTCCAGCGTTCCACCTGACGCAGCACCTGCGCGGGCGCCGTGCCGCCCGTGTGGTTACGGGCCGCCACGGCGCCTTCGAGCGTCAGAACCTGGTAGACGTCTTCCTTGATATCGGCGCTGAAGCTCTGCAAATCTTCAAGTTTCAAGTCTGCGATGTCGCAGCCCAATTCGGAAGCATGCCGCACCACGCGGCCCACGATGTCGTGCGCAGTACGGAAGGGCGTGCCGTGACGCACGAGGTAGTCGGCAAGGTCGGTGGCGGTGGGGTAACCCGAAGCCGCAGCTTCGCGCATGCGTTCGCGGTTGGGTTCTACGCCCGTCATCATTTCGATGAAGGCCTGCAACGTATCCTTCACCGTGTCGATCGCGTCAAAGACCGGTTCCTTGTCTTCCTGCAGATCCTTGTTGTAGGCAAGGGGCAGGCCCTTCATAAGCATTGCCATCGTGACGAGGTCGCCCATCACGCGAGCGCACTTGCCGCGGGCGGTTTCCGGCACGTCCGGATTCTTCTTCTGGGGCATGATGGAAGACCCCGTCGTAAAGCGATCCGGCAGCTTAATGAAGGAGAAGGGCTGGCTCATCCAGTAGACGAGTTCTTCGGAAAGGCGCGAGATGTGCACCATCACGAGCCCTGCGGCAGCCGTGAATTCAATGCCGAAGTCACGGTCGCTCACGGCGTCCAGGGAATTCTGCGCCACGGCTTCAAAACCCAAGAGCTTCGCGGAATATTCGCGGTCGATGGGGTAGGTGGTGCCCGCCAAAGCCGCTGCGCCCAGGGGAGAACGGTTCACACGGTGACGCAGATCGGACATACGTTCCCAGTCGCGTTGGAACATTTCTACGTAGGCAAGGAGGTGGTGTCCGAACGTGACGGGCTGCGCCACCTGCATGTGCGTAAAGCCCGGCATAATCGTGTCGTATTCTTTTTCGGCCTTCTTGACGAGCACTTCCTGCAGGTGGAAAAGGCGCTTGATGATTTCGTCGACTTCGCTGCGCAGGTAGAGACGAACGTCGGTCGCCACCTGGTCGTTGCGGCTGCGCCCCGTGTGCAGGCGCTTGCCGGCGTCGCCGATCAACTGCGTAAGACGCGCTTCGATGTTAAGGTGCACGTCTTCGAGTTCAAGCTGCCACTGGAATTTGCCGGACGTGATTTCGTCGCGGATCTGCGCCATGCCGCGGCGGATGTCCGCCAAGTCCTGCGCCGAAATGACGCCGCACTTTTCAAGCATGGTGGCGTGCGCGAGCGAGCCGTCGATGTCGGCCATCGCCATGCGCTTATCAAAGCTCACGGACTGCGTGTATCGGAGCACAAACTCGCTGACGGGTTCGGAAAAACGGCCGGACCACGCTTCTTTTTTGGCGTGCAGCGGGTCGTCGGAATGATTGTGCTCTGCGTTTGTCATAGTGTTTTGCCGCGGGCTGTTGTCAGCGCCGGGCGCGAAAAAAATTAGGTTCGGCAGCGGGAAAAATGAATCCCAATCTGCGGGAAAAACGTTCATTTTAGCAAAATCGGGACATAAAATTGTCGACAAAACGACGGGGAGCGGCTGAGAAACAACGAAAAAATGCGGGACACCGCCGGCGATTAAGCCTCGCGAAAAGCACGCCCGCTAGAATGCCGCCCGCAAAATTCGGCGGGGAGAACGAACGCCGAAACGAATTTGGAGTGAAAAATGGAATCCCTTAAGCATTGTGTGATCGCAACCCGAGAAAGCCCCTTGGCGATGTGGCAGGCGCTGCATATCCAGGCCCGACTCCGCGCTCAGTATCCGGAAGCTGCGGTGGAACTGCTCGGCATGACGACGAAGGGAGACCAGATTCTGGATCGCACCTTGTCCAAAGTGGGCGGCAAGGGGCTTTTCGTGAAGGAACTCGAAGCCGCGATGTTGGCGGGGGAAGCCGATTTGGCCGTTCACTCCTTAAAAGACGTGCCGATGGAATTGCCCGAAGGTTTTGTGCTCGCGGCGGTTGCCGTGCGCGAAGACCCGCGCGACGCCTTCGTGTCGCCGAAATATGAAAGCCTCGAAGCGCTCCCGGCGGGCGCCGTTGTGGGAACGTCGAGCCTGCGGCGCGAACTGATGCTGCGCGCGAAGTTCCCGCACCTTAAG
>ERZ1026854.1937-NODE-1937-length-12361-cov-7.931659_pt1 | contig 12361 bp, 10 predicted proteins | sample MGYA00380157_ERZ1026854 | MGnify/ENA primary metagenome ERZ1026854 (study PRJEB33269, sample SAMEA4719793) | human gut metagenome | biome: human-associated habitat; feature: organic feature; material: feces | place: Cameroon | collected 2013-10 ...
ATCTTACACAGGGAAAGAGAATTGACGGAACGATGTACTCTTGTACTTCTCTTGGCGTAAAAATCGGTGGAGGTATTGGAACCGCTGTTGTTGGATGGATACTTGAGTTCAGTGGATATATCGGAACAAATGCAACTCAGCCGCAGTCTGCACTTGATATGATGCAGTTTATGTATCTTTGGCTTCCGTTAATCTTTGATGTATTGATTATGTTTGTACTTTCAAGAATGAATGTAGAAGATGCAAATAAAAAACTGAAAGCAGAAAAAGGAATTGCTGCAGATGAAGTAACAGACGCATCAGACATAAATTAGAATTGACAGGAGAAAGCGTTGTCTGGTCATTGCTTGATGAGACAGTGCTTTTTTCAGTATTTATACATGGTAAGGATGCTCAAAATATTCAGTGTAGAATACTAAAAGGTCATTCAGATATTTTTTTAGGTTGCTCATTTGCAATTCCTCCTTTCCTTATTTACAAGTTGATTATAAGATAGGTGTAAAAGGATTGCTTGCCAAATCGAAAGAAGATATAGACAAATGTTGCAAAGGGGAGTATTTCATGCAGTTAAAATATGTTGACACAAAAGAGGAGATCATAGCAATAAATAGGAAGTCAAAACATATTGAACCACATCTTCATAATGCACTGGAGATTGTTTGTGTAACCAGTGGAACATTAGAGCTTGGTGTTGGACAGGAACTTTACCATATGGAAAAAGGAGATATAGGATTTGTATTTCCAGATATTATCCATCACTATCAGGTGCTGACAGCTGGTGTAAATAACGCAATTTATCTGATTGCATCGCCGTTTTCAATTGGCAAATTTGCAGATATCATGCAATCCATGGCTCCTGAATACCCAATCATCAAAGCGGAAAAGGTTGAACCGGAGGTATATAGGGTTATAAATGCAATTTTAGAGACAGAACAGTCGGATATTACTGTTGCACAGGCATATCTTCAAATTGTGTTGGCGCGCTGCATAGGAAAACTGAATCTAGTAGAGAAGAGTCATGTGGGGAGCAAAGACCTTATTTACCAGACGGTTTCCTATATATCAGCAAATTTTAAGAAGAAATTTTCGTTGGAAGAGATGGCAAAAGATCTGGGGGTGAGCAAATATGTTTTATCCAGACTCTTTTCCAAAACATTCCATAGAAACTTTAATCAATATCTTAACGATGCAAGGCTGAACTATGCATGCCATCGTTTGGAAAATACGAGAGATTCTATTACAAATATTTGTCTGGATAGTGGATTTGAAAGCCAGAGAACATTTAACAGGGTATTTAAGGAAAGATATAAAACATCGCCAAGCGAATATCGGAATGCATCAACACTTTGATATAAGGGCACCAGTCTTTCTGATAGAGGGAGTCTTTAAAGGTATTCCAGCAAAAGGATGTTTCCTGCCTGTAGAAAGAAACGGGTACTTTCAGAACATCTGACTGGTACAGGACATTCAGATGGTATAGGAATTTTCTCTTAAATTTATCCCGTAACACAAAAACAGGTGGTGATCTGGATAAAAAATAAGATATATAATTGTTAAGTCTAAAAAAACATGATAAAATACGCATAGCAGTTTTGGTTGTTATGTGGTTGTTTGAGTGTGGTAACTTAACAATACAACATAAATACAAAAACTGCTATTTTTTTATAAAAATGGTGATTTTTACGTAACTGGGGCTAGCCGTCGCGCTAGCGACTTGGTACAATACTTATAATAACGTTATAAGGAAAAGCGGCGCATAAAAAGGAGAAATACATGGCTACCATTATAGATGTTGCGAGGATGGCCGGCGTATCACAGGGAACGGCATCCAATGTATTGAACGGAAAAGGAAATGTAAGCAGTGAGAAGATAAAGGCGGTGGAAGAAGCTGCTAAAAAGCTTGGATATACGATCAATGAGCGGGCTAAGATGCTCAGGAAGGGAAGCGGCAATATTATCTGTGTGATCGTGCCTTCAATGGAACGCAGACATTACAGGGATTTTTATTACTGCCTGAAAAGTTATGCCGAAAAGAGAGGATACACAGCGGAACTTCTGATCACAAACGATAACAGACAAACAGAATACAGTATGATCCAATGGGCAAAGTCTGTAATGGCGATGGGGGTGGCGTCGATCACCTGTCTGGGAGAAAAGGAAGTCAAAGAGGCATATGCGGGATTTGAAAAGTTGTGCTTTGTGGAGCGGAAAGCGACCGATGATCTGGACTATATTGGATTTGATTATGAATCAGCGGGGGGGCAGATTGCAGAAACTGTCATATCTGCCAGATATCATAATGTTCTTGTGGTGACAGATTCTTTAAAATTTTCCAATGAAAATGAGTTCTGCAGAGGTCTCTGCAAGATGCTTGCACAGGAGAAAATAAAATTTTCCCATATCACGACAGACAGTAGGCGTGTATCCCATGCAATCATCAATACTCTTGTGCAGGAAAATGAATACGATGCAATCATAACGACGAATATCCGTTTTGCAGAAAAGATAAGAAATGTTGTTACAAACTTTTCGGCAGGCAATCAGACACCGATTTTTACATTGTCGCCGATCGCTTCTCTCCCGGAAAAGGATTACCGCAAATATGAGTTAAACTATGGTCTGGTCGGGAAAATGGCTGCGGAAAAAATTATCGGAGATTCAAAGGAAAATGAGGCAGGGAAGGAACTGATCTGTGAGAATGATGGATTTCGTGAGTGGAATCAGATCACTTTAAACAAAACACCGGCGGATCATTTACGGATACTGACCCTTGACAGCCCGGAGACAATGATCCTGCAGGGACTGGCAAAACTGTATACAGAGGAGACCGGAACACAGATACAATTTGATGTATTTTCTTATGATGATATTTATGAGCAGTTTATGAAAGCTGAAAATTCGGATTATTACGATATATTCCGAATGGATGTAACCTGGCTGCCATTGCTTTCAGAACGGATATTAGTCCCGCTTGACGATATGACGCCGGATATTGATGAAGTGTATAAAGAGTACATACCGGCATTGATAGATAAGTATTCCCGTGTGCATGGCAAGGCGTATGCGCTTCCAATCACACCGAGTACACAGCTTCTTTTTTATAGAAAGGATCTGTTTGAAAATACAGTTATTAAGAGACTGTACAGTGAGAAATATAAAGCGGAATTAAAAATTCCGAAAACATTTGAAGAATACAATAAAATTGCGGAGTTTTTTGCAACAAGTGACAGGCTGGAGGAACATTATTTTTCAAATCTGACACTTGGAAACCTGGGTGTCACAGCGACGGAATTTCTTACAAGACTGTTCAGCCATAAAAATCATCTGTATGGAAAAGATGGAATGGTCGTGATCAATGATACAGCGGGCGTAAAGGCATTAGAAGAACTTCTGACTGCCAAGCAATATACAGATAAAAAGGTGGTCCGCTGGTGGAAAACATCTGCAAAAGACTTTGCGGATGGCAAACTTGTAATGATGATCAATTTCAGTAATTATGCATCGGAAATCTTAGGAGCAGGCTCGAAAGTTGTTGGAAATATAGGAGTGGCGATGGTTCCTGGGAAAAATCCGATTTATGGAGGAGGAACAGTTGGAATTTCCAAAAACAGCCGCAGAAAAGAAGATGCATTTGCATTTATCAAATGGATCACAACAGAACCGGCGGCGTCTGGCATGGCAGCACTCGGAAGCGTTTCTCCATGTGCGAAAACATATAATAAATACGATATCATAGATGTGTTTCCCTGGCTGGAATTATCAAAAGACTGTTTCAGCAAATCACATACGAGGAGAATCCCTGCGGATTCAGACAAAGCATTTGATGAAATAAAGTTTTTGAATATTGTGGGAATGGCTGTGGAGAATGTACTGATGGGATTTTTGCCGGTAGAGGAATCTCTAAACCGGGCGCAAAAGCTGATTGATGAAGAAATTAACAAATAAAATACGGGAGCTGTAAAACGAAATTGCAAGGTGGATCATATGTTGGATATGTTCCGCCTTTTTTGTTTGTGATAATAGAATGTCCGTGGAGCGTGCATTCTATTATTTTATGTGTCAATAGTCACAGGAAAATTATAACGTTATAAAAATTACATGGATTTTACAAAAACTTGATAGAAGTATTGCATAAAACAAACTATGATATAAAATGCCGGCGGATATATGAGAAAAATACAAAAAACTAATAAAACACAGGGAGATAATGGATAAAATGTATAATGACGAATAAAAAGCATGCAAAAACAAACATGTAAAAAGTACAATAAAATATCAAAAAATACAAAATAAATTGTTAAATTGAACAAAACAATATTGACACGTTTCAAAATATGAAGTATGATAACATTACAAAAACAAAAGAGAGGGAGGAATTTACAATGAAAAAAAGATTTTTATCAGTATTACTTGTATCAGCAATGGGGGTTGCAGCATTAGCAGGCTGTGGCGGTGGAAATACCAGCGCAGACAATAGCAGCACGGCAGCAGATCAGACGGGCGCAGCTGTGGAGGACAAGACCGATGCGGCAGATACCCAGAAAGAGGATACCGCATCTTCCAATGAAAAACTTGTTGTATACACAAACAGCGGAACCGAAGGCCGTGATGCATATCTGATCGAGAAAGCGAAGGAAGCCGGATTCGATATTGAGGTGGTAGCATTAGGAGCATCCGAGGTAACCGAGCGTATGATCGCAGAGAAAAATAATCCTCTTTGTGACGTTACATTTGGATTGAATAATATTGAGTACGAAAAATTAAAAGCAAACGGTTTGCTTCAGAAATGGGAACCGGACTGGGTGGACGGAGTAGATGCAGACCTCATCGATCCGGACGGATATTATTACCCGGTTACAACAACGCCATTGGTATTAATGGGAAATGCGGACTATGATAATATGCCTTCTGACTGGACAGATCTGACGAAAGATGAATATAAAGGACTGTATCAGTTACATAATTTAGGCGGTGGAACAGCAAAGACGGTATTTGCAAGTATCATCAGCCGTTATCAGGATCCGGACGGAGATCTTGGCATTTCTGATGAGGGATGGGAGATCGCAGCAAAATTCTTAGGTAATGCACATAACATTGCAGATGGTGAAGACGCAGTCGGAAGTGTGATCGATGGTACCTATCCGATGGACGAGCACTGGGCATCCGGTGTTTTGACAGAGCAGAAAGATCGTGATTATAAATTCCAGATCATGACACCGGACGTTGGAGAACCGTATGTAGTAGAATCTCTTGCAATTTCAGCAGGCACTAAGAAGTATGATACCTGTGTAGCATTTTTAAACTGGCTTGGAAGTTCTGATGTTCAGCTTGACTGGTCTAATAATTATGGAACGATTCCATGTCAGAAAGAAGCATTAGCCCAGGTCTCCGATGACATTAAAGAGTTAATGGAGACTTTGAAACCGCAGGATCTTGACTGGAGTTTCATTGCAGAAAATGTGGATGCATGGGTAGAGAAAGCAGAGCTTGAGTATGTACAGTAAATATAGAAGAAACTAAAAATACAGGAAGCTGACATTAAACAAAGTTAGGAGAACACCATGGTAAAGTTTGAAAATATTGAAATAAAGTATGGGGATTTTGTTGCGATTGAAAACTTGAATCTGGATATTAAAGAAGGTGAGTTCTTCACCTTCTTAGGACCAAGCGGTTGTGGAAAGACCACCTCGCTGCGGGCGCTGGTTGGATTTCTCTCACCGTCAAAAGGAAAAGTATATGTAGGAGACAAGGACGTTACAAATCTTCCGGTTGAAAAAAGAAACATTGGCATGGTGTTCCAAAGCTATGCGCTTTTCCCGACAATGTCAGTTTATGACAATATTGCGTTTGGAATGAAAGTAAAAAAAGCATCGAAGGCAGAGATCGATCAGAAAGTACATGAAGTTGCAGCTAAGATCAAGATCACGGAATCACAGTTAAAGAAAAATGTGTCGGATCTGTCAGGTGGCCAGCAGCAGAGAGTAGCGCTTGCAAGAGCAATCGTTCTGGAGCCTAAGATTCTTTGCCTGGATGAGCCGCTATCCAATCTGGATGCAAAACTCCGCATTGATATGAGAATGGAATTAAAACGTCTCCAGAAAGAGCTGGGTATCACAACATTGTATGTTACGCATGACCAGGAAGAAGCGCTGACGCTTTCCGACCGGATCGCCGTATTTAACAATGGATATGTAGAACAGGTTGGAACGCCGTATGAGATCTATAATGAATCAAAAAGTGAGTTTGTCTGCGATTTTATCGGTGATATCAACCGCTTAAAGGGTGAACTTTTATCTGAGGTCAATACGCAGTCGGGTGCAAATTTAGATACAAACAAGACTGGATTTGTAAGAATTGAGAGATGTATCAGTGAAGAAAAAGCCGGTTATGTGAAACTCACAGGCAAAGTGGAAGAAGCTGAATTTAGTGGTGTTCTGACAAAGTATGTGCTGGAATGTCATGGACAGAAGCTTAAATATCTTGAAAAAAATGATGGACGCAGGCTGTATCAGGAAGGCGAACAGATAGACCTCTATATCAACCCACAGGATATCATGCAGTTTTAGGAGGGATATTTTATGAATAAACTCAAGCAAAAAATTCAGGATGGAACAATCAATATTCCCGGCATTATTATTAAAATTGCATTAATCTGGTTTATCATTACATTTCTGGTATTCCCAAACTTAAATCTGCTTGCCAGGGTATTTGTAAAAGACGGACATTTCACATTGGAAGCAATTGACAAGATCATGAAATCAGCAAGGGCCATGAAGAGTTTAAAGAACAGCTTTATTCTGGCGATCGCTTCTATTATTACCGTAAATATATCCGGTATTTTGGTGGTGCTGTTTACAGAATACTTTGACATCAAAGGGGCAAAAATATTAAGTCTTGGATTTATGTCAACGCTGATCTACAGCGGTGTTGTCCTGGTTACAGGATATAAGTTCGTTTACGGCTCAACAGGAATCGTGACAAAAGTGCTGACAAATATTTTTCCGGGTCTGGATCCGAACTGGTTTGTCGGATTTGGTGCTGTACTTTTTATTATGACATTCTCGGGAACATCAAATCATATGATGTTTTTGACAAATGCGATACGAGGGCTGGATTATCATACGATAGAGGCGGCGAAGAACATGGGGGCATCCCAGAGTACGATTTTATTTAAAATTGTGCTGCCAACAATGAAACCTACCATTTTTGCGATTACAGTGCTTACCTTTATCGCAGCATTAAGCACAATGTCAGGACCTTTGATCGTCGGTGGTCCGGATTTCCAGACGATCAACCCGATGATCAAGACGTTTGCCAATATGACGGGATCGAGAGATATCGCAGCGCTGCTGGCAATCATCCTTGGAATTGCAACGACGATTCTTCTCGCAATCATGCAGAAAATTGAGAAAAAAGGCAATTTTATATCGGTCTCAAAGACAAAAGCCAAAATGGAAAAACAAAAGATTGAAAATCCGGTCATGAATGTGATCGCACATATTGTAGCTTATGTGATGTTTATCATTTACATGCTGCCGATCATCAACGTACTTGTATTTTCATTTACAGATGGATTGACGATCAAGACAGGTGTGATCAGAAAAGATTCTTTTACACTGGAGAATTACAAAAAACTGTTCCGTTCAGCCACTGCATATAAGCCGTATCTGGTAAGTATTGTGTATTCTCTGCTGGCGGCACTGGTTGTAGCTGTGATCTGTATTGTGGTTGCCCGTATTGTGACAAAAGCAAAACACAAATATGACAAGTTGTTTGAACCGTTTATTCTGATCCCATGGCTGCTGCCATCAACCATGATCGCACTTGGTTTGATGCTGACCTACGATGAGCCAAGAATGCTCCTGGCAGATAAGGTATTGGTTGCTACACCGATCATCCTGTTGTTTGCATACATTATTATTAAAATTCCGTTTTCATACCGAATGATCCGCGCCGGATTTGTCGGACTTGATGGAAATATGGAAGAGGCAGCACAGGTTATGGGCGCAAAACCGCTCTATACAATGAGGAAAGTCATTCTTCCGATTATTATGCCAATCGTATTATCTGTGATTGTATTGAACTTTAACGGACTTTTATCAGAATATGACTTATCCGTATTTTTATATCATCCATCCTATCAGCCGCTTGGAATCGTGATCAAGCTGGCAACGGATGAGACAGCGACCATAGATGCACAGGCAATGGCATTTGTTTATACGGTAGTGCTTATGATCATTTCTACGATTGCACTTTGGCTTGGCAGATATGACGGACTTGGAAAGATAAAATCTTTTTTTTCAAAAAAGAAAAACGGGGGTAAAAATTAAATGGAATCGATCATTGAATTAAGAAAAAAAACAGGCGTTCTGGTTGCCGCCCACAGAGGAACCAGTGGGGGAAATATTCCGCCAAACTCGATTGCGGCTTTTGATATTGCACTCAAGGAGGGCGCAGACATTTTAGAGATGGATCTGTTTCAAAGTGTCGATGGCGAATTATTTGTATTCCACACAGGAATGGAACCGAGCCATCTTGACAGACATATCAGGATTGAACGGTATACAGCAGAGGAGATCAGACAGATGAGACTCTGTAACGGCGATCTGCAGCAGACATTTCTGCCGGTAAATTCATTTGATGATGTGTTAGAGCATTTGAAAGGAAAATGTAAACTGAATCTTGACAGAAGCATCAATATTATTGAACCGGTTATGAAAGCGGTAAAGAAACATGGAATGGAAGATCAGATCTTAATGAAGAGTGATCCTTCTGACCAATCTTTGAAATTAATTGAAGCTTATGCGCCAACGATCGATTATATGCCAATTTTCATGGAAGAGGATCTTGCCTCTGATAAAATTGAAAAAATGAACATCAATTATATAGGGGCAGAGATTGTGTTTGAAAAAGAAACATCTCCGGTAATCCAGGAATCTTATCTGGAAATGCAGAAGAAAAAGGGGCGGATTCTCTGGGGCAATGCGATTTTATATTCCAGCCGGGTTCCGCTGGCAGCAGGGCATACCGATGACGTTTCGCTGACCGATGACCCTGCGAAAGGATGGGGATGGCTTGCAGATAAAGGATTTGACATTATCCAGACAGACTGGACAAAGCATTGTGTGGATTACCTGAAAGAAAATAATTATCGGAAGTGATGCGTATGGATTTAAATTTTTTGGGGTGCGGTTCGGCATTTAATCCGTTGTACGGGAATACAAGTGCCTATTTTACAAACAAGGATCAGCTATATGTGATCGATGGCGGGGAGAGTGTATTTTTGAAATTGTATCAGAAAGAACTCTTAAAGAAATACGCCGGTATCACAATTATGGTAACACATATGCATGCAGATCACGTGGGAAGTCTTCCGTCTATCATTTCCTATTGTTATTATGTACTTGGGAAAAAAGTGACGGTCATCTATCCGGAAAAGTCTTTGTGGATTCTGCTTGGATTGATGGGAATCGACCCGGATATCTATATTCCTGTGGAAAGCAATCAGTTTACCGCAGAGGGACTGAAAGTTCAGGCGGTTTCTGTGAAACATGCGGATGATATTTCCTGCTTTGGCTATATCATTGAATATGCAGGAGAGAAGATTTATTACAGCGGAGATTCCTATGAGATTCCAAAAGATGTGTTAAGTGGATTTTATAAAAGAGAAATCTCAACGATCTATCAGGATACAACAGAATTTACATCGGATCACAGGTCACATTGTCCATTAGAGGAGCTGGAGGAATGTATACCGGCGGATTTAAGAAAGAATGTTTTTTGCATGCATTTTACTACAGATTTTACGGAAAAATTAAAGAAAAAAGGATTCGGTTATATTCAGAGTAATTGCAAGTGAGAATGGAGAGAAGAGCAATTTGAAAGATGATTTTAAATTGCTCTTTTTCTTTATACTAAGATGCACAAAACGATTCGTTGGAAATAAAATAGTGGGAAGGTGAAATAATGTGGAGAGCTTTTATTGACGCAATGGCAGAATGGAACAGCGTAGCAATTTGCGGACGTCTTGCGCTGGCAATCCTAACGGGAACAGTGATAGGAATTGACCGTGGGTTAAAGCGGCGCGGAGCCGGGATCAAGACACATGCATTAGTGTGCCTGGGGTCTGCTTTGGTAATGCTGACCAGTGAATATATGTCGATGAATTTTGACCAGAAAGCCGATCTTGCACGGCTCGGTGCACAGGTGATCAGTGGGGTAGGATTCCTGGGAGTAGGCACAATATTGGTAACGGAGAAACAAAGAGTCCGGGGACTTACCACAGCAGCAGGACTTTGGGCATGTGCCTGTGTGGGCCTGGCGATTGGAATCGGGTTTGTGGAAGGTGCAGTCTATACGCTGGTATTCATTGTTGTTGTATTGCGGCTTCTGAATAAAATCGACATTTTTTTACAGAAACATGCGAAAGTATTTGACCTTTATCTTGAACTGGAAAATGGAAAGAGCATTGGGCTGTTTTTACAGGAGATGCGAAGCCGGAATGTGAAAACAGAGACGGTTGAGACAACCAAAAATAAACTGCCGGGTAAATTTTCATCTTTAGTGGTAACTCTGGAAGTCAATCACTATAATATGAGACCGGAACTGATCGATGAGATCAGAAATTTTGACTATGTGCACTATGTGGAAGAAATGTAAGCATCTGGAAATATTGCAAATTCAGGATTAGAATGTATCAAAACTGGAAAGCAGAAGGGGGATAAAAATTTATGGATTCAAAAAAAATAAAAGTGTGGGCGCACCGTGGAGCAAGTGGTTATGCACCGGAGAATACAATGGATGCATTTCGAAAAGCCATTGAGATGAAAGCAGATGGAATCGAACTGGATGTGCATCTGACGAAAGATGGGGAAGTGGTTGTAATACATGATGAGGTTCTTGACAGAGTCAGTGATGGAACCGGACGTGTACAGGACTTTACCTGTAATGAATTAAAAAAATTTAATTTTAATAAAATACATCCGGAATATGAGAAAGAAGAGATACCAACATTAGAGGAAGTTTATCAGTTGATAAAGCCGACGGATCTCACCATTAATGTGGAAATGAAGACCGGAAACACGTTTTATCCGGGAATGGAAGATAAGGTTTTAGAACTGACAAAAAAATATGACATGATGGATCGTATCATAGTTTCCTCATTCAATCATTACACGATCCGCAGTATGAAGGAAAAATGCCCGGAATTAAAAACAGGTGCACTGTATGCGGATGGAATTATAAATGCGGTCGATTATGTGGCGGATGTTGTGCGGGCAGATGCTCTGCATCCGGGGTGGACGAAAATTTTTTATCCAAATTATATGGAGGACTGCAGGCGGAGAAATATATTAGTGCATGTATGGACGATCAATAATGAGAAAGACATGCGGCGCTGCTGTGAGATGGGACTCGATGCAATTATTACGAACTATCCGGATGTGGCGAGAAAAGTGGTGGATGAGTACCAGAGATGAAATACATCCCGCTCTTGACATCCACCCAACCACGCAATACATATACTTGCATATGCAACTATTGGAGGCGCAAGTAATGTTGAAACGAGTTTTTTCTCATATGAAAGAATATAAGAAATATGCATGGTTAGGTTTGTTATGCATTGGCGTGGAGGTGGTCTTTCTTGTGGCACTGCCGACGTTAGCAGTGTTTTTAATTCTTATCATTATCAATGTCGGACCGCTTTACGGGCGCATGCAGAGTGCAATCGACCAGGTAAACCGGTGCATTCAGGAAAATCTTACGGCAATCCGTGTTGTGAAATCCTATGTCAGAGGCGATTACGAAGTGGAAAAATTCGGTGTCGTCAATGAAAATTTAAAATCAGAGTCCGAAAAGGCGTTTGGAACGGCAGTGTTGAACATGCCAGCCATGCAGTTTGTCATGTATGGGACAATCCTTGGAATCCTTTTGATCGGTGGAAGGCTGATCAATGAGGGGCAGATGATGATCGGACAGCTTACAAGTTTTTTGAGTTATGTATTGCTGATCCTCAATTTTAGAGTTATTTTGTTAAAAAGTGTCAAAAGAGTGATATTGACGAGTCAGTTCAGTTATAGAGATGATGAAAGAAAATGATTAATATAAAGATACACCAGAAGAGAGGTGGATTTATATTAACCTGTCACAGAGAGGAGAAAATCTATGAAAAAAAGAATATTAGCAGCTATGCTTACTATGTCTATGGTCATGTCCATGACAGCATGCGGAAATTCAGAAGAGGGAGGATCAAAAGATTCTGCTAAAAATAGCGGTAATGGGGATGAACCATATACAGTTACCATGGTCCTGAATGGAAGCACACAGCCGGATGAAGAAAGAATCGAACAAAAAATCAATGAGA
>ERZ1026854.1938-NODE-1938-length-12359-cov-11.370692_pt1 | contig 12359 bp, 16 predicted proteins | sample MGYA00380157_ERZ1026854 | MGnify/ENA primary metagenome ERZ1026854 (study PRJEB33269, sample SAMEA4719793) | human gut metagenome | biome: human-associated habitat; feature: organic feature; material: feces | place: Cameroon | collected 2013-10 ...
GTAACCTTACCTTAGCTATGATTTTTGATGCTATTTTAATGTGAACAGGCTCTAGCATAACTCGTCCTGTTGTTGACTCAAAATTTTCAGATTTAGCAATAGCGTTGGATGATTTGCAGGGAAAGTTTAATGTTTTAATTTGCAAATCTGCTGGCAATTGTACCAATTTTATGCAAGGAAGACCTAAAGGAAGAATTCATGAGGGAGCTGATTCTGTACGTTCTTTGGTAGTTGGTTCAATAGCCCATAAAAAAACATCAAATGATTTTGCTGACATTGATAATCCGTCTCCATTTTCAAGGATAGGTCCTGGCCCAGAGTATATTATCAAACCAGAAGTATCACATTACGGTGGAAATGCTGGAGTGGCCGCTAATGGTAAACCAATAATAACGGGTGTAAAATCTTTTGATATAAATGGAAATTTGGTAAGAGATGTCGGAACGAGTTTTTCCACTCCACGTATTGCTGCACTAGCAACGGGTTTATATCAAGAATTGGACGAAACATTTGATCCGCTGTTACTTAAAGGTTTGATTATTCATTCCGCTTCGTACTCCCCAAATTTAAAAATTCCCGAATCAGAAAGAACAAAGCAACTAGGCTTTGGCGTTCCTAAAAGTGTTACTGATATACTATATAATGCTCCTTATGAAGCTACTCTTATTCTAAGAGATAATCTTTCCAAAGGAGAAAAAATCGACATTATGGACTTTCCAATGCCCAAATCTCTGATAAAAAATGGTTATTATACAGGACAGATAATTGCAACTTTAGTATATGACCCGATTTTAGATCCGTCCCAAGGAATTGAATATTGCCAATCAAATATTGATATTAAATTTGGCTCATATGATGCCAAAAAGGAACGTGATGTAAGTAAGCGTCATATTTTGAATCCTGTTGGACGCGACGGCGCACAAAACATATTCAGAGATTCACTATACAGTAAACGATTAATGAAAGACAATCAAAATGATTTTGCTTTACGAGAAAGGCTATTGATACAATATGGTGACAAATATTATCCCGTAAAAAAATACGCTGTTGACTTGTCTGAATTATCTGAATCTAACAAACAACATTATGCTACATCTGATAAACTATGGTATTTGTATTTACAGGGACTTTATCGAGATCATACCGAACAACGTGCAATTTTAGAACGATTTATACCTAGTCAAGAATTTTGCCTAATAATAACTATACGCGATCCCGAACAAAAAGCAAATATTTACGACGAAGTTACACAAGGTTTAGATACTTATAACTTTTGGCATAGCAATATCAAGATTTCTAGCGAGGTTTCTTCTCGCTTGAATTCGTAATTTATGTTGTGAATTTTGTATTGGAAAAATATATCTGGCTAACAGAAAATCTCTGTCGACCAGATTCAGTGTAACTGAAAGCAGAAAATCGAGCGGATTTTCTGCTTTCTTCATTGGACGTATTCTCGGTAGAGTTTATCCGATTTGAAATTTGGACTACTAGGTATTGTTGTAAATATGAATACTTTCTTGCCATAATCTGCTGAAATATCAATGTGTAAAAAAATTAAATCCTAGATATTCTCCAACACCCCAGAACGGAATTTAGGTAAGCGCTTTGATATACTTGCTGTCTGTGACTGCCAGTACTAATGGTCTTAATGTAGAGGATTATTCTTACAGACTGTTGACTTTGGGTGTATTTGTTTTGCCTTGAAATGATTAAAAGTGCTGCATCAGCTCTTAGTCATTCAACGACGAAGGGCTGTTGTTTTTTGCGGTTTTAGATATGGTAAGGTTTGACGGTTACTGTAAAAAAGCAACTGTCGCTTTTTTACATATTTTGAAGGCGATTATGTTTATAAGTAGCCCCAAAGAATGCGTTGGAGGTGTGAAAAGGGGATTATGTCCGATACCACTCAAATTGCCAAATTAAGTTAGGGAAACACCCATCTAAATACGACGCTTAAGCTGTGAAAAATACCAAAAGCCGATTTAATCAGCGTTCCCTTAGGAAACCTTAATTTTACTGCGTCTAATTTCTGACTCTCGGTTAGATTTCCATTTTTCAAGTTCTTCACGTTTTCTTTCTTGATATCCAGCATCGTAACCAGCGTCAAAAGATGCATCTGCGTATTCTTCGGCACTACTGTATCCCATCTCTTTTGTATGGTGTGCATCAGCAGCAGCTCCAAAGTAACGCTTGCCCTCGGCGTTTACATAACTTCTTGACATCGAAATCACCCCCTTCTCAATCATCATTCAATTCGCTCGTGTCAATTGCTTGAAATACCTTTGGATGTAAAAGGCCATCCTCGATTGCAGATTTTATTCCATATTTGGCAGCGTTTTTTATAAACTCTTGATAGCCGGCAACTTCTTGCTCATGCTTTTTTTCCTTGACCAAATTAGAAATCGTTCCTTGAGAAACACCATACAACGAAGCAACTTTCGATTGAGGCAGTTTATCCTCAACGCAAAGTTGATACGCTCTGTATTCCTGCTGTGGAGTTAATGCTTTTTTTGACATTGCACACGCCTCTCTTTGTATAAGATTCATTAATATAATTTCATTATATTCGATATTTCCGCATTTGTCAAGATACAAAATATTACATTAATCAAATTCATCTATTCATATAATCACCTATACAAAAAATCCTTGTAAATTGTTTAAAGCAACTTATATAAATGATAGAAAGGTGACTAAGTTATGATCTACAATCTCATACTTGAAAATGAAACTGGTCCGCAAATTGACCTTTTCAAAACAGCAAGCTATGCAGGAATGGATACAGAAAAGTTTCATGTCACAACGACAGTATAAAAATTTCTCCACTGCACAGCAGTGGAGAAATCAGTCTGTCGAATAACCCCTAATCCATGACGGATTAGGGGTTAAAACATATAATCAAGCAAAAGCAAACTCAAAAAGCCAAATATAAATCGAAAAGCAAAGGTGTTTCCACCTATGTACCGCATACTTTTTAAGATTCATGGCAGCAAATTTAAGCCTAACCCAGTTTGTGACCTGAGATAAGCCTCTGAAATTTGTATAACGCATAGCGTGTTTTTCTTTTGCATCCGCAAACACTCGCTCTATGGTTTCTTTTCTCTTGCTGTACAGAGCTTTGTACTTTGGCGTATGCCTTATGTCTTCTGCAAGCTCAAGGTAATTATCCCATATGTGCTTTGTTACGGTCTTTTCGTGTTTAGAGTTTTCGGTGCAATAAGATAATGAGGGACAGCTTTCGCATAAATATCCATTGCTTTTAAATTCCCTGTATCCCTCTCTGTTTGTTGTTGCATAACTTAAAACCTTGTTTTCGGAGCAGATAACGCAATCATAAAATTCATCATATACATAGGAATATGGTCTGAAAAATCCTGCCTTGCCCATTGGTCTTTTGTAAGGAAGTACGGGAGTTCGTTTATCATCAATTACCTTTTTGCATATCCATGGTGTCTTGTAACCTGCGTCCATTACAACTGATTTAATTTCAGGATGTACCGTTGTCATTCGGTCATAAAGCTCGTCAAAAGCAACACTGTCATGCACGTTGCCCGGATTAACAGTTACATCTACAACATAGCCGTGTTCATCGCAAGCTGTCTGAGCAGCATAAGCAAAGCACTTTTTGTGTTCGCCCTTGTGAAATACTCCACTTTCGGGATCGGTTGTTGACTCGTTTACAAGCTTTGTTTCGGGCGGCTTTTTATCATTATCAAACGGTTTCTTGTTATGTTCTTCTCTATCCTCGTTTATTTCATTCATAAGCTGCTTTTCATAGATTTTTGCAGCCTTTGGTATTTCTTTTTTTACAAACTTTTTTATGTTGGCATTAGCCTTAATGTGTGTTTCGCCAACAAATACCGCTTCGGGTGAAAGATAACCTGCGTTGTTTATTTCATCAAGTATCCAATAGAATATCTTTTCTACTGTTTCGGGTGTGTATCTGTGTTTGAAATTGTAGCTTAAGGTTGAGAAATGTGGTGTTTCTTCATTAAGAAGATAACCGATAAACCACCTGTATGCAATGTTCATACGCACTTCTTCTGCTGTTTTCCGAAGAGAGGGTATACCAAAGATATGCTGTATCAATGTCATTTTGAACAGCACCACAGGATCTATGCTTGGTCTGCCATTATCAGGACAGTACAAGTCATCGACAAACTCGTAGATTTTTGTGAAATCTACTGTCTCGTCTATTTTTCTTAGCAGATGGTCTTTCGGTACAAGTGCTTCTATACTTACAAATTCAAGCTGTGTTCTTTCTTCTTTTCCTTTTTGCAGCATTTTTATCACCCGTATATATTATACCACATTTATGCAAAAAAGTCAGCCTTTTAGGCTGACTTTTTCGACAGACTGAGCAATTGGCTATATGTTGAAGTGTAACATATAGCCAATTGCTATTATTTATAAATGTCATAATCTGCCAAAACATTAATGTGCACAATAGAACTAAACCCTACAGTTTTTCTTTGCCGACCACACAGGGACGGCAATTTAGGGAGCTCCCTAAAACCCAAAATAATGATAGAAAAAGATAAGGAGATAGATATAGAATGACAGGAAAAAGAACATTCAAGCAATTCCATATTGGCTTTTCTGAGGAAGAATGGAACATTGTTTGCAGAAAAGCTAAGGCGGCGAAGATAAGAAACGGGACTTACGTCCGAAGAATAGCAGTCAAAGGCGAGGTCAAAATCTATGAACTGAAAGAGCTTTCCGCTTTGAAGAGAGCATTTCTTTCAATCGGAAACAATGTTAATCAGATCGCAGAGGTCGCAAATTCCTCCGGTTCGGTTTATCAAAAAGACATTGAGGACTTGCAGAAAGAGTTTGGCTATTTCCGAAGCGTGATGAAAAACTATCTGTTTGAAATCTCGCCGACATACATTTCGTGAGGTGTGCCTTGCCGATAATCAAACATATTCCGATATATGCCGCTCCGAAAAGACTGCTTTCCTATGTGACCAACGAGAAGAAAACGGAGAAAACTCTTGTGACGGGACTTAACTGCTCGGCGAATTCTTCCGAAGCTTATGAGGATATGAAGTTCGGTTTTGAAATGTTCAGCGGTGAGAGATTTTTCAAAAGGTCTATAAAATCTGAAACGGCAAAATCCGAAAAGCAGAAAATTCGGCTTCACCACTATATCCAGTCATTTAAGCCGGGTGGGGTCACTCCTGAAGAAGCTCATCAAATCGGAGTGGAATGGGCGGAAAGGGTTTTCGGGAAAAAGGCAGTCGTGCTGTGTGCAACCCATATCGACCGTGGGCATATCCATAATCATTTTGCCGTATGCCCTTACGATATGGACGGAAAGCACTGGCACGCCAACAAGGAAAGTCTGCGGAGATGCAAAGCAATATCCGATGAAATTGCTCTTGCTCACGGGCTTGAAATTATCGAACACCCGAAAAAATCATATAACCACAAGTACGGCGAGTACAAAATGCGAAAGGAGGGGAAGTCTTGGAAGCAGAAATTGTGTGATGATATTGACGATGCGATTATGAAAGAGAGTGTCGGGAGCGTTGATGACCTGCTGAAAGAATTGCAGAAGCAGGGCTATGGCATTCGGCGAGGAAAGTATATTTCCATAAAGGTCAGGCAGAACCGAAAGCCCATCCGCAGTTATCGGCTTGGTGACGGTTACGCTCTTGAACATTTGCAATTCCGCATTGAGCATAAGAATATGGAGATGCCGATGTCCGAAGCTTTGAAGTATTCGGGCATTCAGAGGGAGTATGCTTTGTGTATCAGGCAGATACAAATTCAGCTTTACCGTCGCCCCGAAGCCGAACACCTGCACTTTGCCACATACAGAGAGGTTGAAAGGTCAAGCCGTCTGCTGTTTTATTTGCGTGATAACAAAATTCATTCGGCAGATGATTTTCGGAAAGCTGTTTCCGATGCGGAAGCAAAGTTTAAAAATCTGAAAGCCGAAAAGGACAGTCTTACAAAGAAAATCACCGATGAGGAAAAGCTCATCGGCGATATTCCGAAGCATCTTGAAATTCTGAAACGCAGGCCCTTGCTTCCAAAGGATATTTCCGAGCTTGCGAAATACAATTATCTGAAAGATGCAAGGATAACCTCGCTTGAAGATGCGGACAAGCACAGACTTGTGCTTGATGATATGAAAAGCCGGCTTGAAGAAGTTGACGGAAAAATCCGTGAAGCTGTTTGCGAGAAAAAGACCGTTTCAGATTTTTATGCCTTGTATGAAAATCAGATGAAGTCGGATTATCAGGTGCTTTTGGAGCAGGCAAAGGCTGAAATTGAAAATATCCGCAGGGAGGAAGAACGGCAGAAGTCGGAACGAGAAAGGAGTGACTTACAGTCAGAGGATAAAACTTATGATAGGAACAGGTCGGGATTTTCAAGATGATGAAAAAATCACAGCACCCGTTTGAGTGCTGTGATTATGAACTGCTCGATAAATCGGAATTTGTATATACCTAAATTCAACTCAACCAATATTTTATAACGATAAATTTATAGAGAATATTATTTTCAATTAAACTCTGTATCAAGCAGGTCATAAGTTTCTAAAAATTTTCTATAATAACAATTTCCGTTCCCTTTAATTGAGTTTTGGCTGTTTAAAATACAATTACCATTACATATTCCCCCATTCTCTTTGCAAAAATTATATATAGGGCATGCTGTTCCTTTACCTTGAACAAACTTGATAAAATTCTGTAAAATGTAAAACTGAATAAATTGCAATGTTTCTATTTTATTCGGTTGAATGGAAATATATTTTTCTTTTGAATTTATTACTAAAGGCACACCAATTTGGTGAATTACATCATTAATAAATTTATGTACTTCATGATTTTCCATTTTATATAAATCTGAAAATATAAATCTTTCCTTCAATTTACTTTCTACAAAATTATTTACTTTTAAAATCCACTTTCGTATCTCATGAAATTCACTATATTGTTTATAGAGTTCATTAGCAAATTGCTCTAATCTTCTTTGTGTTTTATTTGTCAAAGACTCACTATAGCCATCTCTAGTTACAGTTTCTGAATACAACAGATATTTATAAATTTCTTCGTAACTTGATTTACTAATAAATTCCTTAATTTCTTTGTTTCCTAATAATATATTAAACAAAAAATGAATTGGATTATCATTATATAAGCAACGCTCTGCAATACATAGCCGAACATCGTCTGCTATATGCGATAAACCATATTTGTTAAAGATTAAATCAACCGATTCATATGGTAACTGTGGTGCTAATGGTCTGTTAGGAAAATTTTTGGATTCAATTTTATAAGCAATATATTCTAATAAATCCCTAGCTCCTAAATTGTAATATATTGGCGTTGTTTTACCAACCGCTAATACTGGTAGAGAATATTTATATACACGGTGCTCTCTTTGGACATTCAAGTTACTATCAAATCCAGAGATAATTTCAAAATCAGAGATTACATTTTCTATCTCAGATACTTGATTAATAAATCTATCACTTTTGTTTTGTGTAATGCCTCCAAAAGTTCTTTCAAATTGTGTCCGTAACGTGCGAGACTCATCACTCCACTCATCAAATGGGCGAATAATTTTTCCATGCTTATGTGCAGATTCAAGAATATTCAGAAACCATCGTACATTGCTTAAATTATACCTAATATTATATGGCAATATTAAATCTTGAAGATAGTGAATGAATTCATGAGTAAAAGTTGCCTCTTCTTTTTTTAGCACATCCTGTGTTAATTCTTCTTTCGTTTCAATATTTATATTAAAAAATGATATGTTGTAAAAACCTGTAGTATATTCTAATTTCATAAAATTCCTCTATCAGATATTTCCAGCCTGAAATTAAAATCATTATACCATACCAATATAAAAAAGTCAAATATAAAATAAAATCACTTTTTCATCTCTTCTTCATGCAGGCGTTCAAGCTCAGCATAATATTTGTCAAGCTCGTCCATAACAAAACGCTTTATCTCGGAGGTGACAGTGACCCCTCGCATTTCACACCAAGCCTTGTAGTCTTTGAATTCTTCCATTCGGACACGGGTGGAAATGGTGTGCATATTCTCTTTGTCCCATTTGCGGGCGTAGCCCTTTTGCTTTTCCGATACGGGCATATTATCACTCTTTCTACTTGCGTAAGTATTTAATACCTTATTATATCACACCCATGCGCAGAAGTCAATGTGCGCATTGCACCGAAATTTACCGAAAACTTTGTCCGGGATAACTATTGAAAACTACTGTCGTAAGTAGTAAAATATAAATGTAATCAAAACACGAAACAACGAAATGTTCCGGTGGAACATCAAACGGAGGTAATGATCTATGGCAGTTAAATTTGAATTCAGTCTTTCGGATAAGGACTTCAACAAGCTCCGCCTTTTGAAAAAGGCAGACGGCGAAATCGATATGACCTTTAACGATTATGCGGAGGAGCTTTTAAGCGGTGTTATCGGCAGAATGTACCGTGAATATGACAGGCAGGGACTCATAAAGGAGGACGAAGATGATTGATTCCAAGAGTGAACTTATCATTGCCAAGACAATTCTTTCGGCACAGGCAGAGATCCTTATCAGCCGTGAGAAAAGGATCAGGAACATTCGTGAAAAAGCGTTAAGGGCTTATGCCGAACGCAGAAAAACGAAACCACATCGTAAGCCTATGACCGCCGAAGAACGCCGTGCGGTCTGGAACACACTTAAATATGTAAATAAATGAAAAGAGGTATTTGTTATGTTAAGAATTTCCGAAGAAAGCTATGAGAGAGTTACCGAGATCCTTGAGGACATAGGCTATGCTTGTGAAACCTCAGATTACTATGAGGATTGGGAGGACATTGCAAGACCGTCGTTCTGTGTTATGGACAATCTTGATGCTGAACGCTTTGAAATGACCTGTGAAGCCATTAGAGAGAAGATCATCGACCTTAACGATGAGAACAAGAACTTTGCCAAAGGCATTCACTCCGCATTTCTCGGCTATCTTAAAGAACGCCGTGACTATCTTGAATTTAACGGCTATTATGACAAGCCCGAACTTCCCGAAGATGCGGACGAGGACGATATTGACCTCTATAATGAAAAAATGGAGAGATATGAAGCTTATGAGGTTTTAATAAATGCTGTTGATAAGTGGATAGACAAAATGAACAGGCTTAAGCTTGCGTGAGAAAGGATACCATTATGAAAGTTATAACTTTGGCGAATATGAAAGGCGGAGTTGGCAAGTCCAGTTCCGCAACGGCTCTCTCGGCGATACTTACCGAGCGTGGATACAGAACGCTCCTTATTGACTGCGATCAGCAGTGCAACAGCACGGATACCTACCGTGCGGAAACCGAGGGTGCGGCGACCGTTTATGATGTTCTCCTTGATGACAGCAGGATAAGCGTGGCGGAAGCGGTTCAGCATACCAAGTGCGGAGAGATACTTGCAGGGGACAGCCTTTTAAGGCAGGCGGACGAAAAGCTGAAAGGCTGTGTTGACGGGCTTTATCGTATGTCAGATGCTTTGGAGAAGTGCGAGGGGTATGACTACATAATCATTGATACTGCTCCTGCGATGAATTCCATACTGCACAACTGCCTTATTGCCGCAGATGAAGTCATTATTCCTGTTACGGCAGACAGGTATTCTTTGCAGGGACTTTCACAGCTCAACGAAACCATAAAGGCGATAAAGAAGCGTCAGAACCCGAAGCTTACGGTTGCAGGACTTCTCCTCACAAAGTACAACAGCAGGGCAAATCTTTCAAGAGAGGTCAGAGCATCGCTTGAAACCGTTGCGGAGAGTATGAATACAAAGATTTTTGATACTTCTATCCGTGAGTGCATAAAGGTCAAGGAAGCACAGGCACAGAAGCGGACGCTGATAGAATATGCACCGAACTGTACTGCCGCAGAGGATTACAACAGGCTTGCCGATGAGCTGACAGGCTGAAAGGGGTGAATATTATGGCAAGGAATGTTACAAGCAAATTCGGAGTGGCGGATGGTCTGGATTTTTCTTCCGAACAGGGCATAACGAGCATAGCGATAGACAAGCTTATTCCGTACCGCAATCACAGATTCACTTTATATAAGGGTGAGCGTTTGGAGGATATGATTCAGAGCATAAAGAAGAATGGAATTATCACGCCGATAATCGTAAGAACTATGGACAACGGAAAGTATGAGATACTTTCGGGACACAACAGAGTTTACGCCGCAGGGCAGGCTGGAATAACAAGTGTTCCTGCTGTTGTAAAGACTGATTTATCCGATGAAGATGCAGAAATTTATGTTGTAGAAACCAATCTTATTCAAAGGGGCTTCAAGGACTTGAAGATAAGCGAACAGGCATTTGCTGTCGGGCTTCGGTACAGCAAACTTTTTGATGAACGCAAGCTTAAAGGCATCAATGATGAGCTGTATCTGATAGAAAACGGAAAGCCAAAGCCGAAAGACGATGTTCCGGTGGAACATTCGACCACAAGAGAAGCCACGGCGGAGCAGTACGGTATCAGTTCGGCAACAGTTGCAAGGCTTTTGAGGGTGGACAAGCTTATTGACGAGTTCAAGGAGCTTGTGGACAAGGAAAACATCAAGCTGCGTTCTGCCGTTGATATTTCCTTTATGACAGAGGAACAGCAGAAGCTAACATATTCGGTTATGGTGAAACTAAATGTGTCTGTTATTGATATGAAAACGGCGAAACAGCTTCGTGAAATATCGTCCTCATACGCTGTTGTTTCCGAAGAGCTGATAACGGAGGTCCTCACAGGCGAATACGGAAAAGAGGACACCGCACCGAAGGACAAGGGCGAGAAGATAACGCTTCCGACAGCGACATACAAGAGATATTTAAGCAGCTATTCAAAGAAAGAAGCGAATGAGATCATTGAAAAGGCACTTGCTCTTTATTTTGAGCAGACAAACGTATAATGGAGGTAAATCAATATGGAAAACAAGGTTATAGTTCAGGGCAGGGTAATTGAGGTCGCTATGATAAGAAAAACGGGCAGAATGCTTGATTGGTATGGTGTGAAGATAAGGACAGCGGACGGTTCGGAGGTTACTGTTGAGTGCGAAGCGAGTGAGCTTGACAAAAGGCTGTTTCCCGATATGAAGATAACGGTTCTTGCTTACCGTACCGACAAGGGTGAGGACGGTGAGCCTGCGGATCGCATAGTGGCTAAAACGCTGAATTATTGATATTTATGAAATTAGCTGAGTATTATGTTCCGGTGGATCATAATACTCAGTATAATTTGTCGAAAAGGGCAGCCAATGATTATTTTTCGACAATAAGCTATTTACTTCTGCAAAATATTATGTTACAATTAATGGTATAGCCATAATTTGTAAGTGCGGTAAGGGGAGTTGTTTATGATAATGGCTGCAATATGTGATGATGAAAATAATGTATGCAGTGCAATAGAAAAAATGCTTTTCAAGGCAGCAATGCAGCTTAACCTACAGATCCAAACTGATGTATATTATAGCGGTGAAAGACTGTGCGAGCGTCTTGAAGCAGGAGAATATTATGATATAATTTTTCTGGATATAGAACTGGAATCCCAAAATGGTGTTGAGGTTGGTCATTTTATTCGCAATAAGCTTGTAAATGATGCTGTTCAAATCGCATATATTTCCGGCAAAACTCATTATGCAATGGAACTTTTTAAGATAAGCCCTATTGATTTCCTCGTTAAGCCTGTGGAATATGAGCAATTATATGATGTTGTGTGCAAGCTGGTAAGGATCAAAAAAATATATGCCGACACATTCAGCTATAAGATAGGCTACGATACATACAATGAAAAAGTACAAAATATTCTTTACTTTGAAAGCAGAGACCGAAAGGTTGCAATAGTTACATTTAAAAAAACGGTTGAGTTTTACGGTTCATTGGATGACATATATCAGCAGCTTAAAAATTTGGGGTTTGTCATTATACATCGCTCATATCTTATAAATTATAACAATGTAAGATCGTTTAAATATGACAGCGTGACAATGCTTAACGACAAAACATTGCAAATATCTCAGTCCAAAAGAAAGTATCTCCGTGATCTTCAGATCAGTCTTGAAATGAAAGAAAACAGGAGTCTCTGAGGAAAGTGTAAAATATCAGTGATAAGTTTACGGGAAGGAGGAATATTAAAATGTCACCTGTAATAACCAATATTATTTATATTATAATCAACTGTTTTACAGCATTTACTATACACCGCTTTATGAGCGTATTTTTTGAAGAACGGAACTGCCAAAAATGGCAGTTAACAGCGGCATATTTTTTTTATCCGCTTATTACATCGACCGTATATTTAGAGCCTGTTCACATTAAAGTATTGCAATTTTTGTGAAAACATATTATAA
>ERZ1026854.1944-NODE-1944-length-12328-cov-4.160189_pt1 | contig 12328 bp, 12 predicted proteins | sample MGYA00380157_ERZ1026854 | MGnify/ENA primary metagenome ERZ1026854 (study PRJEB33269, sample SAMEA4719793) | human gut metagenome | biome: human-associated habitat; feature: organic feature; material: feces | place: Cameroon | collected 2013-10 ...
GGCGTACGCAAAAGGAAATTACAAAGGCTTATGAAACATATCATAATATGGTCTGGCGGATCTGTCTGATGCAGTTTGGCAATGAACAGGATGCGAATGACGGTGTTCAGGAAACTTTTCTGCGTTTAATCCGATTTCACGGAAGCTTTCGGAATGAGGAGCATGAAAAGGCATGGTTGATTCGGACTGCGGTAAATTATTGCCGGGATGTTCAAAAAAGCAGTTGGCGAAAGAAAAGGGCAGAGGAGTTGCCGGAGGAACTTCTTACGGGGGAAGAAGCAGAAAGCAGCCGGGAGGTTTATGAAACGATGCAGGAGTTGCCGGAGCAATACCGGGTGATTCTGTATCTTCATTATTATGAAGGATATTCTCTTAAGGAGATAGCTATGCTTTTGAGGATCAATCCTTCTACACTGCGGTCGAGGTTTGCGAAGGCAAAGGAAATTATGAAAACTTATTTAGAAGAGGACTAACAAGGGGACAGATAAGAAAAGATTGACAAAGAGGAAACAAAGAAAAAGATTGCTCGATAGGAAAAATTAACGAAAGGAGATAATTATGAGAAGAGATAATAAATATGTTGATATGATGGAAAAATTACAGATGTCACAGGAGGAAAAAGAACGTGTGGAAAATATCCTCTTGCATGAAAATGAAAAGCGGACAGAGAAGAAGAAATCCGTTCCGGCAAGACGACTGGCAGCAGCGGCGGTATTGGCGGTTTGTCTGATTGCGGGAGTAGGAGTTACAGCATATGGAGCAGTACATGATCAGTGGTTTTCTATGTTTTTTGGGGAAAGAACGGCAGAAAAGCAGACAGCTCAAAAAAGTATGTCCGGAAAACAAGACACAAGTGATAAGTTATTGCAAAAGTTATCACGAAAGGGTGATATAAAGACGCAAATAAAAGAGGAAAACGGTTATCGGGTAAAGGTTCTTTCTAATGTATATTCCTGGAAGCAGAATATGGGACTTCTTGTTTGTTCTTTTCATTTTAAGAATGGGGATACAAGTTATATTGATGTCGGTAATTCGGATCAGGGTTCTAGAACTGACAAAACACTGGCTTTGACGGCAGAGGGAGCTGTGGACTATCAAACCTATAATGAACAGGGAATGGGGGATTTTCTTGTGTTTTCTGTGACAGGAGGGAAGGATACATCAAAAAATGTTAAAGATAGTACACAGATTTATTATGACGGAGAACAGGATACGGATGGAGGATATTTGTTAGGAATCCGTTATCAAGGGGATAGTGATATTGATCTTACAGAGTTGAAACTGGTGGTTAGTCGGGAGCAGGGAGATAGAAAACCAATGCAGGATGTGCTTCATGTGGATCTTCCGACAGCCGATGACGTGGATACAAGAGAGTTTGTTTCGGTAAAGAATCCGTCCGATAAAGTGATCGTCAGTGACTTTGGCATGACATATGATATTTGCATCCGGAAGGATTCAGCAGAATATCTTCAGCTCAGTGATGAAAATGCATGTTTTCAGGATGTTGAGCTGGTAATCAATGGTAAAACAATTCACTTGGAAGATATTAAGACGGATGCGGTGCAGACGAAAATGGAGGAGCAGAACACCGATGGTTTACAGCGTTATCAGGCACAGACTGGATTTCGTGTATTGATTGATTCGTCAAAAATTAAATATATCCGTGTTTTGGGACAGAAATATATTGAGCAGTAATAGGCAATAAAGCAATTAACTGTTTGATGCCGTGGCAGCGAAGCTGAAAAATAAAAAACTGCAGAAGGTTTCTCTCCTGCAGAATGGAAAAGCAATAAAATATTCCGTAAAGAATAATAAGATCACGATAAAAGTTCCAAAGAAGTGTCCGGACAAGTCGGATACCGTGATCTCGTTGGAATATAAGTAACTGAAATCTCAATATCATTACATCAGAGCAGGCAGAGTATTATTCTGCCTGTTTTAGTGTATGTCCGAAAATCAGGACTGCCAGAACAGCGGTAAGAGCCTCGGCGATCCAGAAGGCATGCCATACGCCCACAGCACCGAGAAAACGACTGGTGATAAAGGCGATCGGAATGATCAATACCGCATAGCGGCATAAGGAGATGATCAGTGAGGAAAGCCCTTTGCCTAATGCCTCCAAAGCACCGGAAGCGGTGACGGAAAGGGAGGATGTGATAAAGCCTGCACTGATAATACGAAGAGCCAGAGCGCCGGAGCGGATCGTGTCCGGATTGTTCGAAAAAAGTCCCATGAGCTGCTGAGGAATTGTCAGACAAAGCAGCATACCGCCAAGCAGGATCAGAAAAACGATGATCAGAGCATCTTTAAAAATATTGCGTACACGCACATGTTCCCCGGCACCGTAATTGTAGCTCAGCAAAGGACGCATTCCCTGAATAACGCCATTGGCGGTAAGATACAGGAATGTCTGTAATTTATAGTAAACACCCAGGATAAAAACATAAGTCTGGGAATATGCCGTCAGAATGACATTGAGGGAAGAAATCAGCAGGGACGGAAGCGCCAGATTCAGGGAAGCAGGAATGCCGATGGCATATAGCTTACGGCATATCCGGCGGTCGGGACGAATGCAGTCACGGCGGATCCGGACAGACAGTGGACGGCAGAAATAAATGACAACGTAGGACAGAGCACTGATGGTCTGGCCGAGTCCTGTGGCAAGGGCGGCTCCTTTAATCTCCATGCGTGGAAAAGGTCCAAGTCCGAATATCAGGATCGGATCCAGGATAATATTGGCAATACACCCGATCATCATGCAAACCATGGAAACAGCCATGCGTCCCACTGCCTGAAACACCTTTTCGAAGACGAGCTCCCAGGCGAACATGACGGAAAAAGCAAATACAATATGGGAATATTGCAGTCCCAGTTGGATCGTCGTTGTATCAGAGGTGAACAGTTTTAAAAATGGATGGATCGTCAGCAGGCAGAATACCATTAAAAGGATTCCGTGAATTGTGCTGAGGATGACACCCTGCGTTGCGGCGCGGTCTGCTTTTTCCTGATTCTGCGCACCAAGATAAAAGGAGATCACGGCATTGATCCCGACCCCAAATCCAATCATCACGGCATTGATCAGATTCTGCATAGGATACACCAGAGATAATGCGGTCATGGCATCTTCACTGATCTTTGCCACAAAAAAGCTGTCCACAATATTGTAAAGAGAGTTTACCAGCATAGAAATGACCATAGGCAGTGCCATAGTCAGAAGCAGCCGGAGCACCGGCTGGGTTTTCATATACGTCTGATCTGTGTTTTTCACCATAATCTTTCTTCCTTTCCTGTGAAATGAAAAAACAGTGTTTACCTTTTTGCGATATGTTTCCCGGCATTTTTCTATGAACGAAAAACGCCACATGACCGGATGGCCATGCGGCGAAAAGTAAATGTGCTTACACATTTAGAAAAATCCACATAAGTTTTAGAACGGGTTCTATACTAACATATGAAACAGGGAATGTCAAAAATAAATATCAAAAAAATTAAAAAAAGTGAAGGTTTTTGTAAAATCCACTCGTTTGTATATAATGAGAGGGGTGAGAAAGGAGGTGGTGAGACTTGACGGACAATTCCATACAGACAGCGCAGCTGGAAAGAGCTCTGGAAAAATATGAGAGACTGATCTTTTCCATCTGCTATCGTATGGTGGGTGATTATTTTGAGGCGCAGGATGCAACACAGGAAACATTTCTTACATATTACAAAGTGCTGGACCGCTTTGACGGACAGAATGAGAAAGCATTTTTGACAAAGATTGCGACGAATAAATGTCTGGACTTTTTGAAGCAAAAGGGAAGGAAAGAAATGCCTTCGGAATCGGAGGTATTGGAAAGCAGGGCCGGGACGGTTTCATCACCGGAGGAACGGTTCCTGGAGGAGGAAGTGAAGGATGAGCTTGCAAAAGCATGCCGCGATCTGAAGCCTCCCTACGGGCAGATTGCCTACGAATTTTATTGCTGCGACAGGACCGCGCGCGAGATCGCAGAGCAGAAGGGGATCAAATTAAAGACAGTACAGACGCAGGTTTTGAGAGCCAAGAAAATGCTTCAGAAAAAGCTGGGGCCAAAGATAGTCAGACCATGAAAGGAGGAAAGTGTGAAAAATACTACTGATGCAGCATTTTTCACACGGCTATTTGCTTCTGAGTGAAGGCAAATAGCTTTGATGGCAGAAGTGAAATCGTCTGCACGAATTTCACTTCGCCACTTCGCGATAAACGCTCAGAAAGAGAGGAATAATATGGCACATATTACAGATCAGCAGATCACGAAATATTATCAGCATCAGTTGACGGCAAAGGAAGAAATAAAAATATTGCAGCATGCAGCACAGTGCGAATACTGTGCCGGAAGATTGGCGGCAGGCCTCCCGGAGATAGAAATGATATCGCTGCCACGGGGAGTAACAGCAGGAATTTTGGAAAAAGCAGCAAAGATTCCTGACCGCAGGCAGAAACAGAGGGAATATTACCGGTATTGCACCAGAGTGGCACTGGGAGTCTGCATGGCACTGGGGCTTATGGTGACGGCAAATTTCCAGGGAAGTGTGGAACTGCCGGTAACGACCCGGTCACATATCATTTCAGGTTGGGAGGCATCCGTTTCCAGGGATGATCCGGAGAAGATCATATCAAAGCAAGACTCTGAAAAGCTTGCTTACCAACAGGAGTTAGCGCAGGAAAAGCAGAAACAGAAGGAACAGAGAGAAAAGTTTGTAGAAAAAAAGCAGCAGGAAAGCAAGTGGGAAATCAGTAACTGGTTTCTGAAAAAGAAGAAATAAATTTATTTAATATTTAGTCTTAAAAATATTTGAAATTAGGAGGATCATTATGAAACGAAAAAGAGGACCGTTTATGACATTTATTCTATCCTGTATTCCGGGAGCCGGACAGATGTATCTGGGATTTTTTAAGGAGGGCGTCAGTCTGATGCTGCTTTTTATCGGAGTTCTGGTATTATCAAGCTGGCTGTATGTGGATGTACTTGGCTTACTGGCAATCGTTGTCTGGTTTTACGCATTTTTTGACGCAATAAACAAAAATTCCATGCCGGATGAGGAGTTTGCGGCATTGGAGGATCATTATGTATTGCTGGAAAATGTACAGGAGCTGCCGAGATTATCTGTGGGCAGGGGAAGAAAATTTGCAGCCGTATTTCTTATTTTGTTTGGAATTTATCTGTTGGGAAATGATGTCGTGGCAATTATGGCACAGTGTGGCATTTACCTTTCCTATGAGCTGAGCCGGATTCTGACCCGTTATATTCCGCAGATGTTGATCTCATTCTTGATCATTGGACTTGGTATTAAAATGATCCTTGGCAAAAAATCAGATCTGCAGGATGACGATGATAAATATCTGGAAGGGAGAGAGGACGAATGAGAGAGCGCAGGATTGGAACGATTACTATGGGAGTTTGTCTGGTAGTATTCGGTGTACTGTTTTTGGTACATATCTTTGGAGGTTTTTTGAATTATGAATTAATCTTTCATTTATGGCCGTTGATTTTGATCGGTCTGGGAATGGAAATATTATTTTATACCTGTATCGCATCAGGCAAAGCAGGAAAATATGATTTTGCAGCCATTGTTTTATTGTTCCTTCTGACAGGATTTTCCATGTGTATGGCGGGGGCCGACTGGCTTGTGACAAATGTGCCACAGGATGTATGGTTTCACTGGTAAAATTTATTTTTTGTCGTATCGGGGTTGAAAAAGTCATACTTATGTGATGTAATACTTTATATATTGAACATCAGGAAGGATAAGGCGGTAAGTATGGAGTTTTTAATTCTAATGGCAGTAGCCCTTGTGATCAGTGCGATCGGTTTCAAACGGTTTGTATGGTTTATTTCACTGGGATATGGCTTTTCGATTGCAGGATTAGGTGTAGCGATGATGATTCTGTTTCATTCTGATCTGAATGTAGTCACGGTGATACTGGCAGTTCTCTGCATTATCTATGGGTGCAGACTGGGCGGTTATCTGATGATCCGTGAGGTGAGAAGTACATCCTATCAGGCGACCATGAAAAACGAAATTAAGGATGGTTCGTCTATGAATATCATACTTAAAATTATAGTCTGGATCAGTTGTGCATTATTATACTGTTGTGAGGTTTCTCCGATATTCTTTCGGATGAAGCATGGTGCACCGGTGGATGCTGTGACAGTTGTGGGCACCGTGATCATGGCACTGGGGATTCTCTTGGAGTCAGCGTCAGATTATACAAAAAACCAGTTCAAAAAAGAGCATCCAAAGCAGTTTTGTAATGTAGGGCTGTTTCGGATCGTGAGATGCCCGAATTATTTCGGAGAGGTACTGATCTGGACCGGCGTATTTGTATCGGGTGTGACAGCACTTTCCGGGGCGCTGGAGTGGTGTGCGGCTATCGCCGGCTGGGTTTGTATCGTATATATTATGTTCGGTGGAGCAAGGAGACTGGAAATCCGGCAGAACAAAAATTATGGAGAAGATCCGGAATATCAGAAATATGTCCGGGAGACTCCGATTTTGCTTCCGTTCATTCCGTTGTACAGTGTAGAAAAATATAAATGGCTGGTGGGTTAAATTGAAAAGAAATTATGAAGATTTTTCCATTGGAATGGCGCTGTTTGATGCGATTCCGGTGATATTATTCAGTATGGCGGTGTTTATGATCGCAGTTCATTTTCACAATGGGATATTTATTGCAGGATCATTATTATGCACCTGCGGAGGTCTTGGAAAAGTAATCTGGAAGATCATTATTGCGGCATCCGGAAAGGATATTGTACCTCTGAACCGTCAGATGCGGGTGGTTATGCCGGTCGGATTTCTGGGAATGATCCTTGGGGCAGTCACAGGGATGAATCGTGGGGGTTGGACAGCTCTTGGTGGTAAGATCGTTTCGTTCCCGGCAGTTCTTTTCTTTGGAGTGACGTTGATCGGTATGGGCATGATGGGAGTTTTTGCCAAAAAACTGGATTCCACAGAGGTGCGGTCGAACTGGATCGAGCAGATTACCAATGCGGTGGCACAGGCGTGTTTTCTGGCAGGAGTTCTGTTGTGTCTGTGAAGAACATAGAACAATAAATTTTTTTGCATTGATTGCAGCATTTAAAAAAAAAGCGTGTCTATATAGGTAGATGCGTTTTTTTAGTGTATAGGAAACGTGCAGTTTTTTGGAAAGACGCTTTATTCTAATATATGGCAAAGGGGGATTTTCAGATGAAGTATTGGAGGAGAAAGCAGTTTTTGGCAGTGTTCATGGTATTTTCTTTGATCGGGACGGCAGGATGCGGCAGAGTATCGGGAACCGGCCCATATGGCAGAGGCGTGGAGGAGAAGGAGTCTGCGGTTCCGGAGGAGACCGGAGGTAAAGCAACGCCGGCGGATTCTTCAGAGAGTGAAGGAGGGACAGACATCCGTGTAAATGATGAAGATGAAATCACGGAATCCGATTTCAAAAAGCAGTATCAGTCTTACTGCGAGGCGTCGATTTCGAAATTCCTACAGTTAAATTGGGGAGAGAATCCCGGACAGGGAACCGTATTGTACTCTCCGGTAAATCTTTATATGGCGCTGGGAATGCTGTCGGAGATGGGAGATGGAGAGACGAGACTACAGTTACAGGACGGCTTAAGCGGCCTGGATGAGGAGGCGGCGGTGAAGAATCATATGTGTGTTTCTTCGGAGGAGCAGCAGCGAAAAGGGAATGGAAGACAGACGATGATACGGCAGACTTCTCAATGGCTGTACGGTAAAGCATCCTCCGGTGTCTGCTCTTTTGGAAATTCAGTCTGGTTCAGCGACCGGTATGATTTTTCTGACCGGGTAAAGGATATTCTGGAGAGCAACTATGATGCAAAATATGACTCTGGCAGAATGGGAGATCCGGCTTTTGATGAAAAGATACAGAAGTGGCTGGATCATCAGACGGGAGGAAAGCTTCGGAAGAAGATTTCTTCCAACATAAAAACAAAGCCGGATATGGCAATGCTGCTTTTGTCCGCTGCCAATTTTAAGGATGAATGGGAGGAACCCATATTTGACCGGAAAGATACAGGAAAGGATACATTTTATGGACGTAATTATTATACCTGCGGAAATACCACTGAGGAGGAAAAGCTGGATAAGGTGACATGTGATTTTATGAATACCTCCTGGAATGGCCTGTGTGCAGAGAACAAACGCTTTCAGGCAGTATCCATTCCTATGAAGAATACACGGATGACACTGGTGCTCCCAAGGAAAGGGGTATCTTTTGATAAGGTGAGCAGTACAGAGCGTATAAAAGAAATTATAGAGCTGTGTGATCCGGAGAGTTCAAAATGGAAGCAGGGTCTTGTAAAGCTGTCCCTGCCGAAGCTCCAATTTCAGTCGGATCTGGATCTTATCCCGATGCTGCAGGAAATGGGGATTAAAGATGCTTTTCAGGTGGAAAAGGCAGACTTTGGACGTGTCTGGAAGGAGAAAGATCCGGAGACACCGGTACCGGATCTCTATGTGAGCAAGGCGAGACAGGCGGGGGCGGTAAAGGTTGACGAGAATGGCTGTAGTGTGGCATCCTATACAGAGATTGCAATAACGGAATCCATGATGATTCCCGACATACAGATGACAATGAAGTGTAACCGGCCATTTATTATTATCGTGTCGGATGAAAAGGGGATTCCATTGTTTGTTGGGGCAGTGAGCCGGATTGAGTAAAGGGTGGATGCGCAGATATGGAGAAACGTATGGAAGATGAAAAGATCATACAACTGATCTGGGACAGAGAAGAGCAGGGGCTTAGGGAATTATCTGATAAATATAATAACTACTGTCGTAGTATATCATATCGGATTGTCCATGATGAAGAGGATGCCATGGAGTGTGTTAACGATACTTGGTTTCGGACATGGAATGCCATCCCGCCGAAACGGCCGGCAGTATTGCCCGGCTTTCTGGCAAAGATCGTTCGAAATCTGTCGTTAAACAGATACAGACATATGCATACAGCACGAAGAGGGGGAAATAGTGTGGATATTGCTCTGGAAGAATTACAGGAATGTGTCTCCGATGGCAGGACAGTGGAGGAGCAGATAGAACTTCGGGAATTATCAACAAGTATTGCGAGATTTTTAAACCGGCAGTCTGAGAGAAACCGGGCGATCTTTCTGCAAAGATATTTCTATATGATGCAGACGAAGGAAATCGCAGAAAAGCTTGGAATAAGGGAAGGGACTGTGAGATCAATACTCAGCCGGATGCGTAAAGATCTGAAGGGATGGCTGGAGAAGGAGGCGGTTTATCTGTGAAGAAACAGGATAGAGATAAAAGGGCAGAACAGATTGCAGATGCCATTGGAGAGTTGCCGGAACAGATGATCTGTGATGCTTTGGAGTTTGAAAAAATAAGGAGGAAACAGAAAAGGAAACGGAGACATCGCATAGAGGTTTTCGGTGGCCTGGTGGCGGCAGCAGTCATATGTATTATTGTACTGTATGGAAGTGATCACACATTGATACAAAGACGGATGGCAGATATAGATAAGACAGAAGAAAAGACTGCATTAAATGCTTCTGATCAGATGCAGTCTGCCTCACAGGAGGAGCTGGATATCTGGTGCATGGCTTCCGGACCGGAGGATGAAGCAACCGTATATTCCGATCTTCAGGATGAAAGCTCTGATGAAAATGCAGATGTGAAAAAAGAGAGAGGCACAGATGATCAGAAAGAAAACCGGGGAGAGTCCAAAGATAAAGAGACAGCTCCGACGCCGGGGAAGAATACATCGGATAATGATCCGGTTTCTGCCGGAGAACAGCTTCAGGCAGGAGAAAGACAGCTTCTCCATACCAATATTATAGGCAAAGGGGAGAATAAAAAGGTACAGTTTACATTACAGTTTGGGGAAACAGATAACCGGATCAGCTATACATTAAAGGCTTCCGGGTTATCTATGGAGCTGATCGCAGAAAATTATAAAGAACAAAAGAAGATTATATTACAGGGAAATAAGAAATCAAAGATAACCTGCGTATCCGGTACGCAGATCGGCTGCTCTCTTCGGTTTGCAGATATAACGGATAAAACAGTATCGCCATCTATTTCTGTTTCAAAGAAAAATAACAAGACAGGGGAGAGGATAAAAGGGGAGATAAAAGTGGAACAAAGAGGTGGAAAGTATTATTTGTATTTGACGGAGAAGTAATGGCAATCCGGAAAATTTTCCGATAAAACATGCGTTGTTTTCTGTAAAGCAAATAAAAGCTTCCCGTATCCAGGGCCGGAATACGGGAAGCTTTTTGTCAGATAATATAAAACCAGGTCTCATCCGGATCGACAGGTTCGTTGACTGTCTTCTTACCCTGGTGATATTTTAATTCCTGATTCTTGATATTTACCTTTGTTCCGGCAGGGATAGAGGTTGTGATAAAGACATTACTTCCAATCACGCAGTTTTCGCCGATAATGCTGTCTCCACCCAAAATAGAGGCACCGGCGTAGATGGTGACATTATCGCCGATCGTAGGGTGGCGTTTCTTGCCTTGCAGCTTCTGGCCGCCGCGGGTAGAAAGAGCTCCCAGCGTAACACCCTGATAAATTTTGACGTTATTTCCTATGGTAGTAGTCTCTCCGACAACAATGCCGGTTCCGTGATCAATAAAGAAATATTCGCCAATTGTGGCACCCGGATGAATGTCAATGCCGGTGGTGCTGTGTGCGTATTCTGTCATAATACGTGGGATCAGGGGCACATTTAACAAGAACAGCTCATGGGCGAGACGGTTAATGGTGATTGCCTGAAGTCCCGGATAAGACAGGATTACTTCTTCTTTGGAATAGGCGGCAGGATCGCCGTCGAAAGCAGCCTGCAGATCCGTCTCCAGAAGGGCGCGTACCTTTGGTAATGTGTGGAAAAAATCCACGGTCAGACGTTGTGCTTCTACATGAAGCTCACAATCATCTGCATTCTCGTAGTTTGGAGAATATTTTAACGCCAGTTCGATCTGTTTGTTCAGACGAAACAGTGTATCTTCGATCAAAACACGGGTGCTGTTTTCCATGATATATATTTTGTGGGAGGTATCCCGGAAATATCCCGGATACATAATCTTCATCAGGTTGTCAATGATCTTGATGATCACAAAACGATCCGGCTGGGTAAATAGTTTCATTTTGTCGATGGAACGATCATGGGTGTAGTCCTTTAATATGGTATCAACAATGTCATTTACGTTATTTTCAATAATTTTATCCATTTGAGTCCTCGTTTCTGTGTATGAGATCCGAAAGTGGTCTTACACGTTTTATTTAAAATATATATTTGGTTTTACCAATTTATGATGCGGGAAGTTTGAGTTTATTGCTGTAATACTTACAGTTTGATCTGGTCCAGATCTCTCATCCACATTGCTACGGAAGCATCGCTAGGCATGCGCCAGTCGCCTCGCGGAGAAAGAGCGACACTTCCGACCTTCGGACCGTCCGGAAGACAGGAACGCTTGAACTGCTGGGAGAAAAATCTCCAGTAGAAGGTGCGGAGCCATTTATAGATCGTATCCTTATCGTAAGCCCCCCGGAAGGTATAACAGGCGAGACGATAGATTTTGGAAGGAGTGTAACCAAAACGCATCATATAATAGAGATAAAAGTCATGCAGCTCGTATGGACCTACCAGATCCTCTGTTTTCTGTGAGATTTCACCATCCTTAGGAGGGAGAAGCTCCGGACTGACCGGTGTATCCAGAATATCAAGCAGCACGGCACGGAGTTCTTCGTCATCGGTGGTCTCGGCGTAATATAGAACGAGATAGCGTACCAGCATTTTCGGAATGGAGCAGTTGACGCCGTACATAGACATATGATCTCCGTTATAGGTTGCCCAGCCGAGAGCCAGTTCTGACATGTCTCCGGTACCGATCACCATACCGTTTGCCTGATTGGCGATGTTCATAAGGATCAGGGTGCGCTGACGTGCCTGGGAGTTCTCGTAGGTAACGTCATGAACCTCCGGATCGTGACCAATATCGCGAAAATGCAGATTTACCGCTTCGTGAATTGGGATTTCCTGCAGGGAAGCCCCAAGCTTTTCTGTCAGTGTACAGGCATTTTTCATGGTACGGTCTGTGGTTCCAAAGCACGGCATGGTGATAGCTTTGATGCCGGTACGGTCGAGTCCTAAAAGGTCAAATGCCCGTGCAGTGACAAGAAGTGCCAGTGTCGAGTCAAGACCACCGGATATGCCAAGAACAGCACTTTTACAGTGGGTGTGAGACAGACGTTTTTTCAGTCCCATTGCCTGGATATTAAAGATTTCGTTGCAGCGGCGGTCACGGTCTGCTTTGGCACTTGGAAC
>ERZ1026854.1945-NODE-1945-length-12326-cov-6.981012_pt1 | contig 12326 bp, 11 predicted proteins | sample MGYA00380157_ERZ1026854 | MGnify/ENA primary metagenome ERZ1026854 (study PRJEB33269, sample SAMEA4719793) | human gut metagenome | biome: human-associated habitat; feature: organic feature; material: feces | place: Cameroon | collected 2013-10 ...
CCTTTTATGAAAAATGTGGCTTTGTACGCTCGCATATCGTGCCAAATTTCTTTACTGATCATTATGATCACCCGATATATGAGTGTGGTGTACGCCTTGTAGATATGGTGTATTTGCAAAGACCTCTATAAAACCAATTCCGGTTTGTCGATTTGACATCGTCAGCTCAGCCACCCGACCGAAAAAAGTCGGGTGGCTTTTATTATGTCGCCTCATGCGCGGTATTGTGTGTGGTTACAACACTCCCCGAAAAAAGTTCCCACCGACGGGCTATCAAACCCGAAAAAAGTGTGGAATACAGGGTGAGCGAGCGATCAACCGTGTCGCCGGACCGACCGATAAACAGCATCGGCGGCAGGCGATGACAGAGGTGCGGAACACTCAATCGCCATGTATCAAAAGGCAACATCTTCGGTGCGGTGGTCGGTGGAAAGGTACTCATCAGCAAGCAAAGTCTGATCGGGTACCTTGCCACGCCGGATGTGGTGCGGAAAGTTACGACAGTACAGATGAAAGGACTGCTTGAGGGGTTACAGGCGGGCAGGAAAGTGATAAAGAGCAAAGGAACGGTCTCAAGATGTGCTTGAGGCTCTTTCTTTGCTCTTTGTTTGAATCTGAAGAATGAGAAAAGGCACCTGATTCCAAGTGCCTTCAGTGGCGGAGCGTTAGTAACGTAAATCGAATAATATGCGTTAAAACTAAACGATCTGTCTTTTATTTAATACTATTTATCCATTCATCATAACTCATTGGATTTGTCAAATCAATTTTAGATAGCATCGATTCGAAGAGTTGACTCAGAGAGTCGTCGTTATATAGCGCACAATTATTTCGACCATTAGGCTGTTGTTTCTTTGATTTCGAGGAAACAGTCATATTCGAGAAATTTTCACCGAAACTATTACAAAGGAGCGAAGTGCTTTTGAAAAAATCGATTTCGCCATAACCTTCATATCCATTCCAAGTCCAATTAAAATTAACCTGATACACATCTGAATCGGTATTTTTATTATTTGGATACTTTTGATGAATTGTTTTGACAGAGTAGGAAAACAAGTCAAATTCACTTAAAATACTTTCTCCAAATCTATTTATTCGTAGTGTTTTGCGCATATTAACCTCTAAAAAACTCTTTTATTCCTACTATGAATTTTTTGTTACTTTATAGGTAACGGGATTAAATGTGTAGTCGGCAATAAGTTCATCGTAAGTGATTATCTCTATTTCTCCTATATTTGTATCTTGGTCATAGTTATAGACTCTATAAATAAAAGCATTGTCTTGATAAATTTCTATAAATGCCCTCTCATTTTCAGACATATAAAATGGGGTGTTGAGATCACCTTTTGTAGTTTTTACTTCAATATAGCGTAGCGCAAAATCGCCGTCGTTTCGCGACAAAATATCATATCCAGCACCATCACCATATTTCCGAGAGAAGTGTATCACTTCTTCAAAAACGTCAAACGCAACTGAAAGGTCTCTTAATCTATTACGCTCCCATTCTAATGCAAAGACTTCGCCTGCATCTCCCAATGCAGAATGCTCATTATTTAATGTACGAAAATCGACTTTTCTTGCAGTAAACTTTTTGCGTTTTTCCTTGCGCTCCTTAATCTTTTCAGGAGAAATGATATCACTAGTTGCACTTTGGGTATCCTTTTCTTTTGCATAAAAAACTGCAGGTTTTTTAGTCTTATCAATGATATATCCGTACCGAGTAGAAATGCCCTCGGGAGCGTGAGCAACTACATTTCTAACGATTTGAGAAAACTTGTCGTCACGTCTACCTGATAACAGTGTCAAATCATCAGAATCTAATGTAAGGATTTCTCGTAACATTTTATTTAGTTCAGTGACAGTTAATTTTCCGTTCTCTTCAACCAATCCTTTTATATAAGGGTGAAGCGTACTTTCTGAAATTGCCATATAAAGGTGTCCTCCTGTTTTTAATAATTCGTGATGACTAAATGTTCTGCATCTTTATTGTTTCTGTTTTGGAAACTAACAAAATATTTTTTATCAAATTTACATATTTGTATAGGTCTTCCATTTTTATCACAATCGCCATCTTTATACAGACTTAAAATATAATCAGACTTCTTGATAATAAGCATAAAATAGCAATCGCATTTTGTTTTCAAGTATTCCGCAAGTCTATCTTGATCTTGCTTGTCAAACGTATTATTTGCGTACGTGCTAAATTCAGTATCATACGGAGGATCAAGGAACATAAAATCGTTCAAGGCAGGTTTATACTCTTGTAAAAACGTTTCGAAATCCAAACACCCCATTTGAGTTTTCTGCAAATGTGATACCAATTCACTGTTTGAAAAATACTCAATCTTTTTTGACAAAGATTTTCTATTATAGGAAATACCTCCATATGGAACATTGAAGTGTCCGTTCGAATTATACCTAAACATAGAAGAATAGCAGTATTCCCTAATATAAAAGTATATTGCAGTCAAAAATCCTTTGCTTAATTTTAACTCAGTAGCATTGTTGTACAAATAACGAAAATGCATATAGAATGCTGACTTGAAAGCACATTCTATATTCTGAACAAAATCTTCTTTGGATAAGTTTCCTTTTTGACTCTCTATTTCTACCATTCGGACAATCTTGTTCTTGAAACTTTTGATTAGTTCGTTTACAAAATTTTGTATCCCAACATTAAAATCTGTCGAGAGTAAACCATTAAATTCATCGGCATTATGCAGAACAAATGCAGAGATTTCATCGTATAACTTTTGTTTTTCAGTTATGCCATTTTTGTACGAATAGTAGATATTTGAAATATCTTCAGTGTGATTAATAACAACATTAGAAATAATTTGCCAGTTATGCTCTATTTGCTCCAACGCACAAAAAAATTCTGCATTTTGAGTTTTAACCATATTATAGAGTTCCATTAACTCAGAAGATTTATCGTTGATAAAGTACTTATCTGCCTTTACCGCAAAATATACAGCTCCACCACCAACAAAAGGTTCATAGTAGTTTTCCGCATTAGACGGAAGATTTGGCAAGATATGACAAAGTTCTTTATCTTTTCCACCTGGGTATTTCAGAAGCGGTGACAATTTTTGATTTTTAGGAATTATCGACATATATACCTCTTGTGAAATCTATCAGTATCTAGTGATTATACTATATGAAGTATAACATGATTTTTCAAAAATTTCAATCCCTTATGATACCTTAATGCATAATTTTTCAAAAACTAAACCCTACTGGCACTTTGGCGGGGGCTTGACATATACAAGCATGCCGCTTCGCTACGTCAAAGGCTGTCATTCACTACCGAGCCCGTTCGAATCCCATCAGAGAAAAGCAAAACAGACGCCCTGTCGGCGTCTGTTTTATTTGGCGGAGAGGAAGGGATTCGAACCCTTGTGCGCTTTCGCGCAAACTGATTTCGAGTGTCATCGCTTCCCGATACCTTGCGGTATTTTATGAGAAGATAAGAGAACCTGAAATCCCCCGCCATAGACGAATTGACCGGGCATTTTGATTGCTTTTGCGAAAAATTCCGAAAAAAGCTGATGTCGCGGTGCTTTTCGTCATCGACCGACTTCTAACGAAAATCTAACGGCTTTTTTAGAAATTTCATTAGAAGTCCGCGAAAAAAGCCTTTTTGAATTGCGATTTGGCAGTCCGCCGACTGTGCCTGCGCAGAGTGATACAAAAACAAAAATCATCTGTATCTCTGCGCATACGGTCCGAAGTTCGGACTGCTTTTTTGCGAATTACAGCTGCTCCGAAAGCAGAAAATCCGCCAGATGAACGATCCGTATACCGTTCTCAATTCCCGTGTCCATTTCGTTCAGCGTCACCACATATTTCGGATAATGGTCTTTGATCTCCGTCAGATTCCCGACCTCGCGGTCGGAATTTTCCGGCAACTGCACGCAGACCTGCACATATATCCGCTCGTCGCGGCGGTTGGCAACAAAGTCGATCTCTTTCGTGTTGTTCTTCCCGATGAACACCTCATATCCACGCCGTTTCAGCTCCAGATAAACAATGTTCTCCAACACCCCGTCCAGCATTTTTCTGTTGTATCCGAGCAGAGCGTATTTGAGGGACACATCCGAAAGGTAATATTTTTCCTGTGTTTTCAGAATGCTTTTCCCCTGCAGATCATACCGTTCGCACGGATAGATGATAAACGCCTGCTCCAGCCAGCGCAGATAGTTATAAATGCTCTCCACCGAAATCGTGCGATGCTCGCTTTTCAGAAAGGTCGAGATGGAGTTTGCGGAAAAGGTCTTGCCCATGTTTTCCACAACAAATTTCACCACGCGGTCGAACAAGTCCTGCCTGTTGATACGATGGCGTTTGACAATATCGCGCGACACCACCGTATGATAAATGCCGTCCACAATCTGATAGGCAGACTGCGCATCGTAGTTGCCGAGAGCAACAATCGGGAATCCGCCAAAGCGGATATATTCGTCCAACAACTCATTGCGGGACAGTTTACTGTCTGTCTTAAAATCAAGATATTCGCGGAATGACAAGGTATAGACCGGAATCAGAATATACCGCCCGGTCAGATAGGTGGAGATCTCGCTTGACATCAGCTTGGAGTTGGAACCGGTCACATAAATATCGGCGCGACCGCCCTCCAATAGACTATTGACCGCCTTCTCCCAGCCGGGAACCTCCTGAATCTCGTCAAGCAACAGGTAATAACGCCCTTCACCGGTCATTGCAAAAGTCAGCTCGTCGTACATCTGCTTTGCCGTGATATTTTCGGGAACATCCATTTCGGTGTATTTTTTCAAAATGATGCGGTCGTCGCCGACACCACGCTGTTTAAGCTCTTCACGGATCATCTCAAAAATCGTGGATTTCCCGCTGCGGCGCACTCCCGCAAGAATTTTCACAAGCGGCTGATCGATAAAAGGTCTTACCGCTTCCACATAATCGGGTCTGAATATCATAAAATCGCCCCCTTTCTTTTATAGTATACCATAAAAAATGAAAACAATCAAGTGGTTTTTCGGTTTTGACCTTAAAAACTTATAAACATAAAGCACTTTATAACATTCCAGAATTTTTTGCGGCACGCCGCATTTATTTCTTGCAGGAGGTGTTTTGACCATGAAAATCATGCGCTCGCAGTACTTGATTCAGCTTATCAAAAAAAATGCACAACGGTCGTGTAAAAATCATCACTGGCATCCGCAGGCGTTGAAACCTATTTTTCGCATTTTGAAGATGCTTTCTTGCTGCAAAAATCCCTACGGTAAAGAAAGTGTTTATCCCATCACCATCTGAAACAAATTAAACAACTAACGATAATGCCATACAGCCCCTTGATTCTTTTCTGAATCAAGGGGCTATTGCTATCTCACCACACGCCCCAAATTCGGGTGCGTGACGGCTTTCTGCTTCTCGCGCGGGAAAACGCTCCTCCGAGCCATTCAAAGCGGACACAGGCGATTCCGGCGGGCGTGCGAGGGGGGGATGCGGCACGAAGTATGATTTCAATGTTTTGCGACTCAGAATTGAAGCGATTATCGGCAGTTATACGAGGAATTTCACGAGCATTTTCGATGGTCGATTTTCAAGCGGGAGAAAGGCAGTGCGTCAAACACCCTGCCGGATTCACGGCGAACGGCAGAGCCGACCGCATTTCCTCGCGTTTTGACCGCATTTGCTCGTTTTTTCGCGCATATCGGTTGGAAGAAGGCAGTGTGTCAAGCACGCGTATAATCGCGGAATCGGTGTGTCAGCCATACGCATGATTCCGCCAAACAGGCGGATTTTTCGCCTGTTTGCGGGCGTTTCCCGTGTGTCAGGTGTACACACCGAAAAAATCAATATCTCTGCAACCAAAGGGGTAGTGTTTGTATCAGGTGAACCATGGGTGGGTTCACCATGAACCCCCAATGTGAACTATACAAGAGAAAGAATATATAGAGAAACAGAAAAAGAACACCAAAGAGGATGCTTATATTTCCGTTGCGCCGCGAATCGCTTCCCGAGTGCGCCGACGGGAATCAGCAGATCCGGTTTTCTTTTTCTGCTTTTTCTTTGTCCGAAAAAAGATTTCGTGAAAGATGTTTTTCTGATTCGATTAGCAAAGTCGAGAGAGTGCCGACCGTCTTTTCGCAAAAAAGTTTGATAATTTTTTCGTCCAAACGCGAAAAAAGTGTGGAATATAGGGTGAGAGGAACTTTCCCTGAAAAAAGTTTCCACCGACAGGTTGTAAAACCTGAAAAAAGTGTGGAATACAGGGTGAGGAAGTTTTTTTGAAAAACTTTTCGCTCAAACCACAAAAAAGTGTGGAATATAGGGTGAGAGGACTTTCCCTGAAAAAAAGTTCCCACTGACGGGCTATCAAACCCGAAAAAAGTGTGGAATACAGGGTGAGGGGAAAAATTCCTCCGGGTTCATTGACAACCGAATAAAGGGATACCGAGGTAGCATCCCACCTTGCCCGAAAGGGCGAGCCGCCGGGACCGGGCGCCATGACCTCACCCATCGGGTGAGCGAGCGATCAACCGTGTCGCCGGACCGACCGATAAACAGCATCGGCGGCAGGCGATGACAGAGGTGCGGAACAATGATACTTCTGCGAAAGCAGCCCGCGATGTGCATGCGGGATACGGGGGTTACGGGCTGGAACTCTTATGTCCGCGACACTGTATATGTTCCTCGTTTCCGTGAAAATAGTCACGGAATAGATGCTGCGAGGTACTCGGTATCTCCCCTGTGGGCAACGGTCTGTGCCGTCTGACGACTGCGCGCTCCGTTGCCCCATCGCCGGGGGCTGATACAAATACGGCGACGCAAAAAATATTTTGGGAGGACAAGAGTATGATCTCCGAAAAACACAGAACACGAAACCTGACCATCACCCTGCGCGTTACCCCGTCGGAGCGAGAGCTTTTCCTCCGGGGCGCAGAGAAAAGAAACATGACACTGACAGATTTTCTCGTCAGTGCCGCGCTCTATAAACCAAGTCACGCCATCAAAGAATGCAAAGCCATTCTCAAAAAACTGAATGAAGTGCAGGCAGAATTGCTCCGAGCCGAGTCCGACCATCCTGATTATGCGGATGTGTTGGCTGCGCAAAAGGAGCTGTATCAGTTGCTTTTTCTGCTTGCAAGAAAGGAAACGATATGAACATACAAAACGAAATCAAGCCCCGCCTTGCGGATTATCCCGACGCGCTCACCGTGGATGAAGTCATCACCATCCTTCGCGTCAGCCGGAAAACGGTATACGAGCTGATCAAAGACGGGCGCATCAAAGCGGTCAAGGTCGGACGCAGTCACCGCATCGCAAAAGAAAATCTCATCGAATTTCTGAACCCCGCCGCGGCACATTCGAACCCCGGTTGTGTTCTTTCTGATAACAATCGGGAAAAGGTCTGGACTTGCGAACAACAGTGTGGTATGTTGTGTGTTGCGCGGACAGCGTAAAACCCAAAGCAAGGAGAAAAGCATTATGCCACAAGCGAAAAATCATCTGACCGCCAGCACGCAAGCAAAAAACGGAAGCCTCTATGCGGTCATCCAGTACAAGGACGAGAACGGAAAGCGGAAGAACAAATGGAAGTCCCTCGGACTGAAAGAAGGGGCTTCCAAAGCCAAAATCAACGCCGCCATGCGCGAGGCGGTCAACGACTTCGAGAAAGAGCTGACCGAAATTCTCACGCGCTCACAGAATCCCGATGCGGATATGCCGGTCTTTGAGTACATGGTCAAGTGGCTCGGCAGCGTCCAGCCGAGCCTGCAAATCAATACTTACCGCAGTTACCACAACATGATTTACGGCAGAATCAAACGCTACTTCAGTCCGAAATCCATCACCATCGCAAGCCTGCGCCCGAATCAGATCGACGAATTTTATCAGTCCATCTTCGACGAGGGCATGGTCGCCAACACGGTCATTCACTATCACGCAGTCATGCGACGCGCCTTCCAGCAGGCATACAAGAAAGAAATCCTCTCTGCCAATCCCTTTGACCGCGTGGAGCGCCCCAAGAAAAACAAGTTCTTCGGGCAGAATCTTTCGGAAGAAGAACTGCTGACACTGCTCAGTCTCGCAAGATCGGAAGCCATCTACCCGGCAATCATCCTCGCGGGATGCATGGGACTGCGACGAAGTGAGGCGCTCGGCATGCGATGGTCGCGCATTGACATGGAGAAGCGCGAGGTTCTGCTCGACACCAAAGTTGTAGAAGTCGAGATTGACGGCGAGAAAATCCTCAAACCGATTGAGGAAATGAAGAATTCCAGCAGCCGCAGAAGCCTGCCGATCCCCGCGCCGGTCTATGAAATGCTGGTCGAACAAAAGGCGCAACAAGACCTCTACCGCCGTATGTTCAAGGGCAGTTACAACCGCGAATACGACGACTATGTATGCACGGACAAGCTGGGCAACCTTCTGACACCGCGATATGTCACGCTCCGCTTCTCGCAGGTGCTTGAGAAGAACGGTATGCGGCACATCCGCTTCCACGACCTGCGACACACCTTTGCCAGTATCCTTATCAATAAGGACATCCCGCTGTTCAACGTATCGAAATACCTTGGTCACTCGGACATCAGTACAACGGCAAATATCTATGCGCACCTGGACAAGAGCGGAAAAGACATCAGTGCGGAAACCATCAGCGCGCTATTCGATGATCGGCATCACGACTAATCGTGGTGCCGATTTCTGACAGATGGTGAGCGTATGGAACAGATCATCAGTGCGGACGCGGCAAGAGCGTACCTGCATATATCCAAGCGAAAATTCCTTTATATGCTGCAAAACGGCTATATCCGCTACGAGGACAACGGCAACAAAACGCATCGGTATTCCTTGCGGATGTGCGATGTGGAAGCCCTGCGGAAGGAAATGACCGATCATCCCGAACGGTTTGCCGACCTGAACGGGCGATTTACGGCGCAAAGGAACAAACCGCCGACACCGACCGTCGTACTGTCGCAGGAGGAAGCAAAGAAACTGCGCGAATACATAGCCAAACAGTGGGCAAAACACCCGGATGCCTTGCCGAGCAAGCTGGCGGCGGAGCTGACCGGCTTGACGGTGGGAACGCTCAATCGATATGTGGCAAGAGGCAATATCTTCGGTGCGGTAGTCGGTGGAAAGGTGCTCATCAGCAAGCAAAGCCTGATTGGGTACCTCACCGCGCCGGATGTAGTGCGGAAAGTTACGACAGTACAGATGAAAAAACTACTTGCGGGGTACAGGCGGGCAGGAAAGTGATAAAGAGCAAAGGAGCAGTCTCAAGATGTGCTTGAGGCTCTTCCTTTGCTCTTTGTTGGAACTCATAGTTTTTAGTCGCTCGAAATTGCAGCATAGCAGATTTTTGGTGATGAAAAATTCTTATTTTCTGCATATTTCGTGGCGATTGAGAAAAACACCATAAATTCAATTATACTCGTTTGTAATTGAATTTTTTCTTCATAAACTTGAGAATTATATTGATTTTTCGGCAGATACGTGGTATAATTAAAGTGAATTGGTTTATGATGAAAGTGAGGACGGTCAAATGGGTGTTTCGTATAAGAAGTTATTTAAATTACTTATCGATCGAAATATGAAAAAGAAAGATCTGCAGGAGAAGGCTGGACTCAGCCCCGCCTCCGTTACAAAGCTCGCAAAAGACGAATATGTGCGCCTTGAAGTGCTTGTGAAAGTTTGCTATGCATTGGATGTTGACATCGGCGACATTATGGAAGTTACAAAGAGCAATCAAGGGCATCAATAAGCAGATCGAGCTTGTTTTGTAAAAGTCCGCAGCCATGCTGCGTCCTTTTACCCCATTAACTTCCGATAATTTTGAGTTATCGGAAGTAACAGAAGGAGGAATTGGCATGGGCGACCTTATGAAAAAACATGAAATGACTGAGGAGGATATCAAACTTCAGTTCATTACCCCGGCCATTGAGGGCGCTGGCTGGGACAAACAGAAGCAGATCCGCATGGAGTACAATTTCACGGACGGTCGTGTTATCGTCCGCGGTAATGTCACGGCCAGAGGAAAGAGAAAGCGCACAGACTATCTGCTTTACTACAAACCCAATATTCCGCTGGCTATCGTCGAGGCAAAAGACAACAGGCACAGCGTTGGAGCCGGAATGCAGCAAGCCATCGAATATGCCGAAGTGCTGGACATTCCGTTTGTGTACAGTTCGAATGGCGACGGTTTCCTGGAACATGATATGAAGACTGGAAAAGAGCGAGAACTGACGCTTGAGCATTTTCCCTCGCCGCAGGATCTCTGGCAACGCCACATCGGGGACGAGCACTTCACACCGGAGCAGGAGCAGCTCATCACCGAGCCGTACTATTTCCAGCCGGGTGATAAAACGCCTCGCTACTATCAGCGCATTGCCATCAATCGCACCATTGATGCAGTAGCCCGTGGACAGAATCGTATTCTTCTCGTCATGGCGACCGGCACCGGCAAGACGTACACTGCTTTTCAGATCATCCACCGCCTTTGGAAATCCGGCCGAAAGAAAAAGATACTGTTCCTGGCTGACCGCAATATTCTCGTTGACCAGACCATGCAACAGGACTTCAAGCCCTTTGCAAAGGTCATGACGAAAATCGAGGGCAAAAAGCTGGATAGCTCCTATGAGCTGTATCTGTCCCTCTATCAGCAGTTGGCGGGTGACGAGAACGAAGAGCCGTTCCGAGCATTCCAGCCCGATTTCTTCGACCTCATTGTCATTGATGAGTGTCACCGTGGCAGCGCCAAGGAGGACTCCCGTTGGCGCAGAATACTCGAATATTTCCACAGCGCTACGCAGATCGGTATGACCGCTACGCCGAAGGAAACGAAAGAGGTATCCAATATCTCTTACTTCGGCGAACCCATTTATACATACAGTCTGAAACAGGGTATCGACGACGGCTTCCTCGCTCCGTACAAAGTGCTCCGTGTCGGCCTGGATAAAGACCTGGAAGGTTGGCGTCCCACGGCAGGACAGCACGACATCTACGGTTACGAGATCGAGGACCGAGAGTACAACACCAAGGACTATGATAAAAACCTCATCATCGACGAGCGTACCACCGCCGTGGCAAAGCGTATTACTCGCTTTTTGAAAGAGAACGACCGCTTTGCCAAGACCATTGTCTTCTGCGTGGACATCGACCATGCAGAGCGGATGCGGCAGGCACTCGTGAATGAGAACAGCGACCTGGTGGCGGAGAACGCCAAGTATGTCATGCGCATCACCGGCGACAACGCCGAGGGCAAAGCCCAGCTCGACTATTTTATCGCAGAGGATAGCAAATATCCTGTAATCGTTACGACCTCCAAACTGATGACGACTGGCGTGGACTGCAAAACGTGCCGGCTCATCGTTCTGGACAATAACATAAACTCTATGACCGAGTTCAAGCAGATCATCGGTCGTGGCACACGACTCAAGCCCGACTACGGCAAAGAGTATTTCACCATCATGGATTTCCGCAATGCCTGCCGTCTCTTTGCAGACCCGGAATTCGATGGCGACCCGATTTCTATCATTGATGACGACGATGATCCTGGCGAAGAGCCGACCATCGATCCGCCGAAGCCGCCAGCTCCGACTCCCGGTCCTGGTGGGGACACCGACGATCCGCCCGAAAAGAAGCACAAGTTCCGGGTGCGTGGTGTCGAGGTCACGATCCTGAACGAGCGTGTCCAATACTACGATAAGGACGGCAAGCTCATCACGGAAAGCGTGACAGACTACTCCAAGAAGAACATCCTCGGCGAGTATGCCACCTTGGATTCCTTCCTCCGTGCCTGGAATTCCGAGGAGAAGAAACAAGCCATCATCGACGAGCTACAAGAGCGTGGCGTCCTTCTGGAAGCACTGCGGCAGATCGCCGGGAATAAGGATATTGACGATTTCGACCTCATCTGCCACATTGCCTACGATAAGGCACCGTTGACGAAGGCAGAGCGGGCGAACAATGTCCGCAAGCGTGGATACCTTTATAAGTATTCCGGCTTGGCACAGGATGTTCTGAGTGCTCTGCTGGACAAGTACATGAACGAGGGCATTCAGGACATCGAGAACCTCGAAATCCTGTCCAATGACCCATTCCGCAAATTCGGCACCCCCATGAAAATCGCAAAGCTGTTCGGCGGCAAAAACGGGTACATTCAGGCGATCCGTGATTTGCAGAAGGAAATCTACGCTGCGTAAGGAGATATAAGATATGAGTTTAAATAACCTGGTAAAACGACTGCAGGACATCATGCGTAACGATGCAGGCATCAACGGTGATGCCCAGCGCATCGAGCAGATGGTTTGGATTCTCTTTTTGAAGGTGTATGACGCCAAGGA